>WBZY01000008.1_pt1 | contig 323292 bp, 277 predicted proteins | sample 5204191 | NCBI WGS metagenome assembly WBZY01 (sample SAMN12344363, study PRJNA552823) | activated sludge metagenome | biome: Activated sludge suspended growth; feature: Anammox Sidestream; material: Wastewater; isolation source: activated sludge from anammox sidestream of wastewater treatment...
ACCTCACCGTCAATGAACTCGATGTCCACGATCTTCCAAGGGGGCGTCAGCCCAAGGCCAAGAGCAAATAACTCGGTCGGTTGCATCCCATCAGATTACGCCAACCCACACCAAACAGCGAGGAGCCAAATAACTCGGTCGGTTGCATCCGATCAGATTACGCCAACCCACACCAAACAGCGAGGAGCCAAAGACAATTGCTATACAGTGCAGCGATGTCAAGTATCAATTCTTTGCCCTGCGTTATAATGGGAAGCAGAAGGGGATCATGAAGTATCTCAAATCGTTGCTTTTCGCCATGGCCGTGGCGAACTTCGTTCAACTCCCAAGACTGGCTGTTGCCCTGCAGCGTGGAATGGAGGGCCAGCGTGAGTCTCTACCTGCAGCGGCGTGTAAGCCGTGTTCAACCACAGACCATCTTCCAGTACCCAAGGAGGCGCTGTGGGGGTCGCTCGGCGTACGAGAGCCCGTTGCAGAGGAGGCCTACTCAGCGACGAGCTTTCCAAATTGCGGAGACGTCATTTGCGACGCTGAACCCCAATTTTACACTTGGATTGTCTGCATCAAGACAAATAGTAACCCCCTGAAGTGCCAGCGCTTCACACACCCGTACAAGGCGTGGTTTTGCCCAGGTGCAACATACTATAAATGCTACGGCAGTTGGTCGACCCCCGGAGCCGATTGTACGCCCTGCAACGAGGGTACTTCATCCACACTACCTTCGGGTTGTACGCCTCCGGTTCCGCCAGAGTGGTCTCAGTGTGTCTAGGCGCTTGAATCAGTTGACGATCGATAGTGTCTCCGCCGGTCTCCTTACAGGGGGGGGTCTTGGATGGATCATCAACGTCGTAGATATTGGGTTGTTTAGGCCGCTGCACTGGAACCTCTGGCGGGCTGTTGCGGGATTGGAGTCGCTGCCCATCAACTACTGGGTGCTCTTAACCAGGGAATGGGGAGCGTTCAATAGGTGGTGGTTTGTGATCGTCGTATCAGTAGGTTCAACGACACTTGCTGCAAGGGAGGTTCGGGCAAGATCGACCCCCAGTCGCCGACAAGCAGGACTTCGGATGTTGATAACTTGGCTGTTTGTTGCGGTTACTTACGAGTTGTACTACATTCCGACGTCGGGAGAGGCCCTCGCCGATTGGAGCATGAGGATTCCACTAAGTGTTGTCATCGCGTCCCTACTCTCATTTGGAGTCTTTCCTTGCGTTCGGGTGGCCATTCGACAATTCATGGAGGTAAAGTGATGCGGGCATCCAAGGGGATATCGCTTAGCGAGGTGCTCATCGTAGTGGCCATTATTGTCTTGCTGGCCGCTCTACTTCTTCCCGTCTTCCTTTCCGCTAAGGCGAAGAGCAAGGAGGTCCCTTGCATTTCTAACCTCCGGCAAGTCCATGTCGCATTGTCGCTTTATGCGGCTAGTAACGAGGAGCGATTGCCTGCGGTGGTAGACGAGCTGCTTCTTTCCACTCCGACCCTATCCGTGATCTTGCAGTGCCCAGCGGATGGAACGATGGGGGCTAACTTGGTCGCGACAGGGAGACTTGGATTGAAGATTAGCTATTTTTACATGCGTAAGGATGCAGGTTTCCGACAGGCGCTTAGCGCGGCAGACTCGAACCACGGGGTCGCGTATTGCGTAATGCACGGGACTCGCGTGGAGACGCTTGGAGACTTCGTTCCTCAGCGCGACACACTTGGTTTGGTTCTGCGGCTAAGAAGAGATGGTTCCGTCCAGCACGCTCAGGTGGGGCGGTGGTGCGGACCTCAGACGGCGAGAGGTCGAATAGAGGGCAGGCAAGAGTGGTCCCTTCTCAGCGACACTCATTGCGTCGAGCCCTATTGTGATGGCCTCATAGCGCCCTGCGAGCTATAACGGCCCTTGTTACACCTCAGCTCCGCTGGGCTGCGGGATGAAGGTCGAGCTGGGCCGTGGTGCCTGGATGAGACCCTCAACCCCGCGGAGTCTGAGACCGCATTGCACGTTGGGTGAGTGGAGGTCCCCAACTCCCCCATGAACCAAGAGAGCGGCCCGCGACTCGAGAGCCGCGGGCCTGCAAGGGGGGACACCCAATCGATCGGCAGTTACTTGTCCGTGCCCTCTCCCGTACCCTTCTGGGTCGGGTCGGCTGCGCGGCCCCGGTCGTCCGCCGACACCTCACGAACCGTCAGGAAGAACACGACTTCGGTTCGGTCCTTGGTTCGTTGGGTGCGGCTGAAGAGCGCTCCGATGATCGGCAGGTCCTTGAGGATCGGGATCCCACTGGTGGTCCTCCGGTCGTCGTCTTGGATCATTCCGCCCAGGGCGATCGTCTCGCCGCTGTTCAGAATCACCTGGCTCTGCGTATACCGCTCGATCGTCTGAGGGAGGTTGCCGCCGCCAGGGACGGGCGTGAACCCCTTGAGGATCGTCAGGCTGGGACCGAGGTCCAGAGCGATCTTCCCGTCTGCGCCGATTCGCGCGACGACGGACATCTCGACGCCCACGTTGAGCTCGCCGATGATGATCGACGTGCCCTGTTGCGACGCCTGAATGGTCTTGATGTACTGGACCTTTTCGCCCACGAACAACGAGGCGGGTTTGCCGTGGATGGCGATGAGGTTCGGCCGGGCGATCAGTTTCTGAGTTCCAGCGAGTTGGTCGAGCGTAGCGAGGATGTCGGTCGTTCCTCCGCCAGCCCAGCGAAGCGTACCGCTGATCGTACCGGGGCTCGAAGCCGTCGCTCCGGTGCCTTGATTGACTCGGATCGGCTGAACCGTTCCGCCTGTCAGAAGGCTCCAATCGATACCCATCGCAATTGCTTCTTCCTTACTCAGAGAAACGACGCGCAGGTCGACGGCGACCATTTTGGGGGCCTTGTCGATCACGCCGATGAGTTCGAACGCCTCTGCGATCTGAGCCTTCGTACCCCGAATGAGCAGTTGCATCGGCTCCGAGCCGAGTTCACGGCTGGTCTGCGAAGCCATCCCCTGGGCAGCGGCCCGCTCGGCTTCGCCGCCTTGGCCCTGCGCCGAGGCTTGGCCTCCGGCTTCGCCGCCTTGCGCGGTCGAGGTCGTAGTCGACTTTAGGGTTCCGCCTTGGCCGAGCGTTCGGTTGCCCTTTGGATCGCGTTGCTCCCAGAGTTCCGAGTCCTTCTTCCGGGTGAAGGTCCCCCCGGACATCAGCGGGTCCACCGGCGAGGGCATCAGTGAGGCTTGCAGGCCTCTGATCCTCTGCTGCAGTTCAAAGGCGGCTTCGATCGGCTCGACATATTTGAGGTCGATCACCTGATACAGTCGCTCGGCGTCGGCAGCCGTCTCCGGGTAGTGGACGCTGGTCGCGTCGCAGATGGCGCGGTCGAGCGACCGGGCGAATCCGTCCAGCTTGTCGAGCGCCTCGGTGGGCCCAGAGAGCATGAGCAGCGATTGCGAGCTTTCCGCGCCCACGTCCGTCGCGACGCTATCGCTCACTTGGAACGCGGCGCTGTTCGGGTCGCGGTCGATGAGATTCTTCACGGCCTCGCGAATGCGGGCGAGTTGAGAGCTATAGATCGGCACGACGCGCGTGTCGATGTTGGCTGCGACTCCCAAGCGAGCGGCGCGGATGATCTCCTGATCGAGTTCGCGCACCAGATGCTCGACATCTCCTAAGCGAGCGCGGCTTCCGATCAGAACGAGGTAGGGGTCCTTTTGCTTTGCGCCGTCGGTGATTCCAGCCGTGGCCTCGATCGCCGTCGAAGTTGCGCTCGCCTGTCCTCCCTGCCCCGATGAGGCGCCCTGGCTTCCGGACTTGCCGTCCGCGCCCATGGTCGCCTGGTCGAGGGACTTGATTTGCAGTCGCTCGCTCGGCAGGACGATCTCATATCGTCCCTTCAAAGTGTCTTGGGGGATCGCCTTCAGCACGGCCGCCTTGATGTGGACTCCCTCGCCGCTCTCCAGGTTCACGACCCGGGTTTCGCTGGGGACATCGAGGTTGCCGCCGATCTGCTGCAGCGCCATCGCGAACTTGTCGACCGGCGTGACGACGAAGGTGTTGTTGACCTTCGCGTATCGAAGCCCGGCCATCGAAGTCACGAAGTCGAGCGCTTCCGTCACTGTGACGTTCGCAAGGGCGACGGTGATCGCGCCCTTGACTTCGGGCGAGGTCACGATGTTCACTCCGGCCTGCAATGAGAGCGCCTTGAGGATCTGAACGACGTTGGTCTCCACGAAGTCGAGGGTCACTCGATCGCCTGACGGACGGTCGAACACGATGGTGTTCGGCGCGCTGTCTGCGACCATCCGATTCCAATCGGGGTCCTTGCTGCCCAGAACCTTGTGAGCGGGTTCGAGCGGAGGAACGCGATCGGGGAACGGCGCGGCCTTCGTTGAGGCTGGCTCAGTGGCCTTGGTGGGGGTCTGCACCTTTTCCGCAGGCCCGGACTGGGCCGTCGGATTCACGCTCGTGATCGCGTTAGGCGCGGCGTCGGAAAGCGCGTTGCCCCACGTCACGCTCCATCCCGTGGCGTTCTGCGTGATTTGGGGTTTTTGCGGCTCGTCGAACACGAAGAGCACCCATACTTGGGGCGGCTTCGCGTTTTGCCAGCCGTACGAGACGTAGCGCAACCCGTTCGCCCGCACCCGCTTGTAATCGGCGCTGCCGGACAGGTTGCCGTCGAAGACGAACTTGTGGTTCTTTCCTCCGTTGAGGACGGTGACTGAGGGTTTGCTCAGCCCTGTCCCAACGATCTGGAAAGTCTGCTTTTCCTTGCTCGTTTCGACTCCGGTCAATGTGGCTTGCGCGAGCGAAAAGGCGGCAACCGCCAACCCGCTCGAAGCCAATATCACTCGAAGCATCTTAGTTGTCATTAGGGGTCCCTCCCACATTGAGCGTGATCGTTTCGCCACGGTGTTTCACGGTCACCGAACCGTGCGACACGTTGGTGACTCGGCTGTTCTCGTCAATCGAACTGCCAAGAGGCACCAACCTCTGATTGCCTTGACCATCGGTGAACACCGCCGCAGGCCGCTTTCCTAAGATCACGCCTGACAGTCGGTAGGCAAAAACGTTTGGATCTGGGATTGGATTTGGGTCTCCTGCGCCAGCGTCCATTCCCGGAAGGTTTGGAATCGTTCCTCCGATCTCAGGGCGATAGGGGTCGAGCCCTGGATCGCGCGGAGGATTGTAGGTTGGAGGCGGGTTTCTCGGCGACTGGACTTGCGTCTGAGACGCGTCGGAAACCTCGAGAACTCCCGATCGCTCGCTGAACGGATCTCTTTGAGGAAGAGTCATCAGCGCGTAAAGACCCTGAATCGGGTTGGCTTCGGGAGCGACTTTGCCTTCCGCTTGCGGCTCCTCGGTCGGGCGCGCGTCTTCTGAGACCACTTGTTGCGCCGCGCCCTTCTTGGCTGCTTCCTTGGGGGCGACGGACTTCTTGGCCGCAGGTTCGTTCGACGCGCCCATTTGGACGAATTGGAACGCGCCGACCCCGAAGAGCAGCGCCCCCAGTACGCCGATCACAATCATCTTCTTCTTGTCGTTCATGTTCGTACTCATCCTCGGCTTGGAGCGGTGTTCATGGCCACCTTGGGTCCTGCTGATTTCGAGTCAGACTTCGAGGGCGGAGTCGTGGGCTCGGTGGCCTTGTCCGAATCCGACTTCGGCGGGTCCTCTTCGTCGAGTCCAGCGGCAGCACGCGCGGCGGCGTCCATCATTTCGAGTTCAGCCGGAGTCGGGCGGAACACGAAGGTTCGGAGTTCGACCACGACATCCAGTTGCTTCTCTGCCGTCGATCCGGGTTCGTTCTTGGGTGTAAGCGCAACGGACCGGGCCGCTACGATCTTGGGAAACTTCTTGAGCGATTCGATGAAGGCCAGCGCGTTGTCGAACGGCCCTCGGCCTCGAATCTCAATCAGGAGTTCCACATAGGGCTTCTTTTCCTTCTTGGGCTTCTTCGATTTATCGGCCGCCGCCGGAATGGGACGGACGCCAAACACGCGAATCCCGCTGTTTGTCCCGTACTGCTCGAGTTCCTTGAGGAACGTCGGGATGTACGCAAACTCCGGGATGCCTTTTTCGAGGTGTTCGAGCCGAAGCTGGGCCTCCGTCAATTCGTTCTCGACCTTGGCAAGGTCCTTTTCGACCTCCGAAAACTCCTTCGCTTGCACTCGAAGCCGATCGAGCTTGGTGGACTTCTCCGAGGTCGCCGAGTACAGCCAGAAGGTCGCTCCCCCGCCAACCAAGATGCTGGCGAGCGCGAGGGCTATCCAAGGAACCGCATTGGTGGTCTTCTTCATGCCGAGCCTCCTTCAGGCTTCTTGTCGGTCTTCTTGGGCTGGACCAACTCGGTGCCCTGCACGCTAGCGGTGACCTCGAACTCGATCCCTTTGGCTTGCCCGATCATCTTCTCTTGAGCCACTTTGAGGGTGACGGTTTCGAGGTCCTCGCATCCTTGGAGCCGCAAGATGAACTCGCCGACGGGTTCGAGCCGGTTGCTCAGCCCCTGGAAAGTCGCCTGTACGGGCTTCGATTGGTCGCTGCCGCTCGACCTCAGCCCTGTAAGCCACATCTCCGAAGGCGTGTTCTTGGAGAGGTGCGAGAGCACCCGCGTCCAACGATCCGTCATCAGGTGCGCGTCTTCCAAAGTCGTCAGTCGAGGGTAAAGCTCGCTCAGCGCGGCGCCGTGCTCGTCGATCTTCTGGCGGAGCGGCTTCAGCTTCTGGACCTTGGCTTGCAGCCGGGCGATTTCGCTGTCCATCGACTCGGACAGGAAAAGCATCGAGCCCGATCCGATGAGCCCCAGTGCGGCCGAGCCGAGGAATGCCCAGAAAGCGATCCGCGTCCCGCGCTCGGCCCGCTGGTTGATCTGGCGCTGTTCTTCGATTAGGTTGATCAATGGCATGGTATTGCTCCGAATTAGGCGGCGTTCTTCAGCCAAGCCGGGTCGCTCCTGAGGGCTAGGCCGATCGCCAAGCCCCACTCCTCGCCTGCGCCAGTCTCAGCGCTCTCCGGCGCCTGCATGTGGGGTCCGCTGAAGGCGCCCAACGTGTTTGCGGAAACGCCGAGCTTGTGGCTCATATACTCGTCGAGCCCCCTCAGCTTCGACCCTCCCCCGGTCAGCAAGATCAAGTCGACGTGGCCTCCCTGATCGGCTTCGTTGAGCTGGGACTGGTAATAGTTGAGGGAGCGGCGCATCTCCCTCACAAGATCGTCCACATGAGGCTGAATCACCCGAAGAGGAGGGTTTTCCTTAGGCTTACCATCGTCGATCAGTTCTTTGATGGTGAGTTGCGCCTTACCCTCTTCCGCTTCGAGGTTCGAAAGCTTGAAATACGAACCCAGCGCCTCGGTCAGGAGGTTGCCGCCCTGGGAGATCGAGCGGGTCATCGCGAAGCGCCCGTTGCGAACCACGCTCATGTTCGTCTTGCTGGCGCCGATGTCGACCAGCGCGATCGTCTTGTCGCGCCAATCGTTCGAAGCCGACACCTCGACGAGACCCCGATAAGCGGCAAACATCTCGACGTCTACGGCCTCAACTTCGAGCCCCGCTTGTTCACAAGCCGCCACGCGGCTCGAAATGACGTCCTTCGGGGCAGCGACGATCAGGACGTCCATTTGTCCGTCTTCGCTCTTGCCGAGAATCTCAAACTCGATGTAGCTGTCCTCGACCGACGAGGGGACGTACCGTCCTGCCTCAAACTTGATGGATTTTCGGAGGGTCGCCTCGCTCATCGACGGCATGCGGACCGTCCGGACGACGACTGTTCCGCCGCCCACCGCGATGTTCGCGGCGTTGGAGCCAATGTGAGCCTCGCGCAGGAGTTGTCTGATTGCCATCCCCACTGACTGAGGATCGACCACGACCCCATCGCGAATCGCGTCCGCCGGGGTCTCGATGGCGGCCATATTGCCGATCTCCCAACCGCTCTGCGCCGGAAGAAGCTCGACCGCGCGGATGTGGCTCGAGCCCATGTCCAAGCCCACGATGGACTTCTTTCTCAGAAAACTAAGCGACATTAGAGTTACCTCCGGATCGGAACGACTCGAGCGTGAGCCATTCGTCCAAACTGGCCTTGGGGAATCGCCAGCGGCCTTCAATCGAAACCGCGGGCACGACGCCCTCGCGCGCCATATCGTCGAGAGCGGCCGGGGAAATCCGCAGGTATCTCGCGGCTTCTCGGAGCGTCATCGTGCTGTGCTGCGTTCCTGCGACCGCGCGGAAGAGCTCGCTGAGTTGCTCGGGCGCGAGGAATAGCTCCAGGCGAACGACGTTGCCTCCTGCGATCGGAAGCGAAGGCGGTTCAGGAGCGGCCACCGGTTCCGTAGTGATCGCGTCGACGGTGAGCGGCCGGGGCTGCGGCGCAGGCTGGTCCGCTCCAGAAGCCAAAGCGGGCTCTGCGAATTGGGCTTCGGGCTGCGACTGCTTCTCAGGGGTTTCCCCCATCGGATTCACATTCATGGATTTCTCCTCGGGTTCGGGCCGCTTCAGTTGCGCTGCCTGTCGAATCGCATCCGCCAAGTTCATGCCGCACGCTCCCGGTTCCCGGTGAACTCGGCGATCACTTCGTGCATAAGGAACCCGTCGATCATCTGAGCTTTCTTCGCCATCCCCACCATCAGCGCGTTATCGGCCATCTGGCAGATCAGGCGAGGAGTGCCATCGGTGTACTTGTGCATCTCGTAAATCGCATCGGGGGTGAACGCACTATGGTCGCCCGAATAGCCGGCCACCCGCAGCCGGTGCTCCACCAGCGCGCCGGACTCCTGAACGTCGAGCTTATCGAGCAGGTACCGGATCGACATCCTCTGTTCGAGCGCGGGGACCTTTGCGAGCTTATCCCTGAGTTCGAGCTGGCCCAGAAGCAGCAAACTGATCAGGAACTGGTCGTTCATTTGGCAGTTCAGGAGCAAGCGGAGCTCTTCGAGCGTCTGAGTCGAGCGAATCAGGTGAGCCTCGTCGATCATCAGCACCACTTGCTGGCCCCGCTCATAGAAGCTGACGAGGACGTTGTGGAGTTCTTGCACCAACACCTGCCGGTTGCGAGTCGTAGCGGGATGCCCGACCTGCGAGAGAATCTCGTGCAGGATTTGAACCGGTGTCAGGATGGGATTGACGATCAAGACGGTCCGAAACCTCACGGGATCGAGCAGATCGAGAAGCTTGCGGCTGACCGTGGTTTTGCCCAGCCCGATGTCGCCACAGAGCATCGCCGCGCCCTTGTTGCGATGGATGGCGTAATGCAGCATCGTGAGCGCGTCTTCGTGTCCGCGACTCAAGTAGAGGAATCGCGGGTCTGGCGTTAAGCTAAAGGGCGGTTCCTGCAAACCCCAATAGGACTCATACATAAGCAATGCTCCGGTGGCTCAATCCCGGTAGATGTATCGGGCGATCCGCTCGCAAACCTCAGGCGGGACGTGGGAGAAATCGGCGAAGAAGGGCGCGCCGCGCGACTGCCGAGACCGCCGCGCTCAGGAGTGATCTCTGCGCGGTTCGTTGGTTTCGGTGATGGGTTTCGTCGGGCGGTCAACACCAAGGGTTCGTTTTCCGCACTTGGCCGAACCCTCTATCCGCTTCTGTGCCAGGTTGCCCCGGTCGAAGTGCGGGATTAGGGGGGAACTGAACTGAGCGCTGGGGTCGTTGGACCGATGAGCCGGGACGTTAGGAATGGCGGGAGACGGCAGGGAACGCTGGCTCAGTAAAGGTCCAGCCTCACCTTGATCCACCGGCCATCGACCCAGATACCATTTTGGAATTGGCGGATCGTTGCCCGGCGGGGAATCCGCAAGGCGACCTCCGAATCGTTTTGCCAGGTTATTCGCACTTCGCCTGCGCCCGAAGTCTGCAGCACGACGTCGCCGCCGAACCTCGATTGGCGGGCCTTGATCGTTACATCGTGATCCATGCTCGACATGGCCCCCGGGTTGACTTCAGTCACCTGCGCCTCGATGCGCTCGTTTGGGCTTGGAACGGGCGGCAGTGAAGTGCGCCCGATCCAACACGAGAGGAGTCCGTTGATGAAACAGAATCCCAAGCCGACGACCACACCCATCAGACCGATCGTGCGGAGCAGATTGTCGGCCATCTTTCGTATGCGGATTGTCGTCACCCTTGTCCCCGGTTCGATCCTTGGATTCGTTACCCATTCTGACCCCAATTTCCCTGCCTTCCCCCTCGCCCCTCCGGGGGAGAGGGGGCCAGGGGGTGAGGGGCACGGTTCTCAGGTCATGACGTCTGGGAAGGCCTTCCGGCCCGAACGCTGCTCGCACAGGCTCACGACGGTGGCAACATCGTCTTGGTAGGGCGTCGGGTCGAGGAGAAGAAACCGCCGGTTCGGAATGCGATGAATCAGAATCCCCAGGTTCGATAGCTCTTTGTCCCTCGTTGCATCGCGGTTGGCATCATGTTGCTCGCCGTCCATTTCGACACCGAGCATCGCTTCGCGGCAAAAGAAGTCGATTCGAAACCCCCCGACGGGGTGCTCTCGTCGAAACTTGAATCCTGTTCGGGAGGCGCGAAGAAACTCCCACATGATGTCTTCGGCTACGGACGGACCTTTGCGGGACGCCCTGGCGAGGTCGCGCGACGTGGGATGCCGGTCGCGTGGCATGGTCTGAATTGTACAGGCTTGATTGGTCTGGCGGGAAGCCCGGTGGGCCGGAAAGTCCTTGCCCCTCACCCCCTGGCCCCCTCTCCCCCGGAGGGGCGAGGGGGAATGTCCTTGATTCTTCCCGGTCTGCTCTTCGAGTCAGACCGGGGCGCCGGGAGTGAAATGCAACGAGGCGAAGGGGAGTTCGGGAGTTCGGACTGAGGCTGGGTTACTGGCAGCCGCCGGGTTGGTTTGTGCGGTAATGTGAGGCCGAATGGCCGAGTCTGACCAGCCCCAGGCGAAGACGTGGCGTGAGTTCTTTGACGAACACGCGCCGCGCTACATGGAAAACCCGTTTACGAAGGACACGCTCGCCGAGGTCCAGTTTCTGATCGACAAGCTAGCGCTTCAGCCTCCCGCGCGTGTGCTCGACATCGGATGTGGTACGGGGCGGCACGCCATCGAACTCGCGCTGCGGGGATTCGAGGTCGTCGGACTGGACCTTTCTGAGGGCATGATCGCCGAGGCGCGGAAGGCGGCTGGGCGGCGCGGCGCCAGCGTCGAGTGGATCGTCGGCGACGCAAGGGAGTTCGATGGAGCGGGCCGGTTTGACGCTGTCCTCTGCCTTTGTGAGGGCGGCTTAGGCCTGGCGAACCTCGACGAAGACCCGATACTGCATGACCTGAAGATTCTGCAATCCGCCTTTTCGAGCCTACGCCCAGGCGGAGGATTCCTGGCGACCGCGCTGAACGGCTATGCATTGATTCGCCGAATGACAGATGAGGACGTCGAACGGAACACGTTCGATCCAACGACGATGCTTGCGCGGTACGTCGATGAGTGGGAGTTGCCCGAAGGACGGGTAGCGATGATGATCCGCGAGCGGCTGCTGATTCCGCCCGAGATGGTGGCGATGCTGCGCCATGTCGGATTCGAGGTTCTTCACGTATGGGGAGGAACGGCCGGAGACTGGGGCGAGCGGCCTGTGAAGCTCGACGAGGTTGAGGCGATGTACGTCTGCAAGCGGCCGGAGCTACCTTAGTTTGGTTTTTTGAGCGGGCACGGGCTCGTCGGCTTGCGGCGCGCTTGGGGAACCGGAATCGACCGCTCGCCGTTGAGGTACTGAGCTGTGAGGGAATCCGAAGCGAGCACGGTTTCCAGCGTGCCTTGCGCGACGATCTCGCCGCCGTGTTCGCCCGCGCCGGGGCCGAGATCGATCAGCCAATCGGCGGCCCTCATGGTCTCTTCGTCATGTTCGACGACGATGACGGTGTTTCCCACGTTTCGAAGTCGCTGGAGGGTTTCGATCAGCTTGTGGTTGTCTCTCTGGTGAAGCCCGATGCTGGGTTCGTCGAGGATGTAGAGGCATCCCATGAGGCCCGATCCGATCTGCGTGGCGAGTCGAATCCGTTGCGCCTCGCCCCCGGCCAGAGTCCTGGCGTTTCGATCGAGCGTCAGGTAGCCAAGTCCGACGTCCAAGAGGAACCTCAGGCGCTCCGATATCTCCCGAATCACCCTTTCGGCGATCGTCAGTTGACGGGCGCTAAGGAACTTGGGCAAGCGGTCGAAGTAAGCACCCGCGGCTTCGATGGTGAGCCCGGTGATGTCGGCGATCGAGACTCCAGAAGGATCGACCTTCTTCGCGGGCGAGGGCAAGAGGACGTGGAGGGACTCCGATTTGAGACGCCTTCCGGCGCAAGTTGGGCAAGGACGGGTGGATTGGTATTGGGCGAGGTCGTTTCGGACCCATTCGCTCTCCGTGGATTCAAAGCGTTTGCGGAGAGCGGCGAGCACGCCTTCCCAACCGGTCATGAACTTGCGCTCCCGAGAGCCATATCGCATGACGACTTCGACCTGCTCTTCGAGTCCCTCCCAAACCGCCTTCATGCCCGCTTCGGGGATCTGATTCACCGGAAGGGAAGCATCGAAACCGCAAGCCCGGCCGACCGCATCGAGCATCTCAGGCCACCACTCCTTGACTTCGCCGGATTTGTAGACAAACGGCAAGATGGCGCCGTTTCGAAGCGGCTTCTTGGGGTCGGGGCAGATCAGGTCCGGATCGAACTCGGTCTTCGTGCCGAGTCCGGTGCAGTCGGGGCACGCTCCGTAAGGCGAGTTGAACGAGAACATCCTGGGCTCGGGTTCGGGCATGCTGAATCCGCAAGTGGGGCAAGCGAAGTGCTCGCTGTAGGTGGCCTCTTGCTCGGCTCCGTCGCCGACTCTCCAGAGGAGCGTCGTGAGTCCTTTGCCGAGCTTCATGGCGATCTCGATGGAGTCGGCTACCCGCTGCCGCATATCGTCGCCCACGATCAAGCGGTCCACGACCACTTCGATGGTGTGCTGCTTGTACCTGTCCATCGGGATGTCGTCGGTGACCTCGTACATCTCCCCGTCGACCCGCGCCCGCACAAACCCTTGGCGGTTGATGTCTTCGAGCACCGACTTGTATTCGCCCTTTCGACCGCGAACGATCGGGCCGAGAATCTGAAGCATCGCGCCCTGAGGCAAGCTGAGCGCGGTATCCACAATTTGATCGGACGTTTGCCGCTCGATGGGCCCGTGGCCGTTCGGGCAGTAGGGCGTCCCGGCCCGGGCAAACAGGATTCGGAGGTAGTCGTAGATCTCGGTGACGGTGCCGACCGTGGAGCGTGGGTTGCGGCTCGCGCTCTTCTGGTCGATCGAAATCGCCGGCGAAAGCCCGTCGATGTGATCGACATCGGGCTTATCCATCTGGCCGAGGAATTGGCGGGCGTACGCGCTGAGGCTCTCGACATAGCGCCGCTGCCCCTCTGCGTACAGCGTATCGAACGCGAGACTCGATTTCCCCGAGCCCGAAAGCCCGGTGATCACGACCAGCCTGTCGCGAGGGATCTCAAGCGAGAGGTTCTTGAGGTTGTTCTCGCGGGCGCCGACGATCACGATCTTGTCTTGCGACATCGAAGCTCCATTCTACCGCACGGAAGCGTAGACGCATGACGGCTCATCTTGGGTCCTCCGCTCATCCTTCTGCGTCGGTAAACTCGGGGCGCGGGCACGAGCGTAGAATCTCATTGTGTCCGAACCCGCGTGAGTTCGGTCGACCTCATGAGCAAGACGGCGAAAGAATCCATCGAAGCCAAGTTGAAGCAGCTTCCGGCGTGCCCTGGGTGTTATCTCTTCAAGGACGCCGAAGGCGAGGTGCTCTATGTTGGCAAGGCGCTCGCGCTCAAGAACCGAGTTCGGAGCTACTTTCAATCCTCGACGCGGCACAGCAATCGCATCGCCCGAATGGTCTCGCGAGTTCGGGACCTGGAATGGATCGTCGTCGAATCGGAGTTGGAGGCCCTGGTTCTGGAGTGCAACCTCATCAAGCGGCATCGCCCGCCCTACAATGTCCGCCTTCGCGACGACAAGAGCTATCCGTTCATCACGATCACCCACGAGAAGTTCCCCAGGGTCCTTTTCACCCGGAAGTTGAGGAAAGACGGGGCCAAGTACTTCGGCCCTTACACGTCCGCGTACACGGTCCGCGAAACGCTTCAGACTCTGCATAAGCTGTTCCCGCTGATTCCATGCGGCAAGTCGTGGAGCGGTCGCGAAGAGCAGAGGCCGTGCCTTTACTATCACATGAGGCAGTGCCTTGCGCCGTGCGCGGGCCTTTCAAACTCAAAGGAGTATGCCGAAGTGGTGCAGCAGGTGGCGTTGTTCCTGTCCGGGAAGGGCGATGCACTCATCAAGAGGCTTCGCACGCAAATGGAGGACGCGGCGGAGGCTTTAAAGTTTGAGAAAGCCGCCGCACTTCGGGACAAGCTGGCTGCGATCGAGAGCGTTCTTCAGCGTCAATCGGTGCTTTCGAGCGAGCCGGTCGACCGCGACGTGATCGCCGTCGTCAAGGACGATCGCGGATCGGCAATCCAAATGCTCTATGTTCGGGGAGGGAAGCTGATCGGCCAGAGGCAGTTCTTGCTCGACGGTTCGGGAGACGTTCCGCCCAACGAGGTGGTGCAGGAGTTCGTGAAGCAGTACTATGCGACCGCGCCGGAGGTCCCGCGCGAGGTACTGCTGCCCGTCGAGATCGAGGAGCGGAAGATCGTCCAGCAATGGCTGAGGAACCGAAAGGGGGGCACGGTGTCGATCGAAGTCCCTCAAGGGGGAGATCGCCTGAGGTTGGTGGACCTGGCCGCTCAGAACGCCCAGCAGGCGCTCGTGGCCGCTTCGCAGGCGGCGGCGCAGAAGGAGGCGTGGTTCGAAGAGGCCCAGAGCCAGCTTCAAGACGCCTTGGAATTGCCGGGCCCCCCGTTCCGAATCGAAGGTTACGACATCTCGAACGTCCAGGGCGCATTGCCGGTCGGATCGATGGTGGTCATGGAGGGAGGTGAGCCCGCCAAGAGCGAGTATCGTCGTTTTCGAATCCGCTACAACCCCGAAACTCCGAACGACTTTGCGATGATGAAGGAGGTCCTCTTGCGGAGGTTTCGGGCGTACGCCGAAGGCGACCCGAAGTTCGGGAAGCTGCCCGACTTGATTGTCGTGGACGGAGGACGTGGGCAATTGGGGGCCGCTATGGAGGCCCGGGACGAGGTCGGGGTGACGGTTCCGATGGTGGGGCTTGCCAAGCAACTCGAGCTCTTGGTCGTGCCCCTCGAAGAGAGGCCGTCGAAGGAGTCGGGCCCGCGCTACCGTGACGTCGAGCTTCCCCTTCAGTCGCCGGGATTGGTGTTGGTTCGAAGGCTTCGCGACGAGGCGCATAGGTTCGCGCAGAGTTTTCACCGCAAGCTGCGCGACAAGAACATCTCTCGGTCGGCGCTCGAAGAGGTTCCTGGGGTCGGACCCCGTCGCAAACGGCTGTTGCTGCGGACCTTCGGGTCGCTTGAGGCCATCCGGCGCGCGTCCGCCGAAGAGATCGCCGCCGTCCCGACGATGACGCATCGCATCGCGCTTGCGATCAAGGACCACCTGAAAGAAGCGTAGGCCCTTGCAGGGGGATGTTGCTGGGGAGTGGGACCTTCGGGCCGTGATTCTATCGGCTTGTGTTAGAATCCCTTTGTCATGCGTCGTTGAACTTCCGGGACGGGTCGCAGGCCTTACGCCCGGCTCGATCCAACCTCAGGCACTCGTCATTTGTCCGGCGACGTCGGACCAAGAGCAGAACCCGGAAGCACTATGTCTCCCTCACATCCGCTACGCATTCCTCAGTTTCGCAACCTCTGGCTCGGCCAGGCGATTTCGCAGTTTGGTGACGCGGTCTACTACGCGATCTTCATGTTTATGGTCGCGAAGGTCACGGGATCGATCGCCGCTGTCGGTTACGTGGGCGCGATCGAGACTCTTCCGTTCTTGCTGTTCAGCCCCTATGCGGGCGTACTCGCTGACCGGATCGACCGAAGGCGGATCATGCTGCTTTCCGACGTTGTGTGCGGTTTGCTGCTCGCGGGATTCGCGCTTTACATCGCCTTTGAACCGAAGCCTGCGTTTTGGCTGATCGCCTCCGTGGCGTTTACGCTTTCGACGGTGCGCTCGTTTTTCATACCGGCCAAGAACGCCGCGATCCCAAGGCTCGTCCCTGCGTCGTCGCTGCTGGAAGCCAACGCATTCAGTCAGATGACCCAGAGCTTCATGCTCATGGGAGGGGTCGCTCTCGCCGCCGGGGTCTCTGCCGTGCTTTATGCGATCGCGCCGGGCGAGTTCTTTGTCGGTACGTTTGCTCTCAACGCGATCTCGTTCTTGGGATCCGCTTACTTTATCGCCAAGCTTCCCCCAATCGCGCCCGAAGGCGAGGTCGCGGACCGGCACCCTTTGAAGGAGATCGTAACCGGTGGCAAGTACGCCATCGGGCGTCCGGAACTGCTGGTATTGATGGGACTGCAAGCGCTCCTGATGCTCTGTATCTCTCCGTTCTTTCCGATCTACGTTGCGGCCAACGAGAGCTGGTTCGGGGGTAAGCCGAACACCCTGCTCCTTTTTGAGTTCGCTTTCATGTTCGGGCACATCCTTGGTAGCTTATGGGTCGGCAAGTCCTCTTCGAAGTGGCCCGGCCGCGCCTATATCGTGGGATCGTTCTTCGTGGGCCTGACCGTTGCCGGACTCGCCTTCAGCCAACACATCGCGCTGTTCATTCTCTTCAACTTCGCTGCGGGATTGGCGGTGCCTTGGGCATCGATCCCCGTCATGACTTACCTTCAGCTAACGGTGCCCGACGAGTATCGGGGGCGCGTGAACTCGATGTTGAACATGATCACGATGGGCGTTCACCCGGTGGGCTTGAGTTTAGCGGGCCGGATGATCGCCGCGATCGGATTGGTGTGGGCGTTCCTTGTGATGGGCGCGGGGATGGGCGTCGCGGCGCTCTTGGGGCTTTTCAGTAGGGCGTTCCGGAGTCTGCAAATGCCGAGTTCAGCCGTCTCTACCCCAGGGGATGGAGCCACGGAGGAGAGCTTGCCGGTTCTCGACGAGAGCCCTCTGCCTGCGCAAGGATAATCAGGCCGAGTTACTCGTTCGCGCCGCCTGAGCGTTGGCGGATGAGCAGCCTTGCGACGTAAGCGACGGCGACGATCGAGCCGATGGTGGCCACGATGGCGGGCCCCGACGGCCAACCTGCCGCGCCCGCGTATTCGATCGTCGATTCCGCCTCATGGACGTGGTGCAGCTTGAGCGCGGGGGCATGATACGAAACCAGGAGCCCTAAGATGCTTCCGATCACGCCAACGGGCAGCGCGACAGCCGCCGCCGCCAAGAGCTTGTCGACGAAGAAGAACGCCACGACGGCGGGCATGACGAGCCAAGAAAACACCACGAGCACTCCGGCGATCTTCACCGAAGAGGCCACAACGAAGCCCAGCAGGGAATAGAACACGAAGTCGAGCAGCACAGACCTTGCCCCCTTTTCCTTTTCACCCGCAAGAGTCAAGCGAGAGATCGAACGCCAGAGGACCAGTAAGATCGCCAGAATGATCCCGTAGCTCCATGCGGTCGAACGCAGTTGGTCGGAAGTCACGAACAAGATGTTTCCGGCCAGCATGTTCTTGAGCTCTTCGAGCCCATGGCCTGAAGGGGAGAACTCGAGCACGATGATCGAAGCCGCTGTCGCAAGCACATAAACGACGCCGATGATGGCCTCGTGCGGGACGCGCCCCAAGCGGAACCTCGTCACCGAAATGAGGAGAGCACCCGCGAGGGCAAAACCCACCGAATACCAGTACGCCGTCGGGGATTGAGCCTCATAGCCTTGGCCGATCGCGAGGGACATTCCAAACGCGGCAACTTGGGCGACCGCAAGGTCGATGAAGATCAGTCCCCGTCGAACGATGTGAAGGCCAAAAAGCGCATGGATCGGGCTCATGAACACAGCAGCGAGCACCGCCGGGCCCATGAAAGTCCAAAACTCGCCCAACCCTACCTCGAAAGCGCCTCAGTAATTCGCTTGATGATCGAATCGAACAGGCTGATGTAATCCTTGGCGTCTGAGGTGTGGCCCACGTTTCCAGGGACGACGACAACCTTCGCGGAGGTTCGACTGGCCACGAAATTTGCGTTTCGCGTGCTGTAGATCGGCTCCTGCAAGATCAGCTTCACCCCTGAGGCCTTCACCTCTTCGATCACGTGCGCCACATGGCCTGGAGTCGGGTCAAGCCCGGGCTTGGGTTCGAGATAGTCGATCACTTTCAACCCGAATCGGGCGACGAAGTAAGGCCAGCTCTTGTGATACGTGATTACCGGCGCCCCTCGGAACGGGCGCATGGCCCCTTCCCATCCTGAGAGCGAGGCGAGTTCGCCACGGCTCGTGAGTTCTTGGATCAGCCAGCCGCCGTTTTCCCATGCCCAGAGCGCATCGCCGCCGTGCTTGCCGACGAGAGCCTTGCCGAACATCGCGTCATCGATCCTTCGCACAAAGGCGACTGCGTTCGCGCGGTAGGTGGCTGCCTGTGGGGGGTCGAGCTCCCCCATTCGCTCGGCAAGCCGCTGCGCGATGATGCGTCCGTTGAAGGGATCGAGCCATACGTGAGGGTTGCCGCCGGGGTGGACGTCGCCCTCCGCCCGGCTTACGGAGGCGGGGATTTCCAGCACCTTGACCCAGTTGGCCGCGTTCACGTAGCCTTTTGTGCCGGGGCGAATTCTTGGGTTGCGGCTCCCGTCGATGATGGGCCTTTCGTAGGCGATTTCGAGGTCGAGGCCGATGGAGACCCATAGGTGGGCTTGAGCGGCGCGGCTCATGTAGCTGGGCTTGGCCTCGATGCGGTGGGGGTCTCGCGCCCCCACTACGATCGCGCTCACCGAGACTCTGTCCTTTCCCACCTCCTTCACGATCGAGGCGAGGTCAGGGGTCGTCGTCAGGACATTCAGGTTCGCGAGGGCCGTTCCGGAGAGTCCCGCAACGATCCCCAAGCCGACAATAGTTCGATGAAGTTTCATGTCGCTTTCTCAATAGACATGGGCCGGGTGCGCCCCGATGACCCACTGGAATTGCAGGGTCAGGTACCTGCGGTCGTTGCCGAAGTTGCTCGAAAGGCTCTGGTACTCGACTCGCCAGCGGTGGAACTCGGTGGCGCGGAACGTCGCGCCGAAGAGCCACCCTTTGCGAACGTCAGACGTTCCAGGCAGTTCGCTGTAATCGTAGCCTCCTGTGAACGACCATCGATTGGGGAGGTTGAGGGTTGCTCTTCCGAACCAACCGAACGTCTTGTCGGAATAGTCGGAAGGCTTGGCCCAAAGGGCCTCCGATTCGAGCACCCACGACGCCGAGGCGCCCTCAGGTTGGTATTTCATCGTAAAATCCAGTCCCGTGACCTTTGCGTTGCCGCCTCCCAGATCAGGACCTCGCATATAGGTTGCGCCGAACTGCGCCGAAAGGCTGTCGCTGAAGTCGTGGAAGGTGCGGAAGTGACCCAACCATGCGGGATCGTCCACGGCCGTTCCGCCGAAAACCGGGCCGTCCTCCTGAACGTCGAACATCTCGACGGTCGCCTCCATGAAGCGATTGCCTGGGAAAAGGTAGCTCAGGCTCGCACCGGGATGGCGGAAACCTTCCTCCCCCAACACGTCCTGAATCACGAGCGGGTAGTCCATGAAGTTGAGGGCATCGACGTGGTTGCGTTGGACTCGGCCGATTGCTCCCGCGAGCTTTCCGAACTTCATGCTGATCCCCCGGCCGATGCCTTGGTATCTGCCGAATCCCTCTTCGAGTTCGATCTTGGTTTCGTCGTCTTCCTTGACGATGGAGTAATAGAGTTCAACTCGGAGCATGGGGTCAGCGTCCGCTGCGAAGCCGAATTCGATTTCGCGGAAGTCGGCTCGCCGCTTCTCGCCGTCGTTTCGATCGAGTTGGATCGCGAAATCGCCCACGACGCTGATTTGCGGGTTGAAGGCGTTCTTGTTGTCCTGAGTCGGTTGCGGGGGTGAAAAGAGCGCCGCGGTCGTTGCAACCGTCGACGCGATGCTCGATGCCAAGTTCATTTTTTCCTCCGGGGGTCCCTTATCGCAACATTTTTGCATTGTGGGCTCGAAAAAATGCAAGGTCGCGCACGAAAAAAATCTCGTGAGGGCGATCCTTACAACCTGCTCAGTCGGCTTCGAAGAAGGGGCCGCCGGATTGGCCAAGTCTGGCTTCGAGTTCGTGGAGGCTGACGAGCACTTCGCGGGGTCGGGGGCCGTCCCTAGCGCCAACGATGCCCTGCTCTTCCATCATGTCGAGCAGCCGAGACGCCCTCTGGAAGCCGATCGAAAACCTGCGCTGAAGCATCGAGGTGGAGGCTTGGCCTCTTTCCACGACCCACCGCACTGACTCTTCCCAGAGTGGATCGAAGTCGCCCGCGTGCTCCCCAGGGGGCTTTCCGGACTCTTCGTGCTGGACCGCCTTGGGGTCGATCTGGAATCGCGGAGACTCCTGTTCTCGCCAGAAACGGCATACCTCCGCGATCTCCTTCTCGCTGACATAGCAGCCTTGGATGCGAAGTGGCTTCGAGGCATCGATCGGCAGGAACAGCATATCGCCTCTGCCGATCAGCCGTTCCGCTCCCGCTTGGTCGAGAATGGTCCTCGAATCGACTTGCGACGATACGGTAAAGGCGACCCGGGAAGCGATATTCGCTTTGATGGTGCCGGTAATGACGTCGACTGAGGGCCGCTGGGTGGCGACGACGAGATGGATGCCCGTGGCTCGCGCGAGCTGCGCCAAGCGGCAAATCGAAGTCTCGACTTCCGCCGCCGCCTGGATCATCAAGTCGGCAAGTTCGTCGATCACCACTACGATGTAGGGCATCTTGTCTTGGAACGTGGCCTTTTCGTTCCATCCGTCGATGTTGCGAACTCCCGCCTCGGAGAACTTGTCGTACCGGCGGTCCATCTCGCGCCACACCGCTCGCAGCACACCCGGCGCTTCCTTGACGTCCTTGATCACCGGGCACATCAGGTGGGGAATGCCGTCGAAAAGGGCGAGTTCGACACGCTTAGGGTCGATCATCACCAGGCGCACGTCCTTGGGGGTGTTTCGTAGGATCAGCGACATGATGAGCGAAGCGAGGCCGATGCTCTTGCCGCTGTTCGTCGCTCCTCCCACCAGTAGGTGGGGCATCTTGGCTAGGTCGGTGTATCGGTTGCCCCCGCTGACGTCCTGTCCGAGCGCGACCGCGAGTCGGGACGGGTGTTCTCGGAACTCCTTGGTCTCGACAACCTCCTTGAGAGACACGGTGGCGGGGTTGGCGTTGGGCACTTCGACGCCGATGGCGGCCTTTCCGGGGATGGGAGCCTCGACGCGGACGTGGGAGGCGGCGAGGTTCATCGCGATGTTGTCGGCGAGCGAAGTGATGCGATTGACGCGGATTCCGGGTCCGAGTTGGATTTCGTACCGAGTGACCGTTGGGCCGGTTGCGACCTCGACGACGTTGGCTTCGATCCCGAACTGCTCGAGCGTGCCCTCCAAAGTCTCGATGTTCTCTTGCATCTCCTCGGGCGTTCGTTTGCGGCGCGGCTGAGGAGGTTGGAGCAGGGCGAGCGGCGGGAGCTTGTAGCCTTCTTTGGTGGGCTCCGTTTCGAGCGCGAGTTCGGGTTGATTCGCATCGCGGAGAATCGGTGCGGTTCGCTGCTTGGGGGTCGGGTCGGGAGCGCTTGCATCCTCGGCCATGACGACGGCCTTTGCGGGTGGAGGGCTGACGCGTTTAGGTTGGGACCGGCCGACTTTGAGTCGAGCGGCACGCTGCGCAAAGGCGTCGTAAACGGCGCGAAGGGGCATCTGAAGGCAGAGGATCAGCCCGACGGTCCCGAGCGCCCCCAGCCCTACGAGCTTGGCGTCGCCGAGCAGCCTTTCCATCGCCCACGAGACCGAGGCGCCCAAATAGCCGCCTGAAGCCACCATCGCATCCGGGTCGAAGACGTTGGTCCCATAGGGTCGGGCCAGCGCGCCGAGAATCACCGCATACATCAGCACCAGGCCCCAGGAAAGCTGAAGCGACTCGGCGCGTTTTCGCCCCGCCAGGAGTCCCAGCCCCCAGAGGCCGAACACCGCAACCAGCCCCCACGAACCTACGCCGAACATCGGCCGGAAGAACGACTGGAGCGCCCCGCCGATGAGTCCGGAATTCGAGGAATACAGGGCGATTCCCGTTATGGCCGCGAGCGCCAGTAGGGCAACGCCCAGCATATCCGCCGAACGATGCGAACGGGTCTCGTTTGCGGCGCTTGCAGCGCGGGCGCGAGGCGCCCTAGATCGAGGAGCAGTCTTCATCCCTAATCCACCTGTGCTCGCCATCCATGGCCAGCCCCTAGGATTATACAAACTTCTCGCCAAGTTGGGGGCTCGAAGTTGGGATCTCTGAGGAATTGAGTGCGATTCACGAGAAGAGGACCGGCCTTTCCCGTGTGCTGATGTTGAGCAGCAGGCCCACGCACGCAAGGCACAGCCAGATCGCGGTTCCTCCGTAGCTCATGAAGGGCAGCCAAAGCCCCACAACGGGCAGCAACTCCAGGTTCATGCCCAAGTTGACCGTCATGTGAAACGCCAGCATGGAGAAGACCCCGGCAACCAGGAGCCGGTGAAACGGCTCAGTGGCGCGGATCATCAAGAGCCAAATGCGATAGAAGAACAACCCGAACGCGCAAAGGAGCAGGGTCGAACCTACGAGTCCGCCCTCCTCGCCGATGACGGTGAAGATGAAGTCGGTGTGTTGGGCTGGGACGTAGCCTGCGCGCTTATGCTCGCCCTTGAGGTACCCCACCCCTGTCAGGCTGCCGACTCCGATCGCGATCTCCGCTCGGGAGGTCTGGTAGCGGTTGTTGCGCTCGTCGCCCCCAAACATCGCCATCACCCGCTCCTTCTGGTAGTCGCGAAGGACACCGGGGACGAGGAACGCCAGGCTCAGGATGCCAGCGGCGCCCAAGACCGTCGCCAAGAGCAGCTTGGCCGGCACGCCCGCCACGAGGCTGATCCCCAGCCAAATTGCGAGCATCACGAGCGACGCTCCGAGGTGAGGCTGCTTGAAGATGAGAAGAAGCGGCACGAGAACGTGAAGGAGCGAGAGGAACCAGACTCTTGCCGAGCGAATGCGGTCCCAGTTGTTGGCGAGGAAGGCGCTCAGCGTGATGATTGTGAACAGCTTGGCCATTTCGCTGGGCTGGAAGTCGATCGGTCCCAGGTTGATCCAGCGCTGGGCTCCTCCCGCGGATGATCCTATGAGCAGCACGAGCAGCAGCAAGATGAGGTTCAACACGTAGATCGCGTTCGCATACCGAACGAGAGCCTTGAGATTGAGGAAGAAAAAGAACGCAAACGGAATGACGCCGACGGCGAGCCGCTGCATGTGCCGGAGAAACGTTCGCGAGTTGGCGGAATCGTAGTCGATGCTGTAGAGCGACATCACGCCGATCGTCAGCAGAATGAGGCTCGAAGCCAAGAGCCACCAGTCGAACCCAAGACCGCGGGCGAGTCCACGTTCAACGAGGGGCCCCTTTGCTTCCCCGAGGGAAGACATCCCTACTCCTCCTCGACTGGCGTCTCCACCCAAGTTCTCGTCGAAGCATGGCCGAACTCGCGCTTCAGAATCCCTCGCTGAGGCACGAACCAGAAGGTGAGCGAGCGCGCTGCGGGGGCAGGTCCGCCGCTCTCAAGGCGAAGCTCGACATCGACCCGGACCGCTTCGAGTGAAACGCCATTGACCACCAGGGAGTCTTTGCGCGCAGCGACTTCGGCTTCGCCGTTCCACGAGACCGTTCCTGAGATGAGTTTGCCCTTCCAATCCCACTTGTCGCCTAGGTTCATCGGGAATCTGAGCAGGGGAAGCGTCGGGTCGTACACGGCCTTCGCGGCCTCGACGAGCGAGAAGGACTCCCGCGTGGACTCATACCGCTCGACTTCCAGGGTTTGATTGTGCGCGAGGAATTCGAACTCGACAGCAGACCCCTTCACCTCTGACCGCACGGTGACCGGAATCTTCGTCCCGCCCAGCGAGATCACCGCCGATTCTCCGGGCTTCGTCGCCGGAAGCAATTCTTGGGCGTCCTGAATCAGCCTGCCCAGGGACTTCGTTCCCGTGCAGCCTGCGAGAGCGACGGCGAAGAGCGCCGCCAGTGCCATTCCCCGAAGGGACTCAGTTCGGTTGGGTGAATTTGACAAGGGTTGTTGTTGTGACCGTTTCCCGATCGGCGATCTTGCGCCACTCCTTAAACTCGATCAGTCCGATTCCTTGCGCGTAGATCGCTACTTGTTTCGATTCGATTTTGGTTCCGCCTCCCGTATCGAGCACACCCGTCACCGTGCTTTCGATTACGTTGGCCGTCATTCCCAATACGGTTCTTTTCCCCTTTGCATCGGCAGTTCCCCGCAAAGTGAGAGGCACCGGGATGGTTTGCATCGGAGTCATTCCCGAAAACTCCCAGGACGTTCGCTTGCCGTCGAACTTGAGAACGGGGATCGGCTCGCTGAGAGGGGAGTCCTGCTTGAAGGCGACGATGTGGATCGTGTTGTCGATCAGTCCATAGAACCGCGTTTCGATGACTTTGCCGTCGATTTTCGAGGTCACCGGGAACGCCGTCTTGCCGTCGATCCGGATGGGGGGAAGCGCCTCGTCGACGACCACGTTCGTTTGGTCGCCCGACTTCTCCTCGTACACCCAGCGAGTTCCCGAAGTCAGAGGAAAGTAGTCCTCGACGACGCCTTGGCAAAGCGAACCGAGCAGCAGGGCAACGGCGATCATAACTTGATTCTCATTGGGTCAACTCGATCCGGATTTTCGCCTTCTTGCCTTCGGAGTCCTTGGCCTCGATGACTAGCTTGAGCATTCCCACGTCCTTGGCAAACCACGCCGTCATGGTTGATTCTGTGGTCTTACCCGCCGTAGCCAATAGGCCCCTGCCCGTTACTTTGGCCGCTTGAAACTCACCGGCCCTGACCTTGACCTTCTCAAACCCCACGACCTTGAGTTCGGTGGACTGTTTCGCCTCGACTTCGGTGGGGAGCTTGAACTTGCCTGAGGTGGACCATGAAGTTCCCTTCTCGATCTTGGACGGCATTTCGATCGACATCGGCTCGATGGGGGAACCCGCGAGCATCGTGGAGTAGAGACCGTCGGACTTGAGAACGAACTCCTGGTTGCCGAGCGGGGCCAGCGCCCCCGCACGTTCCATCAAGAACTTCGCTTCGTTGTCCTTCACCTCGATCAGCTTGACGGTGACGGAGCCCTCTGAGGGGGCCTTATCGTCGACTGCGTACTCGAAGAGCATGGGTTCCGACCGGCCCAGCCCGTAATACGTGAACGCGTCGTTTCTGAGGGATGCCGGCAGTTTGTCGATGGGAAGGGCGGTGGGGGAAGAACCCTCCTCGATCTCCGTTTCGCCCGATGGCTGCGCCGTGGACGCCGTTTCCGGCTTACCGGGCTCGGAAGGCGCGCCTTTGGACCCGCATCCCGTCAGCACCAGCGCCGAGAGGATTCCGAACAAGGACAAAAGAAAGAGGTTGCGCTTCATCGTTACTTCACCACGTAGGACTTCAGTCGAAGGGTCTGCCCTGAGGTCGCATTGCCCACGGCGATCCTCTGGACATACCGAACAAGGCCGATCCCGGGCGACCAATAGGTTGTCGAGGCCATCGTCGCGGGAACATCCTGCCCGTCGACTTTCGCCATAAACTCAGCGTAGGTTTGGATCGGCAGGGCCGTCACTCGCCCGATCCCTGAATCGACCAACTGCCATGCCTGGACTTCGTTCTTGTGGGAGCTCGGCCCCGCTTGCCCGATCGGCAGGAGCGCCGTTCCCTTCCAAGCGAACTTCTTCCCGACCTCGATGGGAAACGGGACGGCGGTTTGGCGAGGCGAAAACGTGACTTCGGGGTTCCCGGCTGAGAGTTGGAAGATGCCGTTCGACGTGATCTCCCACGCTTGCTTGTCGATCACCTGAGTCCCCGACGTAAATTCGAGCCGCGCCTTGATCCCGCCCTCCATAGGCGAAACGCTGATGACCTTGAGGGTGATCTCGTCGGTGCGTCCGGCGGCCTCGACCTCAAAGGTCCATTGGTTGCCTTCGGCCATAGGGAAAAGGGTGGCTTCCTTCCCCGGCTCGACGGGTTTCACTTCGGCTTTCTTCGAAGGCTTGGGTTGATATCCCGAAGCTTTCTGCGAATTGCATCCGATCAGGGTCAGGCTTGCCAGAAGGGCAAAGGCTAGGGTCGCTTTCCAAATCATAGACATCTCTCCTACTCGTCGCGTTGATTGATCGCCTCACAGGCGTCTTGCACGAGGGTCAGGTCCGTCAGTTGGCTTATTGTAACCTGGCCCAGGACCAATTCGTGCGAAATCCGAGGTGCAGCGATGGCGATTCCGTCCCAAACCAGCAGCAACTGCGAGCCCAGATTGTCTCGGCTGTATTGCCAGAGCCGGGTTCGGCCCTCGCCATTTAGGTTCAATTCCATTGTGTAAATGGGCTTCCCATTGCGGTCTCGCCGCTCCGAATAGCCCGCCGAGTCGATTAAGTCGGAGTTGACCACGACCGTCACGCTGTTCAGCAGACTTTCGGGAATCTCGGCGTATCGCTTCAAGTTCTCTTCGTCGAGGAGGGACTTGAGATGCCCGCCGATGTCTTCCCGCAACTCAGCGTTATCGAGCAACTTTTGTGCCTCTTCGCGGTAGGCGCCCAGAACGATCGCTGAAGTGATCTCGGGTTTCTCTTTGTAGCGATCGAAGACCGTCCGGGCGAAACGGGTTTGGAACGGGATCGGCAGCGTCCCGACCAGCTTCTTCACCCGTCCTTCGACTTTCGCCTCGACGGTGATGGGGAGTTCGATCACGATCCCTTGTTCGAGGGCTTCCGTTCGCACCACTCCCAACGGGGTGCCGTCGAGTTGGATGTTGAGGTCGGACTCAAGCTTGGCTTTCAGCTCGGCGTCCCCGTCGAGGGCCTTGAGGAGTTGATCGCGGGGCCAAACGACGGGGTAGGGCGGCAGGTCGCCTTCGTCGATGTTGTTGACGGACATGAGGAAGCGCCCGAGGGCATTCGAGTCCCCCTGAAGCGCGCGGAGCATCTCGCGAATGGGGATTCGCTTGGCGTTGGAGAGGTCCGGCTTTTCTCCGCGGTCGGAGGGCGCCTCAAACTTGCCTCCCCCTCCCTGCACGAGGTGGGCAATCTGATTGGAGACGACGATGTGGTAGCCCTTGCTTGTATCGACCCCCAATAGATTGACTCGCCTCGGCAAAAGCGGTTCAAACTTCTGGTTCTGGAGGTAATACGAAGTTACGGTCCGATAGCCGAAATACGACGCGGCGATGACGGCGATGAATCCGACGAGTATCTTTGTAGAGGCTCGCAACTTCATGTCTCGGGGTTCTCAAGCGGATTCAACATCGCTAGTTCGATGAAAGTTCGCGGTGCGAGGGGCATTGTACCGTCCGGTCCTCACTTGAGCTAGTCGGAGGGGTTGTAGTCGGCGTAGAGCCTTCCGGCGGCGAGGGCGCCTACGAATGCGATCCCCCAACAGACCGCCGAGCCGAAGACCGCCGCCAACCATGCCGGAACGCCCGCAATGAGCAGGCCGATGAAAAGTCCGGCAGGAGGGAACGCCATGATCGCGATCGAGAGCATCATCATCAGGCCCTTGAACTGCCTCTGACTTTGATCGTCGATGTCGGGAAACAGAATCGTGATGCAGAAGACGGCCGCGCTGAGGAGCAGCGACAGCGCGGGGCAAAAGAGGATCGCCGCGAAAATGTAGGAAGCCAGGTCGGGTTTGATCGCCAAGCTCACGATGCAGCCCACCCAGCAAACCACGGAGCCCAAGACCGACTTCGCGAGCATCTCGAAGAACACGATCGAAGTCGGAGTGAACGGAAGCGACTTTTGCAGGTCGACCCTGCGCAACGACTCCATGAACCCTGTACTCGCTTGCGCCATCGTAACGATGAACACCACCATCATCTGCATCCCCAGAAAGAAGGCTCCGGACGCCGTGCCTCTGAGTTGGGAACTCGTCAGAGCCGGCATCAGCGAGAGCGCAAGGCCGGCTACGGACGAAGCGAGAAGGGGGAACATCATCCCGCGCCCTTGAAGCAGGAGGTCCTTGTACACCAGCGCCCAGGGGCCCGGAGCCCAGATGCGCTGGAGAAGCCGAAACTGCCTCGTCTTGGACTTGCCTTCGCGAGCGAGTTCGGCGGCAGCCGCATATACGTCGCCCGACCGCTGAGCCGACCGGAGCGCTTGGCCTTGACTGACGCGAACAGCGGCTTGGTCGTAGAGCCAGCCAACCTGCGAGTACGTCTTCCAGACCGCGAAGCCGATGATCGCGATCAACCCTCCGAAGCCGAACGCGCCTGCAGCCCAGGACCCGCTGAGGGGGGCGGTCGCGAACATCGTGGCGAGCGAAGCCGTCGGGAACGCGATCCGCAGGAACGGAGATTGGGCGAGTCGCACCAGGTCGTCGAGCGAGCCCAGCTGAGTGAACCCCCATCCCACATAGCCCGCCACCGCGAGGGTCAAAATCCCGATTCCCCAGTTGAGCGCCTTTCTCAATCCGTCGTATCGAGTCTCGCTGCGGTTGAACAGCAGCGTGAACATGTACGCCAGGGTGATCCATACCATCGACACGAGAATCCAGGCGAGGTAGACGAGTTGAGCCGTCAGAGTCGAAGCTGAGGGGTCGGGAAGATTACGAAACAACATCGACCATCCCGCCGACATCGGGCGGATGCCGAAAAGGAGGATCAGGAGCGGGAAGAGCAGGGTGAAAAAGAGGTCTCGGAGAAGTCGGAACGTGAGGACGATCTTCGGATCGACCGGTGTCGCAAAGAGTACATCGGCGTCGGCGGGCCTGAACCCCTGTCGAGGGCTCAGTACACCCAGCATCAACAAGAACGAGATGCCCAAGAACAGCGCGAAAACCGCGGCGTCGATGACGGCGATCGGGGGAAACTCGAATTTGGGAAGCGAAGAGGACTGGAGCTTGTCCCATGATCGTCCCGAGTTTCCGTAAAGGACGGGCCGGACGAACCACATGAAGTAGTAGCCCACCAGGAACAGGATGCCGATAAGGCGTGTGGGCGAGCCCAGCGCCCGCATGACCCCGTTGTAAGCGGTCTTATAGCTCAAATACAGCAGGGGCTTCATGTTTCTCGGCTGTGAGCTTCAGGAACACTTGCTCCAGTGTCTGGCCCTCCGATTGGCTCAGTTCGCGCAGTTCCTCGAGGGTGCCTTCGGCGATCTTTCGGCCTTTCGCAAGGATCGTCACCCGGTCGCACAGCCTCTCAGCCGTGTCGAGCAAGTGGGTCGAGACCAGAATGGAGCATCCGGCAGCCCGAGCTCGCGCGAGTTCGGCCTTGAATTCGGCCACCCCGGCGGGGTCGATGCCGACGATGGGCTCGTCGAAGAGAAGCACGTTGGCGTTGTGGATCAGGGCGCATGTGATCGCCAGTTTCTGCCTCATGCCCTTGCTCAGAGTCGCCACCAGCGAGCGCCGCTTCTCTTCCAAGTTGTAGCGCTTCATAAGCTCGTTGGCTCGGGCTTCGTAGGAGCGGTCCATGCCATAACACATCGCCACGAATCGGATGTGCTCCTCGACGGTCAGAAGCTCATAAAGCGACGGGAGTTCGGGAACGAACGCGAGGTTAGCCTTGGCCCGCGCCTGGTCGCTCACCAGATCGTAGCCGTTGATTCGCACATGTCCCAAAGTGGGGCGAAGGATCCCCGCGATGCATCGCAGCGCGGTCGTCTTTCCCGCTCCGTTGGGCCCCAGCAACCCGACGATCTCACCAGGGCGGATCGTGAAGGTCAACTGGTCGACCGCTCGGAGCTTCTTGTATTCCTTGGTGAGTTCGTAGACTTCGAGCATGGGCCGGCGAGGTTTGGTTGTACCCGTATTCAGGCGTTCGAACATGGGACCGGACGCAAGGTCGAGAGCCGCTACCGTCCTCCGAGACCGCTGAGAGACACCCCTTCGATGAAGTACTTCTGGGCGAAGAAGAACACGGCGAGGACCGGCACGATGGACATTGTGGCGAACGCCATCAGGAGGCCGGGTTCTGCGGCTCGGTCGGCTTGATAGAGCTGCACCGCGTACGCGATCGGCATCTTCTCGGAGGAGTTGATGAAGATCAGTGGCCCCATGAAGTTGTTCCATGCGCCCATGAACGTCCAGATCGCCACGACGGCGACGGCAGGCTTGAGTTGGGGCAGCATGACCTGCCAGTAGGTTCGCAGCGGATTGCAGCCGTCGAGCGTCGCCGCGTCTTCGAGTTCCTTCGGTATGCCGAGAAAGAACTGCCGGAAGAGGAATACATTGAACGCCGACGCGAAAAACGCCGGGACCCAAAGGGGCATAAGGGTATCGACCCATCCGAGCCACCGAAAGATCAGAAAGTTAGGAAGCATCGTAACCGCCGCAGGCAGCATCATGGTCCCGAGCAGAACGAGGAACAGGGTCTCGCGTCCCGGAAACGGGATCCTCGCGAATCCGTAGGCGACGAGCGAAGAACTGAGGAGTGTCCCGATCACGGAGAGGACGACGAGGATCAGTGTGTTGTTGAGGTACGCAAGGCCGAGGTTTGCCTCGGGGGGGAGGTATTGCAGCGCTTCCCAGTAGTTTTGCCAGCGGAGTCCAGGCTGCCGGATGTCGGGGGCTTCACCAGGGCGCGCCTGCACGAGGCGGCCCTTCATTTCAGGCGGATCGAACACTTCGACCACCCTCCCGCCATCATCTAGTTCTTGAACGACCCGTCCCCGTGCTTTCCTGCCGTCGAGGGTGAGGTGGGCCAGTGGGACTTTCCGCGCGACGATTCGGAGGGGTGGCTGCGCGGTGACGGTTCTGCCCCTGAGCATGTAGGGCTCCGCGATGTCGATCACGGCGGACCCGTCGGGGTTGCGCTGGAGGATATCGCCTCGCGCCGTAAAGCCTTCGAGCTGGGTTTCCACGAGCGGTCGCTCCGGATCGTAATAGGGAACGGTTTGAGTGACCTTGGGAATCCACACAAGGCCCTCAGGCGAGGCCATGTCCACGTCCTCTTTGAAGCTGGTGAGGAGAAGCCATACGAACGGCAGGCCGAACACGACGGAGCCCACGGCCAGCGCAAGGTGTTGCGCTCCCAGCTTCAACGTCTTGGCTGCCGGGTGGCGTTGGAACCACACCATCGAGGAGGTGGCGCCCACCAAGAGGATCAGAATCCCTACCGCCGCGATCCAGGGAACTTGGGCAACCCCCCGGAGCAGTTCGACGGGGCCGCCCACAACGACGTGGAGGACGCCAAACAGAGCTGCGCCGAGCGTCCAGAATAGGGCTACCCGAATCCAAGACCGGTCGTCTTGCGAAGGGGGAGAAGCGAAGTGGCGTAGTGCCGTCCCGATGGCGGCTGCGGCGCAGGCAAGGGACCCCCAGGCCGTCCAAGGCGCGACGATCCAGAAGATCGGAATCGGAACGCCCCCTCCGAGCGGCCTTCCCGCCGCCTGGGCCACTCCCCCTGAGAGCACGAGGAGCCCTCCTCCGAGGCTAGCCGTCCAAGCCAGCGAGACTCCAACGGCCCTGCGATCGGTCCAAGGTCGGGCCAACGCCAATTGCAGCGCCATTACGACCGCTCGGGCCGCAAGCAGCCATCCCGCCCAGGAGGCGAGCACACCGATAAGGTAGGCAAGGTCGGCCAACACCGCTTACTATCTTGCGCCAAAACGACCGGGCGAACGCCGAAAGTCGCTCGGAGCCGCGCTACTTGCCGAAGTTCGCCGGCAACTTCAGCCCGAGGTTTTTCACCAAGAACGCATAGGTATCGGCGACCTCGTCGATGATCTTGTCGGTGGGCTTACCTGCGCCGTGCCCCGCGCGGGTCTCGATTCGGATCAGGATGGGGGCATCCCCAGCTTGGGCCGACTGCATGGCGGCGGCGTACTTGAAGCTGTGCGCGGGAACGACCCTGTCGTCATGGTCGCCCGTGGTCACCAGCACCGCCGGGTATTGGGCGCCCTTGCTCACATTGTGATAGGGCGAATAGGCGAACAGGACCTTGAAATCCTCCTCGCGCTCCGGCGATCCGTAGTCCGAGACCCACGCCCACCCGATGGTCCATTTGTGGAAGCGGAGCATGTCCATGACTCCCACTGCGGGCAGCGCGGCGCCGAAGAGGTCGGGCCGTTGGTTGACGCAAGCGCCCACGAGCAGCCCCCCGTTCGATCCACCTTGGATGGCGAGCTTCGAAGGGGAAGTGTAGCGGTTGTCGATCAGCCATTCGGCAGCGGAGATGAAGTCGTCGAAGCAGTTCTGCTTGTGTTTCAGGCGGCCCGCGTCATGCCAAGCGGTGCCATACTCACCCCCGCCGCGGATGTTGGCGATCGCAAGCACACCGCCCATTTGTACCCAAGTGAGCCTGGACACAGAGAAATAGGGCGTCTGCGAGATGTTGAACCCGCCGTAGCCCGACAGCAGCGTGGGGCTCGCCCCGTCGAGCTTGAGGCCCTTGCGATACACCAAGAACATCGGAACGAGCGTCCCGTCCTTGCTGTGGTAGAAGATTTGCTTGGTTTCGAAGTCGGCGGGCTTCACGTCGACCTTGGACTGGAAGACCACTTCCGTCTTGCCGGTCGAGATCGCGTAGGAATACACGACGCGAGGGAACGCGAACGACTGGAAGTCGAAGTACGTGGTCGTGTCGGTGTACTTGCCGCCAAAGCCGCCAGCCGATCCGAGCACGGGCAGTTTAACTTCTCGTACCAGCTTGCCGACCGTGCTGTAGACCTTGACGACTGAGTGGGCGTCCTTCAGGTACTGCGCGACGAGCCTTCGCCCCACATGCGAGACGGATTCGAGCTTCTCCTTGGCCTCGGGCAGGATCGTCTTCCAGTACTTGGTTTCGGGCTTCTTGATGTCGATTTCGATGACCCTGCCCCGCGGAGTCTTGAGATCGGTCTGAAACCAGAACTTCGTTCCCGAGTTGCCGATGAAGCCATAGCTCGCGTCCGCGGTTTTCAAGAGTTCGACGACCTTCGAGCTTCGAAGTCCGAGGTCCTTGTAGAACACCCGGTTCTCGCGCTTGGTGCCTTCCCACACGGTGATGAGGAGATACCGGCCGTCGTCGGTGACCCGCCCGTCAAATCCCCACTCCTTCTTGTCCTTGCGCTCGTAGATGAGCGAGTCCTTCTCCTGTCCTGAGTTGATTCTGTGGTAATAGAGCTTGTGAAAGTAGTTGACGGCTTCGAGCTCTTGCCCCGGCTTCGGGGCGTCGTAGCGGCTGTAATAAAACCCCTTGTTGTCCTTCGTCCACGAAGCTCCTGAGAATTTGCTCCAACGGACCCGGTCGGGCAAATCCGCGCCCGTATCCACGCGGCGGACGCGCCACTCTTGCCAGTCCGAACCTCCGCTCGCAACGGCGTAAGCGAGATATTTCCCATCGTGGCTGATGGAAATCGCGGAGAGGGCGACCGTTCCGTCCTTGCTCAACTTGTTGGGGTCGAGCAGCACCTTCGGCGTGCCTTTGAGCGAGGTTGCCCAATACAGCACGGACTGGTTCTGCAGCCCGTCGTTCTTCGTCCAGAAGTAGCGGCTGCCCTTCTTTTCGGGGATGCCAAAGCGTTCGTAGTTCCAAACCTTTCGCAAGCGGTCCTTGATAGGCGTCCGCTCAGGAATCCGCCCAAGGTACTCGAATGTGAGCTTGTTTTGCGCTTCGATCCACGTCCGCACATCGGGTTCGTCCGGGTTCTCAAGCCACCGGTAGGGGTCTTCGACTCGAACGCCGAATTTCATCTCCGAAACGTCCTGTCGGCGAGTCTCGGGATACTGGAGCTTGTCGTTGGGCTTCATGAGGTCTGTAACTTGCGCGTCCGGCATGAGGGGCGCAGCGAGGAGTCCGAGTGCGATGCCGAATTCGATCATGGCTTCACCGTCCTGGGGACTCGATCATTCTACTTGCTGGCCCGCATGTTCGGCCCACGCCTCATAGAATCGGTCTCGTGCCTCCCGCGCCCGCCGCACGAGCGAGGGGGCTTCTTGGGGGGAATACCCCCAGCTTCGACCCGGTACGTTCAGGTGACCCATTTTGCGCCCGTGCCGTGCGGGCTCCTTCTCGTACCAATGCACTCTGACCTCAGGTTCTTGCAGCGCCGCTTCGATCCCCTTTCGGTAGTCGCCTGAAGGTTGAAGCCCGAGGAGGTTTGCCATGCAGGTCGCCCAGCCGAGCGGCTCTACTGCCGGCCACCCCATGACCAGGCGTACATGCTGCTCGAACTGACTGACGCCTCCCCAATCGAGCGTGTAATGCCCTGTGTTGTGGGGTCTGGGGGCTAGTTCGTTGACCAAGATGTTGCCGTTTTCGAGTTCAAAAAGCTCGACTCCGAACAAGCCCTTACCGCCCACGGCTTCGACTGCCGCAAGCGCGATCTCGCTCCCGTCGGCGTCGCAGGGGAACACAAGGTCGCACACGTGGTTCACTTGGATTGTCTCCATCGTCGGGAAGGTCCCTCGAGATTGCCCGCCGATAAAGACCATTGCGGCGAGTTCCCGGCGAAACTCGACGAACTGCTCGGCGAGCCAGCCGCCGTTGCCCCATTCTGCTCGGAGCGATTCCAACTGCTCTAAGTCACGAACGAACCTCGTGCCTTTGCCATCGTAACCTCCAAACCGAGCCTTGAGCACCATAGGGAAGCCGAGTTGACGCACGGCTTGGGACCCGTCGCCCTCCAGCGCGAGCGCCCGTGGAGACGGAACTCCGGTCGTTGCGAGCGCCTGCCGTTGAAGGAGCTTGTCTTGGACTGTAGCCAAGGAATCAAGGGGCGGCGTGAGGATCCCTGGGTCGGCTCCGGATGCGTCCAGCGCTCGTTGAATCGAGGTCGCCGGGACGAACTCATTCTCCAGTGTAACGCGGTGGCACCGGCTCAAGACCTCGACGAGGGCTTCGGGGTCGTCGAGTTGGGCCTGCAAGGACTCGGCGATGCGAGAAGACGGACTCTGAAGCGAAGGATCGATCGAAAGACACCGCAGCCCCATTCGTTGGGCGGCCTGGATCGACATCCGGGCGAGTTGCCCGCCGCCGAGGAACCCGATATCGAAGTCACGCTTCAGTTCGCACCTCCGAGACGACCTGCTCCGGCGCGATCGCGAGCTTGGTGGCCCCTGGCACGTCCCGTTCGCGGATGGCACCGACCAAGTGAGCAGGGCTTGGGGTGCGGTACATCTTGCGAGTCTGCTGGTTGAGGAACTCCACGATGGGATCGACGGGCGTGAGATCAGGCAAGGTCAGGTTAAGGCTGACCAGCCCGCGCCTTCGGGACGGTAGGTAGGTTGCAAGAGCCCGGACCCCGAGGAACCGTTCGTCGCCTTCTTGACGGAGCCTTCGGACGCTTCCGGCGAGCCGCTTGGCGATCCGGCTGTCGGCGTCGGCAAACGTGAAGTGGAGAGCGATCACGAAGTCCCTTACGCCCGTGTAGGTGACGCCAAGGCGAGGATGAACCTGCGTGGGGCCGTAATCGGACGAGAGCTTCTTCCCCATCAGGCCGCCAAACCCCCCAAGCCTGAGTTCCGCGAGTTCGGACTCACTTCGCACGCCTTCCGACCGCTCGTATAGAAACACAGGCAGATCGTAGGTTCTTGCGAGACGTTCGCCGAAGGCGCGGGCGACCGAAAGGAGCGCCTCCTTCCCGCCGGTCCAGCCCCCTCCCCCGACTTCGACGAACGGGCAAACATCGAGCGCGCCGATTCGGGGAAATGCGCCCACGTGGCGGTTGAGGTCGATACGGTCGAAATAGTGAGCGCAGAGTTCATAGAGGGTTCCGATAACGTGGTTGGGCTTGCCGCTGAACGCCGTGACGGTTCGGTTGAGATCGACATCGGATCGGCAGTAATGGAAACTCACGTTCGCACCCCTGATTAAGTCCTCGACGGCGGAAGTCAGGACTCGATCCCTACCGAGCGACCATTGAGGAATTGTGAGCAGGAGCGCCACGAAGCCTCCTCAAAGGCCGACGATGTTGTACCCACTGTCGATATAGAGGATTTGACCCGTGACCCCTACGCTCAGGTCGCTCAACAGGTAGAGCGCGGATTGCGCCACCTCTCTTTGGCCGAATTCCCGCTTGAGGGGCGCGCGTTCTTGAACATGGCCGATCATGTCGAGCAGTCCCCGAACCCCGCGCGCGGCGACGGTGTTGATAGGTCCCGGCGATAGGACGTTGACGCGAATCCCCCGAACTCCCAAATCGACCGACAGGTACCGCGCCGAAGCTTCGAGAGCGGCCTTAGCCACGCCCATCACATTGTAGTTGCCCACGACGCGCTGCGAGCCCAAGTAGCTGATCGTGACCACGCTGGCGTCGTCGGCGATCACCCCTTCCAGCACTTGACACAGCTTCACCAACGAGTAACAGGAGACGTCGAGCGCGGTCGCGAACCCGTCGCGCGAGGTGTCGAGAAACCTGCCCGAAAGGTCCTCCTTCTTCGCAAAGGCCGCCGAGTGTACGAGGAAGTCGATCTTGCCATAGGCTGCGGCGACCGAATCCCGGAGCGCCTCCATCTGATCGTCGAACTGGAAGTCCACCATGAACGGCTTGAGGTTGGATCGACCTTCGAGAAGGGGCTCGACGCGCTCCATCATGCGGTCGTTCTGCGCCCCCACACCCACCTCAGCGCCCTCGCTGGCAGCGGCATCGGCAATTGCCCAGCCGATGCTGCGGTCGTTGGTTACGCTGAGCACGAGCCCTTTCTTGCCCTTGAGTAGCATGGACCGATTATGGCGAATCCGGCGGACGGGGCACAGAAACGGGCTCTTTGCCTTCGAGGGCTCGCACGGCTGCCTCAACACGGTCGATCTCCTCTTGGCTTGGCTCGGTTAGGGGCGGCCGCATGGAGGAGTGCTCGAGAATTCCTCGCTTCTTCAGAATCGCCTTGTGGCAGCCCGGTTGCGGCGCTTTTCGGATCGCTTGGATGCAGGGCAGGACGTATTCGAACTTCGCAAGCGCGGACGGGCGGCTACCCTCGAAGTACTCGCTCACCACGCTTGAAAGCCACTCAGGGATCACGTTGGCCGCTCCGCTGATTGTCCCGTGCCATCCGGCGGCAAGGGCGTCCCCAAGGAGGGTTTCATCCCCCACGAACAGCCTGTGCTCAGGACTCGTAAGGACCTCCCGAAACTCGCCGAGGCTATCGGCCCGCCCTGAACTGTCCTTGATCCCAAGCAGGTTGGGGTGGCGGATGAGTGACTTCAGGAGTTGGGGAGAAATCTCCGCACCGGCGCGTTGCGGGAAATTGTAAAGAAGCAGGGGGACCGTCGAGCGATCGAGCACCGACAGGAACCACCGATGCAGCAACTCTTCCGTCGCATGGGGATAGTATCCGGGCGCCATCACGAGAGGAACGGCCCCTAACTCCTCGGCTCGTCGGCAGAGCCACGCGCATTCCTCGATGGAAGACGTCGCGACGCCAAGGATCGGCTTCAGATTTCGCCAGGCTGCCGCCTGAGACTCAAGCAATTCTTTCTTTTCCCGCGCGATCAGCGAGTACCCCTCGCCGTTGCTTCCCCCTACAGCGCACCCCTGGCATCCGGCGCTTTCGAAGTAGGCCAGCAGCTTCGCCAACGAAGCGCCATCCATTTCGCCCTTCAGGCCAAACGGGGTCACGGCTGCGGGGTATACGCCAGGCTTCAACATCTCGTGATTATGGGGCGATTGGTTACAATGGCACTTGAATGGAAGCTTCGGACTTAGCGTCCCTGCTGGCCAGCATAGGTCTGGTGCTCGCCAATATGTTCTTTGTGGCTGCCGAGTACTCTCTCGTCGGCTGCCGGAAGAGCCACATGCAGGCGCTCAGCAGACGGGGCAACCGCTGGGCGGCGATGGTGGTCCAGGCTCTCGACCGCATCCACGACTACGTAGCCGGAATTCAAATCGCGATCACGATGTGCGGAGTCGGCGCGGGTTCGATCACGGAACCCTATCTGACCGCGCTTCTTCGGAACTGGTTTGGAGCGGGAGTCGACCGCAGATTCAGCTTCGCTCTGGCATTCCTTCTCGTCACCTACGTGATCGTCGTCGTTGGCGAACTGTTGCCGAAGTATCTAACCTTGCGCGCCTCCGAAAGGGTTGCTCTGGCAGTGATCGGTCCCTTGCGAGTCGTTGTGACGATTCTCAAGCCGGTGATTTTCGTTTTTCGCTCGACGGGTACTTTGTTGCTGCGCCTGTTTGGGGTTAGGATCGACGAGGAGACCAAGAACCATCTCACTCGCGAGGAACTGCTGCTGCTTCTGCGCTCCCAGCATGAAGAAGGAGCGATCGAAGTCCTTCACGCTGGGATGGTCGCCAAGGCGCTACGTCTCGACCGTCTGGACGCCGCGGACATCATGGTTCACCGGCTCGACATTCAGTGGGTGGACGTGGATACGCCCAAGGATAAGGTGCTCGCCGAGGTGCGGCGGATTCCGCACAGCCGCTTCCCGGTGTGCCGTAACGACGTGGACGAGGTCGTCGGTATCGTGTATTTGCACGACGTAGTGCGTCAGTTGGAACTCCCAGATTTCTCGCTCGAAAAAATCGCCCGTCCTGCGGTCATGGTTCCTGAAACTCTCACGCTCGACAAAGCGATCGGCATCATGCGCGAGGAGAGGAGACAGATTCTCATCGTTGCGGACGAGTACGGCGGCACGAGCGGGCTCATCACGCTGGAAGACATCGTCGAAGAAGTGTTCGGGGAACTGGAGGACAGCCTCGAATCTGAGCAGGAGGCGATCCGGTTGCTCCCAGGGGGGCGGATTTCCGCGCGCGCTGAAGTGAGATTCGATGAGATCGTCGAGAAGCTGGGAATCGAGTTGGAGGAAGAACCGGGTACGGAGACGCTTGCGACCCTGATGGTGAACTCGCTCGAACGCGTGCCCCGGCTGGGCGATACGGTGGACACCCCGCTTGGGGTGATGCGAATCGAAAACATGGCGAGGAACCGCATCACGCGCCTTTCGATTCAGCTCTCGCAGTCGGTCCGCGCCCAAGCGAACGGCGAAGCGTAGGGCCGCGCGCTCCGCGTGCCGGGAAGGTGGTTGACGCTTCCGGTCACGAACGCCTACCCCGATGGGAGGTACCCATGAACTTAGCTTTGTCCCTCGAAAACCTCGGCAAGCGGGAGACTTCGACCGTAACGGGGTCGACCGTTAAGAGGCTCTTCGGCGCTTCGAACGCCACCGGCAACTCACCCTTGAGAAAGGGGGTTCAGGTCTGCAATCACAGTCCCGCGTACGCGCTCAGGCTCAAACTCGTCGCGAAGAACACAACTCTGCCGACGGTGAGCGCTTCGGATTTCGACTACTTGGTGTTGCCAGGATCGACCGTGCTGATCCCCGCAGGCGAGGGCATCGATGTTTGCGCCCTCAATAGCTCGGGCGCGTCGGGAACTGCCGCTTATTCGGCGTTGGAGGTGTTCTAATGGTTTTGGGCGACCTGCAAGGCGCGTTTCTCGGCGTGGCGACGGGCGGCGCTTCGATTACGCCCGTGGACAGCGATCTCTCAACTCCCGTCCGCGCGATCTGGGTCGGGACCCAGGGCAATCTCCGCGTGACAACCGTCTCCGGCGACGACTTCGTGCTTCCGAACGCCGTCGGACTGATTCCCATTGCCGTTCGGCGCGTCTGGGCGACCAACACGACCGCTACTGGAATCGTGGGGCTCCAATGAGGATCGGGCTCGGCCTGGAACTAGCGGCGCGAGGCGCGGGCGTCACGCCGCCGGCGATCCCAGGGCTCGCTCTGTGGCTCGACGCGACTTCGTCGGGCCTCTATCTCGACGCGGGGCTAACGCTCCCGGTAAGTTCGGATAACGACCCCGTCGGAGGCTGGAAGGACCTAAGCGGTGGCGGGTTTCATGTGGTTCAGGCGACGGCGACGAAGCGGCCCTTGTGGAAGGAGTCGGCGCTCAACGGACTTCCCGCCGTGCGGTTCGACGGAACGGACGACCATCTGACAGGAGACCCGTTGGCCGCGCTGTTCTCCGGCAGCGACGTGCCGTGGTCGTTCTTTTGCGTCTGGCAGCCGCTCAGCTTGGGTTCGACGACCCACACGCTCGCCTGTCTGGCCTCTGGCTCCTCCAGCACCCAGATCGAGACGTTCGTTCGCGTGGATACCGCAAGCAAGTACAACGTTCGACGAGTCGACAACTCGGGGGTGGCGAAGAACCCAATCGCAAGCGCCTCGACTTCTGCGGTCGTTCAACGGACGTCGGCAATCATGACGGGCACGACCGTGGAGGCGTTTCGAGATGGGGCAATGGTCGGAGGCATCGGCCCCGCGGCGGATTACGACGTCGGGTCGCTCACGCTCGACAGGTTTGCCGTGGGAATCAGGAGGACCACGTTCGACTCCAATCCCCTTCATGGGGACGTGGGCGAATTGATCCTCTACGGCCGGGCGCTAAGTTCGGGCGAGCGGGCGCAAGTGGAGGCCTACCTCCAGCGAAAGTGGGGTGTTTGAAGGCGAGAGTCGAAGACGGCGATTAGGCACCCGGCGCGTCGGCCATCTGGTCGGCTTGACGCAAGAACACTGAGTGTACGAACTCTGCGATCGCGGCCCGTTGCTCATGCGTCGTCGGAAGAAACCGAAAGCCGCTCGAAAACATCCCGGCGGTCGGGTCTTCGCGGCAATAGCGGACTTCCGCTTGAATGATCAGCGGATCCTGGTCGCCCCGGCCAATGTGCAACTCGCACGTCTCCCCTTGGTCCAAGGCTGACTTGGAGCGAAGCTGAAGGCCCCCCAAGCCGATGTCCGTGATGATGGAGCGAAGCGGGTCCGTCCCGCTCTTCGCGTGGATGACGACGTAATCGACCACCTCGAATCGCTCGAAACGCCTGTCGTAAGCCGTGTCCTTAAAGCCCATAGTCGCCCTCTTGGGGAATTGTCCGATTTCTGCGGAGGTTTCCCCGATAGTGTTGTCGGACGAATCGGGCGAGGTCTTCAGTGCCGAACACAAAACAAAGCGGACGCTCCTTTCGGGGCGCCCGCTGCGATCCTAACCGGGGAGGATCAGTTCTTGACGTTGGTGATCAGCACGTGCCCCGTCTTGGAGTCGTACTCGATGTGGTACTTCAGCGACTCTTCGATGAAGCTGAGCGGAACGATGACCCGGCCGCGCTCGATGAACGGGAGCATCTCTAGCTCGATCAGGCTGCTGTCAACCTTGGCGTAGCGGTCGCCGACCTTCAGGTAGATCGACCGGCCCTCCGCTTGAGCGGACACGGCCTTGCTCTGGTGCTCCCAATCCACTTCGCCACCGGCGGCCTCCAAGAGGTGCCGGATCGGCGTGAGGGGCACACCCTCTTGAACCCTCGGGCTCACGTCGAACTCAACGAACTTGCCGTTGAGAGCGATGTTGAAGGAGCCGATATTCGGCATCTTTTCGCCCTTGGAGATGCGGAGCGTAGTTGGCGAGGTCGCTGCTACTGAGGTGGCGGGCACCACTGCGCCGGCAGAAGCGCTGACCGACACGCTGCCAGCCGAGGTGGCGGGGGGCGTGCCTTGCGCTTGCGTCGCGGGAGCGGTCTTCACTTCCGTGGACTGGGGAACCACCACTCGCCCGTTCGAGGTCATCGGCGAAGCGAGCGCGGGCGACTTCACATCGACCTTCGCGCCTACCAGGGCGATGATCGCGTTCATGGCGATCAGCGGCGAAAGCGGAGGGGTGCTCAACGTCGACATCGTCGAAGCGATCGTTCCCGCCGAGACCGTCGAAGCGACCGGAACCTTCGAGGAAGCTACGACCGCTTGGGTGGGCGGAGGCAACACGAGGGCGCCCGTCCCGGTCTCGGGGTCGCGGCGCTCGGTCCGGCCCTGAGGGTTGTTGATGAAGACTTTGACCTTGCGAGTCTTGAACGTCGCGCTATTTTCGTCGACGACCCACGCCTCGACTTCATGCCAGCCGTTCGTCTCGCGGAGGGTGTCCCACACAAACGAGTAAGGCGAGGCGTTCGTCATGGCCTGGAATTGATTGTCGATGAAGAAGCTGACATAGACGTTGCCCATGTTTCGGGCGAATCCCAGCTTCACGTCGACAATGCCTTGCACCGTAGCTCCGAGCTTCGGGTTCGTGATCTTCACGAGCGCGCTGTCTTCGGTTTCGGCGGCGACATAGGTCTTCTCCGAGCCGAGCGGGCGGCCACTCTTGTCGAAAAGCCGAACCTCAAACTCGTTGTCGCCCGGCTGTAGGGTCTTCATGTCCAGCGTGAAGTTCGTCTCCCCGCTGGCCTTGTCCCCTGAGAGCGCCCGAGTGCCGATGCTGATCCCGTTCAAACGGAACTCGATCAACGTCGCGCGCGCGCCGCTGTACTTGATCGTCAAGGTCGGGCTGTTGAGGCTCCGATCAATGGTGATTTGTACGTCGACGCCCGCAACTGCCATCGCGGCGATCAGTGACGCCACGAACAAGACGCATATCTTTGCGATGATTCTCCGGTTCACGATATCCTTCCTCGCACACGGACAAAGCCGCATGCTCCACATGGTTTCCCCATTGTTGCAGGTTTTCCAATCCCTGTCAACCCGCCGATTCGACGGAATCAACCCAAGCAATGGTTCAGGGCAGGGGCGTCCGCAGGTTGGTTTTTCCCGATTCGGCGACTATGGACGAGCCGATGCCGCCCCGGACGTTGAACTTGCCGGTAACTCGAATCCAACGGGGGCCGCAAACCGCTACGAGGTCGTCGTGGATGCGATTGATGACTGCTTCGAAAAAAATGCCCTCGTTTCGAAACCCGAAAAAGTACAGCTTGAGCGATTTTAGTTCGATGCACAGTCGATCGGGGACGTATTCGACGATGACGGTTGCGAAGTCGGGATTGCCCGTTTTGGGGCAGACGCTCGTGAACTCGGACGTCTCGTGCCGAATCCAGTAGTTGCGCTCAGGCGCGGGGTTGGGAAAAGTCTCGATCATTAGACTTTGTGAATCGCGTGGCCGCCCGCATCTTCGTAGGCTTCGAGCATCGCCTCGGCCATGGTCGGGTGGGCGTGGATCGTAGCCGCTAGGGAATCTACGGTGGCTTCGTGGGAAAGCGCCACCGTCGCTGCGGCGATCATGTCGGAGACGTGCGCCCCGATCATGTGGACGCCCAGCACCTCCCCGTACTTCTTCTCAGCGACGACCTTCACAAAGCCGTCCTGCTCGGCGATCGCCATCGCTTTGCCCAACGGCCGAAAAGCGAACTTGCCGACCGTTACTTCGTGCCCCTGAGCTTCCGCCTCGCTTTGCGATAGCCCCACGGACGACACTTCCGGCACCGTGTAAACGCAGTTCGGGACCGCTTTGTAGTCGAACTTCGCGTCCCCTCCTTTCACGATGTTCGTCACCACATGAATCCCCTCAGCCGATGCGACGTGCGCCAATTGGATTCGGCCCGTCACGTCGCCGATGGCGTAGATGTTTCGCGCATGGGTGCGAAGGCTGTCGTCCACCACCTCGACCCCGCGTCGGTGCAGCTTCACCCCGACCTTCTCGAGGTTCATTCCTTCGGTGTTGGCCTTGCGCCCGACGCCGAGCATCACCACCTCGACCTCGACGGTCTCCGTCTCCGTTCCCTTCTTGAGGAAGCACTTCCAACCGCCCTTGGCCTTTTCGACCTTCTCGAGGGTCGAAGAGGTCCTGATGGCGATCCCTTGCCGCCCCAGCAGCTTGCCGAGTTCGACGCCGAGGTCGGTGTCCATCATCGGGATCAGATTCGGCATGATTTCGACGAGCGTGACTTGGCTGCCGAGCCCGTTGAAAACGTACGCAAACTCGACGCCCACCGCGCCGCCCCCGACGATCAGCATCGACTTGGGAACGTGGGGGGCGGTAACGGCGTCGTCCGAGGTCCATACGCCCTCGTCTCGGCTCCCTTTCAGGCCGGGAATGTCGAGCATCATCACCGACGATCCCATGGCCAGCACGAAGTTCTTCGAGCGGATTCTTTCGGTCTTGCCATCTTTGGCGACCTCGAGGGTGTTCGGGTCGATAAACTTTGCGAAGCCTTCGACGTGCCGTACGCCGTTTTTCTTGAAGAGCATCCCGATTCCGCCGCGCTGGGTCGTGACGATCTTGTCGCGCCGCTCCGAGAACTTCTTGAAGTCGATCTTCGCCTCGCCCTCGACGACGACCCCAAGCGCGCCCGCGTGCTTGACCTGATTCAGACGCTCGACGCTGGCGATCATCGCCTTGCTCGGAATGCAGCCCCAATTGAGGCAGGTTCCCCCAAGGTATTCCTTTTCGACGCACACGGTCTTCGCGCCGAGTTGCGCCGCCCGAATCGCCGCCACATAGCCGCCAGGGCCCGCTCCAATGATCGTGATGTCAGCGTCGAATGAGTCGTTCGGCATGGTTTTTGGGTTCTCCTCTGCGAGGGAAATGTGTTCGAGTTGTTCGATGATTTGCGACACGAGGGCTGTCGTCGTGGCGGGCGCGCAGGCTGACTCCACAGGACGGTTGATTGAGTCGCTCATCGTTGCGGTCGCGTCCCTCAAGCGACGACACGATTTTACCTGGACGGCTCCGACTCCCGGAGCGCGAAATGGACCGGCCAGAAGTCGTCCGTGCGGCTCCGGCCCCAAGAAACCCGCCCGAAGGCGTCACATTTCGCGGCCCATTCAACGATGACCTAGTGGGAGAGTACGAATGTCAATGAAAGCCCACTTCACATCGGCCCTGATCCTATCAGGCGCGCTCGTCGGAAGCCCCGCCCTATCCGCTCTAACGCCCTCGTTCCAAGTGCAAGGTCATGTCGCAGGGCAATTGGTCGCCGATTCGAGCCAGACGGGAGGCTTCAACGGCGCCTATACGTTTTCACTCAGCGGCATGCCCGCATCCTCCGTCGTCCTCAAGGCTTACTTATACGGCAGCGCTTTTGCAGCGCAGGGTTCGGCCAACGCGACCTTTGCTGGCACGAACTTCGGCGCGCCCACGAATACGGGCTCCGACGGCGGATTCACCTGGTACAGGTGGGACGTCACTGGGTTCGTGACGGTCAACGGAGTCCACGCCGCCCAGCTCAACATAGTGGGGCAACTTTACGGAGCCGCCCTTGGGGTCATTTACAACGACCCCAGCCTTCCGCTGGGTGACGTGGCGATCAGCGACGGCGGCATCGAGCTGAGCGAGGTGTTCCAGCTCGAACAGGGGCAAACGATCTTCAACGGGTTCGCAGCGAATCCGGGAAAGCTCAGCGTGTTTACGGTGGGGGACGACAACTCTTCTTCCAACGAGCGGCTGGACTTCAATAGCGCTACGGTCGGCGGTCCTTTCGATGGCAACCTGGGGAGCGCCGCGAGCCTGGTCCATGCGAACGTCACCACTGCGGGCGGAGCCGAAGTGGTCGATATGTACGCCAACGGCGATCACATGGCGTGGCAGGTCGCGATGCTACAGTCCGCGGTTCCGGAACCGGCGAGCCTGATCGCCCTTGCCTTCGGCTTCGGCGCCCTGGCCCGTCGAAAGGCTCGCTGACGGACCTACCGATCGATCTCGCCCAGCACGATATCGATCGAGCCGATGATCGCGATTACGTCGGCGATCAGCCGCCCGATGGCCATGACTTCGAGCGACTTGAGATTCATAAACGAACTGGGGCGCTCGTGCCAGCGGTACGGCTTGTTCGTGCCATCGCTAATCACATAGAAGCCGAGCTCGCCCTTGGAACCCTCAATCCCCACATACGCTTCGCCCACGGGCGGATGAAAGCCCTCGGTCCACAGCTTGAAGTGATGTATCAGCGATTCCATCGAGCTGTCGATCTCGCTCCTCGGCGGCGGGATGACCTTCCGGTCGGAAGTGCTCCAGGGCCCTTCGGGCAACCCATCGAGGGCCTGGCGAAGGATCTTGCAGGACTCCTTCATCTCGGCGATCCGAACCAGGAACCGATCGTACACGTCGCCATGCTCGCCGACCGGGATTTGGAAATCGAACTTCTCGTAGCTGCAATAGGGATTGCTCTTGCGGAGGTCCCATTCCACCCCGCTCGCCCTTGCGATGGGGCCCGAGCAACCGAGTTCGAGCGCTTGCTGCGCGGTGAGGACTCCCACCCCGATCGTTCGTTCCTTCCAAATCGGGTTCTCCACGAGCAAGCCTTCCACGACTTCGAGCTCCTTCGGGAACTCCTTGAGGAACGCGTTGAGCTTGGCATCGAACCCTTCCGGCATGTCGCCGCGCAACCCACCGGGCACGATCCACGACGGCATCATGCGAACGCCCGAGAACATCTCGAACATATCGAGGATCATCTCGCGTTGCTGCATGATGTAAAAGAACGGGGTCATCGCCCCAAGGTCGAGGCCGTGCGTTCCGAGCCAGACGCAGTGCGAGGCGATTCGGCTGAGTTCCGCCAGTATCACCCTAAGGTATTGTCCGCGCGGCGGGACCTCGCAACCGAGGAGCTTCTCGATGGAAAGCGCGAGAGCGAGGTTGTTGCCGTTCGCGTTGAGGTAGTCCATGCGGTCTGTCATGACCAGGGATTTCAGGTAGGTCTGGTACTCGGCCTCCTTCTCCATCCCGGTGTGCAAGTAGCCGATTTGGCATTTGCATTGGACGATGACCTCGCCCTCCAACTCGCAAATCACCCGCAGGACGCCGTGGGTGGAGGGGTGCTGAGGCCCCATGTTCACGACCATGGTGTTCTCGCCCGTCTTCTCGAAGACGGTTTCGGTGGAGGGCATGAAGGTTTGGGACATGGAATTCCTACCGCTCGCGATCGGCCGCGGCTCGATGGAAGGATACCATCGGAGCGCCGTCGAGCGAAAACCGTGGGCCGGTTACGAGACGCGAGTCGGGCTAGCCGAAGCTACTGCGTCGAACTGGCGGACTCGGAAGGTGCGCCGCCTCCTGGGCCCTGGAGACCGCCGCCCTCGCCTTTGGAGCCTCCTGAGGGCTCGGGCTCCGAGCTGCACCCGAAGACGCCCAAGGCCACCAGGCAAATCAACATCCAAGCTACGAATCTTCGCATCGTTCGAACACCTCGCGTTCACACGCAAGTATACGCTTCCCCAAAAAAGGTGGGGGTCTCTGCTGGTGCAGAAACCCCCGCGCTTCGGCGTTGCAGCCGGTCAGTTACCTTCGCCAGCGGACTCTGAGGTACCCCCCGAAGCACCCGGTTCAGGAGCGCTTTCGGTTTCGGTGGGAGCAGTCGAGGGGCTATTAGCTCCCGGCTGGGCCCCACCTCCGGCCGGAGTCGAGATGTCTTGCATCTGCGAGCCCGGATGGTTCTTGCCCGTGGGCGGAGGGGGACCGGGGTTCTCCTCACCGCATCCGGCAAGGAGCCCCGTTCCCATGATGACAGCGCTGAGAAACGCGAGTTTTTTCATACTCGCAATTCTACAGCGAGGGCGCCATCCACTTCAGCCACGGAACCAAGGCCGGGTCTTCGATTCGGCCAGTGATGCCGCCGCGCCAGTTCACGCCAGTGGCGTGGCCGTCGGTCGCGACGATCGTGCTCATGCCATCGGGCCAAGGCAAGGCGCCGAGACAGCTCGGGAAGCCGTCCGTACCCTTCGGGTCGTCACCGCCGGAGCATCGGACTTTGCGCTTGCGAGCGTGCGGGCCGATGTAGTTGGTGGTTGCGAACACGTTGAGCGAAGGATCGACCCAAGTGCCGTTCAGCCAGAAGTAGTTCATCGGGTTTTGGGCTCCGACGAATCCCCAGCCGTAGTCCCACATGCCGCCTTCCGAGATCATCAGAGTATCCGCCGGGCGGGCGATCTGAGTGTTGGAGAGCGACGAAGCAGGCTGATGGACGCCCCAGGCGTTAGCGAGGCCACCGTAACCTCCCACGCCCTCGAAGCGGCGCTGTTCGCCACCGGTCATCGAAGTGCTTTGGAAGTAGAAGTAGCCGGTCGCCATCGAAGAAGCGTGGGCTTGCGCGCGAAGCGGCATACCCCAGTGCGCTCGGGACTGGTAGTACCAAGCGGCGCTGTTCGTGTCCGTAGGCAGAGCTCGCAGCTTCGGGTGAGCAAGGATGCCCCAGTTCTTGATGTAGGGCTGGCACATGCCTTGCCAAGTATCGAAGGAACTGCCTTCGATCCTCAGCACCAGCGGCAGCACGTCGTCGAAGTCCGACGAGTACATGAGCTGGGAAAGGCCGAGCTGCTTACAGTTGCTCAACGCGGCGGAGTCCTTCGCGGACTCCTTGGCCTGAGCAAAGACAGGGAACAAGATGGCGGCGAGAATTGCGATGATCGCAATCACCACCAGCAGTTCGATAAGTGTGAATGCATTTTTTCTATGCACGAAAGGATTCCTCCTATGGGTTCATCTGGGCACATTGCGGAAAGCGTGCCCACGGTTCATACGCACAGGAGACGGACCGATCGTGCGGAATTGTTCAAAAATCAGTACCAAATCATGGTCATAGTACGTTGGTCTGGCGACGGAAGGCAGGGGACAAACTGGACAGGACGAAAGACAGCAGGACCCCAGGGAAAGTGCAGAAACGACCCAGGCCCCGAATGGACTTCGGAGCCTGAGTCGCGGATTTGCTGACCTGAGCTTTACTTGTCGGTCGCCGAAGCTTCCGAGGTTCCGCCGCCTGGATCGGTTTGAATGCCCGCTCCAGGGTTATCCGCGCCAGCGGCTGGCGGGGGACCGGACGCGGGTTTTTCCCCACATCCGCACATGGCCCAAGCGGAGCCGATTACGAGTGAAAGCAGGATCAACAATCTCATGGCATTAACCTCACAGTTGCGGCGCGTGCCACTTCATCCACGGAACGTTGTTCGCGTCGTTGATTCGGCCCGTGATGCCGCCGCGCCAGTTTACACCAGTCGCGTGGCCGTCTACGGCGACGAGCGTGGTCATGCCATCAGGCCAAGGCAGTGCGCCAAGGCAGTCCGGGAAGCCGCTCGCGGCCTTCGGGTCGTCACCACCGGAGCATCGGACTTTGCGCTTGCGAGCGTGCGGGCCGATGTAGTTCGTGGTAGCGAACACGTTGAGCGCGGAGTTGACCCACGTTCCGTTCAGCCAGAAGTAGTTGAACGGGTTCTGCGCGCCAACGAAGCCCATGCCGTGGTCCCACATACCGCCCTCACAAATGAGGAGCGTGTCCGCGGGTCGAGCGACCTGAGTGTAGGTAAGCGACGAAGCAGGAATTCGAACGCCCCACGCATTGGCGGGTCCGCCGTATCCAGAAACGCCGTCGAACCGATACTGCAAGCCACCGGTCATCGAAGTGCTTTGGAAGTAGTAGTAGCCGAACGGAGCGGCCGTGCCATGAGCTTGCGCTCGCAGCGGCGACGCCCAGTGAGATCGCGCCTGGTAGTACCACGCTGCGCTACTGGTGTCGGAAGGAAGGGCGCGGAGCTTCGGGTGAGCCATGATGCCCCAGTTCTTCATATAGGGCTGGCACATCCCCTGCCATGTGTCGAAGGAGCTGCCTTCGATGCGCAGGTTCAGGTGAATGGCGTCGTCAAAGTCCGACCCGTACATGATCGCGGCGAGGCCATGCTGCTTGACATAGGTCAATGCAGCGGCGTCCTTCGCGGACTCCTTGGCTTGCGCGAATACGGGGAACAGGATGGCCGCGAGAATCGCGATGATCGCGATTACGACCAACAGTTCGATGAGCGTAAATGCTTTCCGCATTGATGAACCTCCATAGGATGTCGGTAATAGTACTTGTGGAGCACCCCCGCGGTCGCCCACGGATGAGTACGCCAACCCGCCCAACCTCAGGACAGGCAACCTCACGAAACCGCTATTCGCAGCCCCAATCGGTCCTCCCATGCCTAAAGTCAAGCAGATTCATGTAATGGTACTTCACTTTTGTACGATGTGCAACGAACTTTTTTTGTTCCGCGCGAAAAAAATCGCCCTCGCGGTTCGCCGCCGGGAGTTAGGAAGGTTCGAAGGAGGGCTTCTCGGCGCTATCTGCCGCCGACTTCTTTCGAGCCGGTCTTGCCCTCGAAACTCTCGCCGGCGTGGGGAACTTGAACGTCCTCGACCGCGGGCCCCCGCGAACTCTGGTCGAAGAGTACGTCTTCTCCGCCCAAGGGGTACTCCTTCCGCAAGGGGTGTCCGACCCAATCGTCGGGCAAGAGGAACCGCTGCTCCTGCTCGTTGCCCTCAAAGACGATCCCCAAAAGATCCCAGACCTCGCGCTCGGGATAATCCGCGCCGAGGAACAGGCCCTTGAGCGAGGGCACCTTCTGGCCGTCGTCCACGCCGACCTTGAGGAACAACCTGCGTTGCAGTTTCAGCGAGTACAGGTTATAGATGACCTCAAAGCGCTCGACGAAGTCCCGCTCGTGCTCCCACTGGCTGTAATCAGCCCCCAGGCACTCGCCGAAGTAGGAGAAGTCCAACTCTGGGTCGGTCTTGAGGAACTCGACGACTTCGTGCAGGCGCTCCCTCTGAACGCACAGCCATGCGTCGCCGCGGAACTCTTTGACCTTCACCACGGCCTCTGGGAACCGCTTGACCACTGTGGAGATCTCGATTCGATCCGACACCGTTGGCAGAGCGCTCACGAGCCGCCTCCAAGGATCGCGGCGTGGGGTGCGGCGGCCTCTAAGGTAGAGCTAGCCAGTTTCTCTTCCGGAAGCGAAGTCGTCTCGTCCCAATCGATCGCCCCCACCCGCATCGCATAGGCGTCACCGAGAATCCACAACAACATATAGATCGCGACCGCCCAGAAGCTAAAGACCATATAGGCGCGGTCCGCATGCTTGAACACCGTCATCCAGCTCCAAAGGAACACGACTTCGATGTCGAACAGCACGAAAATGATCGCGACCAGATAGAACTTGACCGGGAATCTCTCTCTCGCGCTCCCCACCGGCGCGACGCCGCACTCGTAGGGCGACTCCTTGTAGGGCGTTTTCTTCTTGGGGCCGAGCAGCCAGCTGCCGAACACCATCGCCGCGCACACGATTGCCGCGACCCCGATCAGCACGATCAGCCCCAGATACCCGCTGTCCATTGGAAAGATTCTACCCACCGCAGGTCCGCGCTGCCGAGGGCATGTAAACTTGGCTGATGGAGTTCGGACCAACCTTGACCGCTTTGCTCTCGGGTGATGAACTGACCTTCGACGAAGCAGCCGAACAAATGAGGAGGATCGCCGACTCGGAACTGAGCGAGGCGCAAGTGGGCGCTCTGCTCACGGCGCTTCGATCTCGACCCTGCGTAGCTGAAGAACTCGCCGGGTTCGCAAGCGTATTGCGGCAACGATCGTTGAGCCTCGACCTCGCGACTCCGGGGCTGGTCGACACTTGCGGAACCGGAGGCGGCATCCCCAGCTTCAACATCTCGACAGCGGCGGCGATAATCGCCTGCGCGGCGGGGGTTCCCCTCGCGAAGCACGGCAACCGCAGCGTCACGAGCTCGTGCGGAAGCGCCGATGTGCTCGAAGCCCTCGGCGTGGGGCTGATCGCCGAGCCGGAGGAACTGACGCACGTGTTCGAACAGACGGGGATGGCGTTCCTCTTCGCCCCCCACCTTCACCCCACGATGAAGCTGGTCGGCCCGATCCGAAAGCAATTGGGCATTCGCACGGTGTTCAATCAACTCGGCCCCCTCGTCAATCCCGCCTCGGCGAGGTTTCAGGTTTTGGGTGTGTACGACCCGCAGTTCCTGCGACCCACGGCGGAGGCTCTGGGCATCCTGAACGCGCAGGAGGCTTGGGTCGTTCACGGCCAAGATGGGCTCGACGAGGTCTCACCCCGCGCCCGCACGAGCTATGCCCGGGTGGTCGAGGGCCGCGTCGTCGAGGGGGAGCTATTGCCACAGGACTTCGGAATCGAACCTGTGCCGGAGTCGGCGCTCGCCCCTGGAGAAACGCTCGCCCAAAGCGCGGCAATCCTCCGGGAAGCGATCTCCGATGCGAACTCCGACCGATTCCGAGCCGTGCTCCCTAGCGCGGCGCTGGCGATCAGTTTGGGCAAGCAGATCGGGGGCCTCCTCGACGCGTCCGAACTGGCCGAGGAGACCGTGCGGTCGGGCAGGGCGTCCGCGAAATTGGACCACCTCATCGAGGTGACTCGGCAGCCATGAGCGTGTTGGAGTCGATCCTGCGGGAGAAACGCGCCGAAGTCGCACGGCTGAGGCAAGAGACGCCGTGGGACGAGTTGGAGTCTGAGTTGGCGCTTGCCGCACCGCCCCGCGACTTTATGGACGCCCTAACCAACCCTCATCGCCCGATCGCGCTGATCGCAGAAATCAAGGCGAAGAGCCCGTCAGCAGGTCAGATCCGCGAACACCTCGACCCGGCCGAAATCGCGCGGCAGTACGAATTGGCTCAGGCCGACTGCCTCTCCGTACTAACCGACGGCCCGCACTTCGGAGGATCGAAGGAGAACCTCCTCAAGGCGCGGGCGGCCTGCTCGCTTCCCGTATTGCGAAAGGACTTCATCGTCGACGACTACCAAGTCCTGGAGTCAAGGGCCATGGGCGCGGACGCGATCCTTTTGATCGTAGCGGCCCTGCCGGAGATTGAACTCGCGCGTCTGCACGGCCTTGCCCGTTCGATGGGAATGGCCGTTCTCGTCGAGGCGCACACAGAAGAAGAAGTCGAAGCTGCTTTGCGGATCGGCGCGTCGCTGATCGGAATCAACAACCGTGACCTATCCACGTTTCACGTCGATCTGGCGGTCAGCGAGCGCTTGATTCCGAGGATTGGAGCGTTGGCTTTAGCGATCAGTGAGAGCGGCTTCCAGACTCATCAGGACGTGATTCGAGCCGCAGGGGCTGGCGCAAAGGGAGTCCTCATTGGCTCGGCGTTTTGCTCCTCGCCCGATGTCCGCTCGAAGGTGATTGAGGTCATGGGAGCGTGACGAGAGTCAAGATTTGCGGGCTCAAACGCCGCGAGGACGTCGAGTGCGCGGTTGAGGCAGGCGCGGACGCCCTTGGCTTCGTGTTCGAGCCGACGAGCCCAAGGTTCGTGGGTGATGAAGGGCCCCAGCCTTGGCTCGCTGAGTTCGAGTTGCCCAAAGTGGCCGTGTTCGGGCCGGCGCGCCCGATCTACAACCTGGAGCGCTTCGACTGGGCCCAGGTGATCGGACCTGCGCACCCCTCATGGCCGACTGGATTTCGTCGGGCGGCCGTGCTTCGTCTGGGGCCGACGCTGGACTTGGAATCGGCGCTGGGCAGCCTCGATCTCGACAGCGCGTTTGCCATCCACCTCGACGCCCATACGAACTCGGAATACGGGGGCACCGGCGAAACGGTCGATTGGGACCTTGCTGCAGAAATCGTTGCGCGGGCCCCCAAGCCCGTGATCCTCGCGGGAGGTCTGACGCCGGAAAACGTCGCGCGCGCGATCGAGCGGGTCAGGCCGTGGATGGTCGATGTCAGCAGCGGGGTCGAAGATGTGCCGGGAGTGAAGAACCCTTCGAAGGTTCGGGCGTTTGTGGCCGCGGCTAAAGGCGCCTGAGTTCGTAGCGACACCTAAGGGGCACAAAAAAATGCGGGAACGCTGAAAGGAGAGCAAAGCACGTTCCCGCAAGGCTTCTTCCAAGGCATGGTTTCTCTGCTGCGGGACAAGCCCACACGGAAACCCGAGACCCTTGGTTTCACTACATTATATACGTGCAATTGCGTTTTGTGACATCTGTTTTTGCGTTTTTCGTCGCAGGAAACGCACCCCCGACCCCCCCTGCCATCGTTCGCGACGCTGTCTCTTACTGTTAGGGAACGATTCTGGGGTGAAAACCGTTCACGCGTTAGCAGGAGCGCTTGCTTTCGCCCGGCTCGAAGGTCGAAAGGTATACTCGCGCGGGACTTTTTCCAGGGAGGTGAGCACCCATTGGGCGCTGCCATTGAGACAAGAGAGCTGACGAAGACGTACAAGTCGCGCGGAGGGGAAGTCAACGTCGTTGACAAGTTGAATCTGGAGGTCGAAGAAGGCGAAATCTTCGGGTTCCTCGGTCCAAACGGGGCCGGGAAGACGACCACCATCAAAATGCTCTTGGGCATTATTTACCCGACCTCGGGCGAGGCGTTCGTTCTGGACCGAGAGATCGGCGACATGGACGTTCATCGGGTGATCAGTTACCTTCCGGAACGGCCTTACTACTACGAGCACATGACCGGGCTGGAGCTTCTTCGCTTCTACGCTTCGCTCTTCGGCATCCACGACGACGAGAAGTGCCGGGCGCTGCTTCAGAAGGTGAACCTCCACAACGACATGACGAAGACGCTGTCGCAGTATTCAAAGGGTATGCAGCAGCGGGTGGGGCTGGCGCAGAGCCTTCTCAACGATCCCAAGCTGCTGTTCTTGGACGAGCCCACCGGGGGCCTCGACCCGATCGCCCACACGGAGATTCGCGACCTCATTCTCCAGTTCCGAGACGAAGGTCGGACGGTGTTCATTTCGAGCCATGAACTTAGCGAAGTTGAACGGATTTGCGATCGCGTGGCGATCATCAACTTCGGCAAGCTCGAACGTCAAGGCAGGCTCGAAGACCTTCTGCGAGGGGGTCGAATCGAGATCATCGCGACCAGCGTCCCCAAGGAATTCGCCGAGAAGTTGCCGCAGGCGGATTCGACCGTTTCGTGGCACGAGGGGAGGCTCATCGTCGATATGCCGGAAAGTGAGGACGTGAACGACGTGATCGATGGCTTGCGAGGCAAGAAGGCTGAGATCGTCAGCATCATCCCTCGTCGTAAACGGCTTGAAGACCTGTTCGTCGAGACCGTTCGCGATTCGGGGGGCCGAGTATGAGAGTGATCTATTCGATCGCCGCGACGACGGTCGGCGAGGCCATTCGGCGAAGGGTTCTCCTCATAATCCTCTTGATCGGGCTTCTCCTGCTCTCGATCATCCCGGGGCTCAGCGTGCTCACCGCGAGGTCTCAGCTTTCCGCGATCGTCAGCACGATGTATGCGGTGCTTCAGGGCACGAGCGTTCTCATCGCGATCATCCTGTCGATCTACATGATCCCGAACGAGATCGAGCGCAGGACCATCTATACGATCCTCTCGAAACCGGTCCAGCGCTGGCAGTTCTTGGTCGGAAAGTACTTGGGGGCGGTGTTCGCCCTCGGGCTCATGATGGGTCTGATGACGGTCGTGATGCTGGTGCTGTTTTACATCAGCCAGCGGCCGGACATGGCCAAACTCGCGGAGCTTGCCAAAGGCCCGGTCTTGTACTTTGTTCAGGTGAGCTTGCTCGCGGCGGTCGCGATCTTCTTCTCGACCTTCGTGGCTCCGCTCGTCAACTTCTTCCTGAGCATCGGGCTGTTCATGGTCGGCACGATCCTGAACCCGCTCTATGATTCCTATTCGAAGAGCGCCGAGGTGCCGATGTTCATCAAGTCGGCTTCCGGCATCGTGCTGTCGATTCTGCCGAACTTTTCGAACTACGACGTGAAGAACCCGATCATCCACCCGGAACAAGAGATCGGGAACGAGACCGTGTACTACCTTGTCGCGACCGGATACGGGCTCCTTTACATCGGGGCGCTGTTGGTCGCGGCGATCCTTGTGTTCGATCGGCGAGAGGTCTGAACGAATGGCGAAGCGTCGAGGAACCTTGCTGATCATCGCCCTGCTGGCCCTTGTCGCCCAGGGGGTGGTCCACAGCGCTTACCTGCGTGACAAGTGGTTGGCGGACTACGGCCCGAAGAATTTCGGCGTGCGCGAGGAGCTTTCGCCCCAGTACGCGCTGATTCAGTTGCTCGGGTTCCGTGAGTTCATCTCCGACATCCTTTGGGTGCGAGCCGACAGCTTCTTCGAGTCGGGGAACTACGACGCCGTCCTGCCGCTGATTCGGCTTTCGACCTGGCTCGACCCGCACAACATCGACGTGTTTGCGACGGGAATGTGGCACCTGGGCTACAACTTCACGGACGAAGAGCAGCGGTCGGATCGAAGGTACATCCCCTATGCGCTCGCGTTGGGCAAGGAGGGCGCCGAACACAACCCGACCACTTACGAGATGTTCTTTGAAACGGGTTGGATGTGGTACCACAAGATCGACGACGACTATGAGAACGCCGTCGAGTGGTTCAAGGCCGCCAACGAACGGCCGGACATGCTGCAGGCCCGTCGCAATCTGCTTAGCCCGGCGCTGCAACGCGACGGCAAGGTTCTCGAAGCCCTCGATTGGTACTACGACATTCTGGAACGCGCCGAGCAGAGGGTCAAAGACACCCAAGGCGACTACTCCGCGACCAGCATGAGGAACACGATTGAGAACAATATCGACACCTTGATCGTTCGGATGGTGCAGCGTGGTTACCTCGCCCGTCAACGGAACGACGGGAGCTACGACCTTGGGGCGTATGACACGCGGCCCCCCTTCGATGTCGGGTTCAGCGCCCGGGTCACCGTCGAAGAGCCCAGCGTGATTCGGGTGGAAGGCACCTGGAACGTCTTGCCGGTGGGGACGCGGATTCGGATCATCCTTCGAGATGCGGATTTCGAGCATGGGAAGGAGGCAGGCATGAACTGGGACTACGCGGAATCGGTCCAATTGGAGCCGCCCGCGGACGCAACGTTCATGCAGGATCAGCTTTACGTCCGCAACCGGAAGTTTAACAACCGGCTCGACATGAGCAAGGACCCGATCATGTATCCGTTCAAGGCGGACGAGTACGTGATCGATTTCATGTACAACCCGCGCAGCGCGCCGCCTCATATTCAGGACAAGTTCGGATTCGACGGCGAAGGAATGCACGACGAGAACTTTCTCAACACGAAGGTCCGGCCAGGGCAGAGAGTCATGTTCGCCCGCCTCAAACTCACACGAGACCAACTCTTGCGACGAGGGGAGTGGGCGCTCAAGACGCCGGTCGTCGAATCGAGCAACTACGTCCCCGTGAAGACCACCCGCGCGATCGAGGGCGATATCCTCGTCGTGCCGGGACTCAGGTCGGAGGGCGCGACGCCACCGCCAAGCGGCGGCTCGCAGTAGGGTATCCTTGGACTCCGCCGGGGGACCGGCGATGTGGGAGTCGAAAGACGCTGGCACCACAGGTGAAATATGAGAAGACGAACACGGAAGAACCCGCATTCCCAGCGGTACGCCGAAGCTGCTACGAGCTTCGACAGGAATCAATTCTACGACATCGACGACGCGATTTCGCTCGTCAAGAGCACCGCCACCGCGAAGAATTGTCCTGAATCGGTGGACCTTGCCATCCGACTGGGGGTCGACGCGAAGAAGAGCGACCAAAACGTTCGAGGCATCACCCAGTTGCCCCACGGGACCGGAAGGACCAAGAAAGTGGCCGTTTTGGCGAAGGGCGATCTCGCAAGCGAAGCCGAGTCTGCCGGAGCGGATTACGTCGGCGCGGAGGACCTGATCGCGAAGATCACGGGGGGCTTTCGCGATTTCGACGTCGTTCTCGCCGCCGAAGACATGGCGCCGCAAATCGGAAAGATCGGCAAGATACTGGGCCCCAGGACGCCCAACAAGCGCAACGGAACCGTCACCAACGCAGTTGGCCAAGCCGTGAAAGAAATCAAAGCAGCGACGCGAGCCGAATACCGCATTGACAAGGCTGGCGTCGTTCACATGGGGATCGGAAAGGCCGCATTCTCGCCCGAGCAGATCAAGGAGAACCTGTATTCCGCGCTCAACGCGATCATCAAGGCGAAGCCCGCTACCTCGAAGGGGCGCTATCTTGTGTCGGTGACTCTGAGCAGTTCGATGGGACCTGGCGTCAAGATTGACCCATCGGTCGCGCATAAGTTCGGCAGCTAACTGCCGTGCCCCCTCCCAAATATTAGGGCCGCCCGTCCTCGTAGGATCGAGCGGCCCTTTGCCTTTCGAACTAGGAGCTATCTTCGCGGCCGGAACCGAGTGGTCAGACCTTCCTCGTCGCCAGAGCTCCGCTCCTTCTTGGGGAAGGACGAGGGCACTTCGGGCGGCTCACGGTCTTCGTCGTGGCTCGGGCGCTCGCGGGGTTCGCGGTCGCTTTCCTGACTCGAGCGTTCACGGTCGTTCCGATCGCCCCTGTCGTTCCGGTCATTCCGATCTCCCCGATCATTCCGATCGCCTCGATCATTCCGGTCACCTCGGTCTCCACGGTCGTACCGGTCGCCTCGGCTGTACCGATCCCGACCTCCCGAACGGCCTCCTCGGTCGCGGTCCCGGTCGTCTCGTCCGCGTCCTCTTGGACCTCCACCGCCCCTCATTCCTGGGGGTGGGGGCGTCACATCCTCGTTTCCAGCGAGGGAGGGCAGGTCTTGCTTCAATCCCAGAGCCGTGAAGTTCACTCGACCCATGCTGTCGATCTCGTGTACGACCACGTTGATCTCATCTCCGACGCTCACAACGTCGTCCGGCCTGCGGATGCTCTTGGCGGTGAGCTGTTCGACAGGAACCAACCCTTCGCGACCCGCGACGAACTCGACCATGGCTCCGCGTCCCATCAGGCGAGTCACCTTGCCTCGGAACTGAAGCCCGACCGCGATCTCGTCGGTGAGCGACTTGATCGTGGAGATCGTGGTTTCGAGTTTGTCCTCGTCCGCGCAGACGATCATGATCCTGCCGTCCTGCTGGACGTCGATCGTCGAACCGGTTTGCGAGGTGATCTTGCGGATCGTCGCGCCACCGGGACCGATCAGCGCGCCGATCTTCTCGGGGTTGATCTGGATGGTCACGATTCGCGGGGCATGGGCGCCCATCGCCGATCTCGGGCTTGCGATCTCAGCTTCGATCACGTCGAGGATTTGCATCCGCGCCCGCTGCGCCTGCGAAAGGGCGTCCGCGAGAACCTTGTCCGGGATTCCGGTGAGCTTCGTATCGAGCTGGAGCGCGGTGATGCCGTTGCGGGTTCCTGCGACCTTGAAGTCCATGTCGCCGCAGAAGTCCTCCATCCCCTGAATGTCCGTCAGGACCTTGAAGGTCTTTCCGTCGGACATCAGGCCCATTGCGATTCCGGCTACGGGCGCCTTGAGGGGCACGCCGCCGTCCATGAGCGCAAGGGTGGACCCGCACACCGAAGCCATCGACGTCGACCCGTTCGATTCGAGAACCTCGCTCACCAAGTGGAGCGTGTAGGGGAACTCAGGGTCGTCCAGCGGAACCATAGGCTTCAGCGCGCGTTCGGCGAGAGCTCCGTGTCCGACTTCGCGTCGTCCGGGACCCCGCAGAGGCCGCACTTCGCCCACCGAATACGGCGGGAAGTTATAGAAGTGCATGTAGCGCTTGTCGACGTTCTCGTCGAGCGTGTCCATGATTTGCGCGTCGCTGGGTAGGCCGAGCGTCAAGACGGTCATGACCTGCGTTTGGCCCCGGGTGAAAAGGCCCGATCCGTGAACTCGCGGCAGAATACCGGCGACGGCTTCGAGTTGTCGAATGTCTTCAAGTCCGCGCCCGTCAGGCCGCTTATTCTTTTCGAGAATGAGCTTGCGAACGGAGCCTTTGACCACTTTGTCCGCGGCTTCCCGAAGCTGGGACAGCTTGTCGGGCTCTTCGGCGAAGCGGTCTTGGTAGCGGGCGACGATCTCATCGATTAGGTCGTTGAGGGCCGACTCGCGAGCCTGCTTGTCCGGGTTGACCAGCGCCGCCTCGACTTCCTTCGAGCACTCCTTGGTGAGGAGTTCGAGAAGGCTCGGGTCGATGCGATGGACGTCGACTTCGCGCTTGGGCTTGCCGGCGACTTTGGCGAACTCCTCGATCCCGGCGCAAATTAGCTGGATCGCGTCGTGGCCGAACTTGAGCGCGGCCGCCATGTCCTCTTCGGTGACTTCGTTCGACCCCGCTTCGACCATCGAGATCGCGTTCTTATGTCCGGCGACCACCAGGTCCAGATCGGACTGCTCAATCTCTTCGAGCGAAGGGAACAAGATGAATTCACCGCCGATTCTGCCGACCCGAACGCCCGCGATCGGGCCGTTGAACGGGATGTCGGAGATCGTCAGCGCCGCGCCCGCCGCGCAAATCGCGAGGACGTCCGACGGATAGGCCGGGTCGAGAGCGAACGGCAGGGTGATCACTTGAATCTCGTGCCTGAGCCCGCTGTCGAACTGGGGGCGAATCGGACGGTCGATCAATCGCGACGTGAGGACTGCCTTGTCGGAGGGCCTGCCGCCGCGCTTCATGAACCCGCCGGGAATCTTGCCAATGGCGTACTTTCTTTCTTCGTAGTCGCACACGAGAGGAAGAAAGTCGATGCCCTCTCGCGGCTTGGCCGACATGGTGGCAGCCGCAAGAACGACCGTTTCACCCATGCCGAGGAGTACGGAGCCGCCGGCTTGCTTCGCCACGCGGCCTGTTTCGATGCTGAGGGTCTTGCCCCCAACCTCGAAGGAGTGTGTATGTATCATGTTGCCTCCTATCGAGGCCTAACTTCTCGAATGCCGAGCTTTTGAATCAACTCACGGTAGGCAACGACATCCTTCGACCGGAGGTATCCCTCCAGCCTGCGACGCTTGCCGACGAGGACCGTCAGTCCTCGCCGCGTATGGAAATCCTTAGGGTTCCGACGAAGGTGCTCGGTGAGTTGCTGAATTCGAGCATGCAAAATCGCGATTTGAACGTGCGTCGAACCGGTATCGCCTTCCTTCTGGGCGTTGTCCTGAATGATTTTCTGCTTCGATTGACTTTGTAGCGGCATCCTTGAGAAGTAGTGCCTCCTGGTTTCTCCGAGGCCACGCACTTTTGCCGCTCTACGCAAACCCCCGTAAGGGCCTCCGTGCAACGGCAACAGGGCTCTTGGGCCTCGACGCCCGATCATACCCGAATTGCCGCCAATGCAACGTTACAATTGTGAGTCGTGCGGCAGAAGGCCCACGCAAGGCGCCGTCAACGGGGTGGCAAAGGTTGCTTGGCCGTTCGTTTGAATTTCAGCCTAAGTACCTCCTCCACGCTGGACCAGTCGTCCGCTGACACGAGCTTTGCGCTGCCATCGGCGAAGGCGACGATCCGCCTGCCGTCCGGCCAGGGCTTCGATTCGAAGAACATCGGCGTTTCCGCGGGCGATTCGATGTCTGCGTAACTCACTCCGCCGAGGTTCATATTGAACAGAAACCGACTGGATTCCGGGTTCCCGGTTTCCCAAACGCGGTCGTTCTTGAGGTAGGGCTCAATGACCTCCTGCACCTTCGAGGTGCTTTGAGGCCAAGGAAAAACGTCGTCATAATCCGTAGTGTACAGAATCATCCCCAGCGCCAGTTGTTTGGCGCTCGAGAGCCCGGAAGATTGTTTGGCGCGGCTGTTTACGGCTGGGAAGCTGGCCATGCCGAGCAGGTCCGACTTCTTAAGGTCGGGGCGGGGGACGAGCGCCTCGATCGCGTCGAGCTTGACGAGGTGAAGTCGGAGAGGCATTTTGGAAAGGTCCGGCGGGCCGTCGCCCATCATCATCGACATATCGAAGTCGAATTTGTACGTGACGAGAAAATCGTTCGTGCCGATTCTGGCGGTTTCGCCCTTGGTCCAACTGATCTCCATGTACGTGAAGAACTTCATCGCTGCGGCCTGCTCAGGGTCTTGCTCACCCCCTCCTCCGCCGAATGAGCCCATCATTCCCATGAACATCCCCGTCATGCCGCCGAAGAGGTCCATGCCCTTGCCGCCGAACTGAACCTTAACTGCAGAGAAGTCGTTCGGCAGGTCGGCAACGCTATAGACGAGAGGCATCGGCGATTGCCCCGAAAAAAGGGATCGAAGGTCGAGACCCTGAAACGGAGCGCTCAAGGCCGAGCACAACATTAGGCCAACCAGGAAACTGTTCACGGCGTCCTCCTCGCCCCGCAACTTGACGGGGACGAACGGAGTTTACGAGATTGCCGGTGCGCCCGTCTATGGGCGAACTCACTTCAGCAGAGCGGCTTCTTGGGTTCTCTCCCAAGGGAACGCCGGGTTGCCGAAGTGGCCGTTCTTCGCTGTCGGAAGGTAGCGAGTGGTGAGAAGCCCCAAGTGCTCGATGATCCCTCGCGGAGTCAAAGGAAAAGCCTCGACGACCCTTCGCTGGATTTCTCGTGGATCGACCGTTTCGGTTCCGAAGGTCTCTACGTCCACAGATACCGGCTCAGCCTTGCCGATCGCGTACGCTAGGCCAACGACCACCCGACGCGCCAATCCGGCGGCCACGATGCACTTGGCCACGTGGCGAGCCATGTAGGCCGCGCTCCGGTCCACCTTGGTGGGGTCCTTGCCGCTGAACGCTCCGCCACCATGAGGGCACATCCCCCCATAGGTATCGACGATGATCTTGCGGCCGGTCAGGCCCGTGTCGCCCGCAGGCCCGCCCTTGACGAACCGACCTGTGGGGTTGAAGTGGTAAGTGATCTCGTCGGAGCTGAATTGCGCGAACTCCGCAAGCACCGGCTTTACGATGGCGCATTCGATCCGCTCCTTCATTTCAGCTTGAGAGACATCGGGTTCGTGCTGCTGGCTGAGGACGACCGTCTCCACCTTCAGAGGTCGATGGCCTTCATACAGGACCGTCACTTGGGCCTTTGCGTCGGGGCGGAACCCAAGCGAGGGGTCGGATCGGCGCGACTCGACCGCCTGCCTCGTAAGCCGGTGGGCGATATGGATGGGCAAAGGCATGAGTTCGGGAGTCTCGTCGCAAGCCATCCCAAACATCATTCCTTGGTCTCCGGCGCCGCCCTTGTCGACCCCCATCGCGATGTCGCTCGACTGCTCTTGAATCGTCACCAAGACGCCACAGTTGTCGCCGTCGTACCCCACGTCGGAGTTCGTGTAACCCACCGACTTGATCGTCTCGCGGACGCACTTCTGAACGTTGACGTAACCCTCGGTCGTGACCTCGCCCGAAATGACGGCGACGCCGTGCGCGAGCATCGCCTCGATGGCGACCCGCGCCGTAGGGTCCTGTTCGAGAAACTGGTCGAGAAGCGCGTCGCTGATCTGATCCGCAAGCTTGTCGGGGTGTCCTTCGCTGACGCTTTCGGACGTGTGAATTCGGAGATTGCCCATCGATTCGGTTACGGACTGTACCCCGACAATCGGCTCGGTTTCTCAGAACTGATCGGTCATGAACATCTGGGGGATTCCGGGGGAGCCGCAGCCCATCAGCAAGAGATCGGTGTTTCGGTTCAAAAGCGGAACGCCCAAGGCATCGGTCATCGTTTCAAGCCCTTGCCACTCGGTCCCGGCCGGAACGGGCCATGATTCTTGGGGAGAGCTCAACAGGGCTTCTCGCACTCGGTGCCCTTCGAGGGCGAAGTACCCCGAACCCATCCTGTAGCAGGGGCGGACCGTCCAGTTCCAGTAGGCCCAACGCGTTTCGTCCCGTCGGAGTCGATTCGGATGACCTTGGCTCCAGCGCTCATAGTTCGCCTGAACCTCTTCGAACGGCTTCACGTCCGGCAGGTTGCCCTGGCTCCGAATGGGCCCGGAGACAACGGAGTCCAGCACTTCGAATCCCACCTTGCGGTAGAGCGATTCGTTTCGCGCGAAAAGATAGCTTGCGGTCTCGCCACTCGTGCGCGCGCATCGCAGGACCTCCCTGAGCAGCTCCGAGGCGAGCCCTTTGCGCCTCGCCGAAGGGACCGTGGCGACCCCTGCGATCCCGATGGCCCGTCCCCAGCCAAACTCCAACGGCACCGTAGTCATCACCGAAAGCATCTTGCGATTCTCAAAAAGCGCCCACTTGCGCCGGAGGTCAAAGAGCGGCTCGCTGAAAAACACGCTCTTCGCACGGCCGAAATCGAGGCCGAACACTCGGCACAGGATCGTAAGGAAATCCTCTGCCTCACTGGGTTCGATCGGGCGGACTTCAACCATCGCCGAGCGGAGGGGGTTCAGCCACAGGAATCGGATCGATCTTGATGCGGATTTCGATTCGATCTCGGCCCATCACGGACACACCTGCGGGAAGCTTGAGCCGAACCGATCGCACGGTGTTTTCCTTGATCCCAGTCAGGTCCACGGGTTCGGTTTCGATGGTTCGCATGTCGGAGAGCCGCTTTCTTTCGCCTTGGACGGTGACTTCGTTCGGATTCACTTCGAGTGCCGCGACGACGAATCCAGGGGCGGGTTGGCCCGTCCACTTGGGCGAAACGAGCAGCGTCCTCCGAGGTTGCATGGGGCTCAGCGCGGGGCTGACCGAAACGGCATCCGGAACGACGCGAATGCCCGTGATCGGCTTGCCGTTCTCGTCGAACACCTCGACGGGGAGCGTGTACGTCTTACCGGTCTCGACGTTGGAGAGCAACAGCAGCACCCGAACCGTGTCGACCTTGGAGACAACGCTCTTGGGGCCAGAAATCGTCACGGACTCGGGCTGGACCGTGACCGCGCCGAGTTCCAGGCCAGTAGGGGCCTCGCCCGATTCGACCACCGCCACCATCTTCGACTCCTGGGCGACCTGCTCGATCGCCACGACGATCCGGTTTTCGACCTCCCATTTGTACTTTCGCAGTTCCGAAGGGACCTCGAGCGAAACCGGGTACTCCGCAATGCCCTCCTCCGCGCCAGATAGGTCGACCACAGCCCGGACCTTGATCGACTTCGGATCGATCTTATCGCGATCTTCGAGGGGCACATACAACGTCGCGCTGACCGTCGTGGGTATTTCAGCGACATCGATGTCCGCGCTCTTTCCACTCACATAAAGTTGCGCGGCGACCGTGATCGGCACTTTGGTGCTTTCAAGGCTTCGAACGTACAGCCACAGGCTAAGCCCGAGCACGATCGAGGTGAGGATCAACACGAAGTCCTGCTTAAGCGTTTGGATCTTCGGCCCCCTTCTTAGGGTTTCGCCGCAGAATCCGAACCCGATTCGCGGGCTTATGAGCTTGCCCTTCGCCCCGCAGATCGCGCTGGAGGAGCTCGCGCAATTCAGAGGCCGAGACGCGAATGAGTTCGCCGTCCGAGGCGTAGCTGATCGCTCCCCGTTCCTCGCTCACTGCGATCGCAACGCACGAACGCTCTTCTGTGACGCCGACTGCCGCTCGGTGTCGCATGTGAACCGTGGGGTCGAGATGGAGGCTTTGGCTCATGGGCAGGTGGCAGGCCGCCGCCACGATGCGGTCGTCACGAACGATGACCGCCCCATCGTGCAAGGGATTCCCTGGATAGAACATCGACTCCAGCAAGGCCGAACTGAGCTTGGAATCGATGGCGATACCGGTTTCGACGATGTCTTCGAGTTCGGGACCCGTTTCGACGACGATGAGGGCGCCGATCTTGTCGGCGGCCATTCGGGAAGCGGCGGCGATCAGTTCGTCGATCACACCTTGGCTCGCGCGAGTCTCAAACCCCGTAATGCGCGACGGCCAAAAGCCGAGCTTGCCGAACCCCTCAAGCGCGTGCCGCAGCTCAGGGAGAAGCAGGATAACGAGAGCCACCGGACCCAGCAACGTCGCCTTCTCCAATATCCAGTTGAGCGAATAGAGGCCAAGCTGCTTGCTGGCGACCAGCAAAATCACGAAGAAGACGACGCCAGAAACGATCCGCCATGCGCGGGTCCCCCGGATGAGGCCGAGAATGCGGTAGATCAGGTACGAGACGAGAAGAATGTCCAGCACCTGGACGAGCGTTTCGAGCGTCAGGCCGCGAAGCTCGAACAGTGGCTTGAGAAACTCACCCAATTTGCTTCCGCCCCCATTCTATCTTGTGAAGCCTCCGGTTTTGGGGCATCCCGGGTAGCCGCTAAGATTCGCTAGGAAAAGTCGAGCCGCATCACCCAATCACTGTAGGTTGCGGCGTACACGGCGCGGCCGTCCATCGCCGGGGACGAAAGAAAGTGGCCCGTCGGAAATTGGAAACTCCCAACAATTGCGCCCGAGGCCGCGTCGATTCCCCACAACGCGCCGCTCACCGATCCGACGGAAACGATGCCCTCGGAGACTGCGGGAGTGGAATCGTAGATCACCTGTCCTGTCGCCGCCGCCCACAGTTCCTTGCCCTCTTCGAGCGAAACGCAGCGCACCTCACCCTTATCGCCAAGGCAACCGATGAAGACGCGGTCGCCTTCGATCCGTGGCCCGGAGTATCCAAACTTGTCGCCGGGGGAGGCCGCCTTCCAGAGGGGCTCGCCGGAGGCGGCATCGAAGCAGTACAGCTCGTTGCCGTTGGCGGGTACCAGCACGCGATTCTGGGCCACCGCGGGTCCGCCGATCGCCGGAGAAAACGCAAAGGTGCTTTGGGTGCAGAGCCTGCGCCAGAGTTGCTTGCCCGTAAGCGCATCGAGGGCATACAGGTGCTTGTCCCACGAGCCGAAGTAGAACCGCTCGCCATCGGCCGCAGCCGGGCTTTGCACGAACGCCGTATCGCCAGGCGGGAGCTCGAAGCGCCACGTTTCCTTTCCGGTCTTGGGCTCGATTCCGTAAATGCGGCCGTCGCCTCCTCCGATCGCGGCCACCCCTCGAGCGAACGCAGCCGACCCATACATCGGGCCTTGGGTCGGGTGCTTCCACAGAACGGCGCCGTCCTTGGGGTCGAGGCCATATACAAACCCGTCGGCGCTCCCAACCACCAACGTGCCCGCGCAGATTCGGGGCGAGGAATGGCAGTACCCTCCCGTCTTGGCTCGCCATTCGAGGGCGCCGTCGGACGCTCGCATCCGGTAGACCGCCCCGTCCATGGCGCTCATGAACAAGGACCCTTCCGCGATCAGGAGGTGCGACATCACCCCTCCGCTCAGCTTGCGTTCCCACCCGATCCGGAAAAACGCGCCTTTTGAGTTCACGCGAATAGGGAACGATTCCGCTTGGCCCTCTTGCCCAGCGCGAAGGGAGAGTAGGTGAACGCCGGGAGAAAGGCCTTCGGTACCGAGAGAGCGGGACTCGATCGGCTTCCAGTTCCCCGCGTTCCATCGGAACTCGGAGGCGTCCGGGGGAGCCGTCAGCGGCGCGCCCGCTTCATATTCCGAGGGGCTAACGTGCCAGACTCTGCGCTTCTCTCGGTCGGACGCCAGGTTCACCGCGGCCAGCAAGCGAAGTTGGGGCTTTTCCACGGTGCGCCGGTACAGCCGGACCTCCCCGCTCTCCTGATCCACTTCGACCTTTTGGTACGAACCCTGGTACAGGCCCTTGTTCATCGTGCAAAGAAACCCATCCCACCGCCAAAGGAGGTCGTTGTGGCCGTGCCCCGTGAGTACGATCTTGACGTTGTACGGCTCGATGACCTTCCGAAGCGCCGACTCGTTGTCCGCCATCACCTGGTCGCGGCCCACCCAATGGTGCGTGGCCAAAAACACAGGCGTCCGCCTCCCCACGCGGTCGAGGTCGTCCTCAAGCCAACGGAGCATCTCGCTTTCAAAATGCCCCCAATGCGAGAGGGGAACTGTGCTGTCGAGGAGGGCGAAGTGGCAGCCTTCCCAATCGAACGAGCGGTAGGGCGCACCCACGCGCTCCGAGAAAATCTTCAGCCCCAACCCAGCCCACCGAACGTCGTGGTTGCCGGGAATGTGGTGGGTGCGGAATGGGAGGCCCGATAGAACGGAATCGTAGCTGTCGTACTCGCCCTTCCAACCGTAGTCGACGACGTCGCCACCGTTGATCGCGAGAGACGGCCGGACGACGCCTTCGATTTCTTCCATCAACGCGCGGCACTCGGCGACGTTGCGTTTGAGGCTCACATGGGTGTCGCTGAAGTAGGCAAACGTAGGGACGGCCGGGCGCATCGAGTCGCGGCCTGGAAGTCGAGGCCGCCACCGGATGGGAAGGCCCACGACCCCAAGGCTCAAGCCCGCTGTGAGGACCTCGCGGCGACTCAAGCCCGGCGGTTTTTGCGTCAACTCGTCTCGCGCCATCGCTTTCAGTATAAGCCAACCTTCGAGCTTGGGGATCGGTTCGCTCAGCCCATCTCTTCGATGATGGCCCGGTGCTCCTCAGAAAGGGGAACCAACGGCGTCGTCGTAAGCTCCATCGATCCGTCCTCGCCCTTACGGATGCAGGAGTTCACTTTGGCAGCTTCGGGGTCCTTGTTCGGAAAGTCGAGTCGGAAGTGCGCCCCGCGGCTTTCCTTGCGGGCCAGCGCCGAGCGGGCGATCGCCTCGGAAACGGTCAGCATATGGTGCAGGTCGAGAGCGGTGTGCCAGCCGGGGTTGAAGTCGCGGTTCCCGAAAACTCCGGCCGCCTTCACCCGTTCGCGCAGGGCGGCGAGCTTGGGGAGCGCGTCGGCAACCTCGCCCTCTTCGCGTACGATCCCCACCTGAGCTTGCATAAGCTGCTGGAGGTCTTGCTGAATTCGGAACGGGTTTTCGCCCTCGGCATCTTCGAATGGCGCAAGCGCGCTTTGGGCCGCCGAAGCGATTTGAGCTTTGAGATCGGAGCGGTCGGGAGCGCCGGATGCGGCCTTGGCGTAGAGGGCCGCGTGCTCCCCCGCGCGCTTTCCGAACACCAGCAAGTCCGAAAGAGAATTGCCCCCCAAGCGGTTGGCTCCGTGCAAGCCCGCCGCGACTTCGCCCGCGGCGAACAGCCCCTCGACGGTGGACATTTGGGTTTTGGCATCCACCCGGACTCCGCCCATCATGTAGTGCGTGGTCGGACCGATCTCCATAGGTTCTTGGGTGATGTCGATCCCTGCGAGTTCCTTGAACTGGTGGTACATCGCGGGCAGTTTGCGCTTGATATGCTCCTCGCCGTTGGGGACTCGCTCTTTGATCCAAGCGATGTCGAGGAACACGCCTCCGTGGGGAGAGCCCCTTCCTTCCTTGATTTCGCGCACGATGCACCGGGCGACGTGGTCGCGGGTGAGGAGTTCCGGCGGGCGGCGTGCGTCCTTATCGCCTGTGACATACCGCCAACCCTCTTCGGGGTCATTCGCCGTTTGAGCCTTGTAGAGTTCGGGGATGTCGTTGAACATGAACCGGACGCCTTCGCTGTTCTTGAGGATTCCCCCCTCGCCCCGGACGCCTTCTGTAACCAGCAGTCCCTTGACGGAGGGCGGCCAGACCATGCCTGTCGGGTGGAATTGCACGAACTCCATGTCGATCAGCTCGGCGCCTGCATGGTAGGCCAGCGAGTGGCCGTCCCCGGTGCACTCCCACGAGTTGCTGGTGACGGCGAAGGACTTCCCGATCCCGCCGGTTGCGATGACGACGGACTTCGCGAGGAACACCACGAAGTTGCCATGCTCCCTGAAGTACGCGAACGCGCCGCAGACCTTCCCTTTCGATTTCAACAGCGTGGTGGCCGTGCATTCCATGTGGAACTGGATTCCCTTGTGGATGCCGTGGTCCTGGAGCGTGCGGATCATTTCGAGCCCGGTGCGGTCTCCGACGTGGGCCAGCCTGGGGTACTTGTGCCCTCCGAAGTTCCGTTGCAAGATGCGGCCGTCGGGAGTACGATCGAAGAGCGCGCCCCAAGCTTCCAATTCAAGCACTCGCGACGGCGCTTCCTTGGCGTGGTATTCGGCCATGAAGGGGTTGTTGAGGTACTGGCCGCCCCGCATCGTGTCGGAAAAGTGGACCTTCCATCCGTCCCGGTCGTCGACGTTGCCGATCGCTGCGGCGACGCCTCCCTCGGCCATCACCGTATGGGCTTTTCCAAGCAGAGACTTGCACACGACGCCTACGCTGACGCCTGCGGCGGAGGCCTCGATCGCGGCCCGCAACCCCGCACCGCCAGCGCCGATGATCAGCACGTCGTATTCATGAGTCGGGTAGTCGCTCATCTCAGAAGAACCTCCAATCGGACCACACCCCCATCGCCACCAAACGAATGTAAAGGTCGGCGAACATCACGCTGAAGAGACTCATCCAGGCGAAATTCATGTGACGGGGATTGAGGCGCGAAACGCAAGAGTAGCAGGCATGGCGAGTTTTGTGGCTGGAGAGGCAGTCCTTCTTGCCGCCGACCAGGTGCCGGAACGAGTGGCACGAGATGGTGTAAAAGGTGAGAAGGGTGGTGTTGGCAAGGAGCACGATCGACCCCACGCCGACGCCAAACTGAACAGGCTGATTCGGCATCGGCCCAAGCCCCGCCGGCGCATAGCGGCCCATCTCGCCGACGGGGAACCAGAACCCTTTCCAGACGTCGTGCCAAAGCGCCAAAAGGAAGAGGAGGGCGAAGTAGAGGAAGTAACGATGCAAGTTCTGGAGAATGAGCGGCAGCCCGTTCTCGCCGGTATAACCCTTTCTCGGCTCTCCCACGGCGCACGACGGAGGGTCGGCCCAAAACGCCTTGTAATAGGCGCCCCGGTAGTAATAGCAGGTGAACCGGAACAGCGCTGGGAACGGCAAGATGATCAGCGCGGGGGAGAACGGCAACCAACCTGGCCACCACTCCGGCTTAGGCCCAAACCAAGAATGGGGCGAAACCCCGATCAGCTCCGGCGAATAGAACGGCGACAGGTAGTTTCCGTGGAAGTAGTTCGCCCCCTGAAACGCCGCCCAAGTCGCATACACGATGAACAACGAGAGCGCGACGAACACGAGCGCGGGCTGGACCCACCACGTATCGCTCCGCGAAGTGGCGCCGAACCCTCGCGGCTTGAGAGTGGGAGATGCTTTGGCCATCGAATCTCAAGGTTCAGCCCTTCCTCCGCCGATTCCTGCAAAGAGTTCGCTTGGGCTATTCTTTGGGGCTGTGAGCTTCTCCAACTCCTACCGTGAGCACGTCGAGGAACGGCTCGCCATCGTCACCCCGCTTCGAACCCGCGCGATGTTTGGCGGAGTGGGCATCTATTCGGGCGATCTCTTCTTTGCGCTCATCGCCGAGGACAGGCTTTACTTCAAAGTCGACGATACGAATCGGGGTGACTTTCAAGAGCGCGGGATGGAGCCGTTTTATCCTTACGATTCTCCGAAACCGATGGGCTATTGGGAGCTTCCGCCGGGCGTCCTTGACGATCCAGCGGAGCTCAAGTTGTGGGTCGAGAAGGCTCTTGGCGTCGCCGAACGGGCCAAGCGTCCGCGAAAGTAGAGGTCCCCGCAGATATACTTCGGGTTCCCCATGAGCCAGGCGATTCCAGGCATCGACCGTCTTCTCTCTGACCATACGCACTTGATTCGGGGGCGGCGCATCGGGCTGCTCTGCAACCAGGCGACGGTTACGACCTCTTTCGTCCCGCTACTCGACGCGCTTCTATCGAGGAGCCGCGAGCTGGAATGCGAGGTGGTCGCGGTGTTCGGACCGCAGCACGGAATTTGGGGCCACACGCAGGACAACATGATCGAGTGGGAGGGCTATTCGGACCCCCGCACGGGGTTGCCGTTCTACTCGCTCTACGGCGAGCGGCGCGAACCCCAGCCGAACTGGCTCGAAGGCATCGATTTGTTCGTCGCGGACCTGCCCGACATCGGGTCGAGGTACTACACCTTCATTTGGACTCTGGGGCTCTGCATGAAGGCCTGCGAGCGGGCGGATATCCCCGTGCTCGTTCTCGACCGCCCGAACCCGATCGGGGGCGCGAGGGCGGAAGGGTTCGTTCTCAATCCCGAGTTTTCGAGCTTCGTGGGGCTGCATCCGATGCCTCAGCGACACGGGATGACCTTGGGAGAGATCGCTCAGATGTTCTTTCAGGCGGGGTTCGCCCAGCCGGAACTCGAAGTGCTGCGAGTCGTGGGCTGGGATCGCGCGGACTTCCTGGACTCAACTGGAATCCCCTGGGTGATGCCCTCGCCCAATATGCCTTGCCTCGAAACCGCGCTCGTCTATCCTGGCGCTTGCTTGATCGAGGGCACGCTCCTGACCGAAGGGCGAGGAACCACCCGCCCCTTCGAGATCGTGGGGGCGCCCTACATTGACGGCTGGCGGCTGGCCGAGATCCTCAATCGAATCGGGCTCCCTGGAGTGGTCTTCCGGCCGTACCAGTTCTTGCCGACCTTTCAGAAACATCACGACAAGGTATGCCAAGGGGTTTTCACGCACGTTACGGACCGCCAAGCGTTTCGCCCTGTGCTTACGACTGCTGCGCTGTTGCTCGAAGTCGCCCAGGCTTACCCAGACGATTTCGGGTGGCTTCCACCGCCCTACGAGTACGAAGTCGAGAGGATGCCGATCGACATCCTTGCCGGGCATTCGTTTTTGCGAGAGGCCGTCGAGGGCCGTGGGAACCTGAAAGCCGTGCAGGAGCGAATGGACGAGGAATGCGCGGCGTTTGAACCTCTAAGGAACGCCGCCCGCCTCCACTGAGGGCCGATTTGTGCCCAGGGGGCCGAGCCGTTATAATAGTGCCGCGTGAAGCTCGTCGTCTGTGTCGTCCATAGCCGCGATAAGAACAAGGTCACCGATGAGATGATTCGGGCCGGCTACAAGTTCACCGTTATCAGTTCGACGGGCGGATTCCTTCGGGAAGGCAACACGACGATTCTCGTCGGGGTCGGCGAGGAGGATACGCCCGCGCTGTTGAACCTGATCGAGCAGAATTGCCAAGCTCGCGAGCAGCTTTTGAACGTGATGCCCTTGGAGGCGGCTCCTACGGGGGCTTTCCTGACGAGCCCGGTAAAGGTTCCGGTCGGTGGGGCCGTGGTGTTTGTGTTGAATGTCGAAAGATTCGAGCGTTTCTGAGCCTCCTGCAGGTCGGAATCGAACCCCCTTTGCCAGATTGCTGGAAAGGGCGATCGGCGACGACTCCTCGATTCATGCGGTCCTACTTTATGGCGAGGAGGGTGGACAGCGCGACAGCTTTGCCGCTGAGCTTGCTCAAGGGTGGCTTTGCGCCCAGCCGAGAGAGGACGGCGCGTGCGGCGAGTGCAAGCCTTGTATGCAGTTCAGCCGAGACGCGGCGGTCGATCTCTTGCGAATCGCGCCGAGCGGAAAAAGCCGACTCATTCGCAAGCAATCGATCCGCCCTGCGAAGGAATCGGACGAGTACCCGGTTTCCGAGTTCTTGCGGACTCCTCCGCTGTCGGCGCGCAACAAGGTGATTTGGATGGCCGACGTCGATCGGCTGGGTCTGGACGCCGCCAATTCGTTCCTCAAGATACTTGAAGAGCCACCCGAACGAAGCCGCTTCGTCCTCACCACGCAGCACTATTCCGCCGTTCTGCCGACCATCGCTTCGCGGGCGATCGGAGTGCCTTGCGAGGTGGGGACGCCACAGGAGCTTGCCCAGGACTTCGGCGTGTTGGAGAACTGGGAGGAGCTTTGGGCACTCGGCTCGCGGACTCGACTGGAGCGGTTGCGCTCGCGCAGAGAGTCTTGGCGCTCGCTCGCCGAATCGCTCGAGAGCCTGCCCCAGCGGCCTAGGTCGGCGGCGCTCAGCGTTTCGGAGAGTTGGCGGGAGATCGCCAAGCAGCTTGCCGACGACGACTCCGTCCCTTCCCGAACGGCTCATTGCTGGGTCTTAGAAGCGGTCGCGCTGTGGGCCGTCGAGGGCGGCTGGCGCTCGCAAGCCATCCAGCATGTGCTCGAATCGCATCGCAAAGTCGAAGGCAACGTTCAGCCTTCGCTGGAGTTCGATGCCCTTTGCACCACCATCGTGGGAGCGCTCCGGTGAAGCCCGAAGGCCGAACTTAGTAGAATTCGGTGTAAACTAACAGGTCGCTGGCAGGAACTGTGACGCGTCCGCCATGCGTAGGTAGATGCGGCTGGAAGAGAAATGGTCCAAAGCTTGACACGCGCGCTAAGCCGATCTGACGAGAATCAGAAGGAATGGTTCGAATCTCTCGTGAAGGATTCGTTCCGAAGCGCCTACGGGTTCGCCTATCGGCTGACTGGCAACTCCACGGACGCAGAAGACCTTGTCCAGGAGACGTACCTCCGCGCGTACCGGTTTTTTCATCGCTACGACGAAGACCTCCCGTTTCTGAATTGGCTCTACCGGATCATGAGCAACGCGCACGTCGATACGGTTCGGCGGCGTGGACGGCTCCGGACAACCAGCTTGGAGCAGACGGTGTTCGGCGGAACCACGACCCTGGAGATCCCTGACGACGAAGCTTCGCCCGAAGCCGAACTCATGCAGAACGCGATGGGCGAACACGTCGAAGCCGGGCTTCAAGCGATGAACCCCGAGTTTCGGACGGCGGTTCTGCTGGCCGATGTCGAAGGGATGGCCTACGAAGAGATCGCTTCGATCATGGGCACTTCCGTCGGTACCGTGCGTTCTCGAATTCACCGGGGCCGAAAGCAACTCAAACGGCTCCTCAGAAAGCGATGCCCGGCGCAGTATGGAGGTGAGAGCGGTGTTGTGTAGCCGGACTCGATCCCTTCTTTCTGCGTATTCCGATTCTGAGCTGACCGGCTCGGAGATGATCCGAATCCAGGACCACTTGCGCTCTTGCCCGGCGTGTCGTCGCGAACTCGAACAGATTCGAGAGATCAAGGAGCACCTTGCAGTACCCTTGCCTATCGAGACGCCCTTGGGGCTGGAAGACCGCATCCTCCAGAACGTCCGCGCGTCCACCTCGCGAAGGCCCCTCTCACTCGGCCTGCGGTTTCGATTGGTGGGCACGGCAGCGGCGGCCGCATCGTTCGTATTCGCAATCTGGTTCCTGCCGTACGGATCGCAAGAGCGAACCGCAGAAGCGAACTTGGGCGAGGAAATGAAGTTTGAAGTAGCCAGAGATGAAGCCTACGTAGCCGGAGCCGATCCGCTCGGGGGTCGGCCGATGGTTCTACCGGTTTCGTACGGTGGCGGCCCCTAGGGTGATCCTATGATCGGCTCCTTAGTTTCCAGACTGGCGTTTGGAGCCCTGATCGCGCTCGGAATCCTCGCCGCGCCCTTGGGAGCTCGATTCGACCTCGGCCCTGAAGACCTCTTGCTCCGCTATCTCGACAAGGGCCGGTACGTCACGTATTCCGCCATCGTCGAGCATCGCCGGGGGCCGGGCAGCCGCAACGTGATGCAGTTCAAGGTCGAGCAAGACTCCAAGGGCAGGATCAAGTACACGCTTCTCCAGCCGATTTCGATGCAGGGCATGGTGAGCGTGGACGACGGCAAGACCTGGACCAATTATCACCCGGACGAAAACCGCCTGATGGTTCAGATGTCGCCCCGTGTCAAGCAGCAAGACCCTCAAGAGCGGATCAAGCTCGCCGCGCGCAACTACAGCTTCGAGCTAGTTCGCGATGTCGAGGTCGCCGGCCGGAAGGTGCTGGTGGTGGTAGCAAAACCGAAATCGACCGACATGCCGATTCGCGAGTATTCGATCGACCCATTTCGCAACACGCTCCTCAAATTGGAGATCAAGCCCCCGAACGACGATGAGGTCGTGCTGATGGACACCAAGTCGATCTCCTACCCCCGGTCGATCCCCTCCGAAACTTTCGAGATAACCGCTGCCGGCAACGTCCGAAAAATCACCTTGGACGACCCGAAGCCGCTCGAATCCGTTCGCAACCCCGAATCGCTGCTCGGCTTTCGCCCGGTGATTCCCAAGGCGCTCCCCGACGGTTTCGAATTGCTGTTCTCCGAAATTGCCGGCCCTGAGGAAAGGCAATTCCTCGCTGTTCGGATTACGGATGGGCTGGTGTTCTCCACCGTGATGCAGTCGAAGATGCGGACCGAGGTCCGCGAATCTCGCGGCGGGCGAGACCACCAGATGACCGCGTCCGGCGTGGCGATCTCCGTATCGGGAGATATCCCCGAGGCCGTTCGGAAACGCATTTTGGAAGCGTTCGTCAAAGCAAACGGTGGGCCCCTTGGTCCCACCTGGGAACGCCCCAGGTTCGCTTCATCGTTGTACGGAACATCGCCGCGCTTTGGATTCTGGAAGCTGAACTGAACTTCCGGCCAGCGTAAGGTGGAGTTTCACGCGGCGTATTCAAAGGTCTCAGGAGTCAAAAAGTCATGAATGCGAGGAAAACCCGATCCGGGAAGTCTGCTTACGTCATGCTGTTGATCGGCGCCGTCATCGGCGCGGTCACCTTTGCCTCGATCCAATCGGGCAAGGTCATCAGCCCCGCCCAAGCCGAGAAGCCTGCCGTTGCGATGCCAGCGTCGAACCTCGAAGCGCCCAAGCTGGATATGCTCCGCTCCCTCGACGAAGCTTTTGCGAGCATCGTCGATTACGCTTCGAAGGCGGTCGTTCATATTCGAACGGGCGGCGACCGCAGCCAAGGGCTGACAAGCGCGATGGCGAGCGGCGAAGGCTCCGGCGTGATCTTTCGATCCGACGGATACATCGTTACGAACGCTCACGTCGTCGATAGCTTCGATACCGTGACGGTGACCCTCAACGATGGGCGTTCGTTTCCGGGCAAGGTCATCAAGGCTGAGGACATCGACATCGCCGTCGTGAAGATTCAAGCGTCCGACCTCCCGACTGTCCAGTTCGGCAATAGCGACGCGGTCCGTCCGGGCCAATTCGCGATCGCCGTGGGCTCGCCGTTCGGATTCGAAAACTCGACGACGATCGGCCATATCAGCGCCATCGGCCGTGAGAGCATCGTCCCTGACATGCGCCAAGGCTCTGCGAGGTTCTATCCCGACCTCATTCAGACCGACGCTTCGATCAACATGGGCAACTCCGGCGGCCCGCTCTTGAACGTCGACGGGCAGGTCGTCGGCATCAATACCGCGATCTACAGCGGCACCGGGGGAAGCGTGGGGATCGGCTTCGCCATCCCTTCGAACCAAGCGCGCATGATCGCCGACATGCTGATCGAGAAAGGCAAAGTCACGCGCGCCTACATCGGCGTTCGCCCCGTGAACCTCAAGGAGTTCCAGAAGAAAGAGCTTGGCGTCGAGGGCGGAGCGGTTGTGGATGAGATTCCCAACGACGGTCCGGCGTCCAAAGCGGGCCTCAAGCAAGGCGATATTATCATCCAGATCGGATCGATGCCGATTCGCACGCAGCAAGACCTGCGGAACGCCATGCTCCGCTTTGAACCGAAAGCCGACGTGAAGGTCGAGTACATTCGGAACGGACAGCGCAAGTCGGCGCAGGTCGTGCTGGGTGACCCTCCGAAACTCGAGGCCAGCGTCGCACCCAATCGGAACCCCGACTTCGGGAGTCCGAATCAAGGCCTGCCCCCGAATATCGAGGAGTTCATGCGAGACTTCCAGCCGCCCCAAGGGGAGCGCGTACCGCGGTCGCAAGGAGACCGCCCTGTTCTTGGAGTCGGGATCGAAACTGTCGGTCCGACCCAGCGGACGCAGTACGGCATTCCCGAGTCGGTTTCAGGAGCGGTTGTGACGCAGGTCGCGCCGGGTTCGATGGCTGAGAGGCTGGGGCTCAAAGTGGGCGACGTGATTCGGGAGTTCGGCGGCAAGCCGATCAAGGATGCGCCGTCGTTCGTGGCCGAGATGCAAAAGGTTCGGCCCGGAGACAAGAAGTCGATCAAGTTCGGCTCCTACAAGAACAACGCCGTCGCCGAGGTCACTCGAGAAGTGCAGTTCTAACGGACGCTACCTCCCCATCGGAGCCTCGGGCCTCAGCGGTCCGGGGCTCCCTTGCTAGGTCTTGGTGTTCGGCCGAGCCGCAGACAGGCAAATCCGCGTAGAATCAATCGCATGGAATTCGCACCGATCGAATCCGCCATCGGGGACATCGCGTCCGGGAAGATGGTCATCGTGGTCGATGACCCCGACCGGGAAAACGAAGGCGACCTCATCATGGCCGGAGAGATGTGCACCCCCGGCGACATGAACTTCATGATCCGGATGGGGAGGGGGGTTCCGTTCATCCCGACGACGGGCGAGCGGCTCGCCGAGCTTCAGATCCCCATGATGACGAAGCAGAATACGGCTCGGCTCGGAACGGCGATGGCGGAGACCGTCGATGCGCTGCATGGCACAACCACCGGAGTCAGCGCCGAAGATCGTACGAAAACCGTCGCGGTGTTTTGCGACCCGGCCGCGCGGCCGACCGACTTAGCTCGGCCCGGACACATCATCCCCTTGCGCGCGGAGGTGGGCGGCGTCCTGAAGCGAGCGGGCCATACGGAGGCGGCCGTTGACCTTTGTCTTCTCGCCAGCCTTCAGCCTGTCGCCGTCGGGGTGGAGATTCTCGATGAAGACGGCACGATGATGCGTCTGCCCCGCTTGCTCGAGTTCGCCGAGGAACACGGTCTGAGAATCATCACGATCGCCGACCTCATCGCTTATCGACGCCGCAAGGAAAAGCTCGTCAGCCGGGCAGCTGGGCCGATTCGGTTTCCCACGCAGTACGGAGTGTTCGAGCTATTCGCGTTCGAGACGATTCTCGAGAATCAACCCTATGTCGCGATCGTAAAGGGCCAGATCGACGACGGCGAGCCGGTCCTCACTCGCGTACATTCGAGTTGCCTGACGGGCGACCTCTTGGGCTCGCTGCGCTGCGATTGCGGCGATCAACTCGGCATGGCCCTCGCGGCCATCGAGGCCGAGGGGCGCGGAGTCGTCGTCTATATCCCTCAGGAGGGGCGGGGGATTGGGTTGATCAACAAGCTGAAGGCGTATGAACTCCAGGATCAAGGACTCGACACCGTCGAAGCCAACCAGGCATTGGGCTTCAAGGCCGACCTGAGGGACTACGGCCTGGGCGCGCAAGTGCTCACCGATTTGGGGGTGCGGAAGCTGCGATTGATGACGAACAACCCCGCCAAGGTCGCCGGGTTGACGGGTTATGGGTTGGAAATCGTGGAGCATGTCCCCCTGATCGCCGAAGAGAAGGACGCGCGCAAGATGTATTTCAAGACCAAGCGCGAGAAACTGGGGCACAAGTTGCCCTAGCGCGAGCCTTCGCGTTTCTGCAACACAAGAAAACGGGCCCTCCCGCGCAAGCGCTGGGAGGGGACCTCTGCTGTTGGCCACAAGACCGAACTATTTTCGTCGACGACGCGCGGCAATGCCGGCGCCGAGCAACAACGCAACCATCGTTCCGGGCTCAGGAACGGGCACGGGGTGCAGTTGGCCACGAATCTCTCCGCCGGGGAACACCGACGAGTGGATGTTCACGTACCAAAGACCTCCGAGGAATGCGGCCTCGTGGGTTGGCGTCAGCACGAACACATCAGCGCTCGAATAGGATGTCGACCCGGTCGCGCCCGAAAGCGGAAACACGACTCCGGCCGAGACGCCGGGCACAGCGGGGCCGTGGATGTGGGCGGCAGTCACGGGTCCAAGGAGCCCGGAGGCCGATGTGCCGATCGAGAGCGTCATGGTAGACGAATCATAGGTTCCAAACGCCGTGCCGCTGCCGGGTGAGGCGTTGGGCGGAACCTCCTGCAACCCGTCAATCGGGTCGCTGAAGGTGTACAGTACGGCTTGGGTTGATCCAACGAAGAATGCAGTGCCGATGAGGAGTCCAATATGCTTGTACAAGGATTTCAAGTTGATCCCTCCTTAACCTCTCTGAGGGCATCCCTCGTCGAGAGGCGTATGTCAGGTTTTATTATATACAGAGTTTTCCAGTATGAGAAGAAATCGACGAGGAGAGCGGGGATTCCCCGGGGGCGAGTGAGGCTGTGGCGACCTCAAAACCGAACCTGACCTGGTACGATTACCTGTTTATGATCGGGGGGCCGGCGGCCTTTGTGTTGGTCGCCGTGATTGGAGTCCTTTGGATTTTGGGGCCCGCCCTCGAAACCCATCCGGTGGATCAGGTGGAGCGCGGCGAGGTCGTCTCCGGGATGAGCAAGGAGCAGGTTCGTGCCCGTTTGGGCGTTCCCGATGCGATCTCGCTCGAAGGGGCCGGAAACGAGGTCTGGAGATATTCCAAACCCGCAGCGGAGATGTTCGTGATGAAGGACGCGCGGATTACTTTCAGCCCGTCCGGCCGCGTATCGGCGGTGAGCATCGAGGAGTTTCGTCCCCCTCCCGACGAGCCCAGTCCCTAAAGTCTATTGGGGGACAAGGCCTTCAATTCGCCTGACATACTCGCCCACGAGCGAATCGCTCGCGTCTTGGTCTTGGGTCTCGGCGTACACGTGAACGTAGGGCTCGAGCGCGTCGGGGATCACCAAAACCCAGGAGTCGGCGTCGAAGATCTTGATTCCGTCCACGGTCTCGACCTTGTTGGACTCCTGCGAGTCCTCTGCCATGCGGCGCATCACAAGGCCCTTCACTTCCCACGGACAGGCGACGCGCGAATACGCCATTCGGAACTGGGGCAGGTCCGTGGCGACGTCGGCCAGGCTCACCCTGAGCTTCTGGAGCATGGCGATGAGCTTGGCGAAAGCGAACATCGCATCGAATCCGGGGTGAAGGTCGGGGAACGCGAAGCCGCCTTGATCGTCGCCCGCCATCGTGACTCCCGCGTCGAGCGCGTCGTTCATCAGCGACCGGACGTCCGCCTTCGTTCGGATGATGTGCGCGCCGCGCGACTTCAGGTCGGACTCCATCCGAGTGGGCGCGGTGACGCTGATCGCGAAGGTCGGCTCGCTTTCCGATTGGGCCACGAGCGTCGTCATCGCGGCGAGGAGGTTGGTCCCGGAGTGGGCGTTGCCCTGCGAGTCCACCACGGCCATTCTCTCGCCCTCCTGGAAGAAGAGGACTCCGAGGTCGTAATGCAGCTTGGCAACGATCTGCTTGAGGTTTTCAGTGTGCGCCTCAATCTCCTCGGGCGTTCGGGGCGCGAGCTTGGAGTCGTTAGCGCCGTTCAAGCTGATGGTTTCAATCCCGAGCTTGGACATCATCCCCGGAAAGAGGGCCGCCAACGGGGTGTGGCCGTAATCGCAGACGACACGCAGCTTGCTCTCGGTTTCGGGGGGTTGCAAAACCTCGAAGAAGTCGTGTTCGTAGCGTTCGATCGCCCTCGCTGCGTAGGTGATGCTGCCTAGATCGTCCGGGTCGGTTCGGTGAAAGTCCTCCCGGAAGAACGTGTTCTCGACCTTTCGTTCGAGGGACCGAGGAAGGTAGGTGCCGCGGCTGTCGAACATCTCGACGAGCGTGACTCGACTGTTCGTTGGCAGTTTCCTGACATTGACGGCTCCGGCTGCGCCGATGCTCCTTACGAAGTGCCGAACGATGGGCACGGCCGTGCTCCTCATGTCGATCACGTCGCACCCGACTCCCAGCAGGGCTGCCGCGATCGCCCTCTTGATCATGCGCGAGCTTCGGGTGCTGTCTCGGCTGGTGACCACGCGGTGAGGGGGCGGCAGGCACGAACCGAATGCCGCTCCGAGCCGGCAAGCGAAGTCGGGCGTGATTTCGATATTGCTGAGGCCGGCAACGCCCAAATCCCGAAACAGGTTGCCCCGCCACCGGTTTCCCCAAATCAAGCTCATCGTAACCGTCGAGCCTCGTTCGATGATCTTGTCGGGCCAGAGCTTCACGCGAGGACGGATTTTCGATCCGACATCGATCAAACACCGATCGCCGATCACTGCGTCTTCTTGAACTTGGACGTCCATCTTGAGGGTGACGCGCGAACCGACGATAGCCGAGCTGACGTGAGCGTTCGCGCCGACATACGCGCTGTCCCAAAGCACGGACCTCTCGATGCGAGCCCCAACTTCGATCAGAGCGTTGTCGCCGACGACGGTGTAGGGGCCGACCTGCGCGCCGCTCTTGACCTTGCAGTGGTTGCCCAAACAAAGAGGAGGAAACAGGGTGGCGCCCGGTTCGACCTCACAACCCGTTCCCATATAGACGCCGGGCGAGTGTTCCGTGCCCGGAATCGGAAGGTCCACCGACCCAGAGAGAAGGTGGTGCTGGGCCTCGCGGTATTGGGTGAGCGTGCCTACGTCGGCCCAGTAACCGTCCATCACATACCCATAAATCGGCTTGCCCTCTCGGAGCAAAGCCGGGAAGATGTCTCCGCTCCAGTCGTAGTTTTGATTGGGCTGCATGAGGTTCAGCACTTCGGGTTCTATGATGTAGATGCCGGTGTTGACGGTGTCGCTGATTACCTCCGACCAGGAGGGCTTTTCGAGAAAGCGCTGGACTCGCCCGTCGGGGTCGGTAACCACCACGCCGAACTCGAGCGGATTTTCGACTCGGCTGAGCACCAACGTGACCACCGCGCCCTTGGAGCGGTGAAACTCGATCGCGCTCGAAAGGTCGCAGTCCGTGAGAGAGTCCCCTGAGATGATCAGGAACGGCGCGCCCCTCAGTTCGTCCTCGGCCTTCTTCACGCTGCCGGCCGTTCCGAGCGGGGTATCTTCGACGCTGTAAGAGATTGAACAGTCGAACTCAGAGCCGTCGCCGAAGTAGCCCTGGATCTCGTCGGCCAGATAATGAACGGTAGCCGTCACGTCGCGAATCCCGTGCCTCACTAGGAGGCCCAGAATCTGCTCCATGATCGGCCTATTGCAGACGGGGACGAGGGGCTTGGGGCGTGAGGACGTGATGGGCCGAAGCCTCGACCCTTCGCCGCCTGCCATCACGACCGCTTTGGTGACCTTTGCCATTGCGCCTTTCCCAAGAAGCTGCTTCGATTATAAGGGAGCGGGGGGCCTTGCTGCGAGCCGTGACCTCAAACTTGAGGCCCAAACGCACGGATTTCGGCCAGTTGGCCCGGTTGGCCTCCCCGGTTCAAAATCCGAAGGAATCGGAACCTTCTCACCTTCGCTCGGTAGGAGATCGCGCGTGCGCCATTCGGCTCCAAAAGGTACCGATTGTCCCGCGTCCAAGAGAAATCGCGCTCCGTCGCCCAGACCTGCGCCTCGATGGGAAGCTGGCCCGTCGCGTACGTGACGATGTCGAACGACTCCCAAGAGCCGTCAGCAGGCGCGAGGAGTTGGATTTCGGCAATCGAGCGGTCCCTGCCGAGGTCGATTTGTACCCAACCCCCCTCGCCGGGAAGCCGGTGCGCCGTCGTAGGGTCGCCATCGACAAGGGCGTGCAATTGAGCCGGAAGGCCGTTCGCGGAGTCGCTCAGAAGTCCCGAAGCGGCGTAATTCTCGACGTCCGAAGCCGAGCCCAGGTTCAGGCGGAGTTCGAGAAAGGCGACTCCCACTCCCGAACGCCGGTATGCATCGACGAACTGCCAGACTTTCAGGTAGCCATAATCCGTCGTCCCGTTCTTAGCCGCCTTCACAAGCAGAGCCGAGTTCGAGCCTAACGGGTCGATGCGTCCAAAGAGGCTGTCGATGGCCTTATGGCCGGAGGGCGATTTGTAGCTCTCTGGAGCTTGGGTCGGGCGCTTGGGGAGGAGGGCGACGCCGTCCTCGCTTGTCGTCAGCTTCGCCGGAGGGCTGCTCGTGTCGATCTTTCCGCCCGCCATAGGGTAGACCTCGACCTCCGCCTTTCCGATGGGCTGGCCAGAAAGGTCGCGAAGGCGCAGCATGACGACCGTCGGCACGTCGAACAGATACGCCCCGGGGTCCGTCCCTCGGAAGCCCAGGTTCGATTGCAGCCCTCCGACCTCCGTGGCCGAAAGCAGATCGGTGGGTTCGATGAACAACGTGTCTGCGATTGGGTCGGCTACGGGGTCATAGAGCAGGGAAAGCTGCTGAGGCAGGCTGCTCTCGTTCCGGGTGTCGCCCCAACCCAACAGCCCTGCAAACCGATCGGCTCCACCCCTCTGAACGTTGTCGGGGAGGCCGTTGACCACCGCGTCGGGTCCCTGCGCCCGGAGTCGAGACGATTCGAACGCCACGAGCCCGATCGCGCCGCAAAGAAGCCGTAGGAAGGAACGATCTGCGTCGAGGGTCTGAGGATCAAACTCCGGTCCGAGCGTCACGACGCCGTCGAGAGAGGGGTCCGCCGGATCGGCCTCAAAGCTTGTCGCCGCTGCCCCGTCGCCGCCGAACACCTCAATCCCCTGGACGCGGACTCGCGCCTTTGCCCCATCCGCCGCGAACGAAAACCGGCTCTGCGCGAGGAACGTGTCGTTGAAGAGCGCGACCTGCGAATGGACCCAATCTTCGACCGCTTGCGAGCCGAGTAAATTGACCTTGCGCCCGACCTTGTCGACGACGGAGGAGTGAAGGCGCACCTTCACCGAAAGTGCGGCCTCATAGGTGGCCGCAGCGTTGTTTGCAGGGTTGGCGTCGCCCACTTTCGGCGACACTACGACTCCGATGGGCGTCGTCCTTGGGTCGAAAGGATCGCCCTGAAACGGAGTTTCGAAGGTGAGCTCGGTCTCTTCACCGGGGCGAAGTTCCCCACTGAACGAGGAGGTCCCACCCGAACGGAACTGCTTGCTCCAAACGACGTCAAAACCAGCCGCAACTTCAGTCCCGATGTTCCTCACCTTGGCACGGTAACGAACCGTTTGCCCCGGTTTGGGCCATCCGCTCTCTGCCGAGGGCAGTGCGGTTCGGTAGGCGATGGACTCCCCGTCTTGCGCGGCTACTTGAGGGGTTCCCAGCTGGGGCCTCGGGACTGCCGTTTCCGCGTAGAGCCCGACGACGGCAATATCCGGGCCAGAAGCGGGTGGTTTTTCGCGCGTGGTGAGGCGGAGGATCGGCCGCCCGTTCGGCGCTTGGCTGCTTCGAAATTCGACGTTGTTTTCGAAGTGGAGGGCGATTCCGTGGTTGGCGTACGGCGCTTCATACCACCTCTGTACCGCTCCTTCGAGGCCGGCGATTACGAACTGGCCTTCTCGGAGAGAAGCCTGCGCGCCCTCGAGGATCGACCCATCTCCCGCGCCGCCCGCGCCAGGCTGCTGCCAACCGACCGCCGACTTGCCTGCGACGCGGTAGCGCCAGTTTGCTCCGGGCGTGGGTTGGGGCGTCTTGTCTGGGGCTGAAGGCGGGGCCATCCAAGGCGCGAACGATTGCGACGAACCTTCGAGCCACGGGCCGTTCAGTACCGAAGCCCTTTGGAGCGAAGGGATGTTCCCGGCGGACTGGGTGAGCACGATCGACGCGGCGACAACTTCCTTGCCTGGACCGAGCGCCCTCCGGAGGTCGCCAAACCGGATCAGAATCGTTCGCCCCTGCCCTCCGAGCAGGTAGGGAAGCGTGCCCAAGCACGTGTCGGGTTCCTTCGAGTCGAGGGTTGTGTCGACCACGTCCCAATACCGGGTCTGAAGCCCGTCCAAACCCACGCCCCGATGCAGTTCCAAGGGAGGGGTTTGCAGCGAGCCGAGCAGAAAAACCGACGCAACCCAAGCGGTCATGCGGGTGAGTTTACCGGTTGACGTTTGGACTCAGAAGAGGTCCCAGCCGTATTGGTTCGAATCTTTGATGAACCCGGCCCAACCTGCCTTCACATCGCACCCTGCGGAAAGTCCGGTCGTAGTCACGACCGTTGCCGCGCCCCCGAGCCGGACGATCGAGAGCCTGTCGCTGTGCCAAGGCCAAGCGAGCCCAAACTGATAGGGCGAGGTCGGGTCCTGGGGCTTCCAACCCCGGCTCGCAGCCATCACCTGAGTGCCCGGAGGAAGCCCGAAGCTGTCGATCACTCGAAATCCCACGCGCGAGTAGCGACATGGGGGAATCACGACGTAGCTTCCGCCGCCATCCGGCAGCCCAGATGAAGTTCGGGAAAAAACGGTGTCGACGAACAGTATTGTTCGAGAGGGGTCTTCGATGGCCGAAACTGCTCTTGGCTGAACTTCCCAACTGCCTTCGACTCGGACGATGGGAGAGAGATACAGGTAGTTGTATCCGAGGTTCACTCGAAGGGTGGCCTCGTAATAGAGCCGAAAGGCATCGCCTGCGTATACATCGCCGTTGAACACGGCCTCGATTTCCGACCGGCGAGTGTAATCCGCCGGGCACCGAAACATCTTCAGCGACCGCACGTAGGGCAGCACCGATTGGACCCATGTGCGATCCCGAAGAGGATCAGGAATCGACTCTGGGTGATGGTTGACCAGCGGGAAATGGTCGTCGTAGTCGCCGATATAGAGAAGCGCGGCGAGGTTCGCCTGGTGGTAATTGGAGGTGCAGGCGGTCCGTTTTGCGGACGCCCGTACGCCTTGCATTACCGGAAACAGTAATGCAACGAGTATCGCCAGGATTCCGACGACGATCAGTATTTCGGTTAGCGTAAAACCACGCGACTTCATCGTGACGGCCCAAGGCCCGTTCTCATTATAACCTCGTTTCTCGTGGGTTCCGGCAGAAAACCTCGACAGTCCCCAACTTTGAGAACCCAAGACCTCCGTACCAGGACTCAAGAACTGCGTCGCACTGCAAGACGACAGGTCTCTCGTACTGCGAGGAAACGCTGAGAATCGCCCGAACGGTCGCCGAACCCAATCCCCGTGACCGCATGTCGGGGTCGATGCAGAGGTTGTAGAGGCCGAGAACCCCCGTTTCGGGGCAAAGCATCACTGCGCCGACGGTTTGTCCCTGCGATTTCGACCAATAAAGCGGCAATTCGCATTCGGCCGTCGCTTGAGAGATGTTCTGGCGAACCGCCCGGCTTTGGCGAAAAAAGAACTGTCGGACCATGAACTCGGCGACCTGCAGCCGCTCGTGGCCTTCGGCTTCCTCCAACTCAGCGGCCGGACCTTCGAGGGGGCCTGACCTGAACAACTGGAGCAAGCGATAGGTCGGGACGAACCCCATACCCCTTACTCGGTCGAGAACGACGGCCGGAAGAGACCGGAACGAATACAAATTGAACGCCTTCTTGTCGGCGATCAAGCGGCGCAGTCCGTCGGCGTCGAACTCGGCATCCGCACGAACGATCCCGAAATTGCAGATAGGGTGATCGAGTTCGGAGAGGCAGCAAACCCAGCCCGCGCCGCATACCGTCCGCGCGCCGGGGGTGCGGCGTCCGATGGCGAGGTAGGTGCGCTCGATGTTGCGAGCGGACCGCGCAGCGAGATCGTCGAGGTTCAAAGAACGATGCTCCAAAAGAGGCCCGGCGATACGGAGCCGGAGCGCAAAGTGGCCCCGATCGAGAGGCCCTTCTCGGCTTTGAACCCTACGAAGAGTTCGGGGCCGCGCGGGCTGGCGAGGATCGAAGCGAACCCATCGCCCCTCGCGTTCGAACGCCACACGTCCACGCCCGCGACGATCTGGATCCCGGACTCGGCATTGGCTTCAAACCCAAGCCGCAGGGTCGGCGCACGAATGCTTTTGGGGGCGACATACTCCGCGCCGGTCTCGCTCGCAGCGAAGAACTTGGCGATCTCTTGGTGAACCTGCTTCTCGATGAGAAACCCCCCAAAATGCCCCGTTTCCAACCAAATCACTTGCGGGTTTCCGAGAGCCTGAATCAAGGCTTCGGTGGATCGAGGGGGAACGACCGTGTCGTATCTTGCGCCGATGACGAAAGACCGCTTGGGCGATCGGGACCGCAAGTGGTTCGCGGGTTCGATCTCGGCGAGGTCCCCGCGGAGGGAGGATTCCGTTACGCCGTTCCGACGCATCGCATCGCGCTCCTTGACGATCCGCGAGGAATTCCAAATCACATGGGCGATCTCCGCGCCGCCAAGCAGGTACGCCCCTGACGCGACCCGGCTATCGATCCCCGAAACCAGCGCGGAGACGATTGCGCCTAGGCTAGTTCCGGCAAGTCCGAGCTGACTCGAATCGAACTCGGGGCGCGATTCGATCCAATCGAACGTGCGACGAACGTCATCGACGGCCTGCTTCATGATCTGAACCAGCTTCGCCGGATCGGGGTCGATGGCGCCCGCACCCGAACGAAGCCCCAGCGGAGTGCGTTCGAGGTGGAACGGCAATTCCATGACCACGGCCGCAATGCCCCTGCGATTGAGCTGCTGCGCCAGGTTTCTCTCGACCCGCAGGTCCGTCGCCCCCCAATAATGCAGAATCACCACCGCGTGCGGCTTCCGATCCGTCTTGGGCATCAGAGCGTGGACGACGACGACGTCGTTCTTGGAATCGCCTTGGGGTCTCGAGGAGGGGAAGCGGAGCGAATACTCGGCCGCGGCGGGGCTATTGCCCACGAACGTCCAGTCCGGGAACTCCATCGACGGGGGTGGGGGCCAGGCAGGAGCCGACTGGGCTCGCGTCGAAGGCGTAAGGGTACTCAAGAGGCCGCCCGTGACAACAGCAATCGCAACGACCCTACTGATCTTGCTCCCCCAGAACGCCGATCCCGACGCCCGAGTCGCCGAGGCTTTGCGCGACGCTGGATTGACCCCGGAGTCGGCCCGGTTCGACCCCACGCTCCTTCGTTTCTTTGAAACAGGCGAATTCACATCCCCAATGTACGACGCCTGTTCGGAGAGTCCTTGGCGAACGCCCGCATTTGCGCGGCAAGTGGTCGAACAACTCGCAGCCCAAGCCGGGGCGCCCTCGGAACACATCGGCACGCTCGCTCGACCGCTCGGCATCGCCATGCGAAGGAGTCTACTTGGCAACCCGATCGCTCCGCTGGAGACTGAGGCTCGGACACCAGGCGCGCTCGATCGGGCGTTGCGCAAGCTGGCTGACGCGAAGGTCATAGGGGGCGACCTCCCTTCGACGAGCCGGGTGCCGGGTTCCGTGCAAGCGGCTGCGGCATTGGTGCTGCTGACGGCCGAGAGAAGCCTCCAGTTCCACAAGCTCGCTTTCTCTCGTTTGGGCAATCTCGAGCCCGTTTACCGCCATTTCGGCCTTCCGCTGGATGGCGAGGACTCCGCCGGATGGGCGATACGGCGAAGCTACTTTTCCTCGACCGATGTGTCGTACTTGCTCGCGGGGGCCTTCGACCTCGCGCTTGCCGCCCAGCGCGCCTCAGAATGGATCGCCGACGTGCCGATGAATCAGAGTTTCGAGTGGAGCGTGGGGACGATTTGGGGCAAGATCGCGCTCAGCGGGGGATCGGATTCTGAGTATGGGCCCGAGCCGTTCTTCCTGATCTTGGACACCGGCGGGCACGACACCTACCTTCTGACGCCCTCCAACCGGTCGGCTTCGAATTGGGCATCGATTGTGGTCGATGGATTTGGCAATGACAAATATCTGAGCGCGGGTTCGCTGGAATCCACGCCCATCGCGGAGTACTCAGGACGCAACTCGAACTCCTCCGTTCCGGGGCCTGGGGGCGCTCTGCTGGGGTATTCGATCCTGATCGACAACGGCGGTTCGGACCTCTACAGGTCTCACCTGCCGGGGCTGGGCTCCGCAACATTGGGGGTGTCTGTCCTGCTCGACAAGTTCGGTGACGACACGTTCGACGCCTACCAAGACTCTTTGGGATACGGAATGTTCGGCATCGGCATCGTCGAGGACCTGGCGGGCTCGGACCTCTACTCCGGGTTTCTCCAGACGCAAGGGTGCGGCCAGACGTTTGGGGTTGGGTGTCTGCTCGACCGAGGGGGGAACGACCGTTACTTCGCCAACGATCAGGTGATCGACTTTCCATCGGCGCAGTCGGCCCAGCACAACGTCAGCATGTCGCAGGGCGTGGGCAACGGCAGGCGGGCCGACTACCTCGATGGCCACAGCATCGCGGGTGGCTTCGGGTTGCTCGCCGACCTTGCCGGCGACGACACCTATGCGTGTGGGGTGTTCGGGCAGGGGGTCGGGTACTGGCAGGGAGTCGGAGTGTTATGGGACGGCGCAGGGAACGACAAGTACTCCGGCCAGTGGTATGCCCAAGGGGCGTCGGCGCACTTCGCCATCGGGTTTCTTGCTGACCTATCCGGTAACGACGAATACGTTGCGCCGATGAACATGGCTCAAGGGGCGGGTCACGACTTCAGCGTTGGCGTCTTGATCGATTTTCAGGGCAACGACTCCTATTTGGCCCCTAACTTGAGCCTGGGGGCCGGTAACGCCAACGGCATCGGATGGCTGTGTGAACTCGGGGGCGATGATCGTTACGTGTCGAAGGGACTGACCCTCGGCAAAGCGGCGGAAGCCCCCGTTTCTGGCTTGCGCTCCCGCGCGCTGACTCTGGGCCTCTTCATGGACCTTGGCGGCAAGGACTCCTACCCACCGGAGTCGACCTGGGCCGGGGACGGGCGCAAAGGGGTGAACTGGACCGGACGCCGTGAGCCGCCCTCCGAAGCGCAAGTCGGCGTGTTCTGGGACCTTTCGGGGAGCTAGAGCCAGCCGAGCGGGTTGACGGGCTTTCCGTTCACCCTTACCTCGAAGTGAAGGTGGGGGCCGGTCGCGAGCCCCGTTGCGCCGATGGCCGCGATCGTTTGCCCTTGCTTGACGGATTGGCCCTCGCGAACGTTGAGCCTCGAAGCGTGGGCATAAAGAGTGGAAACCCCTCCGCCATGATCGAGAATCACGCAGTTGCCGTAGCCGCTCATGTAGGTTGCCGAGATCACGACTCCATCTGCCGCAGCCCGGATAGGGTCGCCGCTCTTGCCCCCGAAATCGACTCCGTTGTGCATCCGGCTTCGCTTGAGAATCGGGTGGTGCCTCATGCCAAAGCCGCTCGTCATTCCGCCGGGCACGGGCCGGGCCAGCTTGCCTGAAAACGGCTTGGATTGCGACTCCTTGCCTGCGCCTCGGTAATACGCTTCGATTCTCGCTTCGATCGCGCGCTCGTCCGCATCGAGTTGGGCGATGAGGCGTTCGAGGTCGCGCTGTACACCGCGAAGCTGCGCGAAGGCGAGTTGCTTCTGGTCGCGGGTGGACTTGAGCGAATGCTGTTGAGAATCCTGCTGCCGGCGCAACGCCCCGATTCGGGCGACCAGCTTATCCTGCGCCAGCTTCTTGGCTCGAACCTGCTCCCGGAGGTCCTTGAACGCGTCGAACAGTTCCTTGTCGGCTTTGGCGATCCGCTCGAGAAGATAGCTCCGCGAGGCGAACTCCCCCATGTCCTTGGCTCCGAGAAGCACCTCGGCGACGTGGGAGTCTCCGCTCATATACATCCAGCGCAGCCGATTTCGAACCTGTTCCCGCCGTTCTTGGAGCTTGTGAGTTACTACCTCGAGTTCTTCGGCGGTTTGGACCTGTTCGACTTGCGCCGTTTCGAGCCGTTCGGCGGTTAGAGCGATCGAGTTCTCCAACTCTCCCAGTTCGGAGTCGATCTGGCGGATGTCCGTTCGGACCGTATTGACCTGCTTTCGCGTATCCCTCAGCTTGCGGCTGGCGGAGTCTCTCTTGTCTTGGATCCGCTTGAGGTCCGATTCGAGCTTCGATACGTCCTGCGAACCCCCTTGCGAGACGGCCCAGACCGCCGCAAGCGCGAGAATTGGTAAAGCGAGCGCCCTCAGTGCCCTCATGCTCTTGCCCCTCCGTATTTTAGCGGAGATCTTGCCGCGATGCCCGAAAAAACAAACCCGCACACGCCACCGGCGGCCAGCAAGACCGCAAACATGGCGCTGAGCGGGAACGGGCCCGGCTCGCTCACGGTGCTGAACTGATCGAGCATCCGAACGATCGCGCCGTGAGAGGCCCAAAGCAGCAAAGTCGCGAGGACGCCGCCTACCATCCCTTGAACCACTCCTTCGAGAACCAACGGAATCTGGATCGTGCGGTGAGCCGCGCCCACGAGTTGCATGATCTTGATCTCCCTGCGCCGCGAATGAATCGTCATCTGGATCGCGTTGGAGATGAGAATGCCCGACGTGATGATGCTCAACCCGCCCAAAAAGAAGCCCAGGAGCCGGATCATCCGCATCATGTCGTCGAGTTGCCGAACGAGGTCATCCAGATACTTCACGCCCCCGGTCTCGATCGTGGGGATCGCGCTCACCGCGGCAGCGACCGATTCGGTCTTGGAGAGGTCGTCGACCTTGATTTTCAGCGCGTCCGGCAGAGGGTTTTCGATGCCTTCGGTGAGTTCGGGGTACTGCTGGCGCTGCTTTTCCCAGGCCTTGTCGCGCGGGATCCATTGCACGAGCGCCACCCCTTCGATCTTTCGAGCCTCCTCGGCAGTCTTCCGAATCTCGTCATACGTCGTGCCGGTCTTGAAAAACGCCCGCATCTCGAACCTGCTGGGGATGCTGTTCGCGTATTCGTACAGCTTGAGATAGAGAAAGCCGAGGCCGCCGATCAAGAACAGCGCGACAGTCGCCGTGCTGACGGCTGCGACGGTCATGAGGCCGTTGCGCCGCAGGGCGACGAACGTCTCGCCCAGGAGGAATTCGATCCGGTCAAGCACGCTCCACCTCCGATTCGAGGCCAGGAGGGTCGCTTTCACCGGCCAGCAGTTCTTCGGGCGGAACGTCGCGCCTACCGAACGAAGGCTGACTCTCCATCCCGCCTTCCGGGTTCGCCACCGAAGCCGGGTTTTCGACCTCGTGGACCGGGCCAGGACTCGCCGAATCCGAGACGATCTGCCCGGCTGAAAGCTCGACGACCCGCTGGCGGCACCTCTCGACGATGGCCATATCGTGACTGGCGACCAGCACGGTCGTGCCCTTCAGGTTGAGTTGGAGAAGGAGTTCGACGATTTCCCAACTGTGGTCGGGATCGAGATTGCCCGTGGGCTCGTCGGCAAGGAGCAGCGTGGGGCTGTTGATGAGCGCGCGCGCGATCGCAACGCGCTGCTGTTCTCCGCCGCTGAGCTCGTGCGGAAACGCGTCGCCGCGCTGCCCTAGGTTGACTCGGTCGAGGATTTGAGGAACCCGCGTTCTCACCTCTCGCTTGGTCGCTCCCACCGCCCTCATGGCGTAGCTGATGTTTTCCCAAACGCGTTTCTGCTGCAAAAGCCCGAAGTCTTGGGGGACGATCCCCATCTTGCGCCTCAGGTAAGGGATGTCCCGGTCGGTAACTTTGGAGAGGTCTCTGCCGTCGAACGTGATTCGGCCCGAGGTCTCGCGCACCTCCCGCGAAAGGAGCTTGAGCATCGTGCTTTTGCCCGATCCGGATATTCCCGTGAGGAACACGAACTCGCCCCGCTGGACATCCAGCGACACTCCTTTGAGTCCGACGACGTAGTCCGAATACCGAACGACCACGTCTAGGTATCGGATGTAAGGCTCGGTGGCTTTCGGATTCAACTTCCCTGTTCTCCAATCGCTACGAGCGCCGAAATCGGCGTCCCGAACGCCCAACCCCACGGTGAGCGCCGTTTTGCGCCCTCAGTTTGGCATACGTCTGCTCGGCGGGGCGCAGTTTCCCCCAACTCGATTCCCTCCGGGCTCTTACACTTCGACGACCGTCGGCAAGACGAGCGGGCGCATTTGGATGGACCGCTGCACGACGCGGCGTGCCGCCTCCGCGAGCAGGTGGCGCACCTTGTCGCTATCCCGAAGGTCGTCCACATTGAGGCTGTCCAGCAAGTCGTCGAGCGCCTTTGCGACCATTTTGCCCACGTCTTCGCTGGAATGGACTCCTCGAACCTGAACATACGGGTCGCCCACGACCTCGCCCATTTCGACGTCGATCGCGACCGTGACGGCGATCACGCCTTCGCGCGAGAGATTGCTGCGGTCGCGGAGAACGTCATCAGTGACGCCGGGAGTGCCACTATTATCTACCAGAACCCTTCCGCAAGGCACCCGGTCTTCGATCCTCGCGTCAGTCTCCTCGACGACCAGGCGCTCCCCGATATCGAGGAGGAACACCCTGTGCTCGGGGTAGTCCATCTGGAACGCAAGCCGCGCGAGTTCGTACTGATGCCTGCGTTCGCCGTGGACCGGCGCGAAGTAGTAAGGCCGCGTGAGGTTGAGCATCAGCTTGAGCTCCTCCTCGTAGGCGTGGCCGCTGACGTGAACCGGCGGATCGTCGCCGTAGACGACTCGGGCCCCTTGCCGAAACAACCGGTTGATGGTTCGCCAAATGGCCGCTTCGTTGCCGGGGATCGGCCTCGCGGAGTAGATGACGGTGTCGCCTTGCTGAATCTGGAGTCTCCCGTACGTTCCCTTCGACATTTGCACCAGAGCTGAGAGAGGCTCTCCCTGGCTGCCCGTGGTCAAAATCGCCAACTGCTCCGGCGGGTAGTTCTTGGTCTCTTCGAGGCTGATTCGAGTCCCAGGCGGAATCTTCATGTAGCCGAGCCGGGAGCATGTCTCGACGTTTTGCTCCATTCGGCGGCCGACCACCGCGACCTTCCGGTTCGTTTGAGCGGCGACCTCGTACACCTGTTGCATCCGATGGATCGTCGAAGCAAAGGTGGTAAGCAGCACCCTGCCAGGGCTTTCTAGGAAGACCTTCCTCAGCCCGTCTGCCACGATCTTCTCGCTGGGCCCCCATCCCTTGCGGTCGACGTTCGTGGAGTCGCTGAGCAGCAGAACGACGCCTTCTTTGGCGAGTTCGCCGAACCTCGTGACGTTGCTCAGCTTGCCGTCGACGGGGGTGAAATCGAACTTGAAATCTCCGGTGAGCAGCACGATGCCGTGGACGGTGCGCACGGCGAACGAGGCGTTTTCCGGGATCGAGTGGGTTACGCGAATGGGCTCGACGCTGAGCGCCCCGGCTTCGAGGATGTCGCCGAACTGAAAGGGGTGGAGGTCGAGCTTCCTCTTGGGCAACTGTTCGTCGAGCTTGGGCTTCATCAGCGCCAAGGTGAACTCGGAGGCATGAATGGGCACGTCGATGTGCTGCAGCAGGTAGGGCAGCGCGCCGACGTGGTCCTCATGGGCGTGAGTCAGGAACACGCCTCGGACGTGAGCCGCGTTTTCGATGAGGTAGGTGAAGTCAGGGATCACGATGTCGACGCCCGGCATTTCCTCGTTGGGAAAGGAAAGTCCGCAGTCGAGAACTACGATATCGTCGCCCTGTCGGACCACGGTGCAGTTCTTGCCGATCTCGCCCACTCCACCCAGGGAAATCACTTCGACGGTTGACATGCGCGCAGAGCGTACCCTTGCTGGGGCCTGAACGAACGAAAGTCGGAAGGAAACGGCGCGCCGTCCGCCGAATGGATTGTTTCGCGATATGTCGAACCTCTTTTTGGCGGCTCAAACCCAACTCGATGAGGTGGCCGCTCTCCTTCATCTGCCCCCTGAGATTCACTCGCTCCTCCGCGAGCCGATGCGCGAGCACGTCGTTCGTTTCCCCGTCAGAATGGACGACGACTCCACCCGTGTATTTACCGGTTTTCGAGTGCAATACAACCATGCGCTCGGGCCCTGCAAGGGAGGACTCCGCTTCCACCCGGAAGAAACGGTCGACACCGTACGGGCGCTCGCGGCATGGATGACCTGGAAGACGGCGTTGGTGGACCTGCCTTTGGGCGGCGGGAAGGGGGGCGTGATCTGCAACCCGAAGCAGCTTTCGGAAGGCGAACTCGAGCGCGTCAGCCGGGGCTTCATTCGGGCGATCGCGAAGTACATCGACGACGACGTGGACGTTCCTGCGCCCGACGTGTATACGAACCCTCAAGTCATGGCTTGGATGATGGACGAGTTCGCGACGATTCGGGGCCACCATCGGCCGGGAGTGATTACGGGGAAGCCGGTTCACTTGGGCGGTTCTCTGGGGAGGGACGATGCGACCGCGCGAGGGGGCATGTACACAATCAGGGAGGCGGCCTCGAACCTCGGCCTGGATTTGAGCCAGGCCACGGCCGTGATTCAAGGCTACGGCAATGCGGGCGCATTCGCGCACAAGCTGATCGAGCAGTTGTTTGGAACCAAGGTCATTGCGATCAGCGATTCGCGAGGGGCGATCCACTCCGCCGACGGGATCGACGCACAGGCGGCGCAGGAGCACAAAGACGCCACAGGTTCCGTTGTCGGGCTCGCTGGCGCAACCCGCGTGGAGCCTGAGGACCTGCTCGAACTCGAAACGGACGTGCTGATCCCTGCCGCGCTGGAAAACGTGATCCACTCCGGCAACGCCGAGCGGATTCGCGCCAAGATCGTCGCCGAACTCGCAAACGGGCCCACCACTCCGGAAGCCGACCCGATCCTTCACGCTCGGGGAGTGAGGGTGATTCCCGACTTCCTCTGCAACGCCGGTGGGGTCACGGTGAGCTACTTCGAGCAGGTGCAGAACCTCAACCTCGACCGTTGGAAGCTGGAGCAGGTGCATTGGAGGCTCGATGAGCGCATGACGGAAGCGTTTCACACGGTGGAGGAGAAACGCCAATCGTTGAACGTCCATCCCCGGCTGGCGGCCTACGCCGTAGCGGTGGAGCGGGTGGCTCGGGCCTGCATCGATCGGGGTTGGATCAGCCGAAGCACCCTTGCTCGGAAGTAGCCTAGAATCCCTCGTCGCGACGGGTCGCCCAAAGGAATCCGCGCCGCATCAGTTCCTTTGGCAGCGGCTCTTCCAGGACGGCTCGCGAGTGTCCGAGCGCCGAATAAAACACCTTTCCGCGCCCCCAATTCTTCGTCCAGACCTGGGGCATCTTGCAGGGGTTGCCGCTGTGGGCGCCCGGGTGATCGGGGTGGGGAAAGTCCGTATAGGCCAGAACGGTGTTGCCCGGATCGACGTGAAGGTAGTACTGCTCCGAAACGACGTCGAAATCTCCGATGGATTCGGTGATTTCATGAGGCTGGCCGCGGTCGATCCTGATTCGGTAGCGAACGTTGTCGTTTCCTGGGTGGGCCACCCATTGCCCGCCGGTCATGAATTGCCAGTCCGTATCCTCTCGAAAAGAGTCGCACATTCCGCCGTGGCAACCCGCAAGTCCGACCCCGAATTCAGCCACCGCTCGCGAGACCCCTTGAGTTTGCGTAGGCTCGATCCGGCTCATCGTAACGATGGGCACGATCAAGCCCAGGCGCTGGAGGAAGTCGGCGTCCTCGAGCCGGGCAAGTGAGTCCGTCACTTCGACCTGGAAGCCCTCGCCCACGAGGAGGTCTTCAAAGAGCCTTGCGACGGGCTCCGGCTCATGGCCCTCCCATCCGCCCCAAACGATCAGCGCTCGCCTTATCACTGGCGCAGGAGATTACCTTTGAGGCCGAGGCGGAATCGCGCCCGATTTCAAGTTCTGCATGTGGATGCGGATTTCTTGGAGGATCGCCGCGGGGAGTTGAGCGATGCTCGGAATGTCCCGCTTATCGAATTCGGTCACGTCGAACGAGAGCGATCCAGTGACGTTTGCGCCAAAGACGAAGGAGAATTCGAACGTGTGCTGCCTTGCCACCCACATCGGCCCGAGTTCGACCGGCTCGTCCTCCATCTCCTCGCGGAACTTGGGATCGGTGCGCAGAAGCTCGTAATAGGCGAGGTCTTCGGCAGACATGAACGACCTCGAACCTTCGCCGCCATAAGACACCATCGCCCCGGAGAGGGTCTCCACCTCGAGTTGCACCGTGCCTTCCGAGGGCAACCCGGTAGGGAACAGCTCCGTGGGCTCGTCCGTACGCCAAAACTGGCCCTCCTCAGACTCGGCTAACTCGATGTCGATTTCCTCGTCGACGAAAGGCATCAACTCCCTCTCGGCGAAGACCGCGCGAGTGATCAGTTGCCTTTGCTGCGGAGAAAGCGAACCGAGCGCAACGGGGGCCGCCGCCATCCGGCTGCGCTGCGCGGGGGTCAGCGAACCGAACAAGCGCAAGACCGCGTTGTTGTAGCTGACCTGATCCCATGTGTCGCTCATTTCGGGCTGCAGCAGGCTGGGGATCCATTCGGACGAGAGGTAGTCGGCGGGGTCGGGGACCGGACTGGCTGTGGCGAACTCGCTGAGGATGTCCGCGGTCGGGTAGCCAAGGCCATCTGCGGCCCGCAGCGCCTTTCCGAACGCCGTTCGGGAGGTTCGGTGTTTTCGCACGAGCGGAGCATTCCAAAGGCGCGCTTGGAGCCACTCCCCTACTGTCGCTCGCTCGAAAAGCGAGGGGCTAAGGACGATCCTCTCGCAGACTTGAGGGTTGATCCCGGATTCCGCTGTCAGCACTAGGCACATGTAGAAGAGGTCCCGTGGGGCGATCACAACGTTCTTGTCCAAGAACTTCGAGTAGCCGGCGAGCACCTCCGTTAGGAGCCAGGAAGCGGGGTCGTTCGACTCCGGGCGCAAAAGCATTTGCCGAACCTCGGGACTGAGCGGCGGCGCGGGCGTGGGTTCGTCCTCCTCCATCTCGCTCCATTCGTGGGACATATGATCGATCAGGTTCTGGGAGTTCTCGCTGAAGACGAACTTCTCTCCGCTCCCGGCCAAATCCCCGCCGCTGACCATCTCCTCGTAGAAGGGGTCCATCAGGGTCACGCTCTCCCACTCATCGGCGATCACGTTTTGATCCGCATCGAGGATTTGGATGCCAAGCTGGATCGAGTCCGCGTAGTTCTCGACGACGACGTTCACCTTCGCGAGGGGCCGATTGAGAGCGGGCCTTTTCATGAGGAAGCTGCCCATCGGGTTGTAAGTCTGCGCCATCGCTTCTTCGTCTTCTTCGTCGGGTTCGGGAAGTGAGGCGAGCGCCTTTTGCCACACCGAATACTCCTTCTGAAAGGCATCGAGCGCTTGGGCGACCGAAAAAGGCAGGCGGCGCTGCATCGAGTTGGGCTGAGACGAAAGCACGGTCGCTTCGTTGAGGGGCAGCGCGTTGAAAACCGCCGGATCGAAGGCCGCCATCAAGCGTTGCGAAAGCCTGCCCTCCGGGAGCTGCCGCGAGATGCTCATTCGGGCTTCATAGCGGGCCCGGTAGTCGGTTCGAGGGCGCTGTGCTTCCGACTGGATGCGGGCGATGAGGGCTTCGGCGTCGCTTTCGGAGAACTGCGGCAAACCCGCCTGCAATTCGAACTTGGCGAACGCGTTCTTGAGGCCCTGCTCACGCTGCTTGAGCATGCGCTCCCACTCTTCTTCCGATTGGCGAGCGGACCTCCGCAGTACCCATCCCGCTTCCTCCTTCGACCACGAAGCGGAGAGAGCCCAGGCGATTCGGGATCGGATCTCTTCGGCCGAAGCGCCCTTGATGTCGAGGAACAACAGATCGTCTGCGACGCCCGGCGCAGCTTCGTGATTCTCGCCGAGCGTCTCGGAGAGGCGAGCGAACACCCGCTTGGCCGGGGCGACCTCAAAGCGGAATTGCAGTTGTTGAGAGGGTTCCGGTCTAGCCGACCAAGAGGGGCTTCCGACCAAGGCAACCCAGAGCGCCAGTGTGAGCATCATTCACCTTTAGACCCGACTGAGGAGAGCGACCGACATCTGTATTATGCGCTTGCGTAAGGCGTTTGCTCGCAGCGATTTTTTCGAGCAGCTAGGCCGTGGATTCGAGGGCTTGCGCGAGGTCTTCGATGAGGTCCTCGACGTTCTCGATTCCGATGCTGAGCCGGATCAGAGTCGGCGGGATGCCCGAAGCGATACGCTGGTCCTCGGTCATGGCGGCGTGGGACATCGCGGGCGGGTATCCGATCAAGGACTCGACCCCTCCCAGGCTCTCAGCAAGCAGGAATAACCGGGTCGACTCGGCGACTCGCTTGGCTTCGTCCGCCGTCCCGTTCACCTCGAACGACATCATCCCCCCGAACCCCCTCATCTGCCGCTTGGCGACCTCGTGAGAGGGGTGGCTTGACAGCCCCGGATAATGGACCCGCGAGACCCGGGGATGGCGTTCGAGCGCTTCGGCCACCGCTTGCGCGTTGCGGCAATGCCGGTCCATCCGGACGGCAAGGGTCTTGACTCCCCGCAAGGTCAGCCAGCAGTCAAAGGGACTCGGAGACGTCCCCACGGTCTTGGCCCATTCGAAGGCGCGATCCGCTAGATCGTCGTCATTCGTCACGACTGCGCCGCCGATGATGTCGCTATGCCCGCCCAGGTACTTCGTGGTCGAATGCACCACCACGTCGCAACCGAGCGCGAGCGGGTTCTGCAGGTATGGCGAGGCGAAAGTGTTGTCGATGACCGAAGTGAACCCGAGCCGTCGGCACTCGGAGGCGATCTCCGCGATGTCCATGACCCTGAGCGTCGGGTTGGTCGGGGTCTCAAAGATCAGCATTCGCGTCGAACTTTCGGCCTTTTGCGCGATGTCCGAGGGGTCAGAGGCGTCGAACTCGGTGCACCGAACGCCGTATTGCGGCAAGAGCTTATGGACCAAGCGATGGGTTCCGCCGTAGATGTCATTCGCCATCAGCAGGTGATCGCCCGCGTTGAGCTGCCCCAACACCGATGAGATCGCGGCCATTCCACTGCTGACGCAGACCGCTCGCGAGCCGCCTTCGAGTGAAGCGACCACTTGTTCGAGGGCATCGCGCACGGGGTTGTGAACCCGCGTGTAATCGAACTTCGGGGGGCTATCGAGGCTCTCCCAGGCGAAGGTCGCCGATTGGACGATCGGCGGAATGACGGCCCCAGACGCGGGGTCTGGGTCTTGCCCGACGCGTATGGCCTTGGTCTCAAAGCGCATGGGTTGAATGTACTCGTTGGGAGGCTCGGCGCGCTTGGCTCCCGACTACGTACCCGCCTTCCGCAGAAAGCGCTTGAGGAGGAGGAGCCCCAAGATCGCGGATACCGCCGAAGCCGTTAGGATGCCCAGCTTCGCGTCATAGAGGAGGACGGGGTCGTTGAACGCGAGTTCGCTTATGAACAGCGACATTGTGAAGCCGATTCCGGCGAGCGCTCCGGCGCCCAAAACGATTCCGTAGGTGAAGTTGCGCGGCATCTGAACCAGTTTGAGCTTCACGCCCAGCCAAGAAGCGAGAAAGATGCCGACCGGCTTTCCGATGACGAGGCCGAGGATCACGCCGAGGGTCGTCCGCTCCAAGAGCGCCTGATGAACGGACCCGTGCAATTCGATCCCGGCGTTCATGAGGCCAAACACGGGCACGACGAAGTACGTCGTCCACGGGTGAATCATCAACTCTGCCCGAATGAGGGGGGACTGTACGCTATAAGCAAGGCGCGAAAGATCGTGAATCGCATCGACCTGCCCCTCGGACGGGAGGTCGTTGTAGGTTCCAGTTTCGGAGGCCTTGAAGGTCTCGATCGCGTGGAGGCTGTCTTCGACGAACTTCCGAGAGTCCACCACATTGCGGACCGGGACGGCGACCGCCACCAGAACGCCCGCGATCGTTGCATGGACTCCCGACTTCAGAATCAGCACCCACAACACGAGCCCCAGCAACACGTACGGGACAAGGTTTCGTACTTGGGCCAGGTTGAGCATCGTGAGCACGCCCATCAGGCCTGCGGCGTACCCGAGCGCGGTCAGGTTGATGTCGTGGGTGTAAAACAGCGCAATGACCAGCAGGGCGATGAGATCGTCGACGATGGCCAGCGCCGTGAGGAACACCTTCAATTCGTAGGGCGCGCGCTTGCCGAGCAGAGCCAAGACGCCCAAGGAGAAGGCGATGTCGGTGGCCATCGGGATTCCCCATCCCCTTTCCGACGGTGTGCCCGCATTGAACGCGAGGTAAATCGCGGCGGGCACGACGACCCCTCCTAACGCAGCTGCCGCAGGGAGGGCCGCCTTCTTCACGCTCGAAAGCTCGCCTGCGACCAGTTCCCGCTTGATCTCGAGCCCGACGACGAAGAAAAACAGAGCCATTAGGCCGTCGTTGATCCACAAGATCAGAGGCTTGTCGATCAGGAACGAGCCGATCTGAAGGGCGATCGTGGTCGAGGCGATCTCGAAATAGGAGTCCGACCAGATCGAGTTGGCCCACACGAGGGCGACGAGCGCGCACCCGAGTAGCACGAGGCCGCCTGAAGTCTCCAGGCGGTCGAACTCGAGAAACGCTCGTGCCAGCCTGCGTTTGAACCTCACGGCAGGCCCGATCCCGCTTCCGCTTTTTCTCCGCATCGGTTCGCCCTATTCTGAAGCAAACGAGCGGATGGGAAAAGGGTTGGAGACTGGCTATCGCAAAAAAAGGCCGGCGGACGAGGCGCGCCCACCGGCCTTACGAAGTCAGCAGTAGCCGAACTTACTTGCGTCGCCGTCGAAGCAGCGCCGCCGCGCCGAGTCCCAAAGCCACAAGGCTGGTGGGTTCCGGTACGACCTGCACATTGTCGACGAGTCCGAACAGCAGATCACGCGAGATCGGCTGGGTCGACGAGGATGCGTTGATGTCGAACATCCCGACATAGAAGTTGTCGCCGGTGAAGTTGACGTTGTCAACCGTCGCGATCCGCAGACCGTCGATGTACCACGATGCCGAAGTGCCAGTCTTCTGGATCTTCCACCTTCGCCAAGCCATGCCTTGCGCGCCTGGGTTGGTGCTTCCGGTCTGGTCGAAGAAGCCCTGGCCGTTCGCCCAAGCCGTTTGGGCCGCCGGTACCGTGCCGACGAAGCCGGCGTAATAAGGGTCGGTGTTGTTTCGAGCGGTCGAGTGCGACCCCGCGGCATACACTCCGGTGGAAGGATCGAGCGGAGAGCCCACCGCAGTATAGGCCCGGTAATCGGCCGAAGTGCCGCCGTCTCCCGTTGCGGAAAACCCAACGCCGTTAATGTTCGTGCCTGGGAACTGCGTCGTGGTCGCAGCTACGCCAATGCCCGCGAAGAGCATTTGCGTCGTTCCGCTCCCACCGCCGGGGAACGGGCCCTGGAAGTTGATCCACGCGTCGAAATACAGCGTGTAATCTCCGCTGAGGCTGAGCCCGAGGGGCGAGGTCGAGAACCCACTGAACACGCCGCTTCCGATGACGTTGGTCTCCATCTTAAGGCCGCGCGTGCCGCCAGCAGCCGAGTTCGGCGCCAGAGGAATCCCGACCGACGAGTAGTCGAAGAAATAGTTGGCCTCGTTGTTGAGGTTATTGGCCGGGAGATCGCCCGCGACCGACGAGTTGAAGCTGTAATTGGTCGTCGGATCGACCTCGAAGTCGTCGCTAAAGTAGATTTGGGCGCTGGCCGCTAGCGGAAACGCGGCGGCGCACGCCAATGCAAAGAACCTATTCATATCTCCTCCACACAATCAAAGACTGAGTACTCATAGGATAACCGGTTTTTGGCCAGGGCGAGAGTCGCCCAAAAGGTGTACTTTGATTTCCGGCAGTAATACTGGGTCGAAAAGCCCAAGTTTGTTTGAAGATAGAGAAGGAACCCGGCTCGACAGGGGCGAACAAGGGTCGTGTCGAGGGGCTTTGCGATGAAACGCCCGCCAGGCGCCAAATACGAAACGAAGCTCGCGATCCTTCTGTACGGGGGACTCGCCCTCATTCCGCTGGGTTTCCTCGCGACGATCGCCGTTTACGCAGGCGGGACGTTGAGGCTCGTCGCTTCACGGGGCGAAGACGTGAGCATGTATCTCTTGCGGTGGGTCGGTCCCATGGTCACACTCGTCGGCATGATTATGGCGGGGTCTGCCCTCTACATCGGGCTGCGGCAGGCCCGCCAGCCCAGAAAAGGCGAGGGACAACTGTTTCGAGTGCCCAACGTCGTGGTCATCGGCAAAGAGGCGTACGACAAGCAGCTCAGGCGGCTTTTTGAGGACTGGGAGTTCGTCGAGTCCGAAAGCCCTCGCTTCTACGTGAAGTTTCAGTTTTCCGACGAGGAGATTCGGGAGTACGAAACGAGCCTGGAGACGTTTCTGATCTGCGGCGAAGGCTCGCGGGGCGAGGCCCTGATTCAGGGCCGCTGGGTTTGCGGATATACCGCCCAGGTGGCCGCGCCCACCTCGCACCCGTATGCCGACTGACCTAGGCCTCAGGGCGTACCCGTATTCCGACTTGCATTGACACCCCAACCGGCCGTTGGTATAATTTGCTCTTGCGTCACGGGTAACCGTGGTGCGGCTAAGGGGACTCGCTCCCCTTGAGGAGAGATCCGGCAAGCCGGAACGGTTGGAGAACGAACAGAGTGAACGGGACGCGGCCTTGTCCGCTATGTCGATGGGGTTACGTCGCTGCAAGCCAAGCAAGCGGAGCCGTCGTCGCGCACGTTCCGACTCTTCACCCGGCTTGGATCGAGATTCGTAGGGTTTCTCGCGCCAGAGCCCCACTGGTGTCTGCGCACGGTTCACAAGTGAGGTCCATGTGATTGTCCATTCTCATCATCCTGAGTAGCCTGCTGGCGTTTTCGGCGCTGGCAGTCGAGCCGAAGCGTTCGTTTTGGGACGCTCTCAAAGGGCTCGTGTCTCGATTCGCTCGCCCTTGGCTTGCGGCCCCCACCGTGACCACGGAGGAGGGTTGGACGTTCGTCCGCTGCGACAATGTTCGCGCTTTCCGAGAGTGGCTCAGCGAGGACGAAAGCGGCTTTCCGCCATCGGACGGCGAGGAGCCTTCGCTCGGTTCGCACCTGCTGATCGAGCTTTACGGTTGCGAACCTCGGTTGCTCGAACAGGAGTCGTCGGTTGGCGAAGCGATGCGCGAGGCAGCGGTGAAGAGCGAAGCCACCGTGGTGGCGACCTCGTTTCACGAGTTTCAACCGTACGGAGTCTCCGGCGCAGTCATCATTCAGGAGTCGCATTACACCATCCACACCTGGCCTGAGCACGGCTACGCCGCCGTCGATCTGTTTTATTGCGGGGGTACGGTGCGGGTTCACCGAGCCGTCGAAGTGTTGCAGGAGAGGTTCCAGCCGGTGAGGGTGAAATTCCTCGTCGTTCGCCGAGGATTGCAGAGCGAAGTTCACCGTTGAGGCGTCCCTTGCCGCCGCTGCCCTCCCAAGCCCCAAAGAGGTAGGTTCTTACCGATGTATCAACAAGCCACAGGCCTTTTTGTCAGCGAGACCCACACCGACGCGGTGACGTGGGACTTCACGATCGAGCGCATCCTCGTCACGGGTAAGTCCCAGTATCAGGAGTACCAAATCGTCGAGATCCCCGTGTTCGGCAAGACGCTCTTCCTGGATTGGAAGATTCAAAGCTCGCTGCTCGACGAGTTCATCTTCCACGAGTGCATGAGCCAACCGGCCATGACCGTGCACCCGCACCCAAAGAAGGTGGTCGTTTGCGGGGGCGGAGAGGGGGCAACCCTCCGCGAGGCGCTGAAGCACAACACGGTCGAGACCGCCGTCATGGTCGACATCGACGAGGAACTGATCGGGTTCGTCAAGGAACATCTGCCGGAGTGGCATCAAGGCTCGTTCGAGGACTCCAGGACCACGCTGCTCCACACCGACGCGCGCGCCTGGCTCGAATCTCAAAAGGGAGCGAACTACGATGTGATCCTCTCGGATCTGCCCGACCCTCTCGAAGGAGGGCCCGCCATCTACCTGTTCACCACGGAGTACTTCCAGATTTGCGCCGACGCGCTTGGGGAGGACGGGGTACTCGCCCTGCAAGCGGGTTGCGCCAACCTCAGCTATCCCTACTGCTTCGCTTGCTGCGTCGAAACGCTGCGCTCGATGAAGGAAGTCTTTCCCTACGTGCGGCCCTACTTTGGGATCATGACGACCTTCATGATGCCTTGGGGTTTCGTCCTCGCTTCGAAGTCGAAAGACATCCTCGAACTCTCCGAAGACGAAATCGCCCGGAGGTTCCACGAGCGAGGGGTGGCGAACAAGTACTTTACGCCAAGGTACGCGCGCTCGGTGTTTACGCTGCCCGATTACATGGAAGAGGCGTTTGCCAAGCACGGCCGGGTGCTCACCGACGAAAAGCCGTTCGTGTGGGGCGCGTAGGCTATTCCGGCTTCTTCATGCGGAACGGAGGCGACTTCAGGAGCCAAGTTTCGAGCGCCTTTCCAACCTTGCCGAGCGACTCGGGCGAGCACTTGTCGAGCGTGTCGTCGAGCGTATGCCAGGGGTCGTAGCTGAAGTCGATCAGGTCCATCGTCGGGATGCCTGCCTTATTGAGGGGAATATGGTCGTCCTCGATCGTCGGGCCGAATGCTTTGGGGAAGGTCGAACCGAGTCCAATTTCGGCGGCGTGTCGATAAAAGGCGTTGACGAGTTCCTCAGCGTAGTACAGGCTGTTGGGCTCGAGGGGAATACGCAGGTCCTTGTCCCCAATCATGTCGAGCAGAATCCCGTAGTCGGGCTTGGGTGTGGGCAGGTTTTTGGCAAAGTGAGACGCCCCCAAGAACATCTCGTCGAGACTGGGCCCGAGGTCTTCGCCGTCGGTCATGAGATACAGGACGCCCACGTCGCTCGGCAAACGGCCCTTCATGGTCCGCATAAGCTCCAGCAGTACCGAGACGCCGCTTGCGCCGTCGTTGGCCCCGAGGATCGGCTGCCTTTGTTTGTGCTGCTCCCATTCCATGTCGGCAGTCGGCCTCGTATCCCAGTGGGCGAGGAGCAGGACCCGAACCTTCGCGTCCTTCCAGTTCTGCTCGCCAAGGATGTTCCACATCGTGTACTTCTTGCGGTCGGAGGTCCAGACGTGGGTGAATTCCTGAAGCCTCACGTTCTCGGCGTGCTTCTTCATTTCCGCCTGGATGTAGTCCCGGCAGTCCCGGTGGGCTTGGGAACCGGGGAACCTCGGGCCCAGCTTGGTCTGTTCGACCATGTGCTTCCAGGCCTGTTCGGAATCGAAGAGCGATTCGATCTTGGCCCCGCCCGTTGGGGAAATGGGGGCGTTGGCTTCCTGTTCGACGGCCCGCCCCGACCCGCAAGCCGCCAAGAGAAGCGCGGCTGCGAGGCCGAATCCCGTTATTGCGACACCCATCGAGGGCGTGTTTCGGTGACCTTCTTCCCTTTCAGCGCCGATTCGACGGTCATGTTGGGAAGGCTTGAGACGATGTCCGGCTTGTCCCATATCTTGAAGTATCCCAGACCTCCGCGCCCCAAGGAAGAGGGCATGGCGATCTTGTAGGTGGCGGCGTCGTCGAGTTTCAGTCCGTTCGCGGTGACGCTCACGACCCTCGATCCGGGCGCTGCCTTCGGGTCGAACGTTACCTCGAAACCCGAAATCTGCAAGAAGCTGCTGTTGGGTTGGGGATAAAGCGAGATCGACCGCTCGAAGGCCTGCCGAACCTTTGCGCCCGTTATCGCGACGACCGCGATCTCGTTGTCGGGATATTGAAGTAAGGTGGCCAGGTTGTTAGGGTCGAAATTCGACTTCAGCAACGCAGCAGCGAGAAAAGCCCCGTCGGTCCCAGCTACTTCCCTGAGGACGTCGGCAGCCGCTTGCGCAGGACCAAAGGCGCCCGTCTCCGGGTCCTTATCCGCGCTCAGTTGCTGGCTCACGGCTCCGGTCAGCGCCGTCAGCAGCCCTGCGATCACGATCGTCCAATGTCTTGCGGTCATCGACTCTTCGAGCTTCCCAACGTTAGACTCACCAAGGGAAGCGCCGTTTCATTCGGTGCGAAAAGGGTCCCAAGGGGATTCCGCGGCCCTTCTCGGCCCTTATTGGGAAGTATAGTGCAACGACCCGAAAAACTGGATGTACGAAAGTACGAATCCCGTTATTCTTCGACCTTTATGCCCATCGACCTCGCGGAGCCGGCGACGATTCGCATCGCCATCTCGACGTCGGTGGTGTTGAAGTCCGCCATCTTTTTGGCCGCGATCTCTCGCAGCTTGTCCTTGGGGAGCGTCGCGACGACCTCTTTGCCGGGGTTCGGGGAGGCCTTTTCGAGGTTCAGCGACTTCTTGATGAGGTCGGATACGAGGGGCTGCTTGACGACGAAGGCGTAGGATCTGTCTTCGAAGACGGTGATCGCCACCGGAAGCACGCTGCCCATTTGAGACGCCGTCATCTCGTTGAACTTCTTGAGAAACTCCATCATGTTGACGCCGGCTTGGCCGAGGGCCGGGCCGACAGGAGGCGCGGGCGTCCCTTTGCCCGCGGGGATGTTGAGCTTGATCACGCTTGCGACTTTCTTTGCCATTGCGATTCGGTTACCTTGGAAAGATCTGGTTGTGAGACTCTACAGCTCGAAATGCACCGAGCCAAGGGTCTGTCCGCAGGTCGAGCGAGTGGGAAGCGTCATCCCGAACGCGGGGCCATAAGGATACCTGCGCGCCGCGCCTAAGTGTGTGCCAAACTGAGAAACATTCGGGGACCGCTGGGTCCTGAAGGAGAAAGCACAGCAGGTATGCCGGTCATTGCCGTTCGAATCCCCCAGATGGGAGAAGGGCTCCAAGAAGCTCGACTCGTCGCCACCCTCAAGCAGCCCGGAGACTCGGTACGGCGCGACGAACCGATCTACCAGATGGAGACCGACAAGGCGGTCATGGACGTGGAGTCTCCGTATGAGGGCGTTCTCGTCGAGTGGGTCGCCGAGGTCGACACGGTCCTGCCGATCGGTTCGGCCGTCGCTCGGATGGAGGTCGCCGAAGGAACGAAGGAAATGGAGGTTCATGGGGGGGCTGCGGAGGCTGCCGCTTCCGAGACCGCCGCTCCTGCGGCCCCTGCCGCGACTCCTTCGGCCCGAAACGCTTCGATCCCTCCACGAACCCGCGCCTACGCCAAGGAGAAGGGGCTCAGCGACGATCAACTCTCGGCGATTCCCTCCAAGACGGGCAAGCTGATGCCGGAGGACGTAGACGCCTTCTTGAGTTCGGCAGGTTCAGCGGCGCCTTCTTCGGAGAGCCCAGGAGGACCCTTCCGAGAGGTTGCTCTCAGCCAGAAGCAGAGGCTGCTCTCCTCGCGGCTTCAGCGGGGGAGTCAGTTGGTCGTGCCCGGAACGATCGTGGTGGCCGCCAACTGGGAGCCCATCGAGAGGCACAGGGCCCAGGTAAAGGCTTCGGGGGACGAGTTCCAACCTTCCAGCTTTACGATGTTCGCGTTCGCAGTGGCGCAGGCGCTGAAGGACTTCCCGATGTTCCGCTCGACCCTTCGGGGGGACGACACGCTTCGAACCTACGATGCCGCTTCGCTGGGGATCGCCGTCGCGTTGCCCGGAGATGAGTTGGTGCTGGCCGTCGTCGATCGTGCGGATCAGCTTTCGTGGCGGGCGTTTGCGGACCAAACACGGGAGAAGATCGACCTGGCGCGAGGAGGCAAGGACCAGGCGCACGAGGCCGTCACTTTGAGCTTGACCAACATGCAAGCCTTCGGGCTCCGCGACGCGGTCCCGGTCGTGGTCCCGCCTGGCATCGCGACTCTCTTCCTCGGCGAGGTTTATAACGGCCTCTGCAACGATGTCGTGGACGAAATCAAGCTGCGCCGATTGGTGAACCTCTCGCTGACCTTCGACCATCGGTTGATCAACGGGGTCGGGGCGGCGGATTTCTTGAACCGGGTCAGGGCGAACGTGGAGACGATCTCAAGCCTGATCACTCCGTAAATGAAGCCGACCATCGCCCTCACTACGGACCTCGTTCTCGACACGAGGAGGCCCGAAGGCCCGCCGAAGCTGAACCTCGCTTGGGAATACTCGCAGGCCATCAGCGAAGCCGGAGGAAATCCCGTCGTCTTGACGCCGCAAACGGAGGTCGAGCCGCTGCTCGAATGGATCGATGGCTGGGTGATTCCCGGCGGTGACGACATCGACGCTTGCAGGTGGGGCGAGCCCAATCATCCCCGAGCGATCCTGCAGCGCCCGGAGCGGTTCGAATGGGAGGAGCGGATCTTTCGGGCCGCGCCCGCCGAACTTCCCATTCTCGGTATATGCTACGGCTGTCAATTCCTCAACGTGGTGATGGGAGGCTCTCTCGTCCAGCACTTGCCGGACGAAGTGGGGCACGGGAACCACTCCGGCGGCACCTGGGAGTCGCTCGCCCCCGATCCTGAATCGAAGTTGAGCGAGGCGGTGGGCGGCGGAGAGATTCGAGGACGGAGCTACCATCACCAGTCGATCCGGGCGGTCGCGCCGGGGCTTGAGGTGGTCGCGCGGCATGACGACGGTACGGTCGAAGCGGTCGAAAGCCGTCAACGCCCTTGGTTCTTCGGCGTGCAATGGCACCCTGAACGCTCCCGCGATCACGAAGCGAATCGGAGGCTGTTCGCATCGTTGGTGGAGGCTGCGCGAGGCTACAGGGTCGGGAAAACCGTCAGGCGAGGTGCGGTCTGAAGCGACTCGTGAACGGGACCGAAGTCGAATTGCAGGCCGAGGGGTTCGAGGTCGCCCGTCTGGGGGAGCGGCTGATCGTACGGAGTCCCGAAGGCTCGCACACGGGGCTTGCCGTTCGAGCGGGCGATGTGACGTGGGTTTCTTACCGAGGAAGGCAGTTCGAAGTGCGGCGGCCATCGTCGGCCGGCGAATCGGAGAAGCGGACGCATAGCGGAGAAATCCATGCCCCGATGCCCGGGTCCATCGTGGAAGTCCGCGCGGCCGAGGGACAGGCGGTCGAGAGGGGAGATAAGCTGGTGATCCTCGAGGCCATGAAAACCCAGCAATCTTTCGAGGCGCCTTTTGCTGGCACGGTGACCTCGCTGCCCGTATCGGCGGGCGATCAAGTGGTCGAAGGGCAACTTCTCGCGCTCGTGGAGCCGCGCCCCGCCGAATCTTCCTGACAGCGAATCGGGCTGGCGTTTCTACTGGGATTGCGAAGAATCGCGTCTTTTTTCGTCACTCTTTGCCGTCGGCGTAGCCCCTTGGCATGTATAATGCAGTCGTAGTTTGGTAACTTTGTTCGCCCCTTGAGCCATTGGCCAGGTTGGTGCGAAATCAAAAAGGAGATTATAGGAATGATTAGTTCAAAGTGGCCTTTGAAAGGTCTGGCCTTCGCGGCGATGGCGTCGTTCTCTGCCTTGGGCAGCGCTCTGACCATCGACTTCTACTCCACGAACGTACTCACTGGCCCCGGCATAGCCGCTGGCGTGCCCGTGCTGTCCGTTACGATCACGGATTCGGCGCCCGACGAAGTTTCGGTCACCGTTTTCAACAACGCTCCCTTGGGCACAACCCAGACGGTCAAGACTCTCTGGCTCAACGTGGATCCCTATCCGGCGTCCCTTCGGGGCGGATCGGGAGATTCTCACGTGGACTCGATCAACTGGGGCGCGACGGCCGACACGCAAGGCGCGCCGATGGGCCTTACGTTCGACGTCAAGATTGAGTTCAAGACGGGCGGCTCGACCCGCATTCCGGCGCAGGACTCGAGCCTGTTCACCCTTACGGGCTCCGGTCTGGACGAATCGGACTTCTTCACAGGAACACCGCAGGACGCCGACATTCTTGGCGTTGCCCACGTGATCAGCACGGTTGGCAACGAGGAGTCGGTCCACCTTTACGCAGTGCCTGAGCCTGCTTCGATCGCAGGAATGCTGCTGGGCTTCGGAGCCGTCGCCGCCCGGCGAGCGCGAAAGAAGAACTCGGCATAGGGTCCTCCCTCCCCTCCCTCCGACGAGCCGCCCGATTCGCTCCGGCGGCTCGTTTTCTTTTTGTAGCCCCGATGTCTCCAGCGTGGGGGCGTGGCTTCGAGTAAAGTCGCCTTATGATCCGCATCGTCGAGGTCGGCCCCAGAGACGGGTTGCAGAACGAAGGCACGCCCATTCCCACCTCGGAGAAGCTCGCCTTCATTGAAAGGCTCTACCGGGCGGGGCTCAGAGAGATTGAGGCGACCAGTTGGGTGTCCCCGAAATGGGTGCCCCAACTGGGCGATGCTGAATCGCTGTGGCCCGGCCTGCCCGAAGGGCCGCTGTACTCCGCGCTGGTTCCCAACGCGAAGGGCCTGGAGCGGGCCCTCGCGCTCGGGGTCGAAAGGATCGCGCTCTTTTCGGCCGCGAGCGATGCCTTCACCCAGCGCAACATCAACATGACCGTGGATCAGTCTCTCGACGCCTTCGGCGAGGTCGCGCGGGTGTTTCGAGAGAGCACGCCTTTGGGGTGGATTCGAGGGTACGTAAGCACCGCTTTCGAGTGCCCTTATGCCGGTCGAATCGAACCCGCGAAGACGATCTGGGTCGCGGAGCGACTCCTTGAACTTGGGGTCGACGAGGTGAGCCTAGGGGACACGATCGGGGTTGCTGCGCCAGGTGAGGTTCGAGCCTTGGCGAAGCTGGCGCTCGTTGTGGCTCCCCTCGAAAAGTGGGCTTGGCACTTCCATGACACTCGCGGAACGGCGATCGCGAACGTTTCCGCCGCGCTCGACCTTGGATTTCGAGCGTTCGATTCCAGCGCGGGCGGGCTGGGAGGTTGCCCCTACGCTCCGGGCGCTGGAGGCAACGTCGCCACCGAAGACCTCGTTTATTTCTTGGAGCGCTCGGGCATGCCTACGGGGGTGGATTTGGAATCGCTGGCTCAGGCGAGCCTGCCGATCCTGAGCCTGCTGGGTTCGGCGCCCCGCTCGAAGGCCCAGATGGCCGTCCTCGCCACACGCTCCACCCAATGAGGAGTCCGGCGATAAGGACCACGAGGGCAGTTCCGAGCCACTCCTGCGCTGACAGTTTGAACTCGGCCGCGTTGACCGCGAGCACACAGACTCCGATGGGCACGAGCGCGGGCAACGGGCCGACGAAGTACACGATCCCAAGGTAAGCGATCAGGGCGGGCACGAGCCAGATCATCGTCGCGCGATGCCGGAGGTCGAACCTCACAAGAGCTACCGAGAACATGGCTGCGAACACGAAGTCGGCCGGGCCGATGTGCGCCATCGGCGTGACGGGGCCCACCGTCGGAGCGGAACTGGCCGCGGGAATCGCCCACCCCACCTTGGCGAGCGTTTCTGGCGCTTGCTCGATGATCTGGCGGGTGAACCCCATCGGCGTGAGGACAAGGAAAATGTCGAACGCGGCAAGGAAAAGACTGACCGGGATCAAGAGGTTCTTGTCCCTGAGGAGGGTGGCGAGAAGGGCGCCGAGACCCGTCGTCCAAGTGATGAGCCCGATCTGGGAGAGCGCGAACATCGCGGGCGCAGTCCCCACGCCCCCCGCGAAGTGAGCGAGGACCGGGGGGCCTGCTTGGGCCAAGGCTCCGACGACGACGAAAAGCACCGCTTTCGACGGGCTCCAACTCCAGATTCCCACAGCGAAGACGGCGGCGATCGGGAGGCCCACGAACACCGCTGCGACGCCCAGGCCCACCACCTCGAGCCAGCGGATGGGGACTGCGACGTAAGACAGGGTCAGAGAAAGGAGGGCGAGAAAGAGGAGCGCGCCGAAAAACGCTGCGAGGGGCCGCCCCGCAGACTCGCGATCAGCGGACAATGCCCTGCCCGCTTGGCGCGACCTTCGCGGGGATCGAGAGCACGCCCCGATAGACTTCGAGAATGCGGTCGGCCATCTCCGTTGCGGAGGTGGTTCGAGCCGCCCTGGCCGCGCTCGCCGACAGTTCGGAGTGCGCCCGCTCGTCGGCGAGCACTTCAAGCACCGCGTCCGCGAACTCGACCGGATCGTTGCGCACGACGATGCCGTTGACGCCCGACTCGATGCACTCGCTCGCTCCTCCACCCGTGACTGCGACGGCGGGGAGGCCGTAGGCCATCGCCTCCTGAACGACCAGCCCTTGCGTCTCGGTGATCGAACTGAAGACGAACAGATCCGAAGCGGCGTAATACTCGTCCACCTTGTCCCGTGGGACAAAGCCCTCGAAGCGGACCCGATCGCCGATGGCGAGGTCGCGCGCCAGCCTCATGCACTCCTCGCGATAGGGCCCGTCGCCCACGAGCACCAGGCGGACGCTCGGGTCCTGACGCATGACGAGCCTCGTCATTTGAAGCAAAGTCGGAAGGTTCTTCTCCTTCGCGATTCGCCCGACGTAGAGCAGGACCTTATGATCGGGCGCGATTCCCAGCCGCTGCCGAATCTCGCTTCGATCTATCATGCGCCGCTGCGCGGAGGCGGTCGGGATGACGGTGATCGGGCTCGTAACCGAGTGCCTTTGCAGCCATTTCTGGGCCGCTTGGCTCGGGACGATCACGTGGCGCACCCGGTTGTAATAGAAGCTGGTGTGTTTGGCGAGCTTGAACCTAACGTACCTTCGGGGGAACAGCGGGATGTAGTGGGCGTATCGGTCGTAGAGCGTGTGATACGTCGCGACGATCGGGACCTCGTGCGATTCGGCCCACCTAAGCCCCACGAAGCCGATGGTGAATGGGGTGTGCGTGTGAATCAGGTCGTACTCGTTCGCTCGGAACTTCTTCAGCATCCAATAAAAGGGCGGAACCGCGAGCGAATAGCCCTTTGTCCAAGGGACTTCGATCGCGCGGAAGCGGTAGGTGTTCGGATCGCTGTCCTTGCACCCCTTGGACGACGCGGTATAGAGGTGGACGCTATGCCCACGGTCGCGAAGCTGGCGGATCATGGTATCGACGCTAATGCTGACCCCGTTGAGGACGGGGAGCGCGCTATCGGAGAAGACCGCGATCCGCAATCTTCGCTCGGGCAAGGCCTACTCCTCCGGCAGTCTGCCGTGCTCTTCGACGAACCTCACGATATCGCGGAGTCGGAACCGCCTCTGGCCGCCCTTGGTGCGGTGGTGGCTGAGCCAACCCCGATTCGTGTATCTGCGAACCGTCGCAGGACATACGCCGAGGAGCCGGCTCGCCTCTTCGAGGTTGAGTTCGGGATCGAGAAGTCGCCGAATCAGCGTCTCCCTCGACTCCTTGAACTCGCCGCGATAGTAGTTGCCGGTAACGGAGTCATCAAAGAAGCTCAAGAGGAAGTGGAGGTTCTTCGGGAGCGATTCCCAGACCGCCTTGAGTTCGTCGTCCACGACCGTCGGCTTGACGGGCTTCTTGGTCTTCCGGGGCCTTGGGGCGCTTAGTTCCGTCTTGCGGAACCTCTTGTTGGGCTGTTTCGGCTTCGATGCCGAGCCCTTCGACGTCCCTTCGCTCGGAGCGGCCTGGAGGTAGTCGGAAATCGAAGGAATGTCTACCTCTTGCCCACTGGAACCGTTCGCCGCGCGCTTCTCGCCGGACTTGTCGAGGAAAGCATCTTCGATGTATTTCATCGGGTCAAAATCTTTCTGCTTCAATCAGTTGTCCTCTTCAGTAGGTTTGAGCTAAGTCTACTTTGAGAAGTCTGTCGATTGCCCGTCCTGACCGCAAAAAGACCGGTTACAGGGCCAGCATCGCATCTCCAAAGCTAAGAAACCGGTAATCCGTGCAGAGCGCTTCGGCATAGGCACGCATCAACCGCTCCCGGCTCGCGAACGCCGCGACCATCAACAGCATGGAGGTTCGGGGCAGGTGAAAATTCGTGATCATGCCGTCGACGATCTGGAAGTCGTAAGGCGGCCGGATGAATAGCCGGGTCTCTTTCTCCCCAACTTTGACCTGCTTCGGACCCACCGCGAACGATTCGAGAGTTCGCACTGCAGTCGTGCCGACGGCGACGATCCTCCTTCGGCACCCGTGAATCGCGGCGGCCGTTTCTTCCGGAAGGCGGCAAAGCTCCCCGTGCATCGTGTGGTCCTCGACCTGCTCCGACTGGATCGGTCGGAACGTGTCAAGGCCGATGTCGAGGCTCACGAAGGCGGTATGCACGCCCTTGCACCGCAACCGATCGAGGAGTTGGGAGGTGAAGTGGAGCGCGGCAGTGGGGGCGGCGCTGCTTCCCGGCGACCTTGCGAAGACCGTTTGATATCTCTCGGCGTCGGGAAGACTCGAGTGTATGTAGGGAGGAAGGGGGACTCGTCCGACTCGGCTCAGTTCTTCCTCCAAGTCGTTCGCGCACCGGAGTTGCAGCGTCTTCAGGCCCTGGCCCCAATCGTCGAGGACAGTGGCGGTTAGAGTCTCACTGAGTTCGATCTCTGTGCCCGCCCTCAATCGCTTGGCTGGCTTGCACAGAGCGACATACTTCTTCCCTTCGAGCGCCCTGACCAAGAGTAGCTCGACTCCTCCGCCCGTCTCTCGCCTGCCTTTCAGCCGGAGGGCCGTCACCCGTGTGTCGTTCAGCACCAAGAGGTCGCCCTTTTCGAGCAGGTCCGGCAGATCGGAGAACCTCTTGTGCCGAATCTCGCCTGTCTTGCGGGAAAGCCAGAGCAGTTTGGCTGCGTCTCGCGGCTCGAGGGGAGTCTGCGCGATTCGATCCTCGGGCAATTCGTAGTCGTACAGACTCAAATCCTGCATTCAAGCGCCTCCGGGAGATCCCGCAGACTGGAGATCGCGTGATCCCCACCTCCCCCCGAACGATCGAGAAGAATCGCGCGGAGGCCAGCGCCCTTCGCCCCGGTCCAATCGTCGATTCTGTCGTCCCCGACGTGAGTCGCCTCTGCCGCCGCCACGCCAAGGCGGTCCAATGCAATCTGAAACAACCGCGGGTCGGGCTTTTCCACGCCCTCCTCCAACGAGGCGACCACTTCATCGAAGTACTCTCGGATACCGAGTCGATCGATCACCAGATGGAGCGAATAGTCCCAATTGCTGAGGGCCGCCAGCCGGAAGCCTTGGCGTTTGGCCCAGTCGAGCGCCCAAAGCGAGTCCTCGAACAAAGAGAACTGGTCGCACCGGTCTCCGTACAACCGCGACCGGGCAATCTCCAGAATCTCGTTCAGGCGCCCCGAACTCTCGCCGACCCCTTCGAGCCAATCGCGCGTGAGTTCGGCCCAGAATCGATCGCACGTCGCGCGGTCGCGCAGGAGGTTCAGCTCTTGATACTTGCTCCATCGCGAGTTCAGGAGCCGGGAATAGGCGTCTTGGGCGTGGGTGACCGACGGGAAGCGCGCGCCCGCCTCTTCGGCGCACTCGACCGCGAACTTCGCGGGCTCCCAGCGAACCGCGATCAGCGTCCCGGCGCAATCAAATGTCAGAGCGGCTTGGCCCATGTTCGAGGGACCATCGTACCGCCCCTAAGGCGAGTCTTGCCGAGGAGATCGTCAAGTACAATAGCAAGCCGAGAGACTTGAAGAGCTTATGAGAACGAAACGTTGGCGCTGGCTGGCCGGAATGATGGCCCTATTTGCGATGGCTGCGGGGGCTCAGGACTCCGCAACCCTGCTCCGGGTCGCCAAGAAAGGCGACGTGCTGCAATTTGCGCTTAAGGTCAAGATCGAAGCCCCCGGCGCGAGCGTGGTGTTTACGGCCGTCAACACGGAACGGGTGCTCGAAGTCGACGAGAAGGACGTGATCACGGTCGAGTCCACCCAGTCGGACGTTCGGCTGCTTCTTAACGGACAGGCGCTTCCCACCAACGAAGACAACGCGGTCGTCGTGAGCAGGGTCAAGGCGACCGGCGAACAGCTCGAAGTGCGAAGCGCGACGCGGAGCCCGGACGACAGCCGCAGAGGCAACATGACCGCTTTGATTCTGCCCGGGACCCCGCTCAAAGTCGGGGATCGCTGGTCGCATGACTTCAAGGCCGACCCGAAAACCGGCCAGCGAGAAGCCAAGTCCGAGTACGAGGTGCTCGAACGGACCAACTTGGGCTCGGCCCAAACGATGGTCGTCGGCTATAAGTTCGCCGAAGTCGGCGGGGATTCGCCTGCGACCGCAACGGGCAAATTCTGGATCAATGTCGTTGACGGAACCTTAGTTAAGCTCTCTGCCGACTTGAAGAACGCGCCCATCGAGCAAGCGGGCGGGGCGGTGGACATGACGATCGACCTCAGCCGGATTCTTTAGGCAGGACCCGTTTGGCTTGCGCCCAACCTCGATGCTTGGAGGACCGCGGGCGCTCGCCTCTCAGTTTGAAACACCGCCGGCAACGGGCTTCATATCGCTCGGTGGCGCCCACGAGGATGATGGGATCGTCCGTATGAGCTGGCTTGCCTTCGATCTGCCGGTAGGTGTGGCTCGCCGTCGCGCCGCATTCGACGCAGATGGCGCGGAGTTTGATCACCTCGTCGGCCACCGCCATTAGGTGGGGCATCGGACCAAACGGCTTGCGCCGAAAATCTTGGTCGAGTCCGGCGCAAATCACCTCGCGGCCGTTGTCGGCGAGGTCGACGGCCAGATCGATCAGCGAAAAGTCGAAGAACTGGGCCTCCTCGACGCAAACCACCTGGGTGTCCGGGTCGATCTTTGATTCCAGGTCGGCCACGGAAGCCACGGGGATCGCCTCGTGCCGAACTCCCATGTGCGTGACGACCATGGTTTCATGGAAACGAGAGTCGATCAGGGGCTTGAACACCTGCACCTTCTTCTTCGCATACAGAGCCCTTCGCGCCAAGCGGATCAGTTCTTCGGACTTTCCGGCGAACATGCTGCCACACACGATCGTGATTTGCCCAGGCGGCTTGGGGCGAATCTTCAGCGACACGGCGTGAGCCTCGGTCTAGTAGTGTGCATGGCTTATTCTAACGGACTGGGGGGCGTCGCCTGGTTGTCGTCGGACCCCAACTCGAAGAAGAACGTCGCCCCCTCGCCGCTTCCGGAAGACGCCCACACCGTCCCGCCATGCCTCTCGACGACCCGTTGCACCGTGGCGAGGCCCACTCCAGAGCCGGGAAAGTCCGACGAGTCGTGGAGCCGTTCGAACGGCCGGAAGAGCTTGTCGGCGTAGCGAGGGTCGAACCCCACGCCGTTGTCCTTGACGAAGTACACCCTGCGGCCCTTCGACTCCGTGGCGCCGAATTCGATCAGCGGCTGGTCCACCTGGCACGAAAACTTGGCCGCGTTGGAGAGCAGGTTCTCGATGAGCGATCTCAGGAGGTCCGGGTCGCCATGCGCAAGGACGTCGGGCTCGATTCGGAATCGGAGGTCTCGGTACGGCCTGAGGGCCATCAGGTGGGCGGCGACGTCCTCGGCGATCGCCGACAAGTTCACGTCCTCCTTGGTGATCTCGGTTCGCGAGACCCTGGACAGCTTCAACATCCCGTCGACCAACCTCGAAAGGCGCTGGGCGGACTGCTCGATGCGGTCGAGAGAGTCGATCGTCATGGGCTCGACCTGGGTCGAACTGTCCTCCTTGATGAGGCCGGCGAGGAGGCTGATGGCGCGGATCGGCTCGCGGAGGTCGTGGGCAACGGTGTAGGTAAACGACTCGAGGTCGCTCACGGTTCGCTGCAAGTCGCTCGTGCGCTCGCGGACCCGCGCCTCGAGTTCGGAGTTCAGCGAGCGAATCCGCCTTTCCGACTCTTTCCGCTCGGTGATATCATGGAGGATGCCCAGCGAGCCAATGACCCTTTGCGCAGATTCATCCAGAACGGGAATAGCGTCGTCCTGCAACCAACGAACCGTTCCGTCGGGGTGGCGAACGGCGAACTCCCCGTGCCAGTGCGGGAGCCTACCAGTCCGGTAGAGCTTGGCCCTCGACTGAAGCTCCTCCTGCGTGGTTTGACCCCCGTCGTAGGTGTAATGGGCGATCGTCCCCATCGTGTTCCAGTCGAGCTGGGAAGCGGGAACGCCCACCAGCGCTTCGATCCCCTCGCCCAAGAACTCATAGTGCCCTTCGCGGCCGGTGGGATCGTCGGGGTTGTCGTATCTCAAGCGGTACGGCACTCCTTTGGTGGCTTCGATGGCGCTCCGATAGAGCAGTTCCGAGTTGGCGAGGGCCTCGCGCATGGCCTCGCTCCGTTGGAGCTCTTCCTTGATGAAGAGGGTCTTTTTGACCACCTGCCGCCGGATGGTGTAGTACCAGGCCGCTGCGACGAGGAGCGCGCCGCCGACGGGGAGCAGAAGCCAGTAGGCCAGGGGAGGGGTCGCTGTAGACGCGGTGTTCTTCTTGGGGAAGACTGAGCCCCACAGCCGGTCGTATTGGCCCGAGGTCAGTATTTTCCCGAGCGCCAGGTCAAGCGTGCGGACAAGGTCCGTGTCGCCTTTTCGCACAGCAAAGCAGAGGCGTCCTCGGAAAAGCAAGGCCCGACTAGGGGTGACATCGAGGGTCTCTCGGTGGCGATTCAATTCGTCGCCGATCAGCAAGGGGGCGATCGCGCAATCTCCCTCCCCCTGGGCGAGTCGGCGGAGGGTCTCTGGCTCGCTTTCTACCGGAATCAGATCGTCCGCATAGCCGAGACGGACCATCTCCTCGTGAACGAGACTCCTTTCTTCGACGAGTATCTTGCGCCCCTTGAAGTCCTCCAGTGCCGTGCCCGAGTCCGGCCCGCGAACATAGATTCCGTACAAAACGTCCATATGCGCACGCGTGAATTCGACGCTCTTTGCGCGCTCTTCGGACCACAACATTCCCGCCAGCGCATCGATCTCCCCTCTTTCGAAACGGGCGCGGATTTCCGCCCACGACCCGTGTACGAACTGGGTCTTGATCCCAGCGATGCGGGCCGTCTCCCGAAATACTTCAACGTCCCAGCCAGCCACCTCGCCGGTTGAGTCCAGGTATTCGAACGGAGGGTAGTCCTTGTTGATGCCAACTGTGACGATTCGGGAGACCGGCGCGGACGGAGGCTGCCCCTGAGCCCCCAAGATTCCGCTCAGGGCAAGTCCCAGCGCCAGCGGGATCCACCGAAGGAGGCAAGTCGCCCCCTTCGAGCGGAAAGAGCCTCCGCTACCGGCCCCGGTCCCTCTGGCGTATCGTTTCAATAACTCTCAGTATCCACTAAGATGGGCCCCCAGCCCCGCCCGTTGGCTACCGTCTACAATCGAAGCCATGCGTCGGGTGGATGTGACGATTGTGGGCGGCGGGCCGGTGGGACTGTTCGCGGCCTTTTACGCGGGCATGAGAGGGATGAGCGTTCGGATACTCGACAGCCTCGAAGAGCTTGGCGGGCAACTCGTCGCGCTGTACCCCGAAAAGTACGTCTACGACATGCCGGGGTTTCCGAAGATCTTGGCGAAGGACCTCGCCTCCGAAATGATCGCCCAAGGGAGCGCGTTTTCCCCTGAGATCGTCCTAGGGGTGACTGCGGAAACCCTCCACGAGGAGTCGGAGGGATACGCGGTCGTGACGCAGGACGGAAGGCGCTGGCCCACCCGGACGGTGATCGTTTCAGCGGGGGCGGGGGCGTTCAGCCCCACGAAGCTCAGTGTCGACCGCGAGGGGGAGTTTGAAGGACGCGGGCTTTCGTATGGGGTCAGGCACACCGAAGACTTTCGCGACAAGCGCGTGGCGATCGTGGGGGGCGGCGACAGCGCGTTCGACTGGTGCCTCCACCTCCATCCGGTGGCCCGCTCCGTGACCCTCATCCACCGGCGCGACCAGTTCCGAGCCCACGAAGAGTCGGTCAGGCGCGTTCGGGAAAGCGGAGTCGAGATGAAGCTGTGGCGCACGGTCCAAGCACTTCGAGGGGAGGAGCGGATTCAAGAGATCGAGATGGAGAACTCTCAAACGGGAGAAAGGGAGATTCTCCCTGTCGACGCCTTGGTGGTGACGATCGGATTCAAGTCCTCGCTGGGGCCGCTCAAGGATTGGGGCCTGGGGATCACGCGGAACCAGATCGAGGTTCATCCCACGACCTTCGAGACGTGCCGAAAGGGCGTGTTCGCGGTCGGCGACGTTTGCGCGTATGAGAACAAGCTCAAGCTGATCGCCACGGGAGTCGGCGAGGCCGTTACCGCCGTTTGCGTCGCCAAGACGTACCTCGATCCCGGAGCGAAGCTGTTTCCCGGCCACAGTTCGGACATGGACTTGGGGCTTTAAGGCAAGCGCCCTTCGGTGACCTTGTCGCGGAGGTTCGGGGCGAGCGAGACGGGGTCGCGGAATTTGGCTTCGAGGCCGGCTTTGAGTTGCGTTTTGGGCAAGGGCTGAGCCCAGTCTGCGTCGGCCGCAAACGGCAGAAGGACCGTCACGCGCCGGTTGGAGTAGTGCAGCGGGTCTTCAGGGACGCGCAGCTTTGTGTCCGCAAACCCCCTGACTTCCTGGAATTGATCGAGGGCGACGCCGGAGCTTGAGAGCGCCTTGCGCAGGGCCGACGCCCGGTCCGTGCTCAGTTCGAGGTTCGTGTAGTTGAGGCCTGCGTATTGCGCCGCGTCGGTGTGGCCTTCGATGACTAGGGTCCGGTTCGACTGGGCGAGGATCGGGCCCACCGTTCGAATGAGTTCCATCGCCTTGGGGCGGATGATGTCTCTGCCGGTTTCGAAGAACACGTCGCCCGCGGCCTCGAAGAACTCGATTTGAAGGCCCTCCGGGGTGATCTTCAACTCGACGTGCGTGGCGAGTTCTTGCAGCCTATCGTCTCCCTTGAGAGACTCCGAAATCTGAGCTTCGAGTTGTTTGAGCGCAAAGGTCTCGGACTCCATCACGTCGGGGCCGTGGCGCTTGGCTTGGCCGGGCTTGGGCGCGGGGGAGCCGGGAAGCGTGAACGGGCTCTGGCTCTTGGGCGGGTTCTTTACAAACCCAAGTGGGTCGTTGAAGTACCCCTGCACCATCGACCTCGTTTCGGCGTCCATTCCCATGATCCACATCACCATGAAGAACGCCATCATCGCGGTGACGAAGTCGGCGTAGGCGACCTTCCACGAGCCGCCGTGGTGGGCGTGGGCCTCCTGCTTCTTCTTCTTGACGATGATGGGGGTATCGGCCACGGTTTACGCCGCCTTTTCCTTGACCGAGGTCTCCATCTCGACGAAGCCAGGGCGCACGCGGGGATCGATATTGCGGCGGGCGAACTCGACGCAGGTGATGGGCGATTCTCCCCTCGCGAAGCTGAACAGGGCGTAGCGAATGCAGTTGAGGTATTGCCCCTCCGACTTGAACCTGAGGTCGAGCGCGTTGGCCATCGGTCCGAACACGCCGTACGCGAGCAGAATCCCGAGGAACGTTCCCACAAGCGCGGCGGCGACCGATTGGCCGATGGCTGCGGCCTCGCCCCCGATCTTGCCCATCGTAATGATGACGCCGAGTACGGCGGCCACGATGCCGAACCCCGGCATGGCGTCGCCGACCGTCTGAATCGCGGTGACGTTCCTGTGCTCCTCTTGGTGGGCCGTCTCCAGGTCAATCTCCATCATTTCGGAGAGGTCGTGGGGGCCGACAGCGCCGGTCAGGATGACCTTCATGGTGTCGGCGAGGAAGGCGACCGCGTGGTGGTTGGCGAGGAAGGTGGGGTACTTCTTGATGATGTCGCTGTCCTCGGGGCGCTCGATGTGGGGCTCCAGTCCGAGCAGTCCCTCCTTCCGGGCGACGTTGAAGAGCTGGTACATCATCTTGAGAAGATCGACGTACGCGGTTTTCGTGTAGGGGTCGGGTTTGAGGAGGCTCATCACGGCCTTGATGACGCGCTTGAACCCCTCCATGCCGTTGGCGGCGATCAGCGAGCCCACCGCCGCGCCGATCAGGATCACGAACTCGTTGATCTGGATCAGCACGCCGATGTTGCCGTCGTGCATCACGTAGCCTACGATCGTGGCCACGAGCACGATCGCGATGCCGATAAACGTAAACATTCCGCCCTTTTTGCCCCTATTCTCGCGTCGCGATCGAACCCGACGACCTACCCTGTTTATTCCACCCTTGCGGCCAGAAACCCAAGTGGGTTTTCCACCGAAAGCGGCGGAGAAACGGGGCTACAATCCGTATATCGGCGTCGTCTGACTGAATACACATGCCCACGGCAGCTTCCTCGCCCCGAATTCGCCTGCTCGACTCCGCCACGATCGACCAGATCGCCGCGGGCGAAGTCGTCGAGCGTCCGGCTTCGGTGGTGAAGGAGCTTTGCGAGAACGCTTTGGATGCCGGAGCGCGGCGCATCGAAGTCGAGATCCACGGAGCTGGCACGAAGAGAATCGCGGTTCGCGACGACGGGGCCGGAATGGGGCCGGATGAAGTGAGGCTGGCGGTGCAGCGGCACGCAACCTCGAAGCTCTCCCGCTCGGCGGACTTGTGGAGCGTCCGGACTCTGGGGTTCCGGGGCGAGGCCTTGCCTTCGATCCTGTCAGTGTCGCGTTTCAGCCTCTCGTCGGGGGCGGAAGGGGGCCTGAGGTATCGGGTCGAGTACGAAGGCCCCAGGCTGAGGCACGAGGGACCGGAACCTGGGCCGAAGGGAACCGAAGTCGTGGTGGACGACCTCTTCTTCAACACCCCTGCTCGGCTGAAGTTCTTGCGTTCGCCTACGACCGAACTGAACGCATGCACCGAAGTGGTGTCTCGCCTCGCGCTCGCCTACCCAGACGTGCGGTTCACGCTGACTCACGACGGGCGCACGGTGCTTACGACGGAGGGCTCCGGCGATCTGCTCACGACGATCGGCTCGGTTTGGGGCCGTGAACTGGCCAAGGGCCTGGCTGAAATCGAAGCGGACGTTGCGGGCGTGCGGGTGCGGGGGTTCGTCAGCCCGCCCCACCTCACGAAGAGCACGAGGGCGTTTCAGTACGTCGCGGTGAACTCGCGCCCGGTGAAGACGCGAACGCTGACGGCGGCTGTGGATCAGGCGTACCGCTCGCTCGCGCCCGATCGCAGATTTCCGGTCGTACTGCTCAACCTCGATGTCGACCCCAGCCGAATCGACGTGAACGTCTCGCCGACCAAGACGGAAGTCCGCTTTCAGCAAGAGGGCCAAGCCTTCGACTCGGTGTACCACGCGATTCGGGACGGCCTGATGCTCCACGGGATGATTCCAAGCGCGGCCACGATCGCCACGGTGAACGAGGCGCTGGCTTCGTCTCGCGCCCCCGAAGCTCCTGCTGGAAGCTACGGGGGACGGGGCTTGGGGGGATGGTCTGAGGCGGAGGCTCGGCTCTTCGAGGCGGCGATTCGGTCTCAAATGCCTCTGCCCAGCGTCCCGTCGTCCACGAGCGTTTCAGGGGATTCGGTTTCCGCCGCCGAGCTCGATGCGCGAGCCCCCGAGTCGCCCGACCCGTTTGTGGGCCTTGGGGAGGGGGTTCCGGGGGCGCTGGCGGGTTCCCAACTTCCCTTTGGCCACCTTTTGGAGGACCTACGTGTGATCGGCCAGGCGATGGACACCTTCATCATCGCCGAGTGCCGGCATGGCCTCGTTATCGTGGACCAGCACGTTGCCCACGAACGGGTCTTGTATGAGTACCTTTGCGGCCTGAAGGGGCCGTCTTCGATTGAGAAACAGGGTCTCTTGACGCCAGAGACGCTCGAACTGGATCGCCGGGCGTCGTTCGCCCTCACCGAGCGCATCGACGATATTCGGTCGGTCGGGTTCGAGATCGAGCCTTTCGGGGGGGATTCCTTCCTCGTGCGGGCGGTTCCGGCGGCCTTGCGAAGGAAGAACGCCCTGAGGGTGCTCCGCGACCTCGCTGAGGAACTCGCCGAGTCCCCCGACGCGACTCGTCCCACGCCCAGCCGGGAGCAAGTGTGGATCATGAGCGCCTGCCGGATGGCGGTGAAGGCGGGCGACAGTTTGAGCCTTGCGGAGATGGAGAAGCTGCTTCTCGACCTGGCGACCACGGAAAATCCCTACCTGTGCCCTCACGGACGGCCGATCACGATCACCCTCAGCGTCGCCGACCTGCTCCGCAAGTTCAAAAGGACCTGACCCATGGTGATCCTCGGCATCGACCCTGGGTACGAAAGGATGGGGTTTGGCTGCATCCTCAAGACGGGTTCGACCCTTCGGCACCTTGCGAGCGGAACGATCCAGACCCCTCGGATCGGGTTGGCCGAGCGGCTGAAGGTCATTCACGCCGAGATCGAACGCTTGATCGCGGAGCACCAGCCCGATGTGTTGGCGGTCGAGAAGCTGATCTTCGCGGCCAACAAGACCACGGCGTTCGACGTGGCGAAGGCGGTGGGTGTGGTGCTGCTGGCGGCGAGCGAGCGGGGAATCGAGGTCAGCGAGTTTTCGCCGCCCGAGGTGAAGCAATCGGTGGTGGGCTTTGGCGCGGCGGAGAAAAAGCAGGTGCAATTCATGGTGGCGAAGCTGCTCGGCCTGAAGGAAGCGCCCAAGCCGGACGACGCCGCCGACGCGCTGGCCGTGGCGATCTGCTGCTCGTTCAAGCGCCCCCTAACCCGTCCGCTCGCGGCTCGGGATCCGGGGTAGCTCCCCGCCGTTTCCGCTAGGACCGACTACTCCGCGCCCCACGAGTTGATGAGCCACCAACACGCCTGGTCGTGAGGGACGAAGCGGGGGTGAGTGAGGACCTCGAACGCCGGCAGGTAACCCAACGATCCGTCTCCGTACTGCTTGACACGCCGCATGACGGTCTCCACCTTCTCGCGCGCGATCCGGCAGCGCTCGATATCCGCAAGGGAGCCCCCGATTCGGGCGTGGGTCCTTGTGGCGATTCTTTCCATCGGGTCGAAAACGGCTCGGCAATCGGCAAGGCGCTTCAGGCAGTCTCCGACCCTTCCGGCAGCATAGGCTCGGCGGGCGAGCTCGGCGCTCCTTACAAACTCGATCGCGAGGCGCACGAACTCGGCGACTCCCCGCGTGGCGTCGTCGGGCGCGATCGCCTCCGCCCGCGCCGCGACGCCTAGCGCCCTTTCGCCCGTCTCGCCCATGAGCTCGTCGGCGTGGCGCATCCAAGCCAGAAAGGGGTCGCTGTAGAGCAGGAGCCGGCATTTGAGCTTGTTTCTGTGCCCGGAAAACCCGAAGACGCCCCCGCACTCCTCGAGTTCGCCCCCCAGGAGCCGGGCCCACTCCTCGTGCCGCTCTGATTCCTCGAGGTACGCCCTGAGAAAGGCCCCCTCGGGAGCGTCGGGGTCGTGGCAAAGCGTGGCGGACGCCCGGATTGCGGGAAACAGGGTGTCGTAGGCGCCCAATAGCCCGCATTCCCAGGTCGTCACGCAAACGCCGTGGGCCCCGAGGTCCCGGCAGTCGGCCGCCACCTGCCTGACGTTCTCCTCTGACTTGTTCACGTGGAGCCACGCCGCGTTGTACGTATGCAGGGCGGGGCATCCTACGACTTCGAACCCCGCATCCTGGAATCTTCGGGTCGAATCGGCGCAGCCGGAGAAGTACTTCCAGTCGAAAATCAGGGTCCCTTGAGGGATGTACTCGAGCGCTTCGGGGTGCTGCTCAAACATATCGCCCCAGATCGCAGGCGTGGGGCCCGCGTCGAGGACCTGCTGGGCGAGGGGGCCGAAATGCTCGCCGTATATCCTCGCCTTCCCGCCCTCCTCTAGCCGCCGCCGGCACGCATCGCAGCTTCCCAACTGCCAGGTCTCGTCGCCGCCGATGTGGATGACCTGGGAAGAAAACACGGCCAGCGTGTCGGCGACCTTCCGCCGGCAAAGCTCGCGGAACTCCTCGTTCGTCGGGCAGGCCTGCATGCCTTTGAGAAGCTCCTCGCGATACCGCTTGCCTTCTTCGGTGTAGAGAAGCTGTTCGCAATGCCCGAGCAGGTTGAGAAAGGGCACGATTCCGACCGAAGGGAACTCGGCCTGCAGAGCGCGGACGGCGTCGGGAGTGACGCACCCCACCCCGTGGGCAAAAGGGGTGGCCGGGTGCGCGAATCGGGATTCGAAGTAAAGGCCGAGGGCGTCGAAGCCAGATTCCTGGGTGAGGCGAAGGTACTTACGAAGGTGATCGAGGCTGGGGGACTGCTCTCGTGCAAGGTCCAGCATCCACATGCGAAGGGGCATGGGGGCAGTTTACTGTGCTGGGCGCCACCGAGAAAGGCTCGGTCAGCAGAGGGCGAGCGCCACTTCGTTGCAGAAGTGCTTTCCCGCGCGCGTCAACTGAATCTGGCCCTCGGTCCGGCGAATCCAGGCCCGCTCTTCCAGCGACCTGAGCGCCTCCTCCGAGAGGTCGAGGCCCTGAGAGTCCAAGCCCTCGTCGAGTCTGAGCCCGAGCAGAATCTTCTCCATGCGGAGGTTCTCCTCGGTGAGCGCCTCGCTCTCGCACCAGAGCCGCTCGCCGCGCTCGACCGCCTCCGCATAGGCTCGCGGGTGCTTGAGGTTGGTGTAACGGGTGGGCCCTATCGGCAGGCCGAGCCTCCCGACGGCGCCTGGGCCATATCCGGCGTACTGCTCGCAGCGCCAATAGGCGAGGTTGTGCCTGCACTCGAATCCCGGCCTGGCAAAGTTGCTGATTTCGTACTGGAGGTATCCCGCATCGGCGGCAAGATCGACCGCGAGATCGTACATCTCGACCTGAAGTTCTTCCTCAGGGAGCGTAAGCCGCCCGGCGCGGTGCTCCTTGGAGAAGGGGGTGTTCGGTTCGAGCGTAAGGCAGTAGAGGCTCAGGTGCTCCGTGCCGAGTTCGAACGCCCGTTCGAGGTTCGACCTCCAATCGGCGACGGTCTGTCCCGGAAGAGCGAACATGAGGTCGAGGTTGAGGTTCTGAAACCCCGCATCGCGGGCCAACATCACCGCCCGCTCGATCTCGGAAGCCCGATGCACCCTCCCCAGTCGCGCCAAGTCGTCGTCGCGAAAGCTCTGCGCACCCAGGCTCAGGCGGTTGAACCCCGCTCCCCGCATCGCGGCGAACTTGTCGGCATCGGCGGTGCCGGGGTTGGCCTCTGAGGTGATCTCACACTCGTCGGTGGGCGGGTGCGCCGCGAGCGTGGCCCGGAGCAGCGAGGTCAAGTGCAAGGCGGAGAGATAGGTGGGGGTTCCTCCGCCGAAGAAAATCGAATTCGCCGGGGTCCCTCGCGTAGGGGATGCGGCGATCTCGCGCTCGATTGCCGAACTCACGCGGCCCTGAATCGGCCCCGACATCGCAAAGCTATTGAAGTCGCAGTATCCGCACTTGGTCGGGCAGAAGGGGGTGTGGACGTAGACCGCCAGCGGGGCCATTGCGGAGGTCAGGGCTTCCCCGAAAGGGCGGCGAAGAGGCCCACCGCGGCAAGAACGATCACCGGCACCGCCGGATTTTTCGCGCTCACTCACGTCGAGCCGCAGGAAGCCATCACCTGCGAATACACCAGCCCCGCGAGCGCGCCCAGCGTCAGTCCAATCAGTCCTCGGAGAACCATCTTCACTCAGAATACGCGAGGATTCTCAGCTTCGTCGCCGCAAACTGGACTAGCCATCGATCTTGAAGGGAAAATCTTGAGCGTTGACGACCGCCCCGTCGTGAAGCTCGACCTTGATCATCATGCCCTTGTCGGTGATCCACACCTTGTCCCTTCCGAGCGGACCGTTGAGTTCGACGATCGCCCCCTGGAACTTCTCGTTCGAGATCGTGCCGTTGAACTTCCCGACCGCCCGCGCCGTGTAGGAGATCAAGCCGCCGCTCGCGGGGTCGATTAGCTGAAACTTGACGTCCTTGCGGTCCTTTTCCATTTCGGCGATGAGCGAGAGAAACGGGTTACGGAAGGTGTCCGTCCCACCGGCGGGGTTGAGCGTGCTCCGGCGCTCCCCGTTCTTGTCGCGGACGAACAGTTCGATCTCGTCGACCTTGAAGTCGGCGACGACGATCACGCTCTTTTGCCAGTCGCTGTAGCTGGTTTCGACCCGCAGCACCTTCCCGTCGGCACCGATGTAGGACTTGGTGATGCGGGCGGTGGGGATCGCGGGCATCCCCTCTTTGGGACTGAAAAACGAATTTGAGGTGTAGAGCTTGCAGGGAATCCCGTTCCACTGGGTGTCCTTGACCGTGGTGTCGATGTGCCCGATCCTGACCTCATCGAAGTACACGGCGTCGTGCCACTTTTTGCGGTAGATGCCGTAAATCAGGTTCGGCGAACCGAAGTGCCATAGCTCTTGCGCCGCTCCAAAGACGGGCAACGCAAGCAAGATCGCAAGCGCGAGTCTCATCGTTCTCCCTCAGTGATTCTGTCGTTTCGAAGGGCGGATCGGTTCGGCGAAATGCCGTCACATGCGTTCGGGCGCTGAGATTCCGAGGAGTCCGAGGGTGGAGCGCAGCCCGATCGCGGCGGCTTGGCAGAGCGCGAGGCGGGCTCTCGTGAGCGGAAGGTTTTCCGGTTGGAGCACCCGGCAGCTATCGTAGAAGGCGTGGTAAGCCCGCGCGAGCTCGGTCGCATAGCTCGTCAGACGGTGCACGCCGTAGTCCTCGGCGCATCGCCGCACCTCGAACGGCAGGTCGCAGACCTTCTTGATCAGGGCGAGCTCTTTCGGCTCGGCGAGCAAGGCGGGGTCGAACGGGTCGTGGTGTCCGGGAGCGCCCAGGCCGGTTTCTTCGGCCTTTCGCAGCACCGAGCAGATGCGAGCGTGGGCGTACTGAACGTAATAGACCGGGTTCTCGTCGGACTGCTTTTCGGCTAGGTCGAGGTCGAAGTCCATGTGGGTGTCGTGCGAGCGCATGAGATAGAAGAACCGAGCCACGTCCTTTCCAATTCGGAGTTGCTCGCTCTCCTTTGCAGCGGGAGCGGCGTTCTTGCCAATCTCCAGCATCAGGTCCTTGAGCGAGTAGATGTTGCCGTCCCGCTTGCGCATCGGCGCGGGCTTGCCGTCTTTGACGAAGCGCACGATCTGGAAGATGACGACTTCGAGTTTCTTCCTGGCTTCTTCGAGGGCAGCCAGACATGCGTCGCGCTCGGCGGGGTCGCGGTGGAGGAGCGCCTCGGACTCGGAAAGAGGTTGCGTCGCATCGCCTCCGGCCGCCTCTCCCTGCTCCTCCAGTAGAGCCGCCACGACCGCCCTCAGCCTTCCGATGTAGCCGTGGTGATCTGGGCCGAGGATGGTGAGGAGCTTGTCGGCCGGGGCCACACTCCCTTTTTCGCCGGGCGCAGAGCCCCGGTTGAACTTGTCCTTATGGTAGGCGACGTCGCTGGCGATGTAGGTCCAGCGGCCGTCCTTGCGCCGCAGGACGCGGTCCTTGTCGTCGGCGAACTTGGTGGAGCGGAGCCAGAGGGTTGCAATAGCCCCCTCGCCTTTTTCGCCGCCAGGCGAAGAGGGAGAGGGGGTTGGGGGTGAGGGTTCGAAGGACTCATTGGCCTGATCTGCATCCTCCTCTTCCACCGGCTGCTCGTTCCTCTTCACCTCGTCCGGCTCGCCCTTTTTCTTGATGACTTCGAGTTGGTAGGGTTCGGTGTCGGCCGCGCCCTTGGCGATGAGGGCGTCGATGCACTCCTCAACCTTGCCGGAGTCGTGGAGGGATTGTTCGGAGAACCAGGTGTCGAAGGTGGTGGCGAAGGCGGTTAGGTCTTCGCGTTGCGATTCGATCATGAGCATGCCACAGCGTTTCTGGAACTCAAGCAAAGGTACTTGAGCGGATTCCCGTCCGACCTTACGAGCAACGCCATCCAAGTACTCGCCACGATAGCCGCCAGAGGGTATGGGCGCACCTTCGATGATCGCCCGCACGCTCTCCGCAAACAGCCTCATCTGCTCGCTGTTCGTGCCGTCGTTGATGTAGTACTCCCGGTGGACCTGATGCCCCGCCGCCTCCAGCACGTTGCAGAGGGTCGAGCCGAACGCCGCGCCCCTTCCCGAGCCCACGGTGATCGGACCGTTCGGGTTCACCGACACGAACTCGACGTTCAGCCGAACCGGTGCCTCGGCAACCGACCTCGGGAGATCGTCCCCCTTCTCCAGTACTTCTTTCACAAACTTCGCGATCGCGGCGGGCTTCAAGCGCAGGTTGAGAAAGCCCGGCCCGGCGACTTCTGCCGAATCCAGCAATTCACCCAGGGGAAGCTGCGCTGCGAGCCGGTCGGCGATCTCCCTCGGGGGGAGGCCCGCGGTCTTGGAGGCTGCGAGCGCGAACTGGCTCGAAAAGTCGCCGTGGGAAGCGTCTTTGGCGTCGGAAAGGGTTGGGGTCGGGTAGTCTCCCGGCGGCAGTTCGCCGGACGCAATCAGGCGCTCGACGGCCGCCCGCAGTTCAGACTCAAGGAAATCGCGAATCAATGCCTTCCGAATGTACCCCGCCGACCGCGCCGAGAGAAGTTGGGAATGCATCTGAACGATATGGAGCCCTCGACCCGTCGGAATTGTGCGGGATGCGCACTTATAGCGAACGAAATCAGCGCGGTTGGTCTACAATAGGGGGAGTCCCCCTGATTGCGGGCGGAATCGCAGAGCCATAGGTTCAGCTTAGGAGTTACGAAACAGAATGGCGTTAAAGCGCGTCTCGATGGTCGACTTCTTGTTGGAGAAGGGGTACATCACCTCGGCCCAACTCGACGAAGCGAAGAAGGTTCAGCAGCAGACGAACGAACCGGACCTCGGAAAGGTCCTGGTTACTTTGGGCATGGTCGGCGAGCGCGCGGTGCTCGAAGGCAAAGCGGCCGAAAGCGGCTACCCGTTCGTCGACATCGACAACGTCCAGATCGAGTCGAACGCGATCAACGTCGTGCCTGAGCGCATCGTCAAGTTGCACAGCGCCATCCCGGTTCGCAAGGAAGGCAATAACCTGTGGGTCGCGATGGCGAACATCTCGGACCTACGAGCGCAGGACGACATCACGATGGCTTCGGGGTGCCGGGTGCATCCGGTGATGGCCGTTCCGGGCGCCATCGAGGACGCGATCAAGAAGTACTACTCCGGAACCGCCGGCAACGGCGACGCGGCGGCGGCGGAGACCGCCTTGCAGCAGGCCTCTCCGGCAGGGACGCCGAGCATCCATGGCGAGATTCGGGCGGCCATCGCGAGCGCCCAAGTCGCCAGGGGGCGCGAAGGCGAAGAAGAGGCGGCCGATGCGGACGCCGAGAAGATGGCCGAGCAAGCGCCGATCATCAAGCTCGCCAACGCCCTGATCCAACAAGCGATTTACGACAGAGCCAGCGACATCCACGTCGAGCCGCAGCATCGATCCGTGCGAGTCCGGTACCGCATCGACGGCGTCTTGATGGAGGCGATGATGGTTCCCAAGAGCCTGCAGGCGCCGCTCATCAGCCGCCTGAAAATCATGGCGGACATGAACATCGCCGAGCGCCGGATTCCCCAAGACGGCCGTATCGAGATTCGCCACCAGAACAAGGAGTACGACCTTCGCGTATCGAGCATCCCGACCCCGTTCGGCGAGAAGATCGTCATGCGTATTCTCGACAAGTCGAGCATCCTCATCGGACTTGGCAAGCTCGGCTTTACAGATGAGAACCAGGCGAAGATCGAAGAGCTCACCTCGCAGCCGAACGGCATGTTCCTCTCGACCGGTCCTACGGGTTCGGGAAAAACCACCACACAGTACTCAGTTTTGAACCGGCTCAACACGGTTGGCGTGAACGTCATCACGATTGAAGAGCCGATCGAGTACCAGCTCAACGGCATCGCCCAGGTCCAGGTGAACCGCAAAGCCGGCCTGACGTTCGCTACGGCACTGCGGTCGTTCCTTAGGCAAGACCCCGACATCATCATGGTCGGAGAAATGCGCGACCTGGAAACCGCCGAAATCGCCATCGAGGCGTCGCTGACGGGCCACCTTGTTCTTTCCACCCTGCACACGAACGACGCTCCTTCGGCCACGATTCGTATGGTCGATATGGGCGTCGAGCCGTACCTGATCGCAGCGACCGTCATCGGCGTTTTGGCCCAAAGGCTGGGCCGCCGGATCGACCAGAGCCACAAGGAGGCGTACGCGGTTCCGGCGATCGACCTTCGCAGGTTCGGGTTCAACGTCACCGACCCCGAGGAAGAAGTCACCTTGTACCGCGGCGTTCCTCACGACGACAACCGGATGACCGGCTACCGGGGCCGTGTCGGTTTGCACGAGTTGCTGGTCGTGAACGATGAGGTCCGGGAACTCATCGTGCGCCGCGCTCCTTTGACCGACCTGAAAGAAGCCGGAAAAGCGAACGGCATGAAGGAGTTGCGCGAAGACGGCCTCGTCAAGGTTCTAGCGGGCGTCACGGACCCTCAAGAAGTGATGCGGGTGGTCTTCACCGCTGGATTCTAGAAAGCGTTGCAAAAAGAAGGAACGACCCCAGAAAGAGAATCGGACTGCAAGATGAACGACAACACACCTATGTTTCAATTGACCGACGCGCAGGCGCCGGAACCGGTAGAGGCGGAGCAGAGCGGCTCGGGCCCGCTGTCCGTCGAGGACCTCCACGTCGACGATTTTCTCAACATCGTCGTCGATCGGAACGCCTCCGACCTCCACATCAGCGCGAACTGCGAGCCGGTGATTCGCGAGGACGGAAAGCTCAAGAGGCTGAACTACCAGAGGTTCACGCCCCAGATCACCCAGCGGATGATGTACGACATCCTCTCGGACGAGCACATCCACCGTTTTGAGACGACGCTCGAACTCGACTTCTCCTACGCCCTCCCTAAGCGCGCCCGGTTCCGCGTGAACTGTTTTCGGGATCGAGGCTCGGTCGCCTCGGCCTTCCGCTTGATTCCGCAGAAGATCCCTACCGTCAAGGAGTTGAACCTTCCTCCGATCCTCGAAAAGTTGACCGAAAAGCCGCGCGGGCTGATCCTCGTCACGGGTCCCACCGGCCACGGAAAGTCGACGAGCCTTGCGGCGATGATCAACAAGATCAACGAGGACCGCGCCGAGCACATCATCACGATCGAGGACCCGATCGAATACTTGCACGTGAACAAGCTGAGCGTGATCAATCAGCGCGAGTTGGGGCACGACACCAAGAGCTTCGCCAACGCCCTTCGGGCGGCCCTTCGCGAAGACCCGGACGTCATGCTCGTGGGTGAAATGCGCGACATGGAGACGATTCAGCTCGCGATCACGGCCGCTGAAACGGGCCACCTGGTGTTCGCGACCCTGCACACGAACACGGCCGCTGAATCGATCGACCGTATCATCGACGTGTTCCCCCCGGGGCAGCAGGAGCAGATTCGCATTCAGCTCGCCAACAATATTCAAGCAGTGGTTTCGCAACAGCTTCTTCCTAGGTCGGGCGCGCCGGGACGCGTCCCCGCGGTCGAGATCATGATCGCGACTCCTGCGATTCGGAACCTCATTCGCGAGAACAAAACGCACCAGATTCCGTCCACCATTCAAACGAGCCACCAATACGGCATGATCTCGATGGACCAATGTCTTCGAGACCTTTACGGTAGAGGGTGGATCACGCTCGACCACGCAATGTCCCGCGCGGTCAACGTGGACGAACTGAAGAAGATGATTTCGACACCGCAGACCGGAGGAGGAGGATCGCCCAGCCCTGGGCGGTAATTCTCGACCCCAGCACGTGAGGTAACCACCATGCCCGTCTATACCTACACTTATCGAGATGCGAGCGGCGGAGTTCAAAAGGGAACCGCCGAAGCGGAAAGCGAAGAGGTCCTGAGGAAGCGTTTCGAAGAACAGGGCTTCACCCTCACCGAAGTCACGATGATTCGGGCCCGGGGCACGAAGCCCAAGCGGTACGGAAAGGTCCGTCTCAACAACCTGTCGATCTTTTGTCGCCAGTTCTCGACGATGGTCGACGCCGGCGTTTCGCTGGTCCGGTGCCTCGACGTGTTGTCGCAGCAGACCCAAGACCCCAAGCTGCGAAAGATCATCATGGACGTGGGCGAGCGAGTGGAGGGAGGCGAAAGCCTTTCTCGCGCGATGCAGCGCCACCCCCGAACCTTCTCCAACCTCTTCATCGGCCTGATCCGCGCCGGAGAAGTGGGTGGTGTTTTGGAAGAGTCGCTGCAACGACTCTCGCACTTCTTGGAAAAGGACGTCGAACTCCGTCGCAAGGTCAAGTCGGCCCTGACGTATCCGGTCTTGGTGCTCGTCATGGCGACCGGCATCACTTTCTTTCTCGTGTATTGGTTCGTCCCTCAGTTCGCCAAGATCCTTGAGGACCTGGGGCTTTCCAAGGACAAGATTCCGGGCCCCACTCAGTTCCTGATCGACCTGGCCCACAACCTCGAAAAGAACTGGTGGGTGTTCTTGCTGGTGATCGTCGGCATCATCGTCGCTTACAAGCTGTTCGTCAGTACGAGGTTCGGGCGCCGCATCGCCGACCGCGTGAAGCTCAAGATGCCCGTCTTCGGGAAGCTGCACCACAAGATTTGCCTCGCCCGGTTCAGCCGGACGCTCGGCACGCTGCTGACCTCGGGCGTTCCGATTCTGCAAGCTATGGAGACCACTTCGGGCGTCGTGGGCAACACGATCATGTCGGACGCCGTGATGGAAGCCCGGGCGCGAATCCGCGAAGGGGACCGAATTGGGGAGCCTCTGGAGACGAGCCGACTGTTCCCGCCGATGGTCGTTCACATGATCGGCGTCGGAGAGGAATCGGGTTCGCTCGACTTCATGCTTCAGAAGATCGCCGACTTCTATGAATCGGAGATCGAGGCCACGCTCGCTTCGCTCACAGCCGCGCTCGAACCGATCATGATCGTCATGATGGGCGTCATCGTCGGCTTCATCGTCATTTCGATGTTCCTTCCGTTCGCGTCGATCATTTCCGAGTTGACCGCGGGCGGCTCGTCGTAAACCGGGAATTGGGTAGGGGGCTCCGAGAGGAACCCTCTGCCTGATTCCTCGAAACAGGGCTTGCCTAGGGAACGGGCAAGGGGCAAGTAGGGAGGCGAAGGAGTGTTTCCTGAGTGGAGTTGGGTGCTGGGACTCGCGATCGGCGCGTCTTTCGGCAGCTTCCTCAACGTGGTCATCTATCGCCTGCCCCGGCGCATTTCCCTCGCCAAACCCGCTCACAGCTTCTGCCCGAACTGCAAGACGGACCTCGGCGTTGCCGACCTCATTCCCCTTCTTAGTTGGCTCTTTTTGGGGGGGAAGTGCCGTCATTGCGGCGCAAAGATTCCGCCCCGGTACTTTCTCGTCGAACTCGTCAACGGCGGGCTGTACGCTTACATTTGGCACCTGTTCTTGGTGGCCGACTTCGATGTCGCTCGGGCGGCACTGGCGGCGGCCACCGCGTCGCTGCTCGTTGCGATGCTGTTCATCGACTGGGAGTTCTACATCATCCCGGACGAACTCAACGCGCTGCTTTGGCTCGTGGGCGTCGCGTTCAATGCCTACCTCATCGCGGTGGGGCACGAGGCGGCGTTTCTTTGGGGAATACCGAGCAGCTTGGCGGGCTGGCTCGTGGGAACGGGAGTCATTTGGGGGATTAGCTTTCTGGGTCGGATTGCGTTTCAGAAGGACGCGATGGGACATGGCGACATCAAGATGGCCCGAGGGATCGGCGCGGTGCTGCTGCCGATCGGGGTGCTTCTGACTTGCGGCATCGCGGTGTTTCTGGGGGCCGTGTTGGGTGCGGTACAGGTGCTGGTGTGGAGGTTTTCGCCTGAGTCAGAACATCCAGAGGCTTCGTCCCGTCAAGAAACTGGAGAATCGATCGGCTCGTTGCTGCGGTGCGGGCTTGCGTACGCCGTATGCCTTGACATCGTGGGACTGTTCTTCCCCAAACTCTACATGAGGGTGTTTGGGGAGGACCCGTTCACGTCGGTGGAGGACGACGAGTTCGAGGTGGAAAGAACGATGATTCCGTTTGGTCCGTACCTCGCGTCGGGGGCAATCGCGGTACTGTTGTTCAAACCCCAGGTAATGTCATGGATCGACGCCTATTCGCAATGGGCGTTCGGAGGGAGCTAGGCCACGGGAACAAGTGGGAAGTTAGGGGAGTCTGAGGGATGTCTATGTTGAGAATAGGGAAACACCGTGCGCGCACGGGGGGCTTCACGCTTATCGAATTGCTCACCGTGATCGCGATCATCGCCATCCTTTCCGCGGTGCTGTTGCCCGTGTTTGCCCGCGCCAAGGACAACGCGTACCGGAGTTCGGACATCCAGCGGATGAACGAGATTCGGACCGCTTTGCAGCTCTACAAGGCGGACAACGACGCCTATCCCCCTGCGCTTTTGGGGTACGCGACGCTGTACATGACGGGTCCTCAGACCGGCCAGGTCGTGCCGGCGACCCAATACAACGGCCACCTTTATTCACGCAGGATCCCTTCGCTGGACACCTTGCGGCCCAGCTACAACCGCGTGGACGCGAACTTGGTCACCAAGGCGGTTTGGCCCAATCAAGACCCTCGCCCGGTCGGGTCCGCTCCCATTTTGGACCTCGACGGTGACGGCGACATCGACAACAACGACGACTTCGCCGGAGCGCGGCAAGCGTTCGGGCCTCTCGACACCGTTCTCGCGGAATCCCCGATCGCGGTCAGCCCTTGCGACGGCGGTTCTGCGTCCTTGGACGCCTGCTTCTACCAAATCAGCGGCTACGATGTGGCGCTGATCCCGGAGACGGGCAGCGGCCCGGCCCGGTTCGAAGTGCACTACGCGAGGTTCTGGACGAACTGGGGACTTTCGACGGGCCACGCGAACGACGACCCGAGACAGCTCGGCTATCAGGACCCGCCCGACAATACGGTAATCACTTGGAACACCTACTTCCGGGAGTATTCGGGAGGGCAACCGGTTATCGGCCGACGTGACATCGTGCTCTTCCTTGGCGGCGCGGCGCGGCCGTTCGACTCTCGCGCGCTCTACGAAAGATCGTGGCGCGTGCTTCCTTGACCGAAGGGGTGGAAAGTCTCATGAAACGGCCTACGACGCTCCGATCCGGTATGCACTCGTTCCGAAGGCGAGGGACCTCGCTGATCGAGTTGCTGGTCGTGATCGTGGTGCTGTTGATCGGCATTCTCGGGGTGGTGCAGACGTTCCCTCAAGGGTTTGGGATTTTGCAGACGACCCGCGCCTACACGATCATGACCGAGCTCGCTCGAAGTCAGAGCGACGCCTTGAAGGGCCGCGCCGAGCAGCTCCCCGAGATGATCCTCCCGACCAGTTACTCGTTCCTTGGGTCGTCGATCGTGAACATCACCGTCGACGCGTCGCGTAGGCCCGGTGACCTCTACCCGGTGGCGGACGGCATCAATGCGAACGGGAGCCTCATCGTCGGAGGAGATTCGATGGGGTATTGGCCTTACGTCACGGGCGCCAACCTACTTCGGCGGATCGTGAGCGAGGGTGGTCCGGTCCCGTCGCCCCGTAGCGTTGGGGGCTTTTTTGGCGGCCTGATGGTCCTGCAGTTCGCGCCGATCGTGTACAACGACGATCCGGCCTACCGGATTCTGTTGCAGGTGTACGGCAACGACATGGTCCGCCGGTGGGGTGATCCGGGGTTTGCCTCCGCCAGAGACTGGCAATACTATGTGGAGGACGCGGGCCAGTCGTTCGGCCAGATTCACCTGCCGACTCACCCCTCGAAGACGCGGGAATACCGGCTTCAGATGACCGCTTGGGTTTCGGTTTCCGGCAACTCTCAGCCTCGCGAGATCGTCGATGCGATCATCACGGTTCCGCCAGGTCCGCAGGGATACACGTCGTTCCTGCTGTCGAGCTTTGTGGTCTTGGGAGCGGGCGAGAGTTACATCGGAGCGGAGTTCGGGTCGATCCGAGTGGCGCGGCTGTTCGACCGGTTGCCGGTGGGCGACGCTTTCACCCTGGACCCTTATGAATACAAGCTGCTGGACGCCAATTTGGGAGTACTGCTGTGCAACCCGGTCGGATACGACTATGAGGTCAGGTTTGGAAACCGGCGCGAGCCTCTGAAGGCGCGAGTCAATTACGACGTTTTCGACTGGCGCGTGATTCGCGACGAGTTCAGGATTCCCAATACCACGCCGTACCAGGTGAAGCTGAAGCTCGGTGGGCTGAAGACCGCGGGCGACTATCAGGCCGACGACACGAGGTACCCGGGCCTCAACGTTCCGGTTCCGAGCATCAACGGCTCGCCGCAAAACGTCGACGTGGTCCTTCTCGACGTGGAAACCGGTGGCGTGTTCCTTTTTGACCCCGCCAAACCTCGGGACCCGAGTCCGCCCGTAGGCACGGTGAACGACTATCTGGCGCTCGATCCCGCGCTGTGCTCGTATGCGGTCGATATGTCGCGCGGGTTCGTTTCGCTGATCGACTACGACCGTTCGACTCCGGGCCTGCAACTGCGGCTCATGTTGCCGGGGGCAGTCTCTCCGGTGACGGTCAACGCGGAAGGCAGGCTGGTTCGGGCGCTGTACCAGGCGACCGGTGAGTGGGCGGTGCAGGTGCAAAAGGCGCCCGCGACGTTCCGCCAGACCTACGGGGGGCCGAACGTGGCCGAGTATTACGTAGGCGGCTCGAACTCGACGCTCGGCGGACAGGTCACAAGGATCTATTTCCCCGTGATGGACACGGGCAAGAACGTGACGATCGGAGAGGTTTGGTACCGCGATTCGGGTGGGACCCTCCGGGCGCTGCACGACGAGAACTTCCGGATTCAAGACACTCCGGCTGACCCGATCGGTCCCTATGTGGACATCACGAGCGTCGACCCGAGCGCGGTCGGGTTCGATTGGACGAACGGCTACGCGGTGCGGAACGTGCAAGGGGCGTCGGTCGAAGTTCGGGTGCTTTGGAACCCCTCGGCGTTCAACCTCCGGGGGAACTCGGCGCAAGTGTATGAGAAGTTCATTTTGTGGACGCGGACCTGGCGACAGGCCAAGGTCGAGACCTTCCTGCAACGAGGAGTAGAGCAATGAGGAAAGGACGCTTCGCTCACCTCTCAGCGTTTACGCTGATCGAACTCCTCACCGTGATCGCGATCACCGGAGTTCTCTTGACCCTGGTGATCGTTCCGATCGTTCAGAGCTTCAACCTGACCCGTTCGGCGCAGGGCTTTGCCGACGCTCAGGACAAGGCGCGCCGGGTGGTCGAAAGGGTCTCCCGTGAGGTCGGCAATTCGGCAGGGATTCGCGACAACTCGGGGATCAAGGGCGCGCTTGCGGTGCGGTTGCCGGGACAGAACGGCGCCGACACGATGCAGCTCCTGGAGTACCTGAAGATCGACATCATCAAGCCCGCGGAGGGCGATCCGATTCGAGGCGCCGGTGGCGCGCTGATCAACCCGAACACCGGCCGAGCTGACCCCACACAGGTTGCATCGAAGGGACAAGTCGTCCTGCCCGTGACTCCTGGCGACACGATCGCGCGTTATTTCGTGGGCCGCCGCGATCCGTTCCGGGGCTACACGAACCCCTATGACGGGCTGCTGATGCAGCAGTCTTCTGACCGGGACAACCTGTACGTGTTGTTTCGAGTCGAGTACCAGCCTTACGTTTGGGTGGGTGGGAGCTACGTTGCGAACGCCAACCTGTTCTCGGTCGATACCGACGGTAACCCAATCCTCGACGATCCTTATTTTTGGGAGCCGGACCTTGGCTTGACCGGCGGGTTGCTGACGGGCAGGGCCCTCGCGGACAAACAAGCGCGGGTCAGGCGGTGGCTCGCTAAGGCCGCGATCGTCACTGAGGTCAGTCGTTACGACATGATCCAGCCCCTTTATGACAAGGCCAGCCGTGGCGTGATTTACGACAACAACGTGCCCCGCATTCTTCCCCTGGCTCAGTTCCGACCCACGGCGATCGGCAGCGAGCCTGCGGAGGGGATGGCGGCGGTCCGGCTTTCGGAAGAAAGCGACAATATGTCCGCGCTCGGACCCGACGTCGTCCGCACGGAGTACGGCCAATGGGGCAACGCTCTCGTCCGCGTATGGCCCGCGGGTTGGGATCCGAGCAACGTCAATGCCAACCAGTACCTCGTCGGAAGGTACGACGCGTCGATAAACGGCCGGTTTGGAGTCTTTCTTTTCGATCCTGACGTCGACTCCGACGAGCGGTCCGATGGCGTGTTGCTGTTCGACGCTTCGGTCTATTCATGGATCGCAAGCACGGGGCAACCCTATCCGTTCAGTCAGGGCCTGTCAACGTTCAACCTGGGCCCGATTGCCGTTCGAGGGATGCTGATGGCGTTTGTGCCGGACCCCTCGACGGGCAAGGTGACCGCCAGCTTCGATACCGATGAGGTAGGAAACCCGAGTTTCCTACCGCTGCCGCCGAACGGCAACTCGCCCACCACGGGAACGGGCATCGCCTACAGCCCGACCAACGATCCGGATACTACGGGAAGCATCTCGGACGCAAGGTACGCCCCGAGCCACTTGAAGTACGAGATCAACGGCTCGTTCAACAAGATTTGGCGAGACCGGCCGGACATTCGGCCGAACGTTCATCGTTTCGTGGACCTTAGGGTTCGCCCGCAAGTCGATGGCACGCCGAGCCCGCTGAACCCCGACCCCTCGATCGGCTTTGCGCGGGCGAGAATCGTGCCGGGAAGCGAAACGGTGATCGGTCCCGACCAGCGCCCTGGACCCCATTACGGGCAAGCGATCCGGTATTCGCGCACCACTCGCGAACCGGGGCCAAACCAGTACCGCATCAATTACGTGGACCAGGTCGAGCCGACCGACTATCGGCTGCTGGGCTTTTCGAACGCCGAGGTGAGCGCGTTCGAAGCTCTGAGCGGCGCTTATTCGGCAACGAACTTTCTATCCGCGTTCATTCAACCTCGGTTCCGAGAGGGGTACGTCCAGTTCTACTCCGACCCTAACGTCCCTCTGCCCCAAGGGAACATACGAATCGGATATCGCTTCCAATTCACAGGAGCGGGGGACCGGTTTTCAGTGGATTACGATTCAAGGCAGTTGATCTCCGCCTTGATCACGATCCGCAACTACCCGCAGTCGAGCCTTCCGAACCCTCAGGGGATCACGGTGCAGGCGACCGCGGCCGTTCGCAACATTCTACGGTAACGACCTATGAGAGAAACGAATCCGATCCGACGACGTCGAACCCACGGCCAAACACTGGTCGCGGCGCTGTTCGTTTTAGGCGTGCTCCTCATACTCGGCCTCGTCTTCGTGGGAATCATCAGTCAGAACGTGCGGCAAAGCGCTACGGCGAGGCAGCGTTCGGCGGCTTCGGACCTTGCGGAGGCCGGCGTCCGATACGCTCACTCCCAACTCGTGTATAGCGTGCAGGGCGCGGACTGGAGGCCAACGCCGACTCTGCCGCTCTCAGCGCGCGACCCCGATTACGATTACCTTCGTCCCGACCCGGACGGCAACCCCGCCAACGGCGATCAAGGCGGTCCCGACCAATTGGGAGCGTACAGCCGGATCAATCAAGGCAACGGGCGGTTTCTGGTGCGGGTCAGGTTTGCGCCGAGCGACGCGGTGCTGTTCTCTACCGCGCAACAGGGTCCGCTTCGCCAGCCTGGAAAGGCCCGAAACTACTTGATTCTCGAGTCTGTGGGACGTATCGGCAGGGTGGTCGCCAACGACCCGACGACGCTTTTGGGATCGGAGCGGCAGGAAACCCGCAAGCTGATCGCGTTCGCCTCGATCGGGATCATCGAGAGCGCGGTGTTCATCACGAACAAGGACCGTGTGAGCCGCCCGGCCGAACTTGGCGTGCCTGAGCCGCTCGGGATCCGGTATGAGGGTGCCGACGTCAATGTGCCGCTGCAACTCGGATCGAGCACGCCGATGTTCAACTTCGGCAACCCGCCCACACCCACCGCGGGTTCGGTCCTTTTCGGAGGCTCGCTTTATTCGAACACCGGCATCGTGCTGCACGGTTCGGTGAACGTGAACCTGAACGTTCCGCTGGGCGACGCATGGCATGTCAACGGGTCGCTGAGGGGCGCGGCCGCAAGCTCCCGGCTGAACGTGAATCGGACCGACTGGAACCCGACGCTAGGCCTTTGGCAGGTTTCGCCCTACTCGGTCGGCAATGCGACGACGCCCAGCCTCAATAGCCTGAATCCGAGCTTCAGCACTCTAGGGGGCGTTCTGCGGGACGAAGTGCAAGCGATCGACGTGGACGGGTATTGGCGAAGCGTAGGTTACAAGGCGCCGCCGTCGCTTGAGATCGCCGACCCCGAGACGGGGCTCAACCGGTTTGAGTCGCTCACTCGGAACTCGGGCGTGGTGGGTCCTGGCGGCAACGCGGGCCGGTTTGGCCATGGGCGGGGCGTGTACGTGGACAACACCCAAGACCGGCAGATGCGTGAGGACGAGGAGGGCCGCGAGCGGGTCGGCAGTTCCGAGTCGCTCGTGTACGATTGGTTCAACCCCAACAACGGGCAAGCGGGTACGGGCTGGATCGGCCCGTATTACGTGCCCCGGGGCGCCACTTTGATCCTCAATTCGGACGGTTTCAGTATCATCCGCGACCCCCGCGCGACGGGAAGGGAACGAACTTGGCGCGCGCCCGACGGGTCTGATACGGGCATCGGCTTCATCCGGTACCGCTTAGGATTGGTCAACGGGCAAGTATTCGTCATCAACACGTTCACTCCCGGAGTCAACATCAACTCTGCCAACCCGAATTTCTCGTTTGGGATGCCTTTCAATGGCGTGCTGCTCTTTGAGGGCAATGTGAGGGTTCGGGGAACGATTCCCACGGACGCGCAACTCACCGTCGTTTCCAACGCCACGATCTACGTCGAGGGCAGCGTCACGAAGGGCGTCTTGCGAAACCACATCACCGACGCGACCGGGTTGCCGCCCGCGCCCACGAGGATCAACCGTCCGAGCCGCTCGATGCTCATGCTCGCCGCACGGGACTACGTCGCCGTCAACACCACGATGTTCTCGGGTCCCAGCCCGCTTCAGGCGCTCGATGAAGTGGATGAGTCGGGCAATCCGATCGCTTGGAACCCTCTCAGGATTCAAAGCGGCGGTGGGACGTTCACATTCCGAAACGACCTGGTTTGGGACCCGGATTCGGGACTCGGACCGGCCCTTCCGGACTCTTGGGAGACGTTCGCTCAAGGGTACGCCGAGTTCAACGCGCCGGGTAGCCCTCTGAACTCTCGGTTGCTCCTGACCCATGCGACGGACGATGGACCTGCGCCCTACACCTTCCTTTCGCTCGATGTGAACTACGGCCTGCCGTCGTTCAACTATCTGTTCGAGATGGTTCCGCCCAACTCGGCCGCGCCGTTTTTCGCGCCGCAGCCCTACGGCCCGATCTACGGCCTCGGAGCCGAGCTGTGGCAGAGGTATCCGAAGTTCGAGTCCAACGCGTTCCCTCTGCTCGACCCCACGGCGCTCGTTCCGGAGAGCAACGGGCTCCTCCTCAGGGCGAACGCGGCAGGCACTTATGGAGACTACAGGGTGATCGCAGGCGGATTGAGCGATTACACGATTCGCATGAACCAAGTCGGGTTTGGCGCGACGAACGATTATCTTCTGGCACGGACGGCAGTGCTCCCCGGCGACGTTCGGATCGAGGCGTCCCTGTTTGCAGAGAACGGATCGGTGGTGGTGATTCCCGGCAACTGGGTCAACCCGAACCCGAACGACTCGCGGGAGACCTTCGAGGCGAGGGTGACGGTGCTGCAGGGCGCGCCCTACAACCTGCCGTTGGACCAGGCGATCTTGACGGCGCAAGCGGAGCGCAGAGACAGCAACGGATCGGGGCCCGATATGCCGTTTTATGGCGAGCCGCTCGACATCCGGATCGTGATTCACGGCGCGGTCAGCCAAAACATGCCGCTGCCGATCAGCTACCAAGCGGAGTGGCTTCGCAAGTGGGGCTGGATCCCCCGCAACTTCAGCGCGAACTATCATGTTCCGGGCTCGGGAACTCAGGTCCTGATTCCGGAAAGGCACGTTCCGGCCGGATACGACATCGCGGGCGCGGACAGGTACGTGCCGAATCTCATCGTCACGTATGACGCCACTCTGGCGACGGCGAGCCTTGCGGGATTTGGCTCGGATTATCTTCGACGAGACCGATTCGGGAGGTCGCTGCCGCCGATGCCCGCGCTGCCGGTCGGCCCCAAACTGGCTTACTTTGGAGAGGTATTGAGGTGAAGCTCGAAAGATTCCTCGTAGGGTTGGTGGTCGCAGGTTCCCTGTTGGGGACCGCTTCGGCTCAGCAGAACTACGCGCAACGCCGCGTCAACATCAACGCGGGCGTGGTTTTGATCGCCAGCCAGCAGATTTCGGGCTTTCAGGCGAACTACGCGCCTTACGTTTGGTTCAACCTCGACTCGAACCGCAACATGAAGCCGCCGGGCTGGAGCTTCTCGAATCCGCTCGCACCCTCGGTCGTCACCGCTGAGATATTGTCCCGGTGGGTCGCTCAGAACACCGCGCGGGGAAGTGCGATCGTTCCGACGCTGGGCGCGCCGCTGACCAAGAAGGATGCCGCCTATTGGGAGATCCAACTCGACAGCATCGGCGACGAGCAGCTCGATTCGATGGACGCGCTTTGCCTTCCCGTGCGGGGCGTGATGTCGCTCAATCCGACCGAGCGGGAGCGTCTGCGCAAATTCATGGAGCATGGCGGGTTGCTTTGGCTCGACCTTTCGCCGACTTCGGTGGTGGACCTCATCAACGGCGCGCCGCTTCCCTTCACGCTGAACACGGCCAACCTTGGCTCGCCGTTCGCCTATAACTTGAGCCACCCGTTGCTCTCGTTCCCGGCAACGATTTCAGGCGAGAACCTCGTGGCCGTCCAGGCGACGGGCGCTTTGGGCCTCGCGGGGATCGATTTGGCGTCAATCGGCCTGGGGGACATCAAGCAGGCGCAGCAGACGACCGAGTTCGACTACCTCCACCTGCTCCCCGTCGCGTCAGACGAGTTTGGGCCCTATGTTTCGGTGGGGCGAGTCGGCGACGGCTACCTTGTGGTGACCACGCGGTCGGTCGCCACGACGCTCAACCGCACGCACAGGCTCCTCAGCAACCAGTTTGCGACTGGCTACGTCCCGAACGACCTGTCCGTGGCCGAGACGCCGGTCTTCGATCGGACCGCCGACGCTGCGGCCAAGTTCGTCGCGAACATGGTGCACCTGACTTCGGGCTATTCTCAGATTTCTCGCGGGAGCCGTAAGACGGGGGGCGGACCGATCGATCTCGGCGCGCCTCTGTTGCAGAAGTTCGATGCCGCGTTTCCGTTGACGCAAGCGGTCGCCGAAAGCCGTCCGGTCGCGGTGTACAAGGGACTCGTGATCGTGTCTTCGGGCGATGTGATCCGCGCCTACGACGCGAACCCCGTGAGGGACCTGAACGGGGACGGTAATTCGGACGATGGGGTGGTCGATTACCTTTTGGGCTCGCCTTATGATCTGGTTTGGTCGAGCACCAACCTGCCCGGACCCGTCTCGCCCCCGACCTGCGCCGACGTTCCCGGAGCCGTCGCTGAGAACCAAGTGGCGGTCGTGGACGCGAGCGGCCGACTCCTCATCTTCGACGCTTTTCCTGCCGCTCCATCGATGGGCATGGCGCCCGTGGCTACTGTAGCGCCTGCTTCCGGGTTCTCCGCAGGCGGGCCTCCCCTCGCGCCGACCTATCACGACGGGCTCTACTTGGTGGGTGACCAGGCGACGGTCGGAGTCAACACCGTGGGGCGAGTCTGGGTAGCCGATGCGTTTACGGCGACGATCGTCTCGACGAGCGCGGACTGGGCCGTCGGTGGGGCCGGCGTCTCGAACATCCCGCCTCTGACCGGGAGCCCGACCGTCGGTTACATCCCGATCCTCGACAATTCAGGCGGGGTCGATCGCACGGTGTACGTCCCGACGAAAGGGACGGGGTTCGCCGGGCCGGCCGTCAACGCCGGAATCACCAGCATTTGGCTCGGCGTGAAGGGCGAAAAACCGAGTTCCTGGTCGCGGGTCGGCAACCAACTCGTGGTGGTGACGCGGGCCTCGCTTCAAGGGCTCCGCATTTACGTGCCTTCCGGGCCCAGCCACCTTGGCGTGAAATTGTCGATCATCGACGGAAGCGGCAATCCGCTCGACGCCGCGGCGATGAACGACCTGCTTTCGGGAACGCTGACGGAGGCCGGCGGCATTCTCAACTTCGGACTCAAGGGATCGGCCGTGCTGCCTGTGGGGATGTCGATTCGACTTGACTACACGCTCGACTGGGGCACGGGCATCCCGGCAATCCAAGGCCAGATCATCCGCGGGCAGTTGTTCTTGCCCGACGACAACAACCATCGCCGCGTGATCCTCGACAACATCGCGCTGTCGCCGCAAGGGACGATCCACGTCGTCGCGGCTGATCCGACGAATACCTCGGACCCGAACGGGCACGACGGGGGGACGTACTACGCGTTCAAAGAGGACGGCAGAGGCTCGTTCCGAATGATCAATCGGTTCGACCTGTATCCCCAGCACGAGATCGCGCTCAACCAGGCGGCAGCGGTGAACTATGCGGAGACGATCGGCGATACAGACCCGGTCGAAAACCTGATCCCGTTCCCGGCGACCAAGCTCGCCGGACTGCGGTTCAAGGGCGGCCCGGCCGTTCATGGCGGGTTCGTTTATGTCACAGCGCGCGCCGTGAAGAGCATTTTCATTCCCTGCACGGTGCTTATGGCCTTCCAGGCCGAACCCGAGACGCCCGAGATTCTCGTCGAGCCGATCAATGGGTCGTTCTCGCTCGTTCAGCCCGACCTCGCTCGAAGCCCTCGAAAGAACCGCCCCAGCACGATGAGCGTGTTGCAAAGCAACCAGTTCACGTATGAAGCCTCCAACCGGACGGGCAAGGCGAGGATTCGGATCGACAACTTGATGCCGATGAATCGCGGCGCGATCGTCAACGCGTTGAGCCGCAGCCAACCCGTGATCATTCGGCGATCCGGCCAGCCGGACCTCCTCGTCGAACCCGGGCTTACGGCGAGCACTTGGAGCCCGCTCTCGTGGTACATCGTGTTTCACGGCTATGAGAACGACAGTCCGTCGTTGGTGACCGGCAACACCGTGTTCTTTGCGGGAGACAGCAGACTTCCGAGTATCTTGGCGGGCGATCCGTTCCCGTGGGCGCCGAAGGGACTCTTGGTGGGGATGGACGCTTTGATTAGCCCCAACGATCCGTTCCTTCGTCCGGACGTGGATACGAGATCGGGTCGGGAGCGCAATCGGCCGTGGCAGCTTCAGCTCTGGCAAATCCAGACTTCACCCAGCTTCGTGGCGAACCCCGACATTCGGTGGCCGCAAACCAGCGGAGCGCAGTCGTTCGACGATTGGCGGGTCCGGCTGTTCCAAACCGTTCTCGGCAACTCGCAGCATGCGTACGGGGTTGTCGGCGGCGACGGCGCGCTATTCAGTTGGAGCGAACTGGGGATTTGGGGCTATACGCGGGCCGACTTCCTGGTGGCCGACGACGGCAGACTCGCGAAATTCGACTCCAGCGGTAACCCCCTCTGGAATGCGGACGCGACCCTCCTTACTGGTAACGCCCTCGATAGCGGCGCAGCGGGCAACATCAGGCCCCTCGTGCGGCCGACCCGGGCCTACTCGGTGAACGCGCGCGAAATGATGGTGGTCGATACCGGCGCGGATCGGATCGTGCATCTCGACATTTCAGGCCGGGAATTGCGAAGCCTCGAAGGGTTCCGGCTCGACCCAAGCTACGTCCCCGACGGGTACGAAGCCAACGAGACGCTCAAATTGCGGCAGCCTCGCGACGTGTTCGTGTATTCGACTTATGTGGCGAGCCCGCCGCTCCTTTCGAATCCCCGACCCCTCGAGTTTTGGGTGCGCTACCTCATCGCGGATGCCGGCAACCAGCGCCTGATCGAAATCATCGACCGCTACGAAGTGGACCCTGTCACCCGTCAGATTTGGGGCGTGGTGGTCGATGGGACCGGGGAGCGAGCGCTGGGCATTCTCAATTGGCACAGCCCGTCACAGTTCTCCGGAAAGGAATACAACTACGTCGCCGTCGATTCGATCTATGCCGCGCGGACCGGTACTCCGGAGAGGTTTTATGCGGCTGCGGTCGGCGGACGGCTTCCGACGAACATCGACTCCGGGCTGGACCAGCCAACGACTCTGGGGACTCGGGAATCGGCCAGCGGCAACGGCGGCATCGTTCTGTTCAACGATAGCGGACAGGTGATCGAGGTCATCAACGAAGTCGATGTACCGCAGATTGGTCCCAACGTGTTCTATGACCCCGTTTCGGGCTCCTTCAACTCGGCGACGATCCCCACCAAGCGGCAAAAGGTCGGCCAGATTCGGTCGTTGACCATGCGGAACGTGGTCGACGCCACCCTGGGGCCGACCCTCGCCCTCGTCTACACGGAAGCGAGCGGGGTGTATGAGATCGTTCGGTCGAGCGCCGCTCCCAACGCGCCGTGGGTGGTGCGGTGGATGCTGCCGAGGGAGGCCTACAAGTACATGAGGAGAGTTGGGACTTCGCCCACAGCTTCGAACCCGCTCGACCTTCATGCGACGTATGCCCGCCGACTGGACTCCGGCGACGTTTTGATCGTCAACGGTTATCAGGGCCGGACCTTGGGCGGCCAAGTGTTCCAGGGCGAGGTGATCCAGGTCAACGGCGACGTGGATACGACCAACAACAACGCGATTTCGGGGTTTGGGTTCTTGAAGACCAACCTCGGCTTCAATTCGATCAGCGTTCAGTTCGAGCTCCCGCCGATCCAAGGCGCTCGGGGGCTCGTGATTCCCGTTTTTGCAGATAGGCGATAGACATGAGAGGCGTTTTGCTCAAGAGTTCGGAATCTACGCGGTGGTGGCTCGCGGCGGCGGTGATGGCTGTTTCGATGTGGGCCGCGCCGCCCGCGTCGTCGCAGGACTTCCCGACTTTTGGAGGCCAGAACTCGCGCGTGGGTTCGAATCCGGCTCCTTCGACCAATGGGCCTGGACGGTCGTTTCTCAGGTGGTGGCGGCCCAACGCCCTCGACACCGTTGGAAGTTCGATCATCGTCGATAACACTCAGGCCGGGTCGGTGAGTTCGACCGGGACGTGGTCGAGCCCCACGAGCCTTTTCGACGAGGCGTTCAACGCGTATGTCATCAACCCGAACGCGAACATCTTGATCGAGCCTTCGTACATGTATGCTCGGACGACGGCCTCGGCGCTTAACGAAGAGCCCACCGTTGCTGAAACGCCCGCGGACAAGCGCACCTGGACCTGGACTCTGGACCCTGCCGACGGCATCGAGCGCAATTACGCCGTGTACGTTTGGCTTCCCATCGGCCCCACAATCGAAGGTGGGAGCACGCTCTACACTCAAAGGTATTGGGTGTATGAGGTGTTCTATGGCAATGGCCAGCGGCACCTCGAGGTGCTCGACTCCTACGCAGCAGGGACCGGCTGGGTGCGGGTCGGCAACGGCGGCTTTGCGACGAATCAACTCTTTTCCTATAACGGCGTCGATGCGATTCGGGTGGTGTTGCACAACACGGTGCCTCGCGACGGGTTTGGGAACCTGACCGACTTTGCAGGATCGACGCTCGTTTATGCGGACGCCGCGATGGCGATTCCGGACTTCGGAAGCTACAGCGCGACGCCGATCGTCAGCGAGTTTGGCCCCGGCGGGCCGCTCAACACCCACGTGGTCGCCGCCTTGAACCGCTACGAACTCGCCTTGCGGGACGGCGAGCCGACTACGGTCACTCGGGGTGAGGTCCTCTCGCTCGAATACGATTCCATCAGCGGCGCCAATAACACCCGTTGGCGGTTTTCGCCCGTGGAGTCTTCTTCGGAACTGAACTTCGTGCAAGACAACACCTCTGCCGGAGTCAGCGCTGCGGTGAACTGGACGGCGCAGATTCTGCCAGCCGGGTTCAGGGGGATCGACTACCTTTCCGCCGACATCACCAACAACGCGCTCACTGCGACTGACGTGAGATATGCGCCGACGCTCGACGACGGCGACTACGAGGTTTGGGTTTGGTTGCAGGGCAGTTCGGCAGGGACCCTTTTTGGGCAATCGGTCCAGGTCGAAGTGCATGAAGGCGGGACGGTCTCGACGTTCAGCGTCAATCAGGATGCGGGCGGCGGCTGGGTCCGCGTTGGCTCGCGCCGGTTCCTGCATCGTGACGAGGCTTCCGGGGATGCGCTCGAAGTGCGGATCACGAACTACAGCCCCTTGCTGGGCGACTTGGGAAGGAAGGCGTATGCCGACGCCGTCAGGTTCATCGGAGCCGCGGAAACGGCGATCACTTCGACTCCGGTTCAAGTCAACGCTTTGGTTCGGCTCGATCCTGGCGCGCCCGTCTCGACCTCGGTGACCTTGGTGGCCGCCGAAAACGGCCGCATCTACTGCTTGGATAGCGCAGGAAACGGCGACGGCACTACGCGGGTGATTTGGACTTACCCGAGCACACCCGATCCGGACGACTCGAATTGGTCGGACCCGAACCATGTGGCGGGCGAGGACGGGAGCGGGCCGATTGCTCAGATGCCGATTGGGTTTGACCTCTCTTCGGCACTCGTCGAGCGGATCGACGGAGAGGACTTCCTCTTTATCGCCACCCGAAACGGCCGCGTGTATTGCATCGAGATGGCGGGCCGTGGGGACATGGACTTCGCGCGAGAGGTTCCCGGTACGACCCGTAGAGTCTGGAGCTGGCCGGATGACTACCCCGGTACGAGGCGCGACGGCGTGGGTCCGATCAATGGTTCGATCGCTTTTGCGACGACTTCGGACGGCCCGACGCTGTTCGTTCCGACCACGCAGGGTAGGCTGTATGCGATCGACGCCGAAGGAACTCCCGCCACCAAGACGACCTCGGTGCGGTGGCAATACCCCGACGCGTCCCAACCGGGCATCGGCTCGATGACGGGGACGCCGGTCGTGGCTTTCGGCAACGTGTATATCGGGACGCTGGTTGGCGGCGATGATCGAGGCCACTTCATGGCGTTCGACATCGACAACGGCAACCTCGAATGGGACTTCGACGGCACGGCTTCGTGGGGAACCGCATTCGTCCCCGCCGACGACTTTGGAAGCGGCGCGTGCGCGATTCCTTCCACCGAATTGACCGGGATGCCCGATACGGTGGTGGTGGCCAACTCGAACCGCTGGATCACTGCATTCGATGCCGCGACGGGGGCTGAGCTTTGGACGACCGATGAGTTGGGTTCCGACGTAACGGGCAGCCTGAGCTTCACGCCGATGACGGTTTACGACAACTTCGGCGTGCTCTTTAGTAGGCCGTGCGTGATCGTTCCGACTTCGGACGGCCGAGTGGCTTCGCTGTTTGCGGAAACCGCGGAAACCAACGCGTTCGGCGGCACCAACCGCCTCGCCTGGGGCTTCGACACTTCTGCGAAGAACCTGACGGCTTCCGTCTCGATCGGCCGCAATTGGATGTACGCCGCCGATACTTCGGGCTACATCTATGCGTTCAACGACTCCGCGAGCGGCGCGATTTCGCCCGGAAATCCGCCGGGAGCCGAGGTCGTGGTGCCGAACGACCCGATCGGCGCGGTGTTCCGCGATGCCGAACTGAAGTTCATCACGAAAGACACCTATAACGCTCTCCGCTTCCCAGACGACGATCCGAACCAGCTCACGTTTGCGCAGGCCGACGACCCCTCGCGTCATCTGCCCGATGGGAAGGCGTATGAGTGGGGCCAGACGATATACTTGATGCTCTACAAGTTCCCGTATGAACTGGCATCGAATCCGGGGGGCGCGCCGCCTCAAGTCGAGTTCCGCTTCAGTTCCGAAGGGGCCTCGTTCCGCAACCTCACCGTTACCTCAAAGAGATTCCGAGGCTCTGCGCCGAGCGACCCGGAAAGCGCCTACGCCGTGATCTCGTTCACGATTCAAGGCTCTGGGTCTACGGCGATCCCGCCTGGGAACGGGGTCGTGACGGCTGCGGTGAGCGCTCAGTTCAATGCCGGTGATCCGGTGCAGAGCGTGGCGCTCGACCCTGCCAAGGTGCGAAGGACCTTCGTCGTGTCGAACCCGCTTTCGGTCGTGGTCGCATTCGAGCCTGACGGAACGCCAAGCCTCAACTACCAGATCGGCTACACGACGGTGGCCGATGACCCTGAGGCGGTCGTCAATGGCTCGCCGGATATCGGAGCGACTCTTAAGCGCGAGGACCGGTTGCTGGCTTCGGCAGGGCTGGTGTCTCATGGCCAGCAAGGGAACAAGATCATCGCCGTCGTCGACCGCAGCTTGATGACGCTGATTCGGGGCCCGAACCGGGGGCTCGACCAAGTGCGCGTCGATCGTGGCGACCTTACCTGGCAGGGCGGCCTGGCGGCGGTTCGCAAGCCGATCAACCCGCTGGCCTACCCGAACTTCGAGGACCTCCCGACGCAGTTCCCGAACGTGAGCCTCGACTATCCCGACATCGAGAACCGCAGACTCGAAGTGACGAAGGATAAGTTCGGAATCGCTGAAAACCCGATTTACAGTTCGGTGAGTCTGAACCCGCCGACCAACGTCAACGAATCGACGCCCGAAACGAGGTTGTTGCAGTACACGCGAGTGGACCTCGACTACAACGTACCGAGGTTCCAGCCCGCGAACCTGTGGACGGTCCTGAACTCGGTGGGAGACTCCGAGCCAGGCGGGTACTACGGCCGATTGGAGGTCTTCGTCGACACGAGCGGCAACGGCAACCTCGACCGACGGGGCCGCCGAGAAGCCTACCGGTCGATTCGAACCGGAGTTTCGGTGCCGGCTGACGAGAAGATCGTGGTCGAAACCCCCGTGGTGGATTTGGGATCGCTGGCGCATGGCACTGGGTTCGCGACGGGTGGAAGCCCCTATCCGTGGAACCAGCCGGGTTCTCCGTTCACGCCGTGGACCGGGCCGTACGATCAGGTGTTCAAGCCGTTCGTGGTTCGCAACGAAGGGAACGTCAACCTGCTGAACCTTCGACTCGCGAAGTCCTATCAGATTGGGGCGAACCCGCGACAGCCTTGGGGAGTTTCGGCGCCAGCCAATCATGAAAGGAGCTGGCTCGATACGGAATGGAACCTCTGGAGCGACATCGATTCGACCTTTGCGTTGAACGCGCTCGACGGCTCGAACAACGTGCTGCTGCAAAAGGCGAGGGTCGGGGACAGGGCCGCCACCGAATTGACGACCAACCCGATCCGTCGGACCAACGCGAACCTCGGGGTCGCTCAAAGCACCCTTCTGGCCGCGCCGACGCCCGCTCCTCCGCGAGTGGGAGTTTCGATCCCAATTGGCTCCCCTGTGGGCGCCTATTCCTCGATCCTGAGAGTCATCGAAGACTCCGTCGGCCAAGACGAAACGCTTCAGTACACGGTTCTGCCGGGGAACGTTCTTCAGAACGCCGAGGCTCAGTCCGATCCGACGCTGACGCTCCGGTTCAACGTTAGAGAATCGCGGCTGACGAACACGTACACCCAACTGACTTCGCCCATGGTCCACGACCTTGTGGCGGGGGGCGAGACCTTCCTGCACCAGAACGCTCAGCCCACGGGCATGAGGGATTTGAACGGGACGCTCACCTTCGCGTACACGTCGACGATGGACGCCTTCAACTCGGCGCAGCCGCTGACTGCGAGCCTGAACGACCAGTGGCGGATCTACATTGCGACGCTGAACGGAGTTAGCCCCACCTCCGGGCAGCAGATTGGGACGGGCTACTTGCCCGACCTCAACGCGTTCTCGCCGGACGGGGTTCGCTACTTCCGACAAGAGGTCGGCCCCTTCCCGACGCAGTCCCCGACCACGCTGTTTGCGCTGCCTGCGGGCGAAACGGCCGTCGCAGGGACCGAGAAATACGGCAATCCGAGCTTCCCGCTCCTGGGAACGGTCAATCCGTTCAGCGGAGCGATCCATCCTTCGACGTTTCTTGCCTTCACAGGGGAAACGCAGGTTCAAACGCCCAGCGGCCGCAGGGGAGAGTCTCGCGTGTTCGTCACCTCGGTTCAGGTGGATCCGAACGGCGCGATCAACATTCTTGAACCCGGCTACGTTGCCATCGCAGACACGGGAGCTAAGGGCCGGCCCGCGCTCGTGCAAACTGGGAACGACACCGGCACCGCGTTTTATGCCGCCGGCGGCGTGGGCCAGACCCGAATCTACTGGGTTTCGTTCCAAAACACGGGCGGTGCGAACTACAACCGCACGCAAGCGAACGCGTTGAACACCGGTACAGGGTTTGAATACGTGCATTCACCGTCCGTTCACGCGCGCACCTATCGCGGAGTCAGCGCCAGCGGCATCGACCCCGGCGACAGGCTATTCGAGCTCACCTTTATCGGCAAGCTCCGGGGACGGCCCCAGTCGGAGGTGTTTTACGGCAGGATGGTCGGCACAGGAACCTACGGCGGACCCTCGACGAACGGACTGAGGTACTTGCCCCCGATCACGAACGAACTGCTCGAAGCTTCGGGCGAGCGGGGCGTCTATCGAACGGCCGGAGTCTCTTGGAACACGGGTGCGACGGTTCAACTGCAGCAGTTGCTGAACGGAAACCTCACGAACCTCGAAGTCGCCAACACGAAGACCGTGGACCGCGAAACCGGGATCATCTCGTTCACCACCACGCTCGGTGGGAAGGCGTACCTCGACCCGAACATGGGCACGGTTCGCTTCAGCGGCGTTGCGCCCTCGAATTCGGCGCAGTTGTTCCTCAGCTACACGGCGCGGTTCATCAGAGTGAGCGCGGGCGTTGGCGCGGCGCACTTCACGCCGACGATGCTGTTCGATGATCGGATGATCGGCGAATTCAGTTACTGGGCGAGGCCCGACAACAGCCCGCTCGTCCCGGCCAACGCTTCGAGCCTGCCGGACGATCCGGTTCGGTCGGCCCGAATGGTGTTCTCGTATGGCAGGTCGGCTGCGGGTTCGGGTCAGGCCGCGAGGCCGTACTTGAGGACTTTGCGGCTTGGCGTTCAGCTCCCGAGGCCGATTCACACCCAAGCGAACGGGGGAATCACCGCTTTGACCTCGACGGGCCAGGCGTCGTTCTACCAGATCGACCCTGCGAACGGAAGACTGTACTACACCGCGGACGACGAAGGCCGGTCGGTGACGATCACCTACACCGGCGTCGACGAAACCACAGGCGCGCCAATCCCCGGAATCCAAGTGACGGTTCCGATCGGGGTCGTCTCAGAGACCGGCGAAGCTCCCGTGCGAATCGAGCAGGCGATCAACGAGTCGCAGCCGTTCCTGTTCGTCGATCCGTTCGACAATCCTCTCGCGTCGCTCAGGCGTCCGGGACTCATTTGGTTCTTGTGGACGAGCACGCGCGCGGGAACTCCCGACATATTCTTCCAAGCGATTGCGCCCCGGTTCACGCCTTCTCCTGTGGGTCGAAGCTGATCGCGAAAACAGAGATTTGGGTTCAAAATCGAGGTTTGCGCTTCGATTGTGGGCTTGCCGCGAACAACATGGGCGTCGGCAACCGTCTTTGGAAGTGGATTGGAGGCGTCTGGTTCGGTTGACATGCCCGGAGGGCGGGTGATAAGATAGCCTTGCTAAGCCAGGGAAGCGGGATTCTTACTTATGGCCAAGAAGCTGAATAGCGTGGTCGGAATCGACATCGGAAGTCGTTCCATCAAAGTCGCTGAAATACGGAGTCAAGGGCGCGACGTGGTCGTTACGGCGCTGGGGATCATCGATACGCCGGAGGGCGCGGTCGATCATACGGGCATTTACAACAGCGACGCTGTTGCGAATGCGCTCAAGCAGGCCCTGTCGTCGAGCGGCGTAAGCGTGGGTCAAGCGGTTGCGACGATCGCTGGGCAGGCTTCCGTGTTGGTCCGGACGCTCGAGGTTCCCAAAATGAACCCGAACGAACTCCGCGAGCACATGCAGTGGGAGATCAACCGGAACATTCCGTTTTCCGAGAGCACGGTCGTGAGCGATTACCGTGTGGTCGACGAGGGCGCTGAGGGCGCTCAGAACATGGACGTGGTGATGGCGATCAGCCCTCAGTCCGCCATTGAGACCCTCATGGCTTGTGTCAAGAAGGCCGGTAAGCAACTGTTCGCGATCGACGTCGAGCCGCTCGGCCTCGCAAGGTCGGTCTTCACCAGTTACGGCGACGAATTCGACAACCAGACGGTTTGCCTGGTGGACATCGGGCACAAGACGACTTCGATCAACATTTATCGCAACGGCAAGCTGTTGATGCCGAGGCAGGTTCCTCTGGGCGGCGAACTCCTCACGAAGTCGATCGCCGATGGCCTAGGCGTGAGCGGCCCCGAAGCCGAGGAGATCAAACGCAATCAGGCCGACGCCTCGCAGGTCTCCGCCGGAGGGGCGGCGACCCAGCAGTTCACCGCCTACAATCCGTTTGCGGAAGCGGGCGAAGGCGGAGCGCCCGAAGCGAGCGGGGAATCGGCAGCGCCGGTGCCCGCTGCGGATGCCAATCGCGTCAACGCATTCATCGTCGACGGTCTGTCGGAGCTTGCCGAAGAGGCGCGGCGTTCCATCGAGTATTTCCGGAGCAAAGGCGGCGAGGTGGAGCGGATCGTGCTCTGTGGCGGCGGCGCGGGATTGCGCGGCCTGAACACGTACCTCAGCAACGCCTTGGGCTTGCCGTGTGACATTTTCGACCCGACTCGGCGTCTTCAGATTAACGCAAAGAAAGCATCTGAGGAGTTCGTTGCCGGGCACAAACAGGAGTTCGCGGTGGCGGTCGGTAACGGCCTGCACATCATGTTCGATTAGGAATGGCGGATGAAGCTCAACCTACTACCGACCCACGTATCTAAGGAAGCAGGCGCGAAGACGGCCTGGGTGTTCTCGCTCCTCATCGCGGCTGCATCGATCGGCGCTGCGGTGTTCCTGCAGGTGAGTTCTCGCCAGCAGCTTTCCGAATCCATCGAGGCCGCTCGGCAGAACGAGGGGACCGCGGCGCAGGCGCTGAGGCTCTCGCAAGAAGCGGACGCCATCATCGCCCAAGCTCGCGGCATCATCATCAATATCGACCTGGCCGACGCCATGATGGCTCACAACAACACGTATCCGGACCTCTATGACGAAGTCCGACGGTACGTGCCCAGTTTCTTCCGCATGACCTCTCTCTCGGCGAGCCCCAGCGGCGCTGACACCTGCGTGGTGACGATGACAGGGGTCATTCGGACTTATCAGGACTACGCCAACCTGATGCTGGCATTGATGAGGATTCCCGGAGCCCAATCGGTGTCCCGGGACGGGTATCAGATCATCGATCCCGTGGTGCCTTCGCTGAATGAAACCGACCAGACTGGCCGCCCGATTCGGCCCGGAGAATCGAACATCCCCGACGATCCGACCGCTCGGCTCAACTACTTGATGTCGCAGGGCGGGACAACCGGATTTTCGGGCGTCGGCGGGTTTGGGAGCGACAGCATCGCCGCCCGAGGAGCGATGCCCGATTGGTCTGAGATCACCGTGTCTGTGGTCTTGCAGCGGAACCTTCAGACTCCCGATCCCCGAGCCACCATAGCCGGTGCGCAGGGCGGTGGGGGAGGTGGCACCGCGCCAGGTGGTGGAATTCCCGGTCCCACGCCCGCAGGCGGAGGCGGCGGTGGCGGCCCGAGCGTTTTGATGGAATAGCAGGAAGGTCAACTCTATGTCGAAACTCAGCCCCGTTACCATCCTGTCGTTTGGAATCGCCATTGCGATCGTGGCGCTCTCCTATGGGTACTTCTATGAGTGGTCGCCCAACATGCTGGCTAAGTCCTATTGGGATGCTCACAAGGAAAAGGTGGACGCCGAAGCGAACAAGCTCAGCCGTGCCCAGAAGCGCAAGGAAGACGCGATCCAAATGGTGCAAGACAAGGCGGATCAGTGGAAGGCCGTGGTGGCGCGCCATACACCGCCCCCTTCGGTCTCCCAAGGCGGGATCAACCTTGCGGTCAACGCATGGCAGCTCACCGTAGACACGTATGCCTTTCGGAACAGCGTGCAAAGGCAACTCAACGCGCAGATCAAGCGGGGCGGAGTGACCGTCGTCGCCGGTCCTACGGTTCCAGATCCGGGTCCGCAGGCGAGTTCGCTTGTCGCCAACTACTTCAATATGCCGCCGTTCCAATACCCGGTGGTGATTTACGATTTCGGGTCGGTAACGGTGCGAGGGAACTACTCGCAGATCATGAACCACGTTCGGTCATGGTCGTCGATGCCGAACTTCTTGGCGGTGGCCGATGGGCTTCAGCTCACGGGAACGTCGCCGAACCTGACGGCAACTTACAGTCTTACGGTGGTCGGATACATCAGGGCGAAAGAGACGTTCCCGCCCGTTCCAGAAGGCGCGAGCGCCGGTGGCGGTCCGGGCGCGCCCGGTGGAGTGGGAGGGCCGCCTTCGGGAGGCTCGCGACAAGGCCCGATGCAAGGCTTTTGACGAGACAGGCCTAGAATGAAGAGAGTGGGTCGAATGTTGGAACTGAATCGAAGCAGAATCGAATTGAGCGTGCTCGCGCCGGTGGTCCTGATGGGGCTGCTTGCGGGTTGTACGCCGCCGCCGGATCAAGACGCGCTGGCCAACCCAGCGCCCGCACCGAGTGGAGACGCGCCGGCCACCACGACGGACTTCTCTCCCGACGTCGACGCCGGAGTGCCGATCGATGCCGCCCCCATGGACCCGGGCAAGCTGTCGCAACTCATCGCGAGCCGGGGGTTCAGCGCGCGGACCGATCCCTTCGCCTTGTTCCCTACGGAGAACCAGTTTGAGAGCTTGCAGCGAGCGGAGCGCCTGTTGCAGGAAACGGGCGGATGGGCGCTGGAGGTCTCACCGCCTGTGGAGACTTTCGAAGAAGAGGCCTATGAGGCTCAGCCCTATCGTCGTCTGTCGGGCGTGATGGTGGGCGACACCGTGCAGGCCATCGTCGTCATGGAGACTGGAAAGTTTTACACCGTCAGACCGGGAATGCAGATTCCCAACAGCGAGTGGACGGTCGTTTCCATCGATCAGGAGAAGGCGATTCTGCGAAGGCCCGGCAATCGCAAGCCGAACCAGATCGTCGTCAGACTCGAATCTCCCCCTGCCGGCATGGCGACAGGTGGGCAGCAACCTCAAGGTGGCGGTGTCGCCGCGCCGGGCACGGAAGGACCAGGCTCGATTGGGGCGCCCAACGCGCCGGGAGGCTCGGGCGGAGCTTCTGGGGCCATAGGATAAGGGCCGCGAACCTAGACTTGAAAAAATACGTTCCATAATGAACAGAGGTAACGAAACACGATTTGAAACTTCAGAATGTTCGGAGGCAAAACATGAGCAAACTCATCCGATTCTTAGCTAGCGCAGGGCTTGCCGTAGGCATCCTCGCCCTCGCGCCCGTCAACGTAATGGCACAGGGCGATCCGGGCCAGACGATCATCGAATCGTTCGAACTTGAGCAGGCCGACGCAAGGGAAGCCATCAAGATGCTGTTCCGGCACGTGAACGTGTCCTATAGCGTCGCACCGGAAGTCCAAGGAACCGTTACCTTGAGTCTCAAGCGAATGCCGTTCGAGACGGTTCTTCGCAACATTCTGAACCAGATTGATGCCACGTACCGCATCGAGGGCGGCGTCTACCAAATCATCAAGCGCGAGCCCCCGGTAACGTCCGGCGGTGGCCCAGAGACCTTGCCGGAGACTCCCGCAGCGTCTCTGCCCGTCCGGCGACTCAAGATTCGGTCCGCGGACCCCCTGTTCATCATGCTGATGCTCCAGGGCAGCCAGTCGACGAGCACCTGGCCGGAAATGAGCACCGTGTTTAACACGGGTCGCGGCGGTTTCGGCGGCGGCGGCGGCTTCGGCGGCGGTAGCGGCGGCTTCGGTAGCGGCGGCTTTGGCGGCGGTGGCTTTGGCGGCGGTGGCTTCGGCGGTGGCGGCTTCGGCGGCGGAAGCGGTGGCTTCGGCGGCTTCGGCGGCGGCGGCTTCGGCGGAAGTGGCGGCTTTGGCGGCGGCGGCTTCGGCGGCGGCGGCGGTTTTGGAGGCGGCGGTGGCCGCGGTGGTGGCGGTCGCTTCTAAGGCTGCAAGCTGGGGCATCGCCAAAGGTTGTCTATGGAGGGTATGGAGAAAATGCGTATTCGCTTAGGTCGGATTGGGCTGATCGGCGTCGCCGGAATGGCGCTCGCCGTCAGCTCCTGGGCACAGTTGTTGTCGGAACTTCGGGTCGACCTCGAACTGAAGGACGCCGATATGCTCGCTGCGACTCGGATGCTGACTCAGCAAACGGGCTTGCAGTTCGTGATCATGCCGAGCACAGAGCCGATGCGAAAGCTCAATCTGAAGCTTCGCCAGGTGTCTGTGGACGATGCGATCGCCTACATTTGCCAAAACGCAGGCGCGAGCTATCGCAAGGATCACAACGGCGTGTATATCATCAGCTTTGGCCCAGAGCCGGAGACGGCCAAGACGGATACGGCCGCGCCCCCCAAGGTGGACGTGCCCAAGATCGTCAAGAAGGTCAAGCTGCTGAAGGCGAACGCCAAGGACGTCTACAGCCAGCTTTACGGAAACGTGCCGGACATGAACGACGGGTTCCGGGAGCTTGCGCGGTTCAACAACCTCGTGAACCCTCACGTTTTGAAGGACCTGAGCAAGCAACCGATCCTCAATGGCGGGTCGGGCAACTACCAGCCCGTAAACTCGCAGGCGCTGCCCGACAACTTCTCGGAGTCCGGCAACGACATCCTCTTGCCGGGTGAAGGCTCCGGCCAGATCGGTGGGATCGGCGGCGGTCCCGGCGGTGGCCGCGGCGGGCTTGGCCAAGGTGGCGGCGGCCTCGGACAGGGCGGCGGTGGCTTTGGACAAGGCGGCGGCGGCTTCGGTCAAGGTGGCGGTGGTTTTGGCCAAGGCGGCGGCAGCGTCAACTTGCAGGGTGGCGAAGGTCTCGTCGGCGATTCGATCGACTTCATCAGCTACGACCCGAACGACAATAGCATCATCGTGCGAGGCTCAGAAGAGGACATCGCTCGGCTTCAAGCTTACATCAGCATGTTCGACGTTGCGCCCAAGCAAGTCATCATCAAGGTCGAGTTCATCACGACGAGTTCGAGCTTGAGCAAGTCGCTCGGCTTCGACTGGTTGTATGAACGGGGAACGGTGTTCACCGGCGTCCGGCCAGGATCGTTCGCTCGAGCGGGCGACCCCGTGTTCCTCAACTACGCAACGGGCGCGGTGACGACTCGGATGAGGGCGCTCCTGCAGGAAGGTTACGGAAAAGTCGTTCAGGCGCCGGTCATCCGAACGCTGAACAACCAGCCCGCCTCCGTTCTGCAAAACGTCTCGACCACCCTCTTCATCAACCAGGTGGTCAGCGTAGGCAACGGCCAAGTCATCATCGCTCCGCAAGCCTTCCAGTTGACGATCACCACCGGACTTACGGTGGCGCCTCGTATCAACGAAGACGGCTATGTGACGGTGTTCTTGAACGTGCCCGTGCAGGACTTTGGCCAGCTAAGGCGAAGCCCGGACGGATCGGAAATCCCCGACGTGCTTTCTCAGATCATCAGCGTGGTCGCTCGCGTCAAGAGCGGGGAAACCATCGCGCTGGGCGGCATGGTCCGCAAGCAGGACGCCGGTAGTCAGGCGCGATTCCCGATCCTCGGGGATCTGCCGATCATCGGCCAGTTCTTCCGGTCGAGCAACCGAGATCGGAACAACACCGAGTTGCTGATCTTCGTTACGCCGACGATCGTGACGGATGACGCCTCGGGCGGACTCGGGCCGTAGGAACCCTAATCGAATACGCATATTCGGCGGCAGGCAATCGTTGCCTGCCGCCGAACGTCTTCATACTCATGGACCGCTGCTGGATTCTCCTCGGGATGATGGGCTCCGGGAAGACGACGGTCGGCCAGTTGCTCGCTCGAAAGGCGGATCGGTTGTTTTGGGATACGGACTCCCTGCTTCAGGCAAAGCTGGGGAGGCCGGTCAGCCAACTCTTCCACGTCTACGGTGAGGAAGCGTTCCGATCGCACGAGACGGCCCTTCTCGCCAGCTTGGAGCCGGCCGCCGCGGTTCTTTCGACGGGGGGAGGCATCGTCGTTCGGGCAGAAAACTGGCAGCATCTGCGCCGCTTAGGCCATACGGTGTATGTGCGCGTTGCCCCCGAAGTCCTCAAGTCACGCCTGAAGCGAAGCAAAAGGCGGCGGCCCCTGCTCTGGCGGGAAGACTGGCAGGACCGGATCGACGAGATCCTTGCGGAACGGCGCGAACTCTACGAACAGGCCGATGCGGCCGTCGATATCGGCAATGAGGGGCACGACGAGGTGGTCGAGGCGCTCCATCGAGCGTTCTTGAGCCTCGCGGGGAGGGTGGATTGATCGTCGTTCAGCATCGAACCGGCCAGTATCCGATCGAGTTCCTTGAAATTGCCGAAGTCCGACGACGGCTAGGTCAAGGCCACTTTTTGGTCACCGATGAAAATGTCGCCCGTCACTGGGGAGGCGCAATCGGAGATATACTGCCCACGCTCGTTCTGCCGCCGGGGGAGCCGACGAAATCTGTCGCTATGCTGGAGCGGGTGGCTCGGTGGTTGGCGCAATCCGGTGCAACGCGGCGTTCGAAGGTCGTGGCCTTTGGCGGGGGCGTTATCGGCGACCTCGCGGGGCTTGCTGCCGCAACGTATATGCGTGGCGTCGAGTTGATTCAAGTGCCCACCACCCTGCTCGCGCAAGTCGATTCGTCGGTTGGCGGGAAGGTGGGAATCGACTTGCCGGAGGGAAAGAACCTCGTGGGCGCCTTCCATGCCCCGACGGCGGTTTGGATTCCGCCGGAAGCTCTCATGACGCTTCCCAAACGCGAGTTTATCAACGGAGCCGCTGAGGTTTGGAAGTACGCCTTTGCGGTCGACTCGGCGCTGCTGTCGTCGTTGGAGTCGCATCCCTTAGTGCCGGAATCGTCGAAGCTGAAGGAAGTTATCGCTCGGTGCATCGACCTCAAACGGCAGATCGTCGAGCAAGACGAGAGGGACGAGCGGGGGATTCGGGCGGTCCTAAACTTCGGACACACGATCGGCCATGCCTTGGAGCGAGCGTCCAACTATGAGTCTCTTCTCCACGGAGAGGCGATCGCAATCGGGATGGCGGTCGAGGCGCGAATTGGCGAGGAACTCGAATTGAGCCCCACCGGGATCGCAGACCAGATCGACCGAGGGCTTTCCGGCCAGGGGCTTCCCGTACGCTCCGAGCTTCTCGAAGACGGCAAGTCCGTGCTCGAGGCGATGCGCACCGACAAGAAAGCGGAGGAGGGAAGGCTGGCCTTTAGTCTCCTTACGGGTCTGGGCGCGTGTAAACTCGTTACGGACGTGCCCGAAAAGGTCATCCTCCGGGCCATCGAGCGAACATGTCGAACCTCCGTACGGGACTGATCGCCCTCACAACCCTGCTCCTGGGCGCGGGGTATGCCGCGAGTCAGCGGGCCTTCTTCAGTGGCGAGGCGAGCCAATGGGCCGAACGGGTCGATTCGCCCCCCATAAAAGCCCTTGCGGGAGCGCTGTTCGTCGCAGCTCTGTTATTGATGGTCGTGCGCGACAAAGGAGATAGCAGCGAGAAGCCGTGATTGGCAGGGTGCTTCGGATCCGATACGACGTAGTCCAACTCATCGGCGATGGGCCGGTGTTCCGGTCGTATGTTGCCCGCGACCGGGTTCAGGGCCGCGAGGTTTGCATCCGTGAATTCAAGCCGCCTTTCGACAAGGAACCCGAGTTCGTCGATGCGGTTCGCAAGTGCGTGGATTCGCTGGGCGACGTGAAGCACGCCAGCGTCGAGCGCTTGCTGGAGGTGGACGAGGACGAAGGCACGCCGTTTATCGTCGGGGAACTTTCAGCAGGTTCCTCCCTCGCCGAGCGAATCCGGCGGCTCGCCCCGTTTTCGGTGTCGGTCGCGGTCTCGACGGCGGTGTCGATTTGCGAGGGTTTGACGGCGCTGCACGACGCCGGGATCGTCCACGGGGACGTAGGCGAGCCTAACATCTGGGTTTCGACGACTGGCGAGGCGCGGCTGCAACTCGCGGGGCTGTGGCAGGCTTACTCGGCAAGCCAGACGGCGGGAGGCGTGGTGCTGCCTGCAATGGCGCCCTCCTTGGCTCCCGAAGTCAGCCAAGGAGCCATGCCGAGCCCGTCCTCCGACGTTTACGGAGTCGGTGTGATCCTGTTCCACCTCTTGACGGGACGTATGCCGTATCACGCCGAACACCCCGTCGCGCTGGCGATGAAGCACATTTCGGAGCCGATTCCCAGCACCCGATCCATCAACCCCTCGGTGCCGGTCGCGCTCGATCGCGTGGTTCAAAGAGCCCTTGCCAAGAACCCCGAAGAGCGATACCAGACGGCGGCGGGCCTCTTGAGCGACTTGCGGATGATTCGGGACGCTCTGCGATTCGGGAGAAAACCGACCACCTCAGATTCCCCCCGGCGCGACGAGAAGCCGACGCAAGTGGCCCCGGCGATGTCGGCCGCGCGTCGTCCCCGCTCGAAGCCCGACGAAAAGGAGTGGGAGGAGTCAGAACCGAGAGACGTCCCGACGTGGCTGGTGATGGCGATGGTGTTTCTCGGAAGCCTCGTCGTGTTCATGCTGGCAGGGTGGCTGTTCTTCAACCTCAGCCGTCCGAGGGCGATCGTGGTTCCCGACGTGACTCGCCTGACTCTTCGAGAAGCCCAGGACCGGCTGCAATCAGCTCAGTTGCGGGTTCGCGTCGCCCGGAGGGAGTCGAATGAGGAGGTTCCGGCGGATACCGTTCTGGAAAGCGAGCCACCGGCGGGCGCAAAGGTGTATGAAGGCAACACGGTGCAACTGGTGGTGAGCGCGGGGAGTCGGTTTGTGGATGTGCCTGATCTCAGGGGCAGAACGCTCGACAGCGCGCGCGAGCTGCTCGACACGATTGGGCTGAAGCTCGACGAAAGGATCGAAGAGCAGCGGGATCGGGAAATGGAGCCCGGCACCATCCTCGCCCAAGCGCCCCCTCCACGCCAAAGGGCCGAGCGGGGGACGGCGGTGCGCGTGACGGTGGCGTCCGATCGCTCGACTTCGACTTCAGCGGAAGCGAACAAGCGCTACCTCTTTACCATCCGCATTCGCCTTCGCGACATTGAGAGTTCGGTGATGCTTCGAGTGGATCTGGCCGACTCTCGGGGAACTCGGACCGTCTATGAGAACGAGCACAGTCCGGAGGAGTTGGTGGAGATCACGGCCGAAGGGCAGGGCCCTCAGGCTACCTTCTCGATCTACTACGACAACGAACTCGTCAAGCAGGTGACCAAGGACTCTGCCGAACCTGACACTGGAGAAGAAACATGAAATGCGAGCTCGCCCCGTCGATCCTCTCGTGCGATCCAGGGCGATATCGCGAAGCGGTTGCCGAACTCCTTGCCGCTGGAGTTGAGCGAGTTCACTTCGACGTGATGGACGGACAATTCGTGCCTCCGATCACCTTTGGAGCGGGGTTGGTTCGTAGTCTGAGGGACCTCGGCGACGCGGTATTTGAGGCGCACCTCATGACGCTCACACCCGAATCCCACTTCGACGCATTCCTCGAAGCCGGGTGCCAGTCGATTATTTTTCATCAGGAAGCCACTCCCCACGCGCACCGGCTGTGCCAGCGGCTCCGAGAGCGAGGGATTCGCGCTGGGGTCGCGCTGAACCCCTCGACCCCCGTCGACGCGATTTTGGAGGTGTCCGATGTGCTCGACCTCGCCTTGGTCATGACGGTCAATCCGGGCTGGGGAGGCCAGGAGTTCCTTCGGGCGTGCCTGCGAAAAGTCGAGACGATTCGGCGGGAGTGCCCGGACCTCGACATCGAAGTGGACGGCGGGATCGATCCTCTCACCTTGGGGCTTGCCAAAGCTGCAGGGGCGAACGTGTTCGTTGCGGGGAGCTTCTTGGCGAGTTGCCCCACGCTGACTTCGGGGGTCGAGCAGTTGAGGGCGGAATGCGACTGAAGATCGCCACCACGGCGTTCTTCTTGACCGGAATGGCGCTTCTGGCGCTTTGGCCGTGGCTGGTTGGGCCACGCCCCCCGGAAGGCGCTCCAAGGCCCGAATTGGCGAAGTACGCGCGTCGAATGTCGCTCTACGTGGTGGGAACGCTGACGAGTTTCACTCTGGCGGCGATCTGCGCGCTGCTGATCGTGAGGAAGGTGAGGCTGGAGTTCCGTGACCGCTCGCGTGAGAACTTCGAGGAGTTGATCGAGAGCACCCTTCGGGACCATGGCCGTAAGTGACCCGATCCGTTGGATGCGCCAAGCGATTCGCCTTTCGAAGCGGGGATTCCCTGCGCCGAACCCTCGCGTCGGGTGCGTGATCGTTCGGGAGGGGGCGGTCGTGGGCAAGGGATACCACCCCTATGCGGGCGCGCCGCACGCTGAAGCGATGGCCCTCGCACAAGCCGGAGAGTCCGCCCGGGGTGCCGATGTGTTCGTCACTTTGGAGCCGTGCAATCACGTTGGACGGACCCCACCGTGCGCGGACGCGCTGATTCGAGCGGGGGTTCGAAGCGTGGCCATCGCCCTTCGCGATCCCAACCCGAGGGTCGAGGGCGGAGGAGCGGAGCGCCTGAAGGAAGCGGGGATCGAAGTGTCCGTCGGGCTCTGCGAGGACGAGGCCAAGGCGGCGAACTGGGTCTTCCACGAAGCCATGTCCCGCAATCGCCCCGTAGTCGTCCTCAAGGCCGCGATGGGTTTGGATGGCAGGGTGGCGCTCCCTTCGGGCCAGAGTCAATGGATCACGAGCGCGGAGTCCCGGGTCGCAGGGCAAAGGCTTCGGGCGGAGTTGGGCGCGGTGCTTGTGGGAAGGGGGACGGTCGCAACTGACGACCCTTCGCTCACGGCACGGATCCGCGGCGTGGTGAATCCGCCTGTCCGGATCGTTCTCGATCCAGAGGCCCGGCTTCTGGGCACCGAAAGGGTTTTCGGCCCGGGAGCGGAGACGCTGTGGTGCGTTGCGGCCGAGCGGGCGACGGAGGCTCAGTTCCCCGTTCGAATGGGGGCGGACGGAGTCGATTTGGAGGCGCTGCTCACCCAACTCGGGAGTCGAGGGGTATTGGGAGTTCTCGTGGAAGGCGGGCCTCGGACAATTACCGGCTTTTTGCGTTCGGGCGTCGTGGACTGGATCGTCCTCTTTATCGCCCCGAAGCTGCTCGGAGCGGGTAAGACGTGGGTCGAGGACCTTGGTTTTCAGACTCTCGATGCCGTGCTTGCGGTCTCTGATGTGAGCGTTCAGAAGCTGGGCTCGGATTTGATGGTGATGGCGCGGGTCCCACGCCCGTTGTAACGGCTGCTTGGGTTCAAACGTTAGTGCTTTTGCGCGACGCGCAAGGAGAAAGAACGATGCAACGGATGGGATTCTTGAGAACGATGGCGCTCGCCGGCGTAGGCTTGGTTTTCGCCGGTTTGGCGGTTGCGGATCGGTCGATCGAAGTGAAATCGGGTTGGGTGGTGCCGGTTCGATTCGACTCCGATCTTTCGATCAAGAGCCGCCAAGGGCAGCGCGTTTATGCGATCGTCGAAGACTCGCGAGACCTCCCGAAAGGCTCTCAACTCGAAGGCGAGGTCGTCCGGGTTCAACCCGAGCGGGACGGCCGCCCTGGGTTCGTCGACGTGCGATTCCAAACGATTTGGTTTCCCGATGGCTCCCGGCACAAGATCGACGCCGTGCCCGTTTCGCTCCGCTCCGACAGGATCACCAAGGACCGCGACGGGAGGATGGTGTTCAAGCAATCCAAGCCTAAGTCCGAAAGGACGGTTTTTGGCGCGATTCTCGGAGGAGCGCTGCTGGGATCGCTTATCGACAAGCCGTTCGAGGGCGCATTCCTTGGGACCCTTGCTGGGATTCTGATCGCTGAAGGCGAACGAAGCGCGTCCGAGGTCCTCGTTCGGAAGGGCGACGCTTACGGAATGCTGTTTCAACGCGACTTCAAGGCGAAGTTCGACGACCGATACGACCCTCGGGACAACCGGTACGACCCTCGCGGCAATCGCAATGATCCACGGGGCGATCGGTACGACCCTCGCGACGATCGGTATGATCCACGGGGCGACCGCTACGACCCTCGCGGCGATCAGTATGATCCCCGCGGGGACCGCTATGACCCCCGGAACGGCGGAGCGAGAACGCCAATTCAGCTCCTCATCGACAACCGAGCGGTGAGCTTCCCGCAGGGCCAACAGGCCTACGACGACAGGGGAGCGATCATGGTGCCCATTCAGCCTCTGCAGAAGCAACTGGGATTCTCCGTGCAGTGGGTTCGCGACAGCCGCCGCGCCTATATCGAGACCGACGACGCCATTCTAGTGGTTGAACAAGATCAGGCGGATTGTCGTCTCAATGGTAAGCGCGAACGAATGGCACGGCCCGCAGTCTTCCGCGACGACGTGATCTACGTGCCACTGGAGACGCTGAAAGGACTTACGGACCGGAACCTACGAATCGAGGGCACGTTTACGAAACAATAGACGTTGAAAGAAATAGACAGCTTCTTCCTCCCTCCCCCAAGCCCCGTCTCTCGCCCTCAGAGCGGGGCTCTTTTTTGCCCGTTCATAGCTTCAGAAACCACTCGTGAAGAACCGTCGAGTCGGTCAGCTCGGGGTGGAAACTGGTCCCGATCCGGTTTCCTTCTCGCACGGCGACCACCTGCCCCTCGACTTCGGCGAGAATCTCGACGCCCGGTCCTAGCTCAGTGGCGACCGGCGCACGAATGAAGACGCCCGTAACGGGCTCGTCGAACCCTTTGAACTGCACCGGAGCCTCGAAGCTGTGGACCTGCGCCCCGAACGCGTTTCGAACGACGGCGATATCGAGAACGCCGAGGGTGTACTGCTCGCGCTCGCACACCTCTCGCGCCATCAGGATCATGCCCATGCAGGTTCCCCAGAGCGGCATTCCTCCCTGGGCGCGCTCCTTGAGGGCGTCTCCCAGTCCGAACCGTTGCATCAGGAGCCCGGTCGTGGTGCTCTCGCCGCCGGGGATGATCGCGCGGCCGACCCCTTCGAGGTCATCGGCGGTCCGAAGAAGGGAGATTTGCGAGGGGGCGATTCCGGCTCGTTGCAGCGACTCGACGTGCTTCTGGAAGTCGCCTTGGATGGCGACAACGCCCACTCTCGACGGCATGTCGCGAGTCTACCTGGGCGCTTGGGGGCCGGCCTGAGTACACTCTGCCCGTGATCGACTTGATTGGTGCGCCGTTCGACCTCGGAGGGCAGCGACTCGGAAGCAGGATGGGTCCGGCTGCCGCGCGCCTTGCAGGGCTGGCCGAAACGTTGAGATCTCTCGGTTGTGCCGTGAAGGACCGGGGCGACCTGACTCAACCCCAAGCCGAACCCGGCGCGATGGGGCGAAAAGTGTATCCAAGCGCCTACGTCGCCCTCAAAGAGGTTCGGTCCTCGGTCGAAGACAGCCTCGCGGTCGACTCCGTGCCGTTGGTGATCGGCGGAGACCACACTGTGAGCATCGGCAGCGTGGGAGCAGCCCTTTCGAAGTACGGAACCGACCTCGCCGTCTTGTGGGTGGACGCTCATTCGGACCTGAACACCCCCGGCACTTCGGATTCGGGCAACATTCACGGAATGCCCGTCGCCGCGCTGATGGGGTTGGAATCGGGAGTCGACGGCGAGCAAGAGATTCTCTGGCGGAGGATCATGGCGGAAGTGGTGGGGGCCGAGAAGCTGGGCCCTGGGCGGGCGGCGTGGCTGGGGTTGAGGGAGGTCGATGGGCCGGAGCAAGAACAGCTCGCGCAGATGCCGGGATGCTTCACCAGCACGATGTACGACCTCGACCGGAACGGCCTTGTGTCCGAGATCGACCGGCTCGACGCGTGGATTCGGGAATCAGGGGCGAGCCAGTTATGGATTAGCTTCGACGTGGACGTTCTCGACCCGATCCTCGCTCCGGGAACGGGAACCGCGGTTCGGGGTGGGCTCACCTATCGCGAAATGCACCTCATGGGCGAGATGCTGAGCGAAACCATGCGCGCGCCGGGGTGCCCGTACCGGCTTGCGGGCCTCGACCTCGTCGAAATCAACCCACTCTTCGACAGGGGCAACGAGACCGCTAAGACCGCCGTCGAATGGATCGCTTCCATCTTCGGGAAGACCATTCTGGGCAAGCGGTAGACTCGACCTTATGATTCTCCGGCTGCTGAGCGACGCGCTTCGGCATGAGTCCGCAGCCATCGAGTGGCTGGCGGCTCACTTGGACGAGTCCCATGAGGAGGCCGTTCGGTGGATTCTCGGCTGTCGGGGGCGAATCGTCACGTGCGGCGTGGGGAAGTCGGGGCACATCGCCCGAAAGGCCGCCGGAACGTTGGCGAGTACAGGCACTCCCAGCCTGTTTCTCCACGCCGCCGAAGCGCTTCATGGGGATTTGGGGATGATCACCGCCGACGATATCGTGCTGATGGTCTCTCACAGCGGGGAAACCGACGAGCTCGTTCGGCTGTTCCCTTCCATCGCCGCAATCGGGGCGAGGACGGTCTTGATCACAGGCCGCCAAGAGAGCAGCGCCGGACGCCTAGCAGATCTGGTTTTGGAGACGGGCGTTCGAGAAGAAGCCTGCCCCAATAACCTCGCGCCGACGACCAGTACGACGGTGATGCTCGCCCTATGCGACGCGTTGGCGCTTGCCGCGATGAGCGAGCGGAAGTTCACCGCCGACGATTTCGCGAAGTTCCATCCCAGCGGGGCGTTGGGCAAACGGCTGCTGCTGCGGGTGCAAGATGTCATGCGTTCGGGGGCCGACGTACCCTTGCTGGCCGAGGAAACCGCCCTCAAGGACGTTCTGAGGGCGATCACGAAGGCGGGGGCAGGGGCGGCATGTGTAACCGACCCCGAGGGGCGGCTGCTTGGACTCATCACCGATGGCGACTTGCGGCGGCGTCTGCTGGACTCGCCGTCGCCGTTCACCGATCCTGCGAGCGCGATCATGACCCGAAACCCGTTTCATCTCGGGCCGGACCTCTTGGCGATCGAGGCGCTGGAGTTCTTCCAAAACCTCCCGAAGAAGGTGGGCGAAATCCCGGTGGTCGAAAACGAAAAGGTCCTCGGACTGATCGTCCTCAAGGACCTTCTGCGTTCGGGAATCGTTTGACTTCGGTTTAGCTCGATTCGGGCGTGGCCTCTTCCGCTACGGCCGGCGTCGGCGCTTCAGCGGGCGCCTCGGCTGGAGCCTGGACTGGAGCCTCGACAGGAGCTTCCGCGGCCTGAACGGGCGGCTCAGGCCTTCGACCTCCCGATCGCTGCCGAGGGCCTCCCCTCGCCATCTCTCGCCGATCGGCGGAGAACTCGGTGACCACGTACGGCAGGAGCGCAAGCTCGCGCGCTCTTCGAACCGCCCTTGCGACCATGCGCTGTTCCTTTGCGGTCGTCCCCGTCTGACGGCTCGGCAGCATCTTGCCACGGTCGTTGACGTAGCGTCGAAGGATGTTGAGGTCCTTGTAGTCGACGGAGTAAATCTTGTTGATGGTCAGGTAGCTGACCTTTCTTCTGCGTCTGCCGCGAGGCTTGGACTCGCGATCTGCGCCGAAGTCCTTATCCTTCATGGAGGACTCAGGGGCCGAGGGGGTCGGTGTGGTTTCGCTCATTCGAAGTCGTTTCCCAAAGAGTGCGGTGAACGGTAATTATGGCACATGAATGCGGAGTCCGTGCGCCGAATCCTGAGTTCAACGCAGGATCGATCCAAGCAAGATCACGCGCGTAATAGGACAAGGTTTGCGCGGGCGCAGGGCATCCCTGGTAGGAAAGCGGAATCGAAGGGTGGGGCCGGTAGGGAATGAGTCCTTTGTCGGACGCAGACCGAGAGGTCGCACCGACGCCGTGAGGAAGACCGTAGCCACCAATCCTCCACACCCTCCAGCCCCTGGGGCCGGCCCCGCCAGCCGGCCCTCTGCCTTTTATTCTCGGTAGAAATCGACCTCGAAACGAGTCGTGGGCAAGCTCCGAACTTGTTCGCCGATTGTGCCCGCGAGCGCCGCCGCTTCTGGATGTTTGGGAAAACAAGTTAGCAACTCATTTTCTGCAATTCCGATGCAAAATGTGATACAATGAAACTCACTTCGGCTGTGCGCCCTGTGGCGTGAAGTCGCATCGGAAAAAGGAGGACCTTCCCATGCCCTTTCGTAGCCTAGGCTCGGCCTTGCCCACCCTGCACCATTTCACCGAGCACTGGACGCAAGTGGAGGCTGAATCCCCTGGGATGACGGTGCGCGGGGTGGACCTTGCAACTTGGGAGCAGGCGTTCGGGACGTTGCGCGCCCTTTATGAGGACGCGATCCACAAGGACAGCCACTGGCAGATTGCCATTGGGGACCGCGATGTTCGGCGCGAGGCCATGCGCGAGCACTTGAGGCTCTTCCGAAGTGAGTTTCCTACCAAGGCGAAGAAGACGCCGCTTTGGCAACTCGTGCCCAAGCTCCCCAGAGCCTACGCCCAGCAACCCGAGATTCTCACCGCGCTGAGGGATTGCGCGAGGGTCTGGAACGTCTACAACCAGCATTCGACCGGGCCCAACACGTCGGCTAAGCCCCTCGTGCTGTCGGACGGAACGACGCTGGAGAGGTTTTGTCAGGGTTTCTCAAACCTCCGCAACGCGTATCAGAATGTGCTCGAAGCCGAGCGGAGGGCCATGGGCGCGCGGGAGTCGCGGGATAGGATGCTGCTTCGCGCGGCGGAGTACATGCGCTATTACGACAAAGCGGTCGTCGTTCACTTGGGACCGGACCATCCGCTCAACGCATCGATCCCTGAACTGTGCCCGCCCGATTGTGAGCTTCCGTGCCCCGAACTCGAATGCGCGTGGGATGAGGAGGCCGACAAGGCAAAGCTGACTTGGACGTACGATGGCGAAGAGATCGACCACTTCGAATTGCGCTATCACGCCGGGCCGCGCTATGCGGCCGCCGGTGAACATTCGTGTCAGAAGATCGACCCCGGCCTTCGCGAGTTTCACACTCGGTTCTGTTTGCTGGCGACCGGAAGCATCGCCCTTTACAAACTCTATGCAGTCGCCAAGGACGGAAGGGAGAGCGCAAGCCATTCGGTCCGCGTCATTCGGCCCTAACCGGCCCTGCCGGCGAACTATACTGCGGGAATGGGAAGCTGGCTCGTGTTCATTGTCGTTGGCGCTTTGGGGTTTCAGGTTTCGCAAGGCAAGCCCGAGGGCATGAAGGCGCTGGAGTTCTTGTTGGGCCACTGGACGTCGCAGGAAAGGGTGACGCCGCCCTCCGGCGAGCCGTTTGAGTTCACCCTTCAGGGCGAGAACAAGTGGATTCTGGGCGGGGCGGCGCTTCAGATCGACGAGTCTTTCGAGCCGGCGGGGCAGCCTCGGCAGTACAACCACATCGTAGTCCTTTTTGACGCGCGTGGCAAGAACTACCGGATGTATTGGTTCACGCAGAACCGCTCGCAGCCGATCGACTTCGAAGGGCAATGGCAGGGTGAAAAGCTGGTGTTTCAGACCCTCGAAGGGAGCCCCGGAACGCCGCTGCGGATCACCTATGAGCCCAAGTCCGCAGGCGCTTACGACGCCACGCTCGAGGTGAAGGTCGGCGAGGAGTTCCGGGTCCGAACCCTCGCCCATTACACCAAGAAGTCATGACTCTCGAAGAAACGCCTCGCGGGTGAGACAGGTAAGGATTTCGTCGCGGTAGGCGCCGCGCTTCCAAAACCGCTGGGGAATGCGCCCGATCTCGACATAGCCGACGGCAAGCTGCATCCGAAGCGAGCGTTCGTTGCCGTCGAGGACGGAGGACATGAGGAGCCTCAATCCGAGCACATCGAACGCGTACTTCGCGCGCGTCTTGGCGGCATCGGTTCCCAGCCCCTTGCCCCAATGATCCTTCGAGCCGATGATCGTTCCCGTCATCGCCGTGCCGTGCCGAAAGTCGATCCTGTGAATGCCGGAGAACCCGATGTGCTCACCTTCAAGGCTCTCGATGGCGAAAGCGACTTCTCTTTCGTCGCCGCCCATCACGCGGTCGAAGAACTTCTCCTCCGCTAGGCGCGTGAGCGGGAAGTCTCCGATCAGAACCCACTCGGTGACCTCCGGGTCGTTGAGCCAAACGAGGGCGTTGTCGAGGTGGCGCTCCTTGTCGAGCGGCACGAGCCGAGTCTTCGATCCTTCCCATCCGTATGCCATGTGGTCTTCCCGTTCGTTGGGAGTGTGGAAGTATGAAACGGTCGAAGTAATAAGGAGGTTGCAGCTTGCCCAGCTTTCTTGGGTTGCACCGCCCGGGCAAGCTCCTGCTCTTGCCGCTCCAAGATCGAGCCCTTAAGTTCTCATCTACGAATGGAACATACCTTTGCACCCAGTAAAATTACCAGATTCGCCCCCCCGCCGGGAAAAATCACGGAACTGGCGGATTCGTCCTGTACAATGCTTCTGACGGTAGCGTGAGGGAATCTAAGTGAACGATTCTGTTCGCGAACGGGAACTCCAGGCATCACTTCGGAAGAAGGGACCATTAGTTCAGTGGATTGAGCGTTTGGTATTGGTCGCCGCCTTCTCCGCCGGAATGTTGGGAGTAATCTGGGCAATCGCGGTTAGTGCAGAGTCGCTCCAGGCGCGTGCGAACCGCAGCCTGATACCCCAATGGGATGAGTCAAGGGACCCTGCGTTGGGTTTCAGCATCGCACATTCCATAGGTCCCATCGAGAACTTCGCGGCAGAGGAAAGCACGGACGACACGATTCTACTATCCTACCTTGGGGGGTGTGGTGGCTGCTCGCTCCAGCATCCGGCGTTCGAAGAAGATCGAATGCAGCGTTTTCGTGGTGTCGTTTGCGTTATTCAATACGAAGGGCAACACATCCCAAGCATGATCTCGGCACTCGATACCAAAGTGCGCGTCGTTGTCGATAAGGACGGCGCGATTGGTCGGATGCTAAACTCCACCGACCATACGCGGTTATTTGCCGTCGATACCGCTTGGAAGTTGGTCGAGAAACAACGCATGTCGGAGGCTGGATTCGAGTTTGTCCGGAGGATCATTCGATGAACCGGCACGCATTCTCTCTGGTCGAAGTGCTCGTGTGCCTTGCGATCGCTGTCGTACTGGTGGCCATCTTGGTTCCCGTACTGAGCTCCGCGAAGAAGGCCTCGCACGAATCGGTGTGTGCTTCGAACCTCAAGCAATTGCATCTGACGATCGCCCTGTACCAAGAGCAGTATGGCGGTTCAAGCGGAGTGGGCAACCTTTACGAAATGGGATTGCCGACGCTACCGCTTCAAAAGAGCCTGAAGTACACCGCCGGGCTGGGGCGCTGCGACGGGCAGGGCAGTCCTGTTCGATCGCCTACAGGTTTTGCCTACTTCTACGTCCCGTCCCCGCCGAACGCAATGTCAGGCTTGGTGAAGTGGGCCGACTATGTTGCGGCCGAAGGCGAGAACGCCGTGCTGATCATGGACCTGAACCACAACGAGATACGGGCAACATCGTTGATCTTGGCGGAGGGACTGACGAAGAAGGGCATGGCTGTCTTACTCAGCGGCCAATTAGTGAGGAAGAACAAGAAGGGAAATCCTTGGAAGTTTGACTGGTGGAAGTGAATCTAAGGACCCTAGGTAGGAGGAAATCATGAACCAGAGCGTCAAGTGGATCGCGTGCTTGGTCATCGGACTATGCACAACTGCTGCAAACGTTTACTCGTACAACTGCATGGGAATACCCCCTGATTGTACGCCAGGCGGGTACTTCAATCCGTACTTCTTTTGCGAAGGTATATCCAATCCTCAGAAGTGCTGCCAGAAAGTGGCCTACCTCGTGGATTGTGAAGACAGCGAGGAGTGGAGCGTAGAAGTTGATGCCATGGAATATGAAGGACGCATTTGCGCTGGAGACGGATTCTGTCACGTTGAGTAGGATTCTGGCTGGTGGATGAGGACGATGACAAGCAAGTCCTTGAGAAAGGCCTGGATCATAGTTCTTGGCGCGGGTGCGGTTCTTGGAGTCGTATACATCTCCTACAACCTCCTCAGGCCACGAACCCTGGCCGACGACGCCGCCGATTTCTATCATGCCGCGCTGCAGGGCGATGCTGGGGCACTGCTCCCGCTGGTTTCCAGCCGGGAACGAGAGGTCGTCGGATGGAACGAGCCGAGGTTGCGAGTGGTGCTGCAGAAGCTGGTGCAACCCCGTCTTCAGCAACTCGATTTGGTTGGTGGCTCCGCCCGCAGACGGGTTAATCACCCGGTACACCCCATCCAAGGCGCCTGCGACGTTCAGGTACGGACGCCTGACGGTCGGGAGACCACGTGGACCACTCTCGCTGAGTTAGAAGACGACGGAAAAGGACATTGCAGGGTAACGAGCCTCCTAATGAACGTGTGGCAACTCGATTATTTCGCCCGACACCCTGATGCCGGAGTAGACACCAGCGCCTTCAAGCGCGCGATCGTCGAAGGGTACAGCCAGGACCAGGAGGTCTTGCGGTCCGTCGGATTCCATACCCACGTTCCTCAACTGGAGTCGGAGGAGTGCGAGGCATGGGAGACAATGGTCACTAGGTACAAGGCGAAGCTCGCCGGTCGATAGCGCGACAAGCTCCGCAGGCGACGGTCGGGGCCCAATATGACGGCTGAAAACGATGTCGGCCCCCTCAGGCACGCCCATCAGGGTGCTTACCTAATTCGGCCCTCGAACCCGGGGTCTCCCTTGGTTCGACCACCGGCTATCGTTATGCGTCCTTTCCGGGGACATTCTCAGCAAGCACCTATTTGAGGTACCCCCTACTCCCTCAACGCCCGTTCGGCGGCGCGGCGGATCAGGCCCCGACGGTCCTCGATGTTCAGCGCCCTCTGGAAGACCTCCTTGTTGCCTTCCTTATCCCATGCCGCAAGCGCGCTCAGGGCGTTCGTCACCACTCGGATCGGCGCCTCGGAAGTAACGAACGACCGGAGTTCGAGGGTCGTTGCGGCGGTGGCGGGCAATCTGCCCAGCGCCCGAACGGCTTCGGCCCGGCGGTCGAAATTGGGGTGCTTGAGTTGTTCCGTCCAAAAGCCCCTCAGGTCCTCGCGGTTCAGGTTGACCAGCGGCCCCACGTTCCTGAGCGCAGGATGGAGCCCGAAGTCTTCCCGAAGAGACTCCGTCACCACGCGGAGCCCGTCGTGAGTCGGCGAACGCACGAGGTGGTTCATCGCCGCCTCTCGGTCGGCCGCATTGGGGGCGACCCGCAGCGCCAGCATGGCTTGCTCCGGAGTCCAGTGGTGATTCGGGATTTCCCTGAGGAAATCGTGGAACGGATCGAGGAGCACGAACAATGGCCGAGACGGCAGGTCGAATTCAAACGACTCCTCGGCTTGGGTGATGGGGATGGGGAAGAGCTCGAAAGGCGAACGGCTGAGACCGTCTCGGACCACCATGAGCTTCATGGGGAGATCATAAAGGGGAGTTCCGTCGGAGGTGTCTTGGGTTTGTTTGACGGCGACCTTCAGCTTGCCGCCTTCATAGCTCCATGTGTAGTCGAGGACGGGGTGACCCGGCTTGTCGATCCATTGCTCCCAGAAGCGCTCCAGGTTGATGCCTGAGGACTCCGTGAGAGCGCGCCGGAGTTGGAAGCTCTCGACGGGGGTATGGCGGTGCTGGGTGAGATAGAGGTTCAGGCCCGCAAAAAACGGCTCGTCCCCCAGAAGCCGTCTGAGCGTGTGGAGGACGCTGCCTCCCTTGGGGTAGGCGTGGGAGTCGAACACGACCTCAGGGTTGGCGTAGAGCTTCGTGGAGAGAGGCCTCTTATATCTCCGGGACTCGGCGAAGTAGCCCCGCATCATCCCCTCGACCTCGTGATCGTAGTCGTCCTTACCCCGCGCGTGCTCGAAGTACAGGGCTTGCATAAAGGTCGCGAAGCTCTCGTTGAGCCAGATGTCGCCCCAATGCTTGCAGCTCACAAGGTCTCCGAACCACTGGTGCGCGAGTTCGTGGGCGTTCAGGCCCGACATGTTGAGAAAGCCGTCTCGTTCTTCGGTGAGCGCGCCTTCGCCGAGGGTGGTCGAGGAGACGTTCTCCATTCCGCCGCCGAAGTCGAACATCGCGTTCTGCGCGTACTTCGGCCAGGGGTACTTGACTCCCAATCTGCTTGAGAAGAAGGTGAGCATATCCTTCGTGTCGCCAAACGAACTCGAAATGTACTTGCCCTGGCCCTTGGGAACTACGTACCAAAGGTCGATATCTTGCCAGCGGTCCTTTTGAATGTCAAAGGGACCGCCGACGAGGCTGATGAGGTAGGTGGCGTGAGGCTGCGTCATCTCCCACACGAAGGTCTTCCGCTTGCCGCCCGCGTTCGGGGTGGCCGATTTCAGGACCCCGTTCCCCACCACGTCCCAGGTGGCATCGACGGTGGTTCGGGTCTCGCTCGTGGCGAAGTCGTTGGGGTAGTCCCAAGTGGGCGCCCATTCGCTGTTGTAGGCGGTTTCGCCCTGAGTCCAGAAACCGACTCGGACCGGGTCTTCGACGCCCTGTCTGGGCTGAATCCAATGCCAACCGCCTCCAGCGCCAAAGCTCTGCCCTCGGCTGTTTTGCGACTTGTAGCCGACATCGATGGAAACAGGCTTGCCACGGGTGAGCTTTCCGGTCTTGATACGGAGTTCGCGCTCGACTCTGGCGAAGTCCGCGGGCGATCCGTTGACTTTGACTCCGGTGATCTCGAGCGATTCGCCCGCATGGAGGGTCACGGAGTCGGCCCCAGTCCGAAGCGCGATGAACGTGTTGGTCGTCTTCCCAACGATCGTGCGATTCGGGTAGTCGACGTCGATGTCGATGCGGACGTGCTGGAGGTCGGCGACTCGATCGGGCGCGTAATGCAGCTTTGCGGCCGGGGGCTGGAATGGGTTTTGCCGCTGGGCTGGGAGGATCGCTGCAAGCGACACTACGACGAGAAGGCTGGCAAAAGGCTTCTTCACAACTTCGACGCTACCCCAACCGGGCCCCAATCGGAGGCGTCCTATCGGCAGCGAGGGACCAATTTCCCCAGTTCGGGTTCAAGATCGCCCACTCGGGCGCCCGTTTCAGGTATGAATGGAAGCACCGAGCGGGCGTAGCTTAATGGTAAAGCTCCAGCCTTCCAAGCTGGCCACGTGAGTTCGATTCTCATCGCCCGCTCCAAACTTTCCCCCGCGGCTCGGCTAGCTTTCGATCAAGTCGTTCACCACAAAGCCATGAACGTCGGTCAATCGGAAGTCCCGCCCCTGATAAAGGTAGGTGAGCCGCTGGTGGTCGACGCCCAGCAGGCGTAGGATCGTTGCGTTCAGGTCGTGGATATGGACCGCGCCGGGAGTGAGGTGATCGGGCGTTGGATCGATCGGGTTCCCGTCTGCGTCGACGATGTTGTAGCTGAAGTCGTCGGTGTGCCCATACACCGTTCCGGGTCTTGCGCCGCCGCCTGCCATCCACATCGTGAAGCATCTCGGGTGGTGGTCCCTGCCGTAGTTCTCCTTGGAGAGCGGTCCTTGGCAATAGATCGTGCGCCCAAACTCCCCGCCCCAAACGACCAACGTTTCTTCGAGCAGGCCCCGTGCTTTGAGGTCCAAAATGAGCGCCGCGCAGGCTTGGTCGATGTCCTTGCACTGAAGCGGAAGGTCGCCTCCGATGTCGCCGTGCTGATCCCACCCGCGATGGAATATCTGGATGCACCGAACCCCGCGCTCCACAAGCCGCCTTGCCAAGAGGCAGTTCGCGGCGAAGGTCCCCGGTTTTTGGGAGTCTGAGCCGTAGAGTTCATAGACGGACTCAGGCTCGTTGGACGTGTCCATCAGATCTGGCACGCTCGTTTGCAGTCGAAACGCCATCTCGTATTGCGCGATTCGCGCCGCGATTTCAGGGTCGCCGAAGTGTTGAAGTTGAAGCTGGTTGAGCGCCGCAAGGCCGTCGAGCATTTTCCTTCTGCTGACCGATTCGATCCCCTTGGGGTCCTTGAGAAACAGCACAGGGTCGCCTTGACTCCGCAACGAAACCCCCTGGTGCTGACTCGGCAAGAACCCGCTGCCCCAGAGCCTACTGTAGAGGGCTTGCGCGTCTCGCTTGGCGCTCCAACTCGAGTGCAAGACAAGGTACGCAGGAAGATCCTCGCTGAGGCTACCGAGCCCGTAGCTAAGCCACGCCCCCAAGCTGGGCCTGCCGGGAAGCTGGCTGCCGGTTTGGATGTATGTGATGGCCGGGTCGTGATTGATCGCCTCGGTGTACATCGACCGAATCACGCACAGTTCCTTTACGACCTTGGCGGTATGCGGCAGAAGCTCGCTCACCCAGATGCCGTCCCCGCCGTTGTCGTACTTTGTGAACTGATACTTGGAGGGCGCGATCGGGAACCGCTGTTGGCCGCTCGTCATGGTCGTGAGCCGCTGTCCCCGGCGTACGTCCTCGGGGAAGTCGGCGTCGAACCTCTCCGACATGGCGGGCTTGTAGTCCCACATATCGATCTGGCTCGGGCCTCCGTTCATGGTGAGGACGATCACGTGCTTGGCCTTAGGGGCGAAGTGGGGCAGTCCCGGCCTACCGGTTCCTTGCGGGCTCTTTGGGTCTTGCAGGGGTAGGAAGGCCGGGCTTTCCGCTTTGAGGAGCGATGCCAGCGCCACGGTGCCGACTCCGAGGGTCGCGCGCCCGAAGAGCTGGCGTCGGGTTAGGAGAAGTTCGTGTTCGCGAATGGGGTCCAAGGTTTCCTCTTCAGTGTTGGGTCAGGGTCTCGTCGAGGTTCAGGATCAGGCTGCACACCATCGTCCATGCGAGGTGCTCGGCTGGGTCGAGAGCCGCATCCCGGGGGGACTCGCCGACGAGCAGCGCTTGGGCGGCCTGATCGGGCCGCGGACGGTAGATGTCTCTTTGTTGCCGCAGGGCTTCGAGGATCAGGCGTTCTTCTGCCGAAGTAGGCGTGCGCGAGGTTGCCGCTCGGAACGCGAGCCTGGCCCGCTGGTCGTCGGGCAGCCCGGACTTAAGCACGCGCTCCGCCATCACCCTGGCAGCCTCGAAGAATTGCGGATCGTTCATCACAGCAAGGGCTTGGAGCGGCGTATTGGTGCGGGAGCGTTGCACCGCGCAAGCCTCGCGCATCGGCGCATCAAAGAGGAGCAGCGTCGCTGGAGGGGAGGTTCGCTTCCAAAAGAGGTACAGGCTTCTGCGGTAAAGCGCTTCGCCCCGGTCTTGGACGTACTTGGCGGTGTCGCTAATCGGGTAGGAAATCGCCTCCCAGATACCCGAAGGCTGGTAGGTCTTATCCCCTCGCCCACCTTGCCGCTCGACCAGCAAGCCCGACAGGTAAAGGGCCTGGTCGCGGATCACCTCAGCATCGAGCCGGAATCGCGGTCCACGAGCGAGCCACCGGTTCTCTGGGTCCGCGCGGCGTTGGGCCGAATCGACGGCTGACGACTGCCGAAAGGTCGCGCTGGTGACGATCAGCCGGTGCAGTTCCTTGAGACTCCATCCGCGATCCATGAACTGAACCGCCAAGAAGTCGAGAAGCTCAGGGTGAGTGGGGAACTCTCCTCGGCTTCCGAAGTCCTCGGGGGAGCGCACGATTCCTGCGCCGAAGTGTTGCTGCCAAACTCGATTGACCGTTACTCGTGCGGCAAGTGGGTTGGATCGCGACACGAGCCAACGAGCCAGCCCCAACCTGTCCTTCGGAAACGCCTCCGGCAGCTCGCCCAGTACGGTGGGAATCCCCCGTTCGACCTGCTCGGCCTTGAGGTTGTATTCCCCCCGCTTGAGAACATAGGCCGGCCGAGGGGTCGGGAGTTCCTTGGCGATGTAGGTCAGGGGTATGGCTTGGAAGAGCGCGGTTCGTTCGTTCAGGGTGGCGCGGTACCCGGACGCGAGGGAGGATTCAGGTCCGAGTTCGAGGTACAGGGCTTGGGCCCGGCGGTAATCCTCCGGCGTGGGTGACGTGGCGTTGAGCCGTTCGCGGACGGAGGCGATTCGCTTGAGTTCAGGGCTGCCAAAGGTCACTGAAAACGCGTCAGGGCCGCCCGCGTTGACGATCTTGACGAGAATCGCGTTCGCGCCCTTCCGCAGTTGGAGCACCACTTTGTCCTGGTCGGGAGTGAGCGAGCGCAGGACCTTGTTGTCGTGGATCAGCTTCCCGTTCACCCATACCTTCAGGGCGTCGTCGCTGCCCAATTGGAGGGTGAACTCGGTGTCCTCGGCGACTTCGAGCGTCGAGCGCAGGTATGCAGCCGCGTTTTCCCTTCCGACGACCGCGGTCGCGGTGGATTCCTTGACTTCGAGCTTACGCCACGTCTGGCCCGGAGGCGCGGTCGCGTTTTCTGGGCCGAATTCGGTAGCGAACGCCTCATCGAAGGAAGGGGACGCAAACGGGCCGAGGACTTCCCACGCGCCGACGGTTGGGAGGGCGCGATACTCGCTCGCCAGCCACCCAACGGCTTCGGGAAGCGGGACCGCGCGCTCCGCTTGGCGCAACTTCGTGTCAAGGGCGCTCAGCGCCTTTTCCTGCTCCGGCGTGGGTGCCTTCATGGTGGGTTCGTGGAGCTTCAAATTGCCATCGAGCGGCGCCTCGGCGGTCGAATTGAAGAACGCGAACATCCGGTAGTAGTCCCGAATCGAAATCGGGTCGTACTTGTGGTCGTGGCACTTCGAGCAGGCCATCGTCATACCGAGCCACACCGTCGCCGTCGTGTCGACTCGGTCGAAGGTGTTCTTCACCAAGAACTCCTCCTCGATCACTCCGCCTTCGTTGGTGGTGGGGTGCATGCGGATGTAACCTGAGGCGATCCGTTGCTCCGTGGTCGGGGAGGGCAGCAGGTCCCCGGCCAGTTGCCACAGCGTCATCTGGTCGAACCGAAGGTCCTGATTGAACGCGCGCACTACCCAATCGCGATAAGGAAAAACCTCGCGCTCGTTGTCGATATGGAGGCCGTGAGTGTCCGCATAGCGAACGGCGTCGAGCCAATACCGGGCCTGATGGACTCCGTATCTAGGGCTAGCGAGCAAACGGTCGACGGCTCGGTCGTAAGCGTCGGGCCGGGTGTCGGCGAGGAATGCGTCGAGTTCCTCAACGGTCGGAGGGAGGCCGGTCAGCGTCAACGAGGCTCTTCGGAGCAAGGTCGCCTTGTCGGCTTCGGGTTCCGGCCGGAATCCCTGCTTCTCGATCTGGGATAGGACGAACCGGTCGATGCCGTTTCGGACCCACGAGACGTCGATGACCTTGGGGAGCGGCGGTTGCTTCGGAGGAATATACGCCCAGTGTTGTTCGAATCGGCCGCCGGATTCGATCCAACGCCGAATTAGCTGCTTTTCCCGGTCGCTGAGGGGTTCGACAGGGAAACTGGGGGGCGGCATCCTTAGCTGCGGCAGTTCTGGGTTGATACGGAGCCAGATGGCCGATTCCTCCGGCTTGCCCGGGCTCAGGGCCTGGTACCCGCCGCGGTCGCCCGTCGCCCCTTCGAAGGTGTCGAGCCGTAGGTTCCCCGTCGCTTCGAGTTGAGGCTGCCCCTCCTTATGGCAGGGCCAGCACGACCTCGCCAGAATGGGGCGGATGTCCCTATTGAAGTCGAGCCGTCCGTCGGGCGTGAGCCGAGGGTCCGTGGCTACTGGGCCTGGGGAGACGCTCCAATACGCCCCCAGCATCGCCGGCAGGCAACTCGCGAGCCATAACCAACCTCGAATCGAGCGCTTCACTCCTTCGTTCCTCGTTCTCCGCATTCGCGTGGCGTCGGCTATAGTATACGAAACTGTAGCCCCGCTCGGAGAGGAATTCGAACGCAGATTCGCGCGATCTGCGTTTTCAGTGGAATCAGCGGGCTGGGGCTTCCGCGCCGCCAAGAGTTGGTAGAATGAGGACGGCTCCCATCGGGGGCCTTAGAGAACGAGCGGGCGTAGCTCAGTGGTAGAGCATCTGCTTCCCAAGCAGAGGGTCGCGGGTTCGAGTCCCGTTGCCCGCTCCAGATTTTTTTTGTGTCCCCGCCGGACACATGGGTTACGGATTGTCATGGACACATGGGGGACGGGGCGTTCTGTTCGCTAAGGTCCCTTTCGGGGGCATCGGGTCCTGTCGACAACCCGGCATTGGACCCGATCGCCGCCCGAACTGCACCGGAGCGAGCGGGCAGGTCCGCGTCCATCGAACGGTTTGGCCGGGGCCTCGGGAGACGCAAGGTTCAATGGAGAACTCGAATGCGAGATGCCGGATACGCGGGCGTTGTCACCGCCGATCCGGGTGAGCTTGGTCGCCCTGGACCGGACGCCAAGGCATAGACCCTCACATTGTCGATCAAGATGTCGAGTTCGTCCAGGGGGCCAGGAAACTCTAGATTCTCGAACGCAACAGACTCTGTCGTCGTGTCCTGACCATGTGGAGAGGATTGTACATAGGAGCGACTCGGGGTGACAGATTAGTCCCTCATCGGCAGGATACGCCGGAAGGAACGTCGAACGTTGCACCTGCTGAAGACTCAAGACGAGAACTGAAATGCGTCAAGGCACAAGCTCGCTCTGTACTTGGTTTCCCAGCAGGTATGACAGTTCAAGGCAAGGCAGAAACTGATCCTGTTGAAGTCAACGACGCGGATACCTGGGTCTACAACGGCGTCTGCGACGACATATACCGGAAGGGAATCCATGCAGGAGCCGCCCCGGCTGACCTGATCGAATCAGGAGCAACTTGAATGCAAAATGACTGTTCGCCAAGCTCTGAGACGACACCGTCAGAGAAGGGCTCTTCGGTTCCCTCACGCCTCTTCTTCAGAATTTCCGTCCTAAACTTCCGGTTTTGGTTGCCGCACGACTCTCTTCTATTGCCGGCCAGCGAAAGGAGGTCGAGATTGGAAAGGAGGATCAAATGGCAGACAAGGACACCATCGGAACCGTCGAGCCGAGCGAAAGTGGAACGAGCCAGGCGGCTCGCGAGGGATACCCGAGCTACGACGACTACAGCGCGGACAGCAACGCTGACTCGCCCCAGAAATGAGGCACTGACCCCGAAGCCCCGGCTTAGCCGGGGCAACAGATACCTGGAGAGGAACAGAACATGGATTCGGAGAAGTCGCCGCGTTTCCCAGCCGAGCCACCAAAGACAACCGAGGAATGGCAGATACTGGCGGATTGGTTCAAGAAACAGGTGTTTAATTCCTTAGTTCGAAAGGCGACGAATTGCGGCCTGCAAGAGGGAGACGCCGAGGACGCCGTGATTGGAGTGTTTGGGCGCCTTATGCGTTACGCAGGGCAGCTCAAAATCTGGAAGCCTCCTTATGTTTTCCGATGTTGCATCCATTGGACGCGCCAAGAGGCATCTAGGTTGCAGGAGCGCCCAACGCGCCTGCCGTTGGATAACTTGGACCTCCTGGTAGAGCAGGGCCAGGAGCCAGCCGATGACAACGGCGCAAAGGAAGCCATAAGAGTTTGCACATGCATCGATCTCGCGAACGCAATGTTGCATCTCGACGCAGACGATCGGCAAGTCTTGCATTTGCGGTTCTGGGACGACCTATCGTGGGGCGAGATCGCCGAGAGGCTCGGGATAGGACTAGGCCCGGAGGCGGAGAACCGTGCGCGATATGTGGGTAAGGCGGCCGTAAATCGGCTGCGGAAGATACTAATGGAGAAAACAAAATGATACTTGATCAAGATGGGGCCGCAAGGAAGCGGCTTGCACAGGTGCTCGCAGACGGCGAGCCTGACGACGCGGCTTTTGAAGCTGATCTCTTCTCTTACGTGACCAATACTGCTAGCTTAGAGCTACGCGCCAATATCGAGTCAGCTATGGAACGCTCTCGCTCGCTTTGCGAGTTGGTACACGAATACCAAGAAGCATTTGGTGCGTACGCCGGTCCTGAAGGGCAGCAAAGACTTCGAGACTTTTGGCAACGGTTTGAAGAGTCGTGGAAGTCTGACGTTACGGCTCAGGTAGGACAACCTCAGGGCCAGATCACATGGCAAATACTATTGAGCCTCCTGATCAAAAGACCACAACCGCAGTTGGCCTACCGAGGCAGCGGTGTAGACCGCCTCGACGTCCCCGAATTGGAATCTGCGGGCTACACCCAATTCGCCTCTAGAATCTTTCGCCGGCACAATGGCACTCAAGAGCTAACGTACGTTTTCAGCGCAGCGCCTGGATCGACACCTGAGGCCACGCATGCCCGTCTCGAGAGTAAGGAGTTGGAGACGGCTTGGACGCCGATCGAAGACCATCAAGTCACCTTTACCGTTCCGAGTGACCTCCAAGGGGAGCGCCTACTCCTTGGTAGGCAGGAGGGAGTGTCGGAAAGTGGCTGAGGACTTCGGATTGGCGGTGCAAGCCATTAACAGGTCTCTAAGCGACCACAACTTACGTAATGCTAACAAGCAAGCGGTCTCCCTGTTCGACCGCGTTGTGTGTTCGTATCCTGGCAGTTGGCCGCTCTGGGCCGTGTGGGCGAGCCGCCTTGTACTGATGTTCAAGAACGCCTTCCAGCCGAAACCCGGTTGCAAGCTCCTTCTCACCTTCTGCTATCGCGTGAAGCGGGAGCCTGTGGCTTTATTGAGCTTCGTTGTAGAGTGCTTGAACACCTGCGCCCCAGGGGGCGCGCAAAGCGCGTCGTGGCTAACGGAACTGGCGATCGCAACGACGATGTTCGCCCAAGGGGAAGGCCTCTCGACTGATGGGAGCCTGGAGATACTAAAAGCTACCGACCTCTTCCTCAGAAAGAGAGTAAATCGCCTTCCGAAAGACGGCGACTTGCATTTCCTGGTGCTACAGTACGTCCAGGTATTGCGTTTTATTTCAAGCAAGATACTGCAAGCTCAGAGGGTGAGAACAAGGACCCGGATCCACGAGAGCGTACTCGCGGCATCCGAGTGCACGCGTCAGGAGACAGAGCCATTCCGGATTAGGGCCGATAGACTTCTAAAGCTCGCTTCCAGTAATGCCAAGGGCCCTCGAGAAAGACTTGGAGTTCTACTTGTTAAGGCGAATTTAGAAGAAGATGGCGTCGCACTGGAGCTAGAGGGCAAAATTGACTCAGCGAAAAGACAGCTGAAGCTGTTGAGAAGGGCGCTCGAACTGATGCACGAGGTCCTGACTGGCAGAGCACCGCTCGCTGAGACAACAGACGTTGACCGACTGCGTTGCCTAGCAGAACGATTGGAACGCGACAACGGCTGGCTATTCGAAGACCTCGAGAACGCCACCAGCCTCTGCGAGGACCTCGCTGCCACCTACGCTGCTCTGGGGTTTCACGGAGTGGCTTGCTGGTGCTACGAGTTTGCGGACAGATTGATCATTGTCGGCAAACCGAACGGTGCCTACTGTAATGATAAGAACCTCTCCAAATGGGCTTGTCGCCGCTACCGGACGCTGATCAACCGGACCATGAGCGAAACAAACGTTCATGCTCCAACGGCATCGCTACGTGCAGTGAGCGTTTATACCCATGGTTGCAATTCACTCCGAAAATACGGTACGAAACGCGACCGTGACCGACTAAAGCACATGTGTGTTCAGCTGCACAAGGTTTCGAAGCAAGTCCAATACAAGGCCGCATGCAATGCGCTTAACACCAGCCAACATGAGGGTACGGAGCATCCGACAGCAGACCAACCGAGCAATGGTACATCAGGTCTTGGCCCGGCCGAGTTGGACGCGGGTGAGGATTCGCGGGGAAAGGCTGATGGGCCGCGTGTGCAGCGGGACAGGCTCCAGGAACGCATCGACCATCTGCAGTTGGACTGCGCATCGCAAGACACCGAGAAGCTGGTGGAGACCTTGTATTTGTTTGCAGCAGAGGTGCGACGGGAGAAGGAGTCCCAGTGGCATCCAGACATCGCTCTCCAGAATGCGTTTCAGTTGGCACGAAAGCAGGTGGTTCGACTTGTCGGCCAGCCAGCAAAGCGTCAAATCCCGGCTGACATTGCTGGAGCGACACGCGGTAAAGCCGCCGCAGCTTTCCAGATGTTGGGGTGCATGGTCGCCAACCGTTTTCATCCCTCGCAAGCCGCCGGGGGGCTCCGAACATTAGCAAGCTTACAGGAGGACCACGCCTCGCAGCTGGAAAGTCTGCGGCAAGCGTTTGAGCTTTGCACCAAGCTAGGAAAGCACGTCACCGCAGCGAACCTCGCTGCCGAAATCGCAGAACTACAGATCAAGTGCAAGTTGCTCAAAGATGCCAAGGAAATGGCAATGGATGGAATCCGCCAGCTTCGGAGAGGACTGGCCTTGCTGTTCGTCGCTTCAGACTTTGCAGAGGCCATGAGATACCTGCCGGCCGTTCAGCAGCGACTACTCAAAATCCTGATCTTGGTTAAGGCTGATCCCCTAGAGGTGTTCCTAGCACTTGACGTATTGAATCAGCCGCTCTTGCGGCTCTTGGCAGAGGATTCAGGCGAAAACGTGGCGTCCCAACTTGAATCGGTTCTTTCCGTTGACCGTGAGGCAGGCAGCGCCGAGCCCTCTTCCGGAACCGAGGAGCGCCGGCTAGAAGCCGCAGTTCACGAAGTTTTGCTCGATAGAACGGGAGAATTCCTAACACGCCAATGGGCGCCTGGGCAGAGGACGGCATCGCCCACGTCGACCATTCTGAACTCCTTGAAGGCTCGACGCAAGCCATCCCTCTTGGTCCGATACTTCGCCCTCGAATCGAAGCTGTATGTTTGTAGTGTCCTGGCGGGGAACAGCCGACTGGAGGGGACGATCAAGATTCTTGACTGCAATGTCGCCTGGGTCAAGAATGAGGCCGCGAAGCTTGAAAACAGACTGCTTGCGGAGAACAGTTCAGCGGTGTCTCCAGATTGCGCAAAGCACTTTTGGCGGCTTTCTGAAAGCCTACTCAAACCCCTGCAAGATCAGATCGCGAATAGCGAACTCATCACGTTCCTAGTCTCAGAAGACTTCGGCAACGTCCCTCTCCACGTTCTTCCTTTCTCAAACAATAAGCCGCTGTTCGTCACCCATGAAGTCACATACCTGCCGAGCCTCCAGGCGGGGGAGCAGATCTCGAGCGAGACAAATCCCGGTTACGACCGTCTGGTGATCGGCGTTGATGAAGACACCGACGCAGGGATCGAAGCCGCTGCTGAAGCCAAGGCAGTGAAGGACATCTTGCAAGAGGGCTTGAACCGCGTGCTCTCTCCGTCCGACAACACCCAGGCTAGAGAACGGTTGTTGTCCACATATAAGTACAGCTATGCGCATCTGGCTTGTCACGGGGTTAGCGATGCGGGGTGCTCGCAGGTGGTTCTCGATCCAAATGGGATGCGTATCACCGAGCACGATTACCTCAAGCTAGGTGCAAAAGCGGACTTCATTTTCGTCAACTCTTGTCAGGCCGCCGAGCCCAGCTTGCTCGCCGGACGTACGGTTGGATTCGCCACCGCATTCATTCTGCGTGGGGCACGAACCTGCCTCCTTGGCTCGGGCTTCTTGGATGCGGAGATTGCCAAGGAGTACGGAATCACGCTAGCGCAATCCGTGGCCAGCGGTCGAGAGGCACTCAAAGCATCCATATCAACCATGAGGCAACTTTACGGCAAGCATCTTCATCCAGCGGTCTGCGCACCGTACTACCTCTACGGCCTGCCCGCCCATTTTGCGACCAAACATCCTTCGGAAAAAAGAGGATCCCCTCGTAGCTAAGGCGAAGGGATCGGTCGTCGCCACCGCGTCGTCAGATCAGTAGGGATCATAGATAGGGTCTGAATAGTAGCACTCGTAGGGGCAACCGCACTCGTGATGTTCCCAGTCCCAAATCTCTGCCCCACAAACTGCGCAGTACATAGGCTTTTGCATTTGTGGTTCCTCCTTGGAGCTCCTTCGCAGGAGCTCCTGGTCAGTATGCCGCTTCGGTTCGAATCAATCGTCCGCGTATTCGTCGGTTCCTTCCTCGATCGAAAGGATTTCCTCACGCTCGGGCCAAAGGCCATCCTCTTCTTCGTCGTACATATTGTCCTCCTATTGATTGGATGTTAGCCCGTCGCCGGGCCCACTATTTAAGAGGCGAACTCCTCCCCAAACCGGAAAGCAGTTGTCTGGCCCCAATTCCTCGACCAGATTAGAGTTCTTGCTTTTCCGCCTCCTGCATTCTTGCTTCCTGAACTCGCGTCCGGCGGGGGACTGGGGTCTTTGTGGCGATCCAAGGACCTGGAGCGGCGGCCGCACCTCCGGTTCCACCGACGAACCGAGGAAACTCGGAACTGGTTACGCCGATTCTCAGGGCGACGGGTGGCCCGGGTGGGAAGTCGGGTGCCACGGATAGATGTTCGTGCTATCCGTGCAGACTGACCCGGTGGTGGCCGGAGTTCCTTACCTCTTCGAACCAAGATTGAGCCTCAGACCCCGACTTCGGTAAGGGTCAGCATTCCCATTCCGGCTCCTCGCTGTTTGGTGTGGGTTGGCGTAATCTGATGGGATGCAACCGACCGAGTTATTTGCTCTTGGCCTTGGGCTGACGCCCCCTTGGAAGATCGTGGACATCGAGTTCATTGACGGTGAGGTTCACATCAAGGTGGACTTTGAACGCGGGGCCAGGTTTCGATGGGCCGCTGCGGTTTCCCTCTCAGAACTCGGGGTTGGGGGCTCGCCGTAGGTTCGCGGCCTGCGGCGTTCGGAGTCCTATTGCGGTCATGAGGGCATGGAGAGCACGAACATCCATCCATGGCACCCGAGTTCTGCTTTCCACCCCGGCCACCGGTCCTGAATCGAATGCGGGCGCGCAACGCGCTCATCGCCCCTGCTAGCCCTTTCCCCGGGGAGGCCGACGAGAGAGTCGATCGCCTTGGCGCCTGGGGAAAGCATCGACATTTGAGACATAACACGTCGCTCATGCCGACGCGCCGGACAGCGCTTCGAGCCATTGCGCGAAGGTCTCGTCGTCGCTTGCGCCGAAGGACCCGGAACACGCCCCTCGACCGCAAAACTCGGCCAACCCGACTATAATGCCTACGTGCTGAGGACGAAAGTCGAAACCGACCCTCGATGGGCGGATCGAACCGAGCAGCCTTGGAAGGAGCTTCAATCGAAGGCCCTTTCCGCCACGCCGTTCCAAACCTGGGAGTGGCAATCCACGTGGTTCCGTCACTTCCATGGAAGGCAGCACCCCCATGTTTGGACGGCTTACGAGGGCGGCGACCTGGTGGCCCTGATGCCTTTCGTGCTCACTCGCGCGCCTTGGCGAGTCCTCAAGCCGATGGGCGCCGGATGCTCCGACTATCTCGAACCGCTGGTCCGGCCCGGATATGAGAATCAGGCGAGCCAGGCGCTCGTCGAGTACCTCAGCGACCCTGCCACCGCCGACCTGATCGACCTGCATCAACTGAGAGAGAGCTGCCCGCTGGTCCCCGACCTTCCGTCCGGCGGTGATCGCCCCAGCTTATTGGCTCCGCAGGCGACCTGCCTCAAACTCAATCTCCCCCCTAATTTCGAGGCGTACGCGCGCGGCCTCAGCAAGAGTCTGCGGTATGACGTCAAGCGACTGGAGCGGATGGCCGACGGGCGAGTCGAGGTCGTTTTGGCGGACCCACAGAGCGCGGAAGCGATGTTCCTTGAGTTCCTTTCGCACCATCAGGCGAGATGGAAGCGGCGGGGACTTCCGGGCGCGTTCGTCGGCAAGCGCAGGAAGAGTTTTCATCGGGAATGGGTCGTCCGCGCGGCCGAGGCAGGGATGCTGCGGTTGGCGGGGTTGCGGGTGGACGGAAACCCGGCGGGCGCTCTTTATGCGATGGTTTGGGGGAAATCCTGTTATTTCTACCAGTCCGGCTTCAGTCCTGAGTTCAAATCGCTGTCGCCGGGGACCCTACTCGTCGCGGACGCGATTCGGCGCTCGATCGACGAGGGGCTCGAGGTTTTCGACTTCCTGAGGGGCGACGAGCCCTATAAGAGAAGGTGGAAACCTCAGAACGTCGAAAAGAACTTGCGCTACCTTTCGGCAGCCCCGACCCTACCGGGCCGCCTGGCGCTTGCAGCGAGCGGGACCGGGTTCAAACTCGAAGGCCGACTTCGAGCGCGGTTCGAGGGTCGCGGGCTCGTCTGAGTGGGTCTTTCGGGGCACTTGCGGCAACGCGGTGCTGTCTTGTAAGGTTAGAACGTTCGATGGTCGCAGTCATCATTCCGGCTTTCAATGAAGGGGCTCGCATTCGAGCCGTGTTGGAAGCCGTCCGCGGCTCGTCGCTTCCCGATGAGATTATCGTTGTGAACGACGCGAGCACGGACAACACGTCTGCGGTTGCGAAGTCGATCGAAGGGGTTCGAGTGATCGAACTGCCCCGCAACGCGGGAAAGGGCGGGGCGATGGCGGTCGGCGTTGAGGCCACTCAGGCTGACGTGCTGCTGTTTATCGACGCCGATTTGCAGGGCGTCCGGCCGGAGCATATCGACGCGATTCTCAAACCCGTGCTCAACCGGCGCTGCGAAATGTGCATCGGCGTGTTTCGAGGAGGCAAGTTCTGGAGCACCAGCGCCCATCGCGTCGCGCCCTACATCAGCGGCCAGCGGGCGATGAGACGCTCGCTGTTTCTCTCGATTCCGCACATCGGCGAGCTTCGCATGGGGATCGAGGTCGCGCTCAACGCGGCCGCCAAACGATCCAACTCCCGTGTGGCACGAGTTGTGCTAAGGGGAGTGAGTAACACGCACAAAGAGCGGAAGATGGGAATCGTGCGAGGCGCTGCCGCGAGGGCCAAGATGTGGGCTGAAATCGGCAGAGCCGTCGTGCGGGTCCGCCGAAAAAAAAAACGCGCGGTGGCGTCGGACGTAACATGCTCACAGCGATCTTGGTCGGTCTTTCGATCGGGTGCGCTTCGAACCCGAAGTCGCCCGCGGCGATAGCGGAACTCGGCGTCAGCCTGCAAGAGGCACCCGCGGAGTCGAAGCGCGTCCTCGTCGTCATCAACAAGAAGAGCGACGAGAGCCGGCTCATCGGCGAGTACTACATTTACCGCCGCAAGATCCCCCAGAGCAATGTCCTCCTTCTCGACCTGCCGGTTACCGACAACATCGAATGGAACCCGTACCTGGATCTCCTTGAATCAAGGGTGAAAAAGAAGATCGAGGGGCTCTCCCACCGGATCGATTTCATCGTTCTGTGCAAGGGCGTGCCGATCCGCCTGAGGAGCGATGGGGGCTATTCTGTCGACGGGCACTTGGCTGCGATGAATCTCGCCTTTGAGCCGATCGCCAAGCCCGAACCCGAGCAGATCAAGCGGTGCCTCAACCCGTACTTCAATAAAGCGGAGCCGTTTTCCAGCGCGAAGTACGGTTTCTATCTCGTCACGCGGCTCGACGGGTACACGGTCGATCACGTCAAGCGCCTCATCGATCAGTCGGTCAACGGGCGCCCGAATCAAGGACCTTTCCTGCTCGACCAAGACCCCACGAAGACCGAGGGCGGCTACAAAATGATGCACGACTCCCTCGTTCGGGCGGCGAAAGTTCTTCAGCAGAAGGGTTTTGAGGTCAATTCAGACGAGACCCCGGTTTTTGTGGGGAGTAGCTGGCCCGTTGCGGGTTATGCGAGTTGGGGGAGCAACGACAAGAAGTTCAACGCGGACGTCTATCGCGGCCTGAGGTTCTTGCCCGGAGCGATCGCCGAGACGTTCGTTTCGACCAGCGCCCGGACGTTTCAAGTCGTTTCGAGCGGCCAAAGCGTGATCTCGGACCTAGTCGCGGGCGGCGTAACAGGGGTCAAGGGGTACGTCAGCGAACCCTACACGTTCGCGCTGGCCTACCCGGACATCCTCTTTGACCGCTACACGGGCGGGTTCAATCTTGCCGAGAGCTTTTACATGGCTTCGATGGTGCTGAAATGGAAAGACATCGTGGTCGGCGACCCGCTCTGCAGCCCGTATTCAAAGAAGTCCTCGGGCGCTAGCTCTCTCGGCGAAGGAGAACCAAAAGAAAGGGAGCCCCTAGGAGCGCGGTGACGACTCCGACCGGTACTTCGCCTCCCGGCAGGCCCCATTGAGCCACCACATCGGCGCAGAGTAATAGGGACATCCCGATCAGGGCCGATCCGGCTAGCGAGCGCCGCCAGTCCACGCCCACCACTCGACGGGCGATGTGGGGAGCGACGAGCCCCAAAAAACCGATGATCCCGACGGAGCCCACGCAAACCGCCGTCATCGCCGTGCCCGTGACTAAGACAGTCGGTTTGAGCTTGCGAGTATCGACGCCGAGGCGCTGGGCCGTGTGTTCACCAAGAGAAAGCGCGTTCAGCCTTTTCGATTGAAGGAGCAAGAGCGCGCCTCCAACCAGAAGCGCAACGGCCATAGCGTAGATCTTCGGCCAGTACATCGGGGTCGCCGATCCGAGCAGCCATCGGAGCACCTGATTGGCGTCGAGCCCGCCCGCCATCAATAGCAGCGCGAGCACCGCCGATAGCATCGCGCCGACCACCACCCCTGAGAGGAGGAGCGTCTGTACGTCCACCGCTCCTTTGCGGGTCGCGAGGGAAAACACGAGACCGAGCGAGAGCATCCCGCAGACGAAGGAGGCCGCCAACAGCCCCAAGCCCGCCGCGACGCCCGCAAAGCCCAAAAGGATCGCAAGCGCGCCGCCCACCGCCGACCCCGATGACACCCCCACGATGAACGGGTCGGCAAGAGGGTTGCGGAAGAGCGATTGAAACGCCGAGCCCACCACCCCCAACAAGCCTCCGGCCAACAAACACCCGAGCGCGCGCGGCAGTCGGATGAGCCAGATGATGTCGTTGCCGGTCGTGGTGTCGGGCATCCGGCCCCGAAATAGCTCCGAAACCACCTCCCACGGCGTCAGGCGAAGTCCGAGTCCCCCGGAGGAACTGCCGAGGCCCAGGTGCAATACGAAAGCGACACCTACGAGCGCGAGAAGCAACGCGAGCGTGCCGAAAAGGCTGGGGGATCGGTCCGTAGCTCGAAGCGCCACCACAGGGGGGATTATAGCCCTCGGTATACTCAGCGGGTGAAGTCGGTGAACCTATCGAGCCGAGCTTCCCAGATTGCGCCTTCACCGACTCTGGCGGTGGCTGCGCGGGCCCGCGAACTCAAAGCTCAAGGGATCGACGTGATCAGTCTGGCCGCTGGGGAACCGGATTTTGCCACGCCTGCCCCTGTCTGTGAGGCGGCGATCGCGGCGCTCAAGTCCGGGTACACGAAGTACACCCCAACCGCTGGCATCGGCGAACTCCGGGCGGCGATCGCGGAAAAGCTCCAACGCGACAACGGCGTGCCCTCTTCGCCGGGCCAAGTCGTGGTCTCGTGCGGGGCGAAACAAGCGGTCTTCGGCGCCCTGTTCTCGCTCCTCGACCCTGGGGACGAGGTGATCCTCTTTGCTCCCTACTGGCCGACGTACACCGAGCAGATTCGGCTTGCGGGCGGGATTCCGAGGGTGGTTCGGTGCTCCAGCGAAGCGGGGTTTCTGCCCGACTTCGAAGCGGTATCCGAAGCGGTCAATGCCCGAACGAAAGCGATCCTGCTCAATTCACCCTGCAACCCGACCGGCGCCGTCTTTCCTCGGCAGACCCTCGAACGAATCGCGCTCCTTTCAGAGCAGCACGGCCTTTGGCTCATCTCGGACGAGATCTATGAGAAGCTCTACTTCGGCGAGCGGCCGCTAAGCCCGGCGTCGTTGGGTGAGCAGGTCGCTGGGCGGACCGTCACCATCGGCGGGTGCAGCAAGTCGTATTCGATGACTGGATGGAGGATCGGATACTCTTCGAGCCCACCTGCGGTCGCCCAAGCGATATGCGCTTTGCAGGATCAGGTGAACGGCAACGCGACGAGCTTCGCGCAGTACGGCGCGTTGGCGGCCCTCAACCTCCCGGAGGACGATGTCGCCCCGATGCGCGAGGAGTTCCGCGTGAGGAGAGACTTCGCCCTCCACGAAGTGGCCACGATCGACGGGATGTCGTGTCATCCTCCGAGCGGTGCTTTCTACCTCTTGATCGATGTGCGGAGCCTTCTCACGCCTCGATTCGATTCTGACGTAGCGTTCTGCGAGTGGTTGATCGAGGAGGCTCGGGTGGCCACCGTACCGGGCTCGGCCTTCGACGCCCCCGGGTTCTTGCGACTGAGCTTCGCCACGAGCCGCGAAGAACTCACTGAGGCCTTCGCCAGAATCCGCGACGCCGTAGCATCGCTCAAGGTCCCTCAATGATTCCTAGGTCGATTCCCCTGAAGGACCCCGAACTCTTCCGCCTTGCGATGAGGCACCGTTCCGCAGCGCAAAACACCGTCGCTGAGAGTTACGAGCGTTTGGAGTTCTTTGGCGACTCGGTGCTGGGCCTGGTCATCGCCGAGTACCTCTACGAAAACCATCCCGCCTGGGATCAGGGGATGCTGAGCAAGGCGAAGTCGAGCGTGGTCCAAGAAGGCCCGCTTGCAGAAACCGCGCTCCGGCTCGGCCTCGACCAGTTCATCGAACTCAGCGCCAGCGAGGACTCCCCCGACGGGCGACAGCGCCCTTCGATCCTCTCCGACGTGTTTGAGGCGTTGATCGGAGCCATTTACTTGGAGTCCGGCCTTCAGGTGGCGCGGTGGTTCATTCTCGAGCAGCTTCACGACCACCTGATGCAAGTCCGCACCGGGGACGTGAGCCCTCACGATTACAAGTCCAAGCTCCAAGAGGCCGCCCAAGCGATTTGGCACAAGACCCCGACGTATCGGGTCGTGCAAGAGTACGGCGCGTCGCACGAGCGGAAGTTCCGAGTTCAAGTTCTGTTCGATTCGGAGATCATGGGCGAGGGCGTGGGACGCTCGAAGAAGGAAGGCGAGCAGGCCGCGGCTCAAGACGCGCTCAACCTGATTCTGCGCGCACAGCAAGCCCGGCAGATCGCTCTCGAAGATCGGGGGCTGTAGGTCGCAGGTATTCTTGTTAGGATTCCACTTTGGTTCCGGCCTTGGCATTGGAACTGCTTTGATTGAATTGAAGTCTGAATACTTGATTGAAACGTAAATCGTGCGCGTTTCACTAGTGGTGTTCAGAAGGAGCAAGGATTTGCTGGTTCGCATGAGTAGGTTGTTTGTTTGGGTTGGCCTCTTGGGGGCGGTGGCTATAGCGGCCGCTCAAGTGCCGCCGAATGCGTTTCTCAACAAGCCCGTAAAGACGCACCGCTCGCTTATGAATCAAGTGAGGTCGGATGCGGCCGTGCTCGATCGCTACGTGCGCCACTTCGCAATGACGCCGGCAGAGCTGTTTGCCTACTTTGAGGAACTCAAGATCACCCAGCTTAAAGAGACCGGGACGTACGACGTGTATGCGGTCCCCAGTTCGGGCGTCATCCGGGCGAAGAAGCGAGTTCTCAAGCGCGGAGAATGGGTCGTGTCCGATCCCTCGGGGCAACCCGTTTTGCTGCTCGAATGCGGCAATCCGCTGACTCGCGGGCCCAAAGAGCCGTTCGTCATGACCAACGTGTCCGACATGCTGGTGGCTGCCAGGCCGGACCTCTTGCCTTTGGCTGTGGTGCCGAAGACCGAGACGGAGACGACGCTTCTGACGACGATGGTCATGCCTGACCTCTCTCCGATCCCGGTCGCGCCGGCTCCGCTCGAACCCACGCCGATGCCGCGCGAAGTCGCGACGCCTACTTCTGAGGCCGAGGGCCCGTTCGGGCCGGTGAACGGGTTGGTCTCCCTCTTGCCGGCGGTCTACGTGATCGGCGCGGTCAACTTTGGCGACGGCGGGCAGCCGATCCCTGAGCCCGCCTCCTTGCTCGCGCTGGGATTGGGCTTCGGGACCTTGCTCAAACTGCAGCGAAGGCGCTCGACGAAGAGTTAGGGGCCGGTTTCGAGAATCGTGGGCGCAGGCTCCTCATTGAGGCTCCTGTGCCCTTCTTGGGTTACGGTGACGATGTTTTCGATCCTGACGCCGAACCTTCCCGGCAGGTAGATGCCCGGCTCGACGCTAAAACAGTTGCCCACCTCCAACGGCCGATCGTTGCCTTCGACGATATTGGGTTCTTCGTGGACCCGCAGCCCGATCCCGTGCCCTGTTCGGTGGGTGAAATACGATCCGTACCCCGCCTCTTCGATCACCGCTCGGGCGGCTCGATCTACGTCCTGTGCCGGGACTCCGGCCCGAATCGCCTCCCGCGCCTTAGCTTGAGAGCGGTACACGGTCTCGTACACCTCTCGGACCTCGTCGCCCGCGCTTCCGCAGCAGACCGTCCTCGTGATGTCGCTTTGATACCCGCCGACTTCGCAGCCAAAGTCCATCACCACGACGTCTCCCGAAGCAATGATCGTGTCGTCGCTCAAGTGGTGCGGTTCGGCTGCGTTGGCCCCTGCGGCGACGATACAGAACGTCGGGTTGCCTCCGAGGTTCGCCATCGCCTCCGCAAGCGCCCGCGCGACCTCCCGTTCGGAGGCTCCAGGCCGAACCGCCCCGATTCCAGCCTGAATTGCGCTGTCGGCGATTTGCGCCGCGCGGGTCATGGATTCGAGTTCACCCTCGTCCTTACGCCTCGTCAACTCCGCGAGGGCGTAGCTTCCCGCTTTGAAGAGAGCGGCAGGCAACACGGACTGCATTTGGAGGAGCATCCTCGAAGGCATGTCGTCGTCGACGGCAAACACCGCGGAGCGAAGGCCCCAATCCGCAGACAGCCTGCGGAATAGCTCCAGCGCGTCTTCGCCGTCCCCCCACGAGTCGATCTCCGCGATCCCCGCTCGCCTCGCTTGGCTGACCGACAGGCGCGGACAGATGAGCCGCGATTCGCCGGTAGAACGGACCGCCAGCGTCATGAATCGCTCACCCGCGCCCTCGAAGAATCCACTGAGATAGCCCAAGGTTGGAGGGGCCCAGCCCAAGAACACGTCGAACCCTTCCTCACGCAGAACTTCTGCGAGCCTTTCCGAACGCGTAGTTGCCGTGGTCGCCATGGGTCGATTATGCCCAACCCTCGGTTGGGGCGAGTTCGTCGAAGGGTAAAATCAGACCTTCGTTGGCGGATCGTCTAATGGCAGGACAGCGGTTTTTGGTGCCGTCAGTCTAGGTTCGAATCCTAGTCCGCCAGCCACATTTCACTAGAAGAAAATGGTCGGGATGGGGAGATTTGAACTCCCGACCTCTGCGTCCCGAACGCAGCGCTCTACCAAGCTGAGCCACATCCCGACCCGGGAGCGCATTTTACCCGTTGCAGCAGGCGGCCGAGATCAGACCTTATGCAGCAGGTAGACCCGCAACGCGGCGTTCTCGGGCGGAGGGTTCAAGAGGAGGCCTTGCTGCCGCCGGGTTTCGGCGATTCGCTCGCGTACGTATTTCACCTCTGGAGCATCTTCGAGGTATCGCTCCAGGAGCTTTCGCTCCTCCTTCAATAGCTCATAGAGTCCATCGCGGAAGGGGCGCTCGATCCGATCTCGCCGCTCTCCCGGAGGGCCTGCCCACCGCTCGGTCACGGAGGACGTCCCGATTTTCAGGACCTTGGCGAGCGTCGCTTCGAGCGCGGATTCGGGCAGCGCGAGCAACACCCCTTCTCTACCGGGAATCTCACCGACGGGCGCCTCACTGAAGGCCATCGCCTTGCCTTGGGAGTCCTGGGCTAGCTTCAGGAACTGGGATTTCACGGCTTCGAGTTCGGTCTGGGGGACAAACACGACCGCTTCGATCAGTTGGCACTTGACGCTGTTTTCGATGCCTTCACCGGGCCCGATGACGATTGGGTTCACTGGCCCAACGGGAAGGGTTCCGCCAATCTGCGAGGTCGGGCCCGTGGTGCCAGGGGTCGGTTCGGCGTTCGTTGGCGGAGGCTGCTCCTCGGGCGCCTCGCCGGGGGGTGTCGGCTCTCCCGAAGTGGGGCTGGGGGGTTCCGACGCAGGGCCCTCGTTCGCGTCCGGCGCTCCCGCCGGCGAAACCGCTTCTTGCTTGAGAGGCGGCGGCGAGTCTTGAGTGGGGGCGTTGAAGGGATACACTCCCGTGAGCCGTAGGATTCCGAAGGTGAGAACGATCCCTCCGATCACGCCCACGATTCCCCAGGCCATAGGGTGAATCCGCTCGGAAGTTGGGGCGGGGGGCTCGGCTGGGCTGATCTTTTCTGGATGTTGATCGGTCACGGTTTTGCTCGGATCGATTCGCTAACCTGGAGCCTTCGACGAGATTCGAACTCGTGACCTTCCCCTTACCAAGGGGATGCTCTACCCCTGAGCTACGAAGGCTTGATCCTGGTGGCGGGTGTAGGATTCGAACCTACGAAGGCATTCGCCGGCAGATTTACAGTCTGCTCCCATTGGCCACTCGGGCAACCCGCCAGTGAAGGGAAGTTGTACCTCAAATCGGGGCAGATTCGGCAAAAAACGGGGCCCTCCGCGCGCGAAGGGCCCCGCTGTGTCCTTGGAGGTAACCAACCTAACGAGGAGGATCGAACTTGAACGCCTTGCCGAGAAGCGCGTTCCACTTGGCCTTTTGGCCATCGTTGAGGAGAGCGAGGACCTGCTTGTCGATGCTGTCGCGCACCTTTCGCATGTTCTCTTGCATCGCGGTTCGGTCACCGCCCGCACCGCCTCCGCCTTGGAATTGGCCGCGGATCTTCTCCATTTCGGCTCGCTGGATGTCGCGAATCTTGGTCTGCTGATCGGGGGTGATGCCGACCTGCTTGCCAACGTCCTCACGGGAAAGCGCCGAAGGTCCCGTCCACTGAAGCTCGAGCTCGGTGTAGCGCTTATATTGCGTGTCGTTGAGGACCGACTTGATGGCGTCGTTCATCTGCTGAGCCATTTGGCCCGCACCTTGGCCGCCGCCCTGGCCACGACCTCCGCCCGCTCCAGCGCCGCCACCTGCGCCACCGCCGCCGCCTCTAGCGCCGCCGGCCATTGCGCCCATCTTCTCTCGAAGCGCGGTCTTCTGCTGGTCGGTGAGCTTCAGTTCGGTTTGAACATCCGCCCGCATGAGGAGCGCCGCGCCGCCACCCCGCATTCCAATTCGGCCGCCGCCGAAACCGGCGCCTTGGCGGCCCTGACCTTGCGCGCCCTGTCCGCCTTGGCGAACGCCCGCGCCTTGGGCAACAACCATCGGGGCCACCAGGACCGCGACGGCAATGATCATAGCGAATCGTTTCATGTTTTTCCTCTCTAAGTGGAATCCTGCTGATGGGATTACGTAGGGCAAAAACGCGTCTGTTCCCGAAAAGTTCACCAGGTCCCACAACGAGCCTAAGAGCGAGCAACCCACAGGGCTCGGCCAGGGAAAAGCAAAGCGCCCTCGCGCCCCGAGTCGAGTTGGCGCAAGGGCGCGTTGCCTGAGGTCTCCCCGTTGGCGATTAGCTCTTGGCGTTCTTGGACATCATCGCAAGGAGGGGGTCCGAGCCGCCAAAGCCCACGAGTTGATCGACCACATCGCCCTTAGCATCCAGAACTCGGATGTCGGGAATCCCTTCGATCTTGTATCGACTCGCGACCTCGGGCTGGTTATCCACGTTAATCATCACGAGGATATAGTTCTCGGCCGCCTTCTTGAACTCAGCGGTGGGAAACACATCGCTCTTATACTGCTTGCAGGGGCCGCACCAATCGGCGTAAAAGTCCACGAGCATCGGCTTGCCGTCGCGCTTGGCGGCGATCATGCCTTGTTCCAGCGAGGTGAGCCACTTGGATTCGCCACCCGCCGCGCTCGTCCCGCCTGAATCGCCCGACGCTGAATCATCGATGATGACGGGCTTGTCGAGGGATGCGTTCGAGGCGCCCTCACCCTTCGTGGCCCCTACCGGGGCGGAATCCGCCTTTGCCGTGGGCTCCGAGGCGCATCCCAAGAGGAGCAGCGCGAGGCCGGCGAGGGATAAGACGATCGTCGTTGTCTTCATTGGTTTTCTCCGTGGTACTCGTGTCTCGAATTCGAATCTTCCTGTTCGTAGTTACGCTGCATCTTGCAGGTGCGTCGGCAACATTTTCGGCAAGAACTCGCGGGCGTCGCGCGGCGAGAGCACGACCCCACGTTCGATGACGTTCTCCAATTCTCGGACGTTTCCGGGCCAGTGATACGCGAGGAGCAGTCGCTTCACCTCCGGCGTCAGTTCCATGAGGTCGCGTTCGTTTTCCGTGCAATACCGCTGCAGGAACAGTTTCGCGAGTGGCTCGATGTCGGCCTTGCGCTCCCGAAGAGGGGGGATTCGCAACTCGACGACTTGGAGCCGATAAAGCAGATCGAGGCGAAACTCTCCTTCCTGGACGGCTTCATTGAGGTCGCGGTTGGTCGCGGCAAGGAGCCGAACGTCCACTCGGGTCGGCTTCGAACTGCCGAGCCTCTCGAACTCGCGCTCTTGAAGCACCCGCAGGAGTTTGACTTGGATCGCGGGCGGAACGTCGCCGATCTCGTCGAGGAACAGCGTGCCTTTGTCGGCAAGCTCGAATCGACCTTGCTTGGAGTCTTGCGCGCCGGTAAACGCGCCCTTCTCGTAGCCGAACAGCTCGCTTTCGAGAAGCGTTTCAGGGAGGGCGGCGCAGCTTACGGCGACGAACGGCTGGTCGCGGCGCGTCGAGAGCCGGTGAATCGTCTTGGCGACGACCTCTTTTCCGGTGCCGCTCTCGCCCGTGATGAGGACCGTGGCCTTTGAATCCGCGGCGAGCTTCATCGTTTCCAGTAGCTCCTTCATCTCAGGAGATTCGGCGATGAATTCGACCTCGGGGCGGGACCCCTTTTTCGATCGCCTCTTTTTGGGCGCAGCCTCGTCCGTCATGGCGTTGCGAAGAATGCGCTTGAGGGCGTCGAGGTCGAACGGCTTGGTCACGTATTCAAACGCGCCTTCCCGAATGGCCTGCACAGCCGAGGGAATCGCCCCATACGCTGTCATCAGCACGACCGGGAGCTCCGGGCGGAGGGAGAGCGCGCTCCGAAGGAGTTCGTGGCCGTTCATTCCCGGCATGGTGATGTCGGAGAGCATACAATTGAACGGGGCCTCCTTCAGAAGCACCAAGGCATCCTCGCCGCATTCTGCAAGGCTCACGCTGTAGCCGTCCTTTTCGAAAGCGGCCTGGAGAACCCTCCGGATGTGGGGTTCGTCGTCGACGATCAAGAGTCGCTTGTTTTCCGACATGTCAGTCCTTCTTCAACCTCACCCGAAACGTGCTTCCCTTGCCTAGTTCGGACTCGACTTCGACCGTCCCGCCGTGAGCGTCGACGATCTTCCGCACGTTGCTCAGCCCCAACCCCGTTCCCTTTGCCTTGGTCGTGAAGAACGGCATGAAGAGCTTGCCCACGGTCTCTGGGCTCATCCCTGCGCCGGTGTCTCTCACTTCGAAGCCCCACTCGGCCAACTCCACTTCGACGCTGTCTCCGGGCCGGCAGGCGTCGATCGCGTTCAGGACGAGGTTGCGTAGAACCTGCTCGACGCGCAAGGGGTCCGCGAGAATCTTGGGGGACTTTCCTTCTGAAATCAGCGCCAGCTTCACCCCCGTTTCGACCGAACGGGGAAGCTCGGACTGGATCACCTGATGAGCGAGCTTCAAGAGATCGACGCGAGAGACTTCGAGGCGAAGCGACTTGGAGAACTCGAGAAAGTCGCCGCACAGCCGATCGAGCTTCCGAACTTCGGTTTCGATGACAGAAGCGAACTCGGCTGAGGCCTCTGAGACGTCGCGAATGACCTGCGCCGATGCGAGAATGCTCGTCAGGGGGTTTCGAATCTCGTGCGCGATCGCCGCCGCCATTTGGCCGATCTCGGCCATGCGCTTTGTGCGCTCGGAATCTTGGCGCTCGAGTTCGATTTCGGTCGTGTCGTGGACGACGATCACCGCTCCCCGGTTGGGCACTGCCGAGGCGGTTAGCGACCAATACCGCGACTCTTGCCCGTCGTGGACGGTGGTGCGAGCCGAGGTGCCTTGGAGCGCGGCCCGCCGAGCCAAGGTAAGTGCGTGCTTCCAGTAGTGAGGGAGCTTTCGCAAGAGCCCGCGCCAGGTCGCGGGGGCTGGTCCCGTCCAACGAAGCATCGAAAGCACTGCGGGGTTCAACTCCACCTTCTCCGTTCCTTCGATGGCGATCAGCCCAGCCTCAAGGCTTTCGAAAAGGATGTCTCGCGAGGCCCGAAGCGATTCGGCGTCGGCAAGGGCCGAGGAGATCCGGTCGACGAGCGCGGCGTTGTTGACCGCAAGCGCCAGGTGCTGGGCGACGGCCCGAGCCTTTCTCAAGGCATTTCGGTCGAAGCTGGGTTTTTGGGGGGCACGAGCGATATTCAGGACGCCGATGCAGACTCCACTCAGGAGCAGGGGAACGACCATCGAACTCCCGACGTTGCCCCGCCCTTTGGCTCGACGCGTGGAAAGGGTTGGATGCAGCTCCGGATCGTCGACGATCATCGGCTCGCCCTCTTCGGCGGCCGCTCCCGCGATGCCCTCGCCCAGGTCGAAGGACGCTTGCGCGGGGACGACGGCTTGGGGCCCCTGAACCGCAGCCAGTTCAAAGTGGCTCGAATTGGGCTCGCGAATGAATACGGTCGCATGATGGGCTTCGAACAGATCGACGACTCCGCGTAAGGCGTTCGCCAAGTAACCCCCCAGTCCGTCAGGACTCGGAGAGAGTTCGAGGATGTCTGCAAGCGGGTCGCGCGCGTTCGTCCTTCGCGGGACCGTCATCTCAGTTGAAGTGCATTCGTACATCGCCAGCCAGAGGGGTGCTTTCGCCGCCAATCCCTATGGAGATCATCGGCTACGGACACTTCCCGCCTTAGCCGCGCGTCCCGAAAGGCTTCAGGCCGCTTGGAGTTAACGTCTTAGCTCCGATGGGGCGAGCGGACAAAGTTATCCGTTTTCGACTGCGCCCCGGTGAATGGTCTCGATCCTTCGGATCGTGCCGTTGGAAGACTCCATTACGATCGACTGCGTGATGATGTCGTCACGTCGGAACCGGACGCCGCGCATGAAGTCGCCGGTGGTGATTCCGGTTGCGACGAACGTCACATTCCCTCGTGCGAGTTCGTCGGGCATGAACACGCGATCCAAATCGCCGCCGACCATCCTTTCGGCCCTTTCCCGCTGGCCGTCTTTGGGGAAGTGCAGTTTGGCTTGCATGTCGCCGCCCCAACAACGCACTGCCGCCGCGGTGATCACGCCCTCCGGCGCGCCTCCGATTCCCATCAAGCCATCGAGCCCGGATTCGGGGTCGAGCGCCGCGAGCGCGATCGTGATGTCGCCGTCGGATACGAGGTGTACCCTGCACCCCACGTCGCGGAGTTCGGCGATGAGGGGTTCGTGCCGGGGCCGATCCAGCACCCCGATGATCATCTCATCCACTTCCTTCCCGAGAGCCTTGGCCATTTGCCGAACGTTGATACGAGGGGGGACGGTGATGTCGATAATGCCCTTGCACTCCTTGCCGACTACGATCTTGTCCATATAGCAGTCGGGCGCGTGCATGAGAAACCCCTCGCCTTCGACGCAGGCAGCGAGGACCGCGATCGCGTTGGGGAGTCCGTTGGCGCAGAGGTTCGTGCCTTCGAGCGGATCGACGGCGATTTGCACGGACGGCCCCGTTCCTTCGCCGACCTCTTCGCCGATGTAGAGCATGGGCGCCTCATCTCGCTCGCCCTCTCCGATGACGATCATTCCCTTCATCGGAATTTCGTTCATTGTCGATCTCATCCCTTCGCAGGCGGCTTGATCGGCGGAGTTCCGGTCGCCCCTACCCACCCACTTGGAAGCTGCGATCGCCGCCGCTTCGGTCACGCGCAGGAAGTCGATGTGCTGTCGGCCGTTCATGAGAGGTCCCCTTCCTCCCTATTATGGGTCCCCCACGGAAGGACGCGCAGGTGGCGCGGGCTTAGGATTTGTTGCGGATGACGAGTAGTTCTCCGTCTTGGACGACGTATTCCTTGCCTTCGAGGCGCATTCTGCCCGCCTTGTGCGCCGCCGAAAGCGAGCCGTGCTCGGCCCAATCCTCATAAGAAACGACTTCGGCGCGAATGAACCCCTTGGCGATCTCGTTGTGGATCGTGGCGGCTGCCTTAAGGGCGTTCGATCCGCGCCGGAGGGGCCAAGCTTTCGTCTCGTTCTCGCCCGCCGTGTAGAAGGTGATCAACCCCATCGCGTCGTAAGCCGCGCGAATGACCTTAGAACTCGCTGGCTCTTGGAGTCCGAGCGACTCAAGGAATTCGGATTGGTCGGACTCCTCAAGCTCGGCGATCTCCTGTTCGAGCGTCGCGCAAACCGCAAACGCGGGAACTCCCGACTCGCGGAGTCGCCCCATCTGCTCTTGCAGGGATCCATCGACAGACGCGGCATCGGCCTCGTCCACGTTGTAGGCCACGATCAGCGGCTTCTGGCTGAGGAACTGGAAGTTTCGCAGGATCGCTTCTTCCTCTTCGCTCAGTTGGAGCAACCGCAGGGGCGTGCCCTCGCCCAAGGGCCCCACGATTCGCCGCAGGACCTCGCGCTCGGTGTATTCGGCCGAACCTGGGCTCTGGGCTTGGACGGACTTGGTGAGCCTCTCGATCCTCGACTCTACGATCTGGAGGTCCGTGAGAACGAGCTCATCCTCGATGGCGGCCTGATCCCGCATGGGGTTGACCTCGCGGGCGAACGGCGCCATCGGCGAATCGAAGGAGCGAACGACGTGCAAGAGCAGGTCCATGCGCCGAGCCGCATCGAGGAACCGCTGGGAGAATGCCTTCTTCTCCGTACCGATATCGTCGAGGTCGTCGTGGAGCAGGACCGTGGCCGGGCTTGCTTTCTTGGGCTTTACGGCTTCAACGATCCTCTCGAAACGTTCGTCGGGCACAGGCACAGCGGTGATGTCGCCCTTGGCCTGACCTCGGGCCGCTGCGTGGTACAGCGTGGTCTTGCCGACGCCCGCATAGCCGATCAAGCCGACCTTCATCGAGCCTCGTTTGCCCCCTGCGGCCGGGATTCCTCCGAGCGGTCGAACGTGACGGAGACGTCGCTCGGCGGGCTTTGCTGAGGAAGAATCCAGAACACATACACGCTCGCAAGCAAGAGAGCCAGCCCCAGCCACGGGAACGCAACGCGAGGTGGGGAACTCTTCTTCGGGGGTTCTGGGGACGCCATCGCCTGCGATTATACGCGGTCAGGCGAGCCCGCCTTTGTGCGGGGAAGCGGCATGGTCGCCGCGCCGAGCAAGAAGATCGCGAGGGCGATTGGAACGACTTCGATTCCAGGGAACCTTTCCGCTTGCTTTGGTAGGATAAGGTTGGCCCTCAAAGGATAGGTGACTCCGAACGGCGCCCGTGCGACGATGTTTCCGCGAGCGTCGACGGCGATCGAGTGGCCGAGCGAGGCCGATCTTGCTACGGGCAAGCCGGTTTCCACTGCCCGCCACACCGAAGCGCTCATGAGTTGCTCGGGCGCGCCGGTTCCCACATACCAATCGTCGATCGACATCACAGCCAGGAGTTGAGCCCCGTTTTTCGCTTGGTCGGCCGCCACGTCATAGAACAGTCCCTCAAAGCACAGCATGGGGCCGACGGTCATCCCTGCGACCTGGATCGCGCTCGTTCGGTCAGAGGGGCGAAGGTCGCCCGTGGGGAGTTCGAACGCGTCCAAGAACGGGAGAGTCCCTCGGAGCGGAACGTACTCGCCGAACACGACGAGCCGCCTTTTGTCGGCGCACTTCCATTCCCCATCGAACGCGAAGGCGGATTGGTAGCTCGGTTGGGGGCCGCGCGAGCCTCCGAAAAGGACCGGCAAGCCAGGGGTGAGTTCGAACGGCACGTCGGGCGGAACCTCGGAGCCTCCCATCGCCATGCCTTCGGGCAGGATCAAGAGTCGGGCCCTTTGGGCAAGGGCGGATTCGGAGAGTTCGGCCACCGCGACGCCCACCTTGCGGGCCTCTTCTTCGGGGTCGCTGAACGCCGCATCGACCCCTGGCTGGCCGATGGTCACCGTTACGGGCTCGCCCACCTCGGGGGCGGTGTAGCGGGCGATCGAGAGCCCAAGCAGCCCCAAAAAGACCAGCGCGTGGTAGCGCAGTTGGTTCCAGCCGGTGCCGGAAAACAGCAACACGACCCCGACGCTCGCCGCGACCACCCAGGCGGAAACAAGGTATTGCGTTCCGTAGTTAGCGAGTTGTATGAGGGGCGGATAGCGGTAAAGCGGGGTCGATATCAGTCCCCAAGGGAAGGCGAGGATCGGGACGAAGGAACGAACGACCTCGAGGCCCGCCCAAGCGACGGGGATCAGCCACTCCCGCTTCGACTTCAAGCACCGGTGCAGCACAAATCCGAGAAACGCGAAGTACGTTGCCCCCAGCAAGCACGCGCTAAACCAAGGAATCAGGCTGAGGAGGACGTTGCCCGTCCACTTGGCAACGAGTGGCTGGACGAATTGCATCTGGTGCAGCCAGAACAGAAGCCCAAACGCGTAGCCGGACTTGATGGCTTGCTTGGAGTCAAGTTCGCGGAGACTCAGAAGCCAAGGTACGAGCGCGACGAACACGAGCAGCCCCAGGTTCAAGGGCGGAAACGCGAGCGCAATGAGAACGACGCTCGCGACTGCCGGACCATATGGGCGCAGCCTATCGCGTAGCGCCATCGAGTCCTCCCGCCTTGACCTGAAGCCCGTTCAAGTGCTCGATGCAGGCATACCGAACGAGGGTCCAGAGGCCGTCGGGCCTGCGTTCCAGTTCGGAAACGCTTGCGTTCGGAAACCGAAAGCTCCTCGCCGACTCGATGTTTCCTCGGAGCAACCGCGCGAGGATCATCCCCCCTGCGCCGCCGTGGGTGACGACCGCAGTAGGCTCGTTCCAGTCGGAGGCCTCCCTTTCGATCCATTCGAGGCGCTTCCAAAGGTCGCGAGGCGACTCGCCTTGTGGCGGGCGGATGTCCAGAAAAAACGGGTCGTTTGGGTCTGCCCGGAGCCGCCGAAGCCGCTGGATCTCCTCAAAAGGGAAGCCCTCCCACTCTCCCAGGTGGGTCTCGCGCAGCAAGGGATCGACGCAAACCCTCGCGCCGCACACGGCCGCGATGGGCTCGGCGGTCGAGACGCTGCGGGTGAGGTCGGACGTGTGTACCGTAGCGAGCGCGACTCCCCTGAACCTCTCCGCGAGCCGTTCGGCTTGGAGCCGCCCCACTTCGTCGAGCGGAATGTCGGTGTGCCCTTGGGCCCTTTCGCTCAAGTTCCAAGCCGTTTGAGCGTGCCGGACCAAATACAGGCGCATTCTGCGTTTATACCCATCCACCCCTACAGCGACCAACTGGGGGCTTCCCCAAGTTCCTGAGCCTCGTCGCCGATGCGTAAGCCGCCGATGCGCAGGAGGTCGACAACCGCCGGAGAGACCGCAGGGCTCAGAATCCGAAAAGCGCCGGTGTGGAAGTTCGCTTCGCGGATGACCCCTAACGCAAAGTCCTCGCCGTCGGACCTGGCGAACGAGCAGACGACATCGTAATAGGCCGAAGGCGAGACCGACTGCGCACGGTCGCAGCCGGCATAATCGAGCGCCCGGGCGATGGTCTCCGCGTCGAAGGTTTCGTCCCCTACGATCCAGAGCTTGCCCCCCTGAATTTCGGCGCGCAACGCGCGGGAGAGTCCGGCCTGTTCGAGTTCGACCGCATTGAGCGCGCGCCCCGAACCCAGCCGAACCCCTTCCAAGGTCACCTGAAACATCGAAATCGAATGAACTTCGCACTCGGAGAACCACTGCCGCCACCGAGCCCGCCGCTTGGACGCCGCCACTGCTCCGGGGAGCGCAGGCTCGCATTCGACTTCTTCGACAGGAGCGGGCCAAGGGCTGAGCGGAAGCGGAGTTCCTGAGGCCATCAGGATTTGCGTGGGGCGCGCCAGTTCGATGACGCAACGCGCCAACTGTTGAATCAGCGGCGAGGCGGACACCGGAAATAGCTGCACGACGCCCTCCTCTCGGATTTCCGGCAGGAGCGTTGCGGCTGCCCGAACGAGGATGTGAGGGGACCGGCGGGGCGACAATCCGCCATAAAACCGCCAAGCGACGACGGTCTCCCCGCGAATGAGGGCCAGCCTGCCGGGCGGCCCGTGCGAAGTGTCTGCGGGGTCGAGGCACAGCCGATCTCGGCCGTCCAACTCCTCCTGCAGCCAGGGGTTCCAGTTGGAGTTTGTGCCGCCGACGAGCAGCGTCAGTCCCATGATGCGAGTATGTACCGGCAGGGACCTTGAAAAAAGCGAGGGGGGAGAAAGTAAGGGAGGGAGCTTCCGTGCTCCAGACCTCCGTTTCCACCTAGTCCGTGGTGTCTCCGCGGGTAATGATACCTCTCTGACGCGCCACGGTCAACCCGGTATCGGCCGGTCCCAGGGGAATCGCTCCTCGATCCTGGCGTTCTTGCGGAGTTCGTCGAGAGTTTGGGTCCGCGCCGTTTGCATGTACTGGTTGCGGAGGTCTTCGAGCACCTGACCCTCTGCGGAATCTCCCCTTCGGTCGAGCCGGAAGATCTGAAAGCCGTTGGACGTTCGGGCGGGGCGAGTGATTCCTCCAGGCGCGATCTTGGCGAGTTCTGCGGCGGCGGATGCGGGAAAAGCGGAGACCTGCCGCCAACCGATGTGCCCGTGCGACTGCAAAATGCGCTCGTCGGACTGAAATCGCTTGAGCACAAGGTCCCACGAGTTGCCGGCTACGAGGTCCTGATAGGCCCCTTCAGCGAGCTTCCGAGCCTCCTCCACGTCCTCCGGCCGCGAGCCAGCTAGGGGAACGATGATCGACGAAACGTCGACGAAGGCCTTTCGGTCGAATTTGGAGAGCGCGATCTGGTCGAGCAAGAGCTGACTCTTGATTCTCAAGTAGAGCCTTGACTTGGGGAAACCTTGCTCCAGCAAGGCTCGGTCGGTCGAGGTCGCTTGAGGGTTCTGGGCCTTCATTCGTGCGATCTGCGCTTCGATTTCTTGCTCGACCTGCTCTTCGGAAACGCTCATACCCATCGACTTCGCCCGTTGCGTGACGAGCCGAAAGGTAATCAGGTCTTGCAGGGCCTCGAACGCCCTCCAGTCCCACGCCAAAGACTCGACGTCCGCCGCCCGGATCGGAACGCCGTCGATCAAGGCAAGGATCTCCGACGATCCGGGCCTCTTGGCGAGGTATCGGGCCGGGACGTCACCGGCAGTCTGCGGGATTGCCGCCGCCATCAGAAGGATCGCCAGGAGCATCGCTTTCAATCTTCCAGTACGCTTCGGTAAGTGTCCACGATCCGGTCCGCGCATTGGTCGATGTGGTAGCGGTCGAGGACTCGGATGCGTGCCGCCGACCCCACCGTTTCCAGGGTGATCGGCAAGCCTAGGAGTTCGACGATTCGGGAGCCCAGGAGTTCGTCAGAGGCAAACAAGAAACCCGAAATCTCGGGATCGACCATTTCAGGGAGGCCCCCGCCGTGCCGAAGCAGAACGGCCCGTGAGAGCGCCATGGCCTCGCACGCGACCCTGCTGAAGCCGGACCGGGACTCGGGAACGATGATGAGGTCGGAGGCCGACAGCAGCGTGAGGGGGTCGGTGACGCAACCGAGGATTCGAACGCGCTCGCTATCGACGGACTTGGCCCTTGACTGGAGATCGTCGGCCATCGGCCCTTCACCGGCGATCGCGAGGAGCACGTCGGGGTGTTCGGCCGCAACCTGAGGAAGGGCGTCGATCAGCGCGGATAGCCCGCTTTCTGAGACCCAGCGGCTCATCCCCACAAGGAGCTTGGCGCCTTCGGGAATGTCGAACTGGGCGCGAGCCTCGGCCTTCGTCGGGGGCGGCGAGGGAGGATCAGGGACCCCCGGCGGGATCATCACGAGATCGAGCGCCATCGCTTCGTCGAGTACCTTGCGCACGGCGTACGAACTGCAGATTCCGAATTGGGCGCAGTTGAGCTTGTCGATCAATAGGCGGTGTGTCGTCTTCGGCATGTCGATGGCCGAATACACCCATGCCTCTCCGTACCCGATCGCTACGCCGCAAGCCCACGCGCAACGGTAGCCGAAAGCATGAACCAAGTCGTAAGGCTCGCACAACTTCTTGAGCCTTTCTGATACTGCCTTGTCGGTCTTCCGGCCAGTGGGCAGCGGCATCCATTCGGTGGCGTCCACGATGTCGGCGTCGTACCCGCGTTGCTTTAGTGCCCCTTTGAGGTCGCGAACATGCGCGGCGATCGCTCCGAACGACTGTCGATGCAGCAGGAGGACCTTCATCTCGGAACGACTTGAGCTTCGATCAGGCTTTGGAGGACCCGGTTGGCGGTCAGCCCTTCGACTTCAGCTTCCGGCCGCAGGATCACCCTATGCCGCAAAATGGGCAGCGCGACGTCCTTGATGTCGTCAGGGATCACGAACTCGCGCCCCCGAATGGCCGCAAGAGCCTTGCCGCAATTGAGCATCGCGATCCCCGCGCGAGGAGAGGCGCCCACGAGGATGTCCGTGGCCCTTCGAGTCGAAGCCACAGTCTGCTGAATGTAATCCAGAATCTTTTCTTCGACGCCGATCTCGCGGACCCGCGATTGCATGGCGAGGAGTTCCTCTCGGGCGACGACTCGCTGCAGGTTGGCCGAGTCGAGGTTTTCGGGTCGGAAACCCGAGTGGTGTCGCCGCAAGATGTCGACTTCGACTTCGTTCGGCGGGTACTCGATGACCACCTTGAGCAGGAAGCGGTCGAGTTGGGCTTCGGGCAGAGGGTAGGTTCCCTCGAACTCGATGGGGTTTTGGGTGGCGAAAACGATGAACGGGGGCCCCAGCGTGTGGCGCTCGCCGTCGATCGTGACCCCTCTCTCTTCCATGGCCTCCAAGAGAGCGGCTTGGGTTTTGGGCGGAGTGCGGTTGATCTCATCGGCCAGCAGAACTTGGGTGAACACCGGGCCGAATCGGAGCTTGAAGTCCCCGGACTTTGCGTCGAAAATGTTGGTGCCGAGCACGTCGCTAGGCATGAGATCGGGAGTGAACTGAATGCGACCGTATTCCAGCCCCAACGTTCGGGCGATCGCGCGGACGAGCAGAGATTTGCCGATCCCCGGAACGCCCTCGAGGAGCACGTGCCCGTTGGCGAGCAGGGCCACGATGCAGTGCTCGACCGCGGCCTCTTGCCCCACGATCGCCTTACCGATCTCCTTCTTGAGTTCGACTACGACAGATTCGACGTTCATTGCGGTCTCCGAATGCGCGGGAGCTTGGATCGTACCCCGCTCGTTCGTTTATCCATACAAGGGTCCGAAGTGGGCGCAGGCGCGGAAGTCCGCGCCGCAAGGATCGAGAGTCGCGCCCAACCGCGACCAGACCGCAGGCTGAAACACGCGATCTTGGGGAACGTTGTGCATATCGACGGGAATGCGGAGCATCGATGCCAGCGTGAGGAGGTCTCCGCCCACGTGTCCGACGCAGATCGCTCCGTGATTCGCGCCCCAGTGGTTCATCACGTTGTAGGGATCATCGAACGGGTAGCTCCCGGTCAGGTTGGGCACGAACCAAGTGGTCGGCCAAGTGGGGTTCGTTCGCCGATCGAGCGCGTCGTGAACGAGCGGGGGCAATTCGACCGTCCAGCCTTCCGCGATTTGGAGGACCGGCCCCAAGCCTCTGACGAGGTTGATTCGGCACATCGTACAGGGAATATCGCCGCGAGTCGTGAAGTCCGTCGACCACCCGCCGCCGGGGAAGTAGCCGGTGTCGCTGGCCCTCCAGAGGGTCGCCCCCAAGTACTTGGCGACGTCGCCTTCAGCCACGTTCCACCACGGCAGGATCGTGTGGCTTCCGCTCTCGGCCGATTCGCCCGTCCAATCAAGCGCCGAAGGTCCTGAGTTGATCAGGTGCAAGATTCCGAGTTCCGCGCGCCCCTGCAACCTATGGTTCGCGACGCGCTGAACCGCCTCCGGACTCCAGAACGTACGGACGTCGGAAAAAAGCTGGGCGGTTCCGGTCAAGAGGTGTCCCAGCAGCATCGAGGCGGCGTTTAGGGCGTCGTTCTCGGTGGCGAAGACATAAGGTTGACGGACGCCGTTCCAATCGAAACTCGAGCACAGGATCGCTTCCATGAAGTCGCCGTTGGGGAAGTGGTCGGTCCATTGCCTTTGGCCCTGAAACCCTCCGGCTAGGGCGTTGTGTCCGCGCGATTCTTCGACGAATCCCATTTCGGCGAGCTTGGGGTTGCCGCACATGAGGTCGTGAGCGATGAGAGTCATCTTGACGCTGGTGTCCCAATCCGAGTCTTTCTGCGCGCGGGTGCGCTGTTTGCGCGGCGGGTTGGGGTCGTCGCCCTCGCGGCAGTTCGAGGCGGTCCAAGCCCTTGCGGCCGCGTACTCTCCAGGATCGAAAATGCCTCGTTCCATCCGCCGGACGAACTCGGTCATATCGACGGATTCGACCCTCATGCCGAGATAGCGCTCGAAAAACGAAGGTTCGACGATCGAGCCACCGATTCCCATCGAAACTCCTCCAAGAGCGAGGTATGAGGAGCCCCGCATCGTCGCGACCGCGAGCCCCGCCCTCACGAAGACGAGGATTTTGTCTTCGACGTCTTGGGGGATCGCGGGGTCGCCCAGGTCTTGAACGTGGCGTCCGTAGATTCCAAACGCTGGCAGGCCCTTCTGGGCGTGAGAAGCGAGGGTCGCCGCGAGGTAAACCGCCCCGGGCCGCTCCGTTCCATTGAACCCCCAAATCGCCTTCGGGCGGAGCGGGTCCATGTCCATCGTTTCGGAGCCGTAACACCAGCAAGGGGTGACGGTGAGCGAAGCCCCGACGCCTTCGCGCTCGAACTTCGCCGCGCACTGAGCCGCTTCTGCCACGCCGCCGATGCAGGAGTCCGCGATTACGACTTCAATCGGTAGGCCGTTGGCATGACGGAGCCTAGAGGTCACGAGGTCGGCCACGGCTCTTGCCATGGCGAGGGTCGGACCTTCGAGCGACTCGCGCACTCCGCCGTACCTGCCATCGATCGTGGGGCGGATGCCGAGTTTCGGAGGAGGAGCGGCGAGTCGATTGAGCGCTTTGGGGTGCATGGTTGTTTCCTTCGACGGGAAGATGGGGATTGCCTTCAGGATTCGAGCAGTAGGGCCAGGACCTCGCGCGGGCCGTGGACGCCGTGGATGAGGATGCCCTCGATATCGGCTGTCCGGCTTGGTCCGGAAATCAGGACGGAAGTGCGTCCCTGCGATCTCTCGAGGGCCTCCGCGAGGCTCCCGCAGAGCGCGAGAGGAGGAATCAACGCAAGGTGCGAATTCGGGGTTAGAGAGGCGAGGCGCCTGCGGCCGGGTCCGGCCTTGAGCAAGAGGCTCCCCGTCGAGGCCACCGCCGCGTCGCAGAGAGTCACCCCTAGTTTCGCCTGCCAGGGGTCGTCCGTTCGGTGCGGCAACCCTCCCTCAGGGAGCAACGGTAGAACGTCGCCGTCGACGAGGACGGGTCCGTCCACCCAGTCGGCGAGGTCCTCCCAATTCACCACCCTACCACCAAGCTCCTCGAATCTCGCCCGAAACTCGGCCCACGAGGCGGGCGATTGGGGAAGCCGGCCCCAATTCCTGCCGGCAAGTCGGGGGCTCTCGCTGGGAAGTGCCCCAAGGATGCGGTCACGAGCGCTCATTCCACCACCTTCTGAACTCCCGTCCTTCGGCTTCGGGCGCGCGGTGGGATTTCGTCCAGCCGGAACGCCCTGAGGCGAGTCCAGGCACCCATCGCAGCAATGCGAGCGCCGATTTCCATATCCACAGGCGCTTGCAGGCAACGACGAAGGGCCTCCAATCCAGACTCTTCGTCAGCTCTTGGTCGATGCCCTGCCTTCGGAGTTCGAGCAGCATCGAGGGAATGGGAATCGCAACGGGGCAAACCGACTCGCATCTGCCGCAAAGGGTCGAAGCCCTCGCGAGTTGGCCGTAGGTCTCGACTCCCCCGAGCATCGGGGCCATGATTGCGCCCAAGGGACCGCTGTAAACGTGCCCGTACGCGTGTCCCGATCCCTCCCGGTAGACGGGGCAGGCGTTGAGGCAGGCTCCGCACCGGATGCAGCGCAGAATCGACCTAAGGGGGGAGTTCAAGGTGACCGTGCGGCCGTTATCGAGCAGCACGACGTGGACTTCTTGCGGGCCGTCGGTCTCGTCGTTCCGCCTCGGGCCCTGAATGAAGTGAACGTAGGTCGTGAGAGTTTGGCCGACTCCCGACCCCGCGAGGAGGTGAAGAAACTCCGGCAGCGACTCTTCGTCGGGAAGCAGCTTCTCGATCCCCATCAGGGCGATATGAACGTCGGGCGCGGTCGTCGAAAGTCGGTTGTTGCCCTCGTTCTCGACGATCACGAGCCGCCCCGTGTCGGCGATCGCAAAGTTCACCCCGCTGATTCCGACCTTCGCCGAACGGAACTTCTCCCGTAGGTGATTTCGCGCTTGGAGGGTCAATTCTTCGGGGGATTCGGTGTAGTTCCCCAAGCCCTCGCGTTCAAACGCGGCCGCCACCTCAAAGCGGGTCTTGTGAATGATCGGAGTCACGATATGGCTGGGAGTGTCGTCGGTGATTTGCACGACGAACTCGCCCAAGTCGGTCTCGACGACCTGATAGCCAAGGCCCGCAAGGTGTTCGTTGAGGCCGATTTCTTCGGTCGCCATCGACTTGCCCTTGACGATCACGTCCCCAAAGCCGCAACGCCGGGCGACGATTTCCGAGACGATCTGCCTCGCCTCCGCCGCGTCGAATGCCCAATGAACCCTCGTCCCAGAGGCTTCGCAGGCGCCCTCGAACCGCAAGAGCAACGTCTTCAGGTTCGCAAGAACGTCCTCCTTGAGCGAGGCAGCCGCTTGGCGCGTTTCTTCAAGGCGATCACCGAACACCTCGCCCAGCGCCCTCGCCCGGCCTTGGGTGCGGAGGATCGACGCCAGGCGTACCGAGTCCTTGGTCGTCTGTGGAAGTCGCTCGACGAACCTGTCGAAGTCCCTCCTCACGGGTCGATCACCTCGGCAAGGAGCTGCGCATAGTGCAGGAACCGCAACGAGGGGCCGTCTTGCGCTTGAAGGGTCATTAGGTGGAGGGCGCAGCCCATGTCGGTGGTGACGACGAGGTCGGGCTTTGCGGCATTCAGCGACTCCAGCTTATGGAGTCCCATGCCTCGGGACGTGGCGGGATGTTCTGCGGAGAAGACGCCCCCGAACCCGCAGCAGGTTTCCGATTCCGAAAACTGCGCCCACTCGACGCCGGGGATCATGCTGACAAGGCGTTGGGGTCCGTCGCCGAGCCCCAACTCGCGGCCGTGGCAGGCGACGTGAAACGCAACTCGTCGCCTCGGGGCCACCCGCGAGCCTTTTTGCGGCCAGCGCTTCACGCCGAGGTGGTGCAGCAGGTATTCGGACAACTCCAAACAGCGGGGGGCGTCGACCCCGAGCGCTGCCCACCCCTTTCGCACCATCGCCGCGCAGGAGGCGCTCGGAGTCACGACCGGCAGGTCGGGCCGGAAGACCTGGACCGCCCGCCGAGCGACTTCTTTCGCAGCATCCCAGTCGCCCGAATTATAAGGGGGCTGTCCGCAACACGTCTGACCCTCAGGAAACACTACCCGGCAACCGGCGTGTTCGAGGACCTTCACCGTGGCGATCCCGACCTCTCCGAAGAAAGCGTCGCATAGGCACGTGAGCATCAGTTGCGCTTGCATGACCTCACGAAGGACGGAACGTCTTGAACGGGATGCTCCGGTCGAGGAGCCTGGCGAGTTCTGCGAAGTCGGCGACGTGCCCTTGAGCGAGGAACTGAACGCCGAGGTTCCCCAGAACGGTCGCTTCCTGGGGGCCTGCGATCACGGGCCTTCGAGTCGCGTCCGCAAGGGCTTGGCACAATTGCGTGCTGGCCGATCCACCTCCGGCGATCCGGACCTCATCGATCTCCCGTCCAGTCACCGACGTCAGCTTGTCCAAATGACCGGCGAGCGTACGGACGAGGCTATGAAGCGCGAGACTCGCCCACTCCTCCGAGTTCGCCATCTGGAAGCCCTGCATCCGCGCGGCTTCGATCATGGATTGCGGGCTGAAAAGCGTGGGGTCAAAGAGGTCGAGCGACTCCCCTGAGTCGGGCGCCGCAGTCGCGAGCCAAGACGGGACGTCCTCGCGAATTCCGAGTTCTTGGTGCAGCCGGTTGATCACGTAGAAACCGGGGATGTTGGCGAGAAACCGAACTCGGCCATCGGCCGCCCGTTCGTTGGTGAAGTTCGCGTCTTCTGACTTCGTGTCGGCCAGCGGAGCGTCGAGCAGGAGTCCCAGAATCGACCACGTGCCGACGTTGAGAAACGCTTGGCGCTGCCCCAACGACCCCAATCCCATCACCGCCGAAGCCGTATCGTGGCCCGCGACGCGAACGATCTCCGTGCCACGTGCGGACTTCCCGACGACGTTTCCGGGGGGTTGAGGCCCGTTCGCGGGAGGCTCGGCGTCGATCCATCGAAAGCAGTCGGCGCACCAACTTCCGTCCAAGCCGAGGAGTTGGGTCGTGGACGCTTGGGTCAGTTCGTGCCCTGCCGGAGCGCCCAAGAGGTGCGCCATCAGCTCGGGGAGGATCAGCCACCGGACGGAAGGGCTGTTCAACTCGGGCTGTTCGGAGTATCGGGCCGCCAACTGGTAAACCGTGTTGAACGGTTGATGCTGGATGCCCGTTCGGAGGTACATCTCGTGCCTCAGGTGGGCCAGCCGATCAAACGCTTCGACGTGCGATGGGTCGCGGTAGCAAACGGGCGGTTGGAGAAGGTCGCCTCCCGGGCCCACGAACCCGTGATCGACTCCCCAAGCGTCGATTCCAAGCGTCGCGCCCTTCGCAATCGCAAGCTCTTCGGCCCTTCGGCAAGCCCCAAGAAGTGCGTCGACGTTCCATACGGTGTGGGAGCCTTGCTGCAGAGGCTCGTGAGGAGTCTGCTCGACGATTTCAAAGCGAATCGAATCCCCCACAAGCTCTCCGAGGGCGAACCGCACCGAGGTCGCCCCCATGTCGATCGCGATGGCGCAGGGATTAGCGGAGGAACCCCTCACGCACGCCTCCATCCACCGGGATCACACAGCCCGTCGTCTTGCCGCTCCGCCGCTCGCTCGCTAGCCAAGCGATGGCTTCGGCGACGTCGCGAGTGCTGACTTCGACGCCCAGCATCGAGCGCTTTCGATAGTATTCGGGCAACTCGCTTGGGTCAATGTTGAGCAGCTTCGCGGTTTCTTCGCGCCAACGGTCGTTCCAGATCGAGGAGCCTTGAAGCACAGCGTCCGGGTTGACCGCGTTGCATCGGATTCCGTACTTGGCGAGATCGGCGGCAGCGGTCCGCATGAGGTGAAGTTCGAAGGACTTGGCCGCAGAATAAATCGCCGCGTTCGAACCGACCGCCACTCCGTTTTTCGATCCCACCGTGACCATCCACCCGCCCAGGCCCTGCCGAATGAGAAGGCGGGCGGCCTCCCGGGTCGCCAGGAAGTAGCCCTTCATGAGCAGGTCGCTAAGGAACTGAAAGTCGGCGTCGGAGGTCTCGGCAACTGAGCCTCGGCGGGCGTTGCCTGCGGAGATCACCACCCCATCGATCCCACCAAACTTGAGAACGACCTCTTCAAACCCGCGCTGTACGGAAGCTGGGTCCGTTACATCGCAGCGCACGGCGAGCGTCGAACCTGGGGACGCCGAAGTAGACTCCACGAGCGTCTGCGCCCGTTCCAGCGCCGACTCGTCGATGTCGAACAGCGCGACACACGCACCGGCGCTTGCGAGCAGTTCGGCTGTGGCGAGTCCGATTCCGTTCGCACCTCCTGTGATCACGGCGACCTGCCCGGCAAACTCTTTCGGGGGAGGCATTCGGCGCAGTTTGGCCTCCTCGAGCTGCCAATACTCGATGTCGAAGGCCTCCTGTTCGGGCAGAGCCGTGTACTCGCTGACGGCCTCCGCGCCCTTCATGACCTCGATCGCGTTGCGGTAGAAGCTGGCTGTGATTCGAGCCTCCGAGGGCGATTTTGCCCAGGCGATCATCCCCAGGCCGCGAACCAGCATCACGCTCGGATTGGGGTTTCGCATCGGGGGCGAGTCGCTCCGCTTGCACCGCCCGTAATAGGCTGCGTACTCCTCGCGGAACCCTGAAAGCGCTTTGTCGAGCCAGTCGCCGACCTCGGCCGTGGGCGGCGCATCGAGCACGAGCGGGCGGATCTTCGTTCGGAGAAAATGGTCCGGGCAACTCGTTCCCAACTTTGCGAGCCGTTCGAACTTCTCAGAGCCGAGGAACTCCTGGACCTCCGGCCCCGCGTCCACATGGGCGACCCAGAGCTGGCCCACATGCGCGACCTTCCCTCTGATTTCGGGGAGCACGCGAAGGGCTGCGCCTCGGACGGCTTCCTCGGTTGGGGGGGCAGATAGCATGGCTCCGAAGGGCTGACCGTGGCCCCCTGCAAGAAACGCTTCGGCCTCGCGAATCAATTCAAGAGAAAGGTCGTAGCACTCGTGCCAGTCACTCGCCCAACAGATGTAGCCGTGCGAACCCATCAACGCCCCTCGCAGGCCGGGGTTGGCGCGAATCAAATCCCTCAACATCAACCCCAACTCGAATCCGGGACGCTTCCAAGGCAAGAAGCCGAGTTTGCCTCCCCAAACCTCGTGAGTGAGTCTTTCGGCGTCTCGGCTGGCCGCGATCGCGATCACGGCGTCGGCGTGGAGGTGCGAAACGCAGGGGTCCGGCACAAACGCATGAAGCGGGGTGTCGATGCTGCACGGGGTGGGATTGAGGTTGAACGTGCAATGGGAATACAAAGGTACGAGATCGTCCTCGGGGGTTCCCGAAACAAACTTCTGCTCGAGCGCGAGCACCTTGTTCAAGTAAAGAGATGCGAAGTTTGAGGCCTTGGCCGAACCCAAGTCCCCTCCGGAGCCTTTGACCCACAGCACATCGACCTCTTCTCCCGTCAGGGGGTCGATCTCCGTTCGCTTCAGGCTGGTGTTCCCCCCTCCAAAGTTGGTGACTCGAAGGTCGGAACCCAGCAAATTGGAGGCATAAACGAGCTGGTCGAAACTGTCATTTGGGGCGCGCTTGGGATCCCATTGGTTCGGCACGCTTGGCTCGCGAAGGGTCGCCATGCTTCGAGTATGAAGTCAAAGGGCCTGCCCGCGCGAGGCTTTGTGCGCGATACTCGAAGGATGACGCAGATCGAATGGGCGGACTTCGAAAGGGTAGAGCTTCGCGTCGGCACGGTCGTATCCGCCGAGTCCTTGGAAGGCGCGCGGAAGCCCGCCTATCGGCTCAAAGTGGACTTCGGGGAGCTTGGGGTGAAGTCGTCGAGCGCGCAAATCACCGCGCATTACCGTCCTGAGCAACTCGTGGGCAGGCAAGTAGTGGCCGTCCTGAACTTCCCTCCCAAGAGGATCGCGGGGTTTCTGTCGGAAGTGCTCGTTACGGGGTTCGCCGACGAGAACGGAGAGGTCGTACTGGCCGTGCCCGAACGAAAGGTTCCCAACGGCTCCAAGCTATTCTGAGAGGGGTTGCTTGAGCGAGAAACTGGTCCCGCAACCGCAACTGCGTTCGGCGTTGGGGTTGTCGAAGACGAAGCCGTTGCCGATCAGGTTGCCGGAGAACCGCAGAACCGAACCTTGAAGCACCTTGGCAGAGCGGGGATCGCAGACGATCTCGAGGTCGCCCTCCTTCTGCACGAGGTCGTCGGCCCGGCGTCGGTCGTCGGGAAAAATCACGTATTCGAGGCCCGAGCAGCCTCCGCCCTTGACGCCGACCCGCAAGAACGCGTCAGGGTTTCCCGCTCGTGCCAACAAGCGATGCGCTTGCGCGATCGCTTCGGGGGTCAGCGTTACGGGAAACCCTACTTCGTTCATGTTCCGGCCATGCGTTTCTGAAACTTCTCCATCCGCTGAACGCGCTCCACCATCTTGAGCTTCGATCGGTTGCTGACGTCGAGCACGTTCGCGAGGGTCTTATTCTGTAATACGCGATCGACGGCTTCTTGGACTTCAGCGAACACGAATTGAACGGCGCAATCGCCTTCGTGGATGCACCTATGAGACAGCCCGCTGTGGCGAGCGCAGAAGTTGGGCTCGATGAGCCTGCCGCCCAAAGCCTCAAAGACGTCTCCCAGAATGATGGCCTTCGGCTCCATGGCGAGATAGTAGCCCCCGGCATGGCCTCGAACGCTCTTGATGAACCCAGACTTCCTGAGCAGCATCAGCAACTTCGCCACATGGGGATGGCTCAACTGTTCTTCTTTGGCAATCTGAGGGATGGTCTTGCTTTGTCCGGGCTCGCATTGGGCGATGGACAATAGACACCGCAGACCGTATTCTTCCTGTGTGCTGAACTTCATTTTCGAGAGGTCTCCTAGTTCGGCGACCGAACTTTTAGTCAAAGAATACGCACGCAGTCAGATTGACTCTATGACGGCGGTCAGGTTTGCGAAAATTACAGCAAACCCAGCAGGAGCTTGACCTCGTCGGACATTCGATCGATGGAGAACGGCGGGTCCCAGGTGAGCTCGACTGTAACGTTCTTGAGTGAGGGGATCAACCTCACCTTTTCTTCGACCTCCAGCGGCAACTCTTCTGCGACCGGGCACATGGGCGAGGTCAGCGTCATGACGATGCGCGCGTCGGCGCTTTCATCGACGGCCACCTCGTAAATGAGGCCGAGGTCGTAGATGTTGACGGGAATCTCGGGGTCGTAGATGCACCGGAGAACGTCCACGACCTCGCCTTCGAGGACGGTGCGTTCGATGGAGTTGAGCCCCGATCTTCGAACGGGCTCTACGTCGGTCTCTTGCTTGCGAATCGGTTCGGGCATGGACCTATTCCGTCGTGGCGACTTCCTCTCCCTCGAGCGCCGCGATGACCGTGTGCCAAGGGAGCGTCGCGCATTTGACCCTTGCTGGGTAGTCCTTCACGCCTTCGAGGGCTTGGATTTCTGGGTAGATCTCGGCCACTTCGTTTAGGCTACCGTCTGCGGAGAGCGCGGCGTGGACTTTCTCGAACAAAGCCCGTACGTCGGCCAGTGACTTTCCCCGGATGCACTCGGTCATCATGCTGGCGGAAGCGGTCGAAATGGCGCACCCGATCCCATCGAACCGGACGTCGGACACCACGCCGTCCGAGATCGTCAGGTCGAGGCTGATCTGATCCCCGCAAAGCGGGTTGTGCCCTTCGGCGTGGCTCGAAGGCGCGTCGATTCGCCCCCGGTTTCGGGGCCTGCGGTTGTGGTCGAGGATCACCTCTTGATACAGGTCGCTGACTTCAGACATGCGCGCCTCCACGAAAGAGCCTCTGGGCGAGTTCGAGAGCCCTGCAAAGCCGCTCAATCTCGCTGGCAGTATTGTAGAAAGCGAACGACGCTCTCACGGTCGCAGGAACCTGAAGGCGCTGCATCAAGGGCATGGCGCAGTGGTGGCCCGCGCGCACCGCAACCCCCTCTGAATCGAGCAACGTTCCGACGTCATGGGGGTGGATTCCCTCGACGACGAAAGAGAGCGGCCCGCAGGATGGGCTCGTCGGACACAGCACCCGGATCCCTTCGAGTTGGTTCAGCGCCTTGGCCGCTTCCTGCGCGAGCGCAACTTCGTACGCCTCGATTCGTTCCAACGCGGTTTCGAGGTCGCCGTCCCCGAGGCTCTTCAAGTAGTCGAGAGTCGCCGCCCAACCCACCGTGCCCGCGATGTTGGGAGTCCCGGCTTCGAACTTAGCAGGTGGAGGAGCGTAGGTCGATCCGGATTCGGTGACCTTGAGGATCATGTCTCCCCCGCCTTGGTAGGGCTCCATCTCATCGAGGAGGGTCCTGCGCCCGTAAAGCGCGCCGATTCCGGTGGGGCCGTAAGCCTTGTGTGCGGAAATCGCATAGAAGTCGACGCCTAAGCGTTGTACGTCGATCGACCTGTGGGGCGCGGCCTGCGCGCCGTCAACGACTACGAACGCCCCGGCTTCGTGCGCGGTCTGCGCCATCCGCTCCACAGGGTTGGCGATTCCCAAAACGTTGCTCGCGTGAGTGAAGGCGCAAAGGAACGGCTTTTCCTCCAACGCGCGTTCGAACGCAACGAGGTCGAGTTCGCCCGAATCGAGGACAGGAACGAACCGGATCGTTGCGCCCGTCTGCTTCGCCACCAACTGCCAAGGAACGATGTTGGAGTGGTGTTCGAGTTGGGTGAGAACGATGAGATCGCCGGGGCGAAGTCTCGGCCGAGCGAAGGACTGGGCCACCAGGTTGAGGGACTCGGTGCAGCCCCTCGTGAACACGATCTCGCTCGCATCCTCGGCGCGGACGAGTTCCCGGACGGCCTCGCGGGCGCTTTCGTAGAGTTCGGTCGCCCGAACGCTGAGCGAGTGAACCCCGCGGTGGACGTTCGCGTTCGATTCCTCGTAGTACGACCGGACCGCTTCGATCATGGCCCGCGGCTTTTGGGTGGTCGCGGCGTTGTCCAGGTAAGTCAAGGGCTTGCCGTTGACCGTCGTTTGCAGGATCGGGAAGTCCGCCCGAACTGCCTCGACGTCCCATTGCGGCGAGTTGCGTTCGAATCGGGGCTGCGGCGCGGACATGTTGCTTATTTCCCCTCCTTGCCCTGAACTTGGGCGGCCGCACCGACTCTGCCAGGCTCCCGGGGCACTTGGGGGAGGTGGAGCGTCGAGTGGGCGAGAGTGGGCTTCATTGGGGAACCCTCAGTGGCCGGACTCGGCGAGCTTTTGGTACAGCCTTGCCTCCAGCGCTTCTCGGGTCGCCTGATCCTCAATCCGCTCGAGCACTTCCGCTGCGAACGCATAAATCAGCAGGTTGCGAGCCTCGACGAAGGGGATTCCCCGCGAGCGAAGGTAGAACATCGCGTCGGCGGGAAGCTGGCCGACCGTGGCCCCATGCGTACACTTAACGTCGTCGGCGAAAATCTCGAGTTGAGGCTTTGTGTTGATCGTGGCCGTGGGCGAGAGCAATAGCGCCTGGTTGGTCTGCTTGGCGTCCGTCTTCTGCGCGTCCTCATAGACGAAAATCTTCCCGTTGAAGACCCCCGTCGCAGACCCGTCGAGAATCCCCTTGTACGCCTCGAACGAGTGGCAATGCGGCTCGGCGTGGTCGATTCGAGTGTGATGGGCCAGGTGCTGGCGCTCAACGCCTACATACACCCCGTCGAGACGGGTTTCCGTGAGCGATCCCGCAAGCCAGACGTTGACGTCGAGTCGCGAGATTTGGCAGCCGAACGTGGCCGCGATCGAGGTGAAGTTCGACTCTGCTTCCTGGTGCGCAAAAACGGACGAGACGTTCCGCGAGGTAAGAGACTCGTCTTGGAATCGAACGTGGGTGACTTCGGCCCTTTGCGCCAGTTCGACCTCGGCCACTCCCAGCGCCAGCGAGTTCTCCGCGTCACCGACGTGCGCCTCGATCAGGGTGCCTTTCGAGTCTTCCTCAGCGAGAACCAATACCCTCGGGAAAGAAACCGTCGGGGCCGCGCCGGAGGTAACGAACACCACGCTCAGCGGGGCGTCGAGTCGGACACCTCGCGAAAGGCGAACTAGGGCTCCATCGGCCAGGTTGGCCGAGTTGTATTTGACGACTCGCTCATCGTTCGTCGATCCCAACTTCCCCGAGAACGTGGCGTGGCGCCCCAGCGCCGAGAGGTCCTCGGAAGAACATTCCGAAAACGGGCTCACGATGACGCCTGCCGGCAACTCAGAAAGGCGGGAAAGGGCCGGTGAGAAGACGCCGTTGACGAACACAAGAGACGGGCCGCTCCCGCTCAAGGCAGGCCAGCGGTCCAGCGATACCGCCTCTGGGCGCCCGTCTCGAACGGGAACGAATTCGATGTCCCGGAGCGACTGGAGCGAAGTGTATTTCCACTCTTCGTGTTTGTCTGAAGACGGGGCGGGCTCAGCCTCGACTGATTGGGACGCGGCCACGCGAATCGAGTCCCAATGCGCTCCGGCCGAAAATTTCGGTTCGAGCCCGAAGTTGCGCCACCACAAAGGACCTCGCGCGGTCTGCGAGATCGTGGAAGAACTGGCCATCGTCAGTTGGCCCCTGCCGTTGCGCCTGTAAGCGAAGCGTAACCGTGCGCTTCGAGTTCGAGGGCGAGTTCCCGTCCCCCCGATCGCGCGATTTTGCCATCGACCAAAACATGAACGAAGTCGGGCACGATGTGGTTCAAGAGACGCTGGTAGTGGGTGATGACCAGGAAAGCGCGTTCGGGCCCGCGGAGACGATTGACGCCGTCGGCGACGACCTTCAAAGCGTCGATGTCGAGGCCGGAGTCGGTTTCGTCCAAGACGCAAAGCTTTGGCTCTAGCATCGCCATTTGAAATATCTCGTTGCGTTTCTTCTCGCCGCCCGAGAACCCGTCGTTCACCGACCGGTTCAGCATCGAAGAGTCCAGGCCAAGCTGCTCCGCCTTCTCGCGGAGGGTCTTGAGGAAGGTCATGGCGTCGATTTCGGGCTTGCCGTTGGCCTTGCGAACCGCGTTCGCCGCCGCCCGAAGGAAATAAGCGTTGCTGACGCCGGGGATTTCGACCGGATATTGGAAGGCGAGGAACAGGCCCTTCGCGGCTCGCTCTTCTGGAGCCAATTCGAGGATATCCTCGCCGTCGAAGAGAATCTGCCCCTGAGTAACCTCATAGGCGTCCCGACCCGCGATCACGTTCGCGAGCGTGCTCTTTCCGGAACCGTTCGGGCCCATCACGGCGTGAACTTCGCCGGCTTTAATCGAAAGACTCAGGCCCTTGAGGATCGCTCTCTCTTCTACGGTCGCGTGGAGATTGGTGATGTGAAGCATAGTCGCAATGTCCTGATTCTAGCCGTTTTGCGGCTTCTCATGGGCGGCGAGCCAGCCCCTCAAGGCCGACTGTCCCGTGTCTTTCTACGCGGCTTCGCGCTTAGAGTTGACAGCCGGGTCCAGATTGCTTACTTCGAGGCGCGAGCGGGAGCGGTGAATCAGGAATGCGGGAAGGAACGCGGCGCACCACAGGACCGGCAGGGCCAGGACGCTGGCGACGATGGCATCGGTGCCTGAGAAGCCGCTATGGGACTCCTCATGAATCGTGGCGCTGATGTCCTTGAGCTCGCGGTCTGCGGCCTCGCGCTCTGCGGGCGTAGCGGCGGGGTTCTTGAAGGTCGCCTCCAGCTTCTCGGCAGCCTCATGGAACCTGTGGTCCAGGGCCACCTGCTTGGCCTTGTATTGCGCCCCGACCTCTGCGGTCCAAAACGAGGTCCCGACGAGGTACAAAGCGGTTCCGAGCAGGGCCCACTTCGCGAACCGAATCCCAAACCGGTTTCCTGACTGCGTGCGAGGTGCCATCGTGCTTGATTCTCGGTCGAAGGCGATGGATTCGATAGACATGGGGGAGCCGTGAGGGAAGGAGGTGCGGGCCGAGCCTGGCTTGCGGGTGAGCGCTCGGCTTGGCGGGACTTGAGACCCCGGCCCTATTCTCCAGGCCCGTCCCAGCCGATTACGTAGGGTAGAATCGGGTTCGCGTTGCCGCATAGCTCAGTCGGTAGAGCAGCTGACTGTTAATCAGCGGGTCGTAGGTTCGAGTCCTACTGCGGCAGCCACTCACTCCTTTGTCCCTACCGGTCAATCAACTCAGCATCGCCCAAGTTGGGCTGGCTGCACTTGCCGATGACGTGCCAGAACGCGCTCGCGAGTTGCCGGGAATCCGTTTTCACTGGGCGCGGGAGAAACCAACCCTCAGGTACAACCTTTCTGTTGTGCTGATGCCTCTGCTCCTATGCCTAGCCCTTCAGGGCGAGATTGCGACGGCTGGGTCGCTCCGGGAGACCATGCGAGAAGGGAAGGTCGAAGTTCGCTTGGCGCTCGCTCCTTTGAACTCCCAACCCCACCTTTACGCGCTCGGTCCAGTAACCGGCTTGCGAGGCGAGATTACGGTCGTCGACGGGGTCATTCACGTGGGGACTGTGGTTGGCGGCCGGCCGTTGGCCACGGTGGAACGCGAGGCGCAGGCCGTGTTTCTGGCTTACACCTATGTCGCGTCGTGGTCGGAGGTGGCGTCAGGCGATGCCGGGGGGCTTGCCGAGATCGCCTCGGCCCTCTCCCGGACGAAGCGGGAGCGGACTCCCTTTCTTGTGACTGGCCGGGTGAAGCGGGCCGACTACCATATCATGGATTATCGGCCCGACGGGGGGCCTTGGTCGATGGACAAGCACGACCAGGCAAAGGCTAAGTTCGCGCTCCAGGAGCAAGACGTCACATTGTTTGGGTTCTACACCGAGCGCGAAGAAGATGCGGGGTTGTTCGTCCATCACGGCGAGCGGATTCACGCCCATGTGGTCGCTCAAGGCGCGACCGGCCACCTTGATGCGATCACCCTCGAGCCCGGGTGGAAGTTGCTCCTTCCCTCAGGCACGGCCAGTCCGAGGGAGGGGCTGGCGACGCGCACCCCCATTTCGGTCTTGTCGCTGTAACCCTCGACCAGTTCGCGGACGGTGATGTTCTTGAGGTCGATCTTCATTGGCAGAGAGGTCTTACCCCGAAGCCTTGCTTCGACGTCGCGAATCTTCTCCCAAGGTTCTGAGTTTCTTGACTCAATGTCGTCGATTATCCGCTCCTTCTCGTCGATCCACCCCTGAACCTGATCTGCGAAGTCGTCTGACGTTGCGTCGGTTTTCAGATCTTCGCAGTGATCGATCTGGCCCTTGAGCCTCTCAATCATGTCCTCACCCTTGTCAATCTGGGCGTGCCACCTATCCAGGTGTTCGCGGTTGCGCTCGACCCATTCCTCATGCTTCTGTTCTTGCATCTCGCGGACCCACTCGCAGATGCGCTGGAACTCTTCCCAAAGCTCCTCGCGGTCGGATCGCCGCATTGGCTTCGTCTCCCGGAATGTGTCGCTGACCTCCTTCGCGTCGGCCCAGAACTCCTTCAGGTCCGCACCTCTAAGGAAGTTTCCGACATAGTCGAGATCGTGGGCGTGCTTCAAATGATTTATTGCGTTCCACACTCGATCTCGATTCTCGTTTAGCAATTGCTCTCTGCGTTCGCGCTGGCTGTGCTGCCGCTCCTTGACGGAAGCTCTTCCAGGGCTGGCGGCGGGGTGGCGAGGGTGAGCGTCCTGGCGCTACGCCCTTGGGATACCTTGGATCCGACCTCCTCCAAGCACCCTTGACACGCGAGACGCGTGCGCTCCCAGGGGCCGCTCTCACGCGAAGGAAATTGACACGCGAGACGCGTGCGCTCCCAGTGGGACGCTCCTATGGGACGCTTCCACGCGGAGGGTCTTGACACGCGAGACGCGTGCGCTCCCGGGGGCGCTCCCGGGGGCAGAGAGTATTCTCGCATTGTGATCGAGGATCGTCTTTGGCAAGCAGTGTTGGGCAGGATCGCGGGGTTGACCGAGCGGGGGTTCGAGCTGCGCGCGCGAGCGATGGCCGAACTCGCGCAGATCGAGGGATACGATTGGTGCGGGGTGTATCGGCTCGAAGGGGAGGACTTAGCTCTCGATGCCTTCGTGGGTGAACCTACCGAGCACACGCGGATTCCGGTCGGCATTGGGGTTTGCGGGACCGCGGTGGCGAAGGACTCGAACCAGGTGGTGCGGGACGTTCGCGAACTTGAAAACTACCTTTCGTGCTCGGTTCAGACGCGCTCGGAGATCGTGGTGTTGATCAAGGACTCCGAAGGGCGAACGCTGGGGCAAATCGACATCGACGGGCATCGCGTCGGCTCGTTCGATTCGAGTGACGAGGCCTTTCTGGCTGAACTGGGACGACTGCTCGCCGAAAGGTGGGAGTGAGTTCGCGTCCTTCGTCCATCAAAAACCCTCAAGGCGTTGGCTCGTTCGGAGGCGCAGAATCGGCGTTTAGCTCGGACACGGTTCCCTCCGAGAGCATTCGGGCTCGAACGACGGCAGCTTCGATGTCGGGCTGGACGTTCTCTTCGCCGATCAGATTCGCGAAGGCGAATCGCTTGATCAGGTTGGCTGGTTGGCCCCTGAGCCCGCACAGAATCAGGACTCGGCCCGTCGATTTCAGGTGCTCGTACAAGCTTTCCATCGCATGAAGCCCGGTCGAATCCAGCGCGGTCATGTTCCTGAGCCGCAAGATCACGATTCGAGGCAACGTCGGCAGTTCGTCTTCGACGATCTCCAGCTTATCGGTCGAGCCAAAGAGAAACGGCCCGTGGATTCGGTAGATGGCGACGTCGTCGGGCAGTCCGGTGAGCTGCAAGCTGTGTCGGAGCCCGTCTTGAATGTACTCAGGGGTCACCCGCGCAACGGTCGTGGTCGTCGTCACTCGTCGAATGTAGAGCAGCGCGGCAAGCACCATGCCGGCCTCGACCGCGACCGTCAGATCGGCGAACACGGTGAGCACGAAGGTGATCGCCCATACCGCGGCGTCCGCCTTAGTTTGTCGCAAGATGTCGGGGATTTCCGACCATTCGCCCATGTTGTAGGCGACCACCAAGAGGATCGCTGCGAGCACGGCGAGCGGGATGCGCTCGGCGAGGCTGGTCCCGATCGCGAGGATTCCCAGCAACGTCAGCGCGTGGATCATGCCCGCCACAGGCGTCTTTGCGCCGGATCGGATGTTCGTGGCGGTCCGGGCGATCGCGCCGGTCGCGGGAAGCCCTCCGAACAGCGGCGAGGTGAGGTTGGCTACCCCCTGGGCGACCAACTCGACGTTGGGGTTGTGCTTGTCCTTCGACATCCGGTCGGCGACGACGGCGGAAAGCAGCGACTCGATCGCGCCGAGCATTGCGACGGTCATCGCTGGAGACAGCAAAGGCAGGAGCAACGCGACTCGAAACGTCGGGATTTCCAGCTTCGGCAATCCGGACGGGATCTCTCCGAACCGGCTTGCGATGGTATCGGTCGGAATCGCGAACGCGGCGACGGCCGCTGTTCCCAGCACCATCACGAGGATCGGGCCAGGGACCTTTTTGAGCCACTTAGCGGCCACGAGCAGAATCACCAGGGAACCGACGGCGACGGGGGTAGTTGCCGCGTCCAGGGTGTGCCAATGGGTAGCGACGGCCCACATCCTATCCGCAAACTCTCCCGGAACGCGCTCGATGTCGAGGCCGAAGAAGTCCTTGATCTGCGTGCTGGCAATCAGAACGGCGATGCCGTTGGTAAAGCCGATGACGACGGGTCGTGGAAAGTACTTGACCGCGGTGCCCAGTCCCGTCGCGCCCAGCAGCACGAGTATCACGCCCGCCATCAAGGTACACATGAAGAGACCGTCCATGCCGTGCTTTTGGACGATCCCCGACACGACGACCACGAACGCGCCGGTGGGACCCCCTATCTGAGTGGTGGACCCTCCGAGGGCCGAGATCAGGAACCCCGCGACCACCGCGCAGTAGATTCCTGATTGGGGTGTGACGCCCGACGCGATCCCAAAAGCCATTGCCAGAGGCAGCGCGACCAAGCCCACGGTTACGCCCGCTATGAGGTCCGAAACGAACTTGCTCCAACTGTAGTCGCGAAGGGCCGTGACGGACTTCGGCAGCCGACTCGTGAGCGCTTCGGTTAGGTCCAACGAAGGTTTGCTCAACCCAGGGATTCCTCACGATCCGCTTCGCTTTGGAGCAGGGTGAGCGCGCCCTGTACATGCGTGGCGAAGTACTTCCGCATCGAGTCGAGAACCTCGCCTAGCGCAGGATCGCTCAGTTGGTACAGGGATTGGCCCCCTTCGCGCCTGCTTTGCACGAGCCCCCTGGCCCGGAGAAGGCTCAGGTGCTGCGAGAGGTTGGCTGGGCCAACGCCGGTTTGGCTGATAAGCGAGCTGACCGGTTGCTCGCCAACTCGAAGTTGCTCGAGGATATGGATTCTCGTAGGGTGCGCGAGGAGCTTGAAAATCTCTGCCTTGAACGCGCGCAGTTGCTCCGCGGGCGAAGGCTCAGAACCCTGGGGAGAGGTCATCAACTTATTATATTCGCAATTGCGTAATTTCGAAAATAATTCAGCCATCGACCTAGGACGTGAGGTCGGCGAAGGTGCGGTTGGCCGGAGACGAGCGAGACTGCGCCGGTACACTGCGGCCTCGTGACGCAGTTCGATGTGGTAGTGGTTGGCGCGGGCCATGCGGGAATCGAAGCGGCCTCGGCCGCTGCTCGCATGGGGCTTCGCGTCGCCTGCGTGACGTTGCGCCTCGACCGGATCGGACACCTTCCCTGTAACTGCTCGGTCGGGGGACCGGCCAAGGGCCACATCGCGCGGGAGGTCGATGCTCTCGATGGGTGGATGGGCGTTGCGACCGACCACACTCTCACCCACATTCGAAAGGTCGGGACTCGAAAGGGACCTGCTGTGCAGACGCTCCGAGCCCACGTATGCAAGGCGGGGTATCCCAAGTGGATGCGGCGGGCGCTCGAATCCCAGCCGAGCCTAACCCTGATCGAGGGGCAGGTTGAGACGGTGCTCCATTCGAGGGGCAGCGTCACCGGCGTCCGAGTCTTGAGGGAAAGCACGCCAGTCGAAGACCTGCCGTGTCGGGCGGTGGTGCTGACTACAGGGACGTTCCTCAACGGGCTGTGCCATGAGGGTTCGAACAAGACGATCGCGGCCCGGCACGGCGACCCCGCAGTCGAGGGGCTGTCCCGCTTCCTTGTCGAAATCGGCGTCCGGCTTAGAAGGTTCAAGACGGGTACGACACCGAGGGTGAAACTGAGTTCGTTGCGTCTCGACGGGCTGGAGGTCTTGCCGTCCGAACCGGAAGCGGGCGCGCTCAGCTTCTTGCACGAGGTTCCGCTGGCCGAACGACCCCTTTACCCCTGCTGGCAGACCCGAACGAGCGCAGCGACTCACGACCTGCTGCGCGAGAGTCTGCACGAGAGCGCCCTGTTCTCGGGGCAGATCGAGGGGATCGGCCCGAGGTACTGCCCCAGCATCGAAGACAAGATCGTTCGCTTTGGGGAAAAGGACTCGCACCCGATTTTCTTGGAGATTGAGGAGTGGGACGGCGAATCGGTGTACGTTCAGGGCTTCAGCACTTCGCTGCCCTCGGAAACTCAAACGCGGGCCCTAAGGACGATTCCAGGGCTCGAGGCGGCAGAGGTTCTCCGACCTGGATACGCCGTGGAATACGACATGGCGGACCCCTTGCAGCTTCGGCCGAGTTTGATGTCGAAGCAACTCGACGGGCTGTTCTTGGCGGGGCAACTCAACGGAACGAGCGGGTACGAGGAGGCGGCGGGCCAAGGTATTGTCGCGGGGATCAATGCGGGGCTTTACGTTCGGGGTGAAGAGGAGCGTCTCTTCACTCGTGATTCGAGCTTTCTCGGCGTAATGATCGACGACCTCGTCACCAAGGGGGTCGAGGATCCGTACCGGATGCTCACCGCCCGCGCGGAGCACCGGCTGCTGCTTCGGCACGATAACGCCGACCTCCGTTTGACGCCGATCGCGAGGGAACTCGGTGTGTGCGGGGACGCCCGTTGGGAACGGCTCGAGCGAAAGCGCGACGCGATCGACCGTGGAATCTCGGCGCTTCGGGGCGCCCAATTCGGCTCGCGTCATAACGACTTGTTGCTCGCCGAAGGACTTCCCGCCTGCGATCAAGCGGTGTCGGCGTTCGAGATGATTCGCAGGCCGGAAGCGTCGCTGTCCAAGGTGCTCGACCTTTGCGGGCGAGCGGGCTTCGAGGTTCCTCTCAACCCCCCTTCGGGACCGCGCTCGCTCGAAAACGAGGTCTTCGAGGGGATCGAACTGACGGCGAAGTACGATGGGTATTTGCGCCAGCAGGCGAGGGTGGCCGAGCGGATGAAGCAGCTCGAAGAGATGAGGATTCCCCGCGATCTCGATTTCGCCGGCATGAAGGGACTGAGCTACGAGACGGTAGAGAAGTTGAGCCGGGTGCGGCCGGCGACTGTGGGGCAGGCCTCGCGCGTGCCCGGTGTGCGTCCGGCCGACATCGCCCTACTGATCGGCAACTTGCGCGCGGGCAAGGTCCCTCTTCGGGACTCAAATGCGTCAGGCGTCTCCGGCGATTGATTCCAGGCTGTCCACGCGGACAACGAGGGCCGTCGCGTTGTCGCTGCCTCCACCGGCGAGCGCCTGCTGGATGAGGCTTGCGCACGCATCGGAAACGCCCTCCAACCCGAGCCTTTCGGCGATCACGTTCTCGGGCACGTGGTTGGTGAGTCCGTCGGAGCAGAGCAAGAAGACGTCGCCGGGAAGGAGATCAAACTCGAAGACATCAGGCTCGACGTTGCGGTCGGTCCCGATCGCCCGAGTGAGCATGTGACGGTAAGGGTGAGCCTCCGCCTCTTCTTGCGTCATCGCGCCTGAGTCGACGGTCTCTTGCACCCAGGTGTGGTCGGTCGTCAGGGCTTCGAGTTCGCCCTCGCGCAACCTGTAGACTCGCGAATCGCCCACTTGCGCCACCCAAGCGGACCGCTGAACGAGTGCGAGCGCGCTCAAGGTGGTCCCCATTCCCCGCCGGGAAGGGATCGCGGTCGCCACGTCGTGGACGATGCGGTTCGCGCTTCTTACGGCGTCCCTCAGTGCCACCGCCGCCGAAGGAGAAGCGTTGGACATGTAGCCTTCGATGAACCTCTTGGAGGCGAGTTCGCTCGCGATTTGGCCGGCTTCATGGCCCCCCATGCCGTCACAAACGACGAAGAGCAGGCCACGGGCCGCCAGCCGAGCAGAGTCCTCAGGCAAGAAATACTCGAACTTGTCTTCGTTGTTTTCCCGGACGAGCCCGAGGTCGGTCTTGCAGGCGATCGTGACCTTGGGGACGACTTGCAGTTCCGGCCATTCGAGGGTGGCCTCGATGCCATAAACGGGAGTTACTTCACTCATTTTCGCCGTCCCTGGGTCCTGAGCGTTCGAATCGGATTTCGACGCTCCCGATTTTGAGAATCGTGCCTTCCCGCCAAGCTGTTCGGCTGTGGGGAGCGAGCGGATCGCCGTCGAGGACCGTGCCGTTCGTACTTTCGAGGTCGGTGACGAACACGCCGTCGCTTTCGACCTCGATCTGTCCATGGGAGCCTGAGACGTAAGGGTCCGCGACCACGATGTCGTTGCCTTCACGACGCCCAAACGTGTACGTTCCTTCAGGTATCGGACGAGAGTCTTCCCCGACGAACAGATCGATGGCGGCTTCGAGTTCTGTTGAGGGGCTGGCGGCGGGTTCTGCTTCGGAGGATGGGGCTGCTTGGGGGGTCATTGCGGCGGTCGCGCCCATCTTCCCCGGTACGCTGAGGGTCAATTCGAAGCCGCCAAACGCGACGCAGTCGCCCTGCTGCATCGACCTCGATTCTCCGGGAGGAAGCTTCTCGCCATTGACCGTCGTGCCGTTCGTACTTCCCAGGTCTTCGAGGGTGATTTCACCTTCTCCCAGAACGATGCGGGCGTGCTTTCGGCTGACCTTGGAATCTGCGAGCATCACATCGGCCTCGCGCCCAACGATGTTCTCGCCCAGGCGGAGCGTGTGTTCCCGCCCACCGCCTTCGACCAGCACAGGCAGCCTCACGACGGGAGCGCCGAACGCGTCGTCGGGAAGGGCCCTGTCGAAGATCAGGCCGCACTCGACGCAGAACATCACTCCTGCGGGATTGTGCGACTTGCAGATCGGGCATTGAATGGGTTTGATGGTCTGGGTGGCGTTCAGCGTGGGTGCCACGCCCATCATCGTGCGGTTGGGGTCCGCTGTAAGGCTCTGCGTCTTGCCGAGTTCGCTCACTTGCCCTTCTCCCTTTCAGAGGAACCTTGGAGCGCCGAAATGGCTTGTTCGAGACTCAGGCCCTCGACGGCCAGCGTCTTCGTCTTCCACACATGGCCGCGGACGATCTCGACACGGGAGGGCGCGACGCCTAGGCGATCGGCGACCAAGCGGACCACTGCCCGGTTGGCTTGGCCATCTACCGGCGGAGCGGTCACCCACACTTTGATTCCCGTCTCCGTCGCCTCGATCTTGTTGGCCGACGATTTAGGCACGACTTTGACATCGAATTCACACTTCATGGGGTCAGACGCCTTGTTCGCTCGGGGTCGAAGAGGGTTGGGAAGGTCCTTCGGCGTTCTCGACCTCGACAGCGGCCGAATCCGGCAGGGATGGGGTGTCGCCGAGAGCCTGGAGTTGCTGTTCGAGCAAGGAGCGGAACTGCCTCAAGAACTTCTTCTTATCGATTTCGAGCCGTTCGAGCTCCCATCGCAGGTCGTTGATCCTCGATCGCATCTCCTGCTGAACTTCCGCCGCCTGTTGCCTGGCCGATTCGAGAATCAACTCGGCCTCCTTGTGAGCGGCGGCACGAGTTTCGTCGGCGGTCTTCTGCGCGAGCACGAGCGCGTCCTTGAGCGTCGACTCCTGCGTTTCAAAGCCCGCAAGCCGTTGTCTCATGCGCTCGCACTCGTTCTCGAGCTCCTGCTGCCGCCTAAGCAGGGTTTCGATTTCGGTTCCGGCTCGGCGTAGCGTCTGGAGAACCGCCTCCTTTTCGAATCCCCTGAACGAGGTCGGCAAGGCGAGGTTTTCGAGATCGATCGGCTTCAGTCGTTCCATTCGCTTGTTCACCTTTTGGGCGGGTCCAGTTCTCCCTTTATCTTTCGAAGAACCCGTTGCAGGTTCGCTTTCGCGGCCTCGTCTTCCGGGGTGAGTTTGATGAGTTGTTCCCACACCCGCTTCGAGTCCGCAAGGAGGCCCAGACGCTCGTACGCGTGGGCCAAGCGCCGAAACGTGTTGGGGTGGGGCTTGAGGGCCATGTGAATCACCGGCTCCAGCAAGGGCGGTACCAGAGCGTAGGCCCGCTTCATGAAGTAGTAGTTCGCCTCGGGAAACGGCGCCTCGGGGTCGGCGGGGTTCTCCAATCGGAAGCGAACGTAGACCGCCAGAGCCTCGGCGTCTTGGTCCGTGCTTTCGAGCAGCCAGCCCAGACTGCTCGCGACGTCATAATCGGTCGGGTAAATCTCGTGCAGCATCCGGAGGCTCTGAATGCACCTGGGATAGTCGCCGATCTCGAACCACTGATCGTTCTGATGGTTGACCCTGTTGAGCACGCCCACCAAGATCGCTTGCATCCGGTCCGGATCCGGTTCGGACTTCTCCTGCGAAATCGCGCTCGCAAACAGCAACGTCATCGCCCCAAGGGCCGAGAGAAAGCGGAACACCCTCATAGTTTCGCCAGCACCTCTTTCAGTACTTCTTGTACGAGAGCGGGGTTCGCACGTCCTTCGCTCTTTTTCATCACTTGACCCACAAAGAAGCCCGCCACGCTCTCTTGTCCGGACTTGTATTTCGCCAGCACCTGGGGGTTCTCTGCGATGGACTGCTCGCACCATGCCACCACCTGGTCCCGGTCGGAAATCTGAGTGCGTCCGCCTTCGCTCACGATTTCGGAAGGCATTCGCCCCGAATCGAAGGACTCTTCGAACACGTCCTTGGCTATTTTGCCGCTGATCGCCCCGGACTCGATCAGCCGTGACAGGTCCACAAGGTGCGCGGGCGTCACTTTCGATTGACGGACCGGCAGGCCCCGGTTGTTCAGGAGTCGGGCGAAGTCGGCGTTCATCCAGTTGCAGACCGACTTCGGTTGACCGCCCAACGCAACCGCTTTTTCGAAGAACTCCGCCCAGTCCAATTCGGCGACGAGGAGGGTTGCGTCGTAGGCGCTCAGGCCGAAGTCCCTCTCATAGCGCAGGCTCCGAGAGAGCGGCAACTCAGGGATCGTGGTCGCCAGCCCTTCGATGTAGGGCTCGTCGAAGGTCATAGGTGGGATGTCGGGTTCGGGGAAGTAGCGGTAATCGTTCTCAAACTCCTTGATGCGCATGGCGAAGCTGGATTCGGTGCCTTCGTTCCACCCCCGCGTCTCTTGCAGCACCGTGCCGCCCGACTCCAGAAGCTCGCGCTGACGTCGAATTTCGAATTCGATCCCCAGTTGTACGCTCCGGAAGGAGTTGAGGTTCTTGAGCTCGGTCTTGGTGCCGTACTCAGCGCCTCCTCGCGGGCGGATCGAAATGTTGGGCTCGCAACGCAGAGAGCCCTCCTCCATTTTCCCGTCGCACACGTCGAGGTACAGGAGCACTTGCCGCAATTGGACGAGATACTCCTTGGCTTCCTCGGCGGTCTCGATGTCGGGTGGGAAATCCGTGACGATCTCCATGAGGGGAACGCCGGACCGATTGAAGTCGATGCCCGAGTCGCCCCCAGGGAGGTGGAAGAGCTTACCGGTGTCCTCTTCCAGATGGACTCGCCGAATCCGCACCGTCTTGATCCCGTTCGAAGTGCGGATGTCGAGGCTCCCGTGATAGCCAATCGGGTTCGTTTCTCCGTACTGGCTGATCTGATACCCTTTCGGCAGATCGGGATAGAAGTAGTTTTTGCGGTGGAAGACCGAATGTCGGGCGATCGTGCAATGGAGAGCGAGAGCCGTTCGCGCCACTCGTTCGATCGCAGCCCTGTTGGGCACGGGCAACGCCCCCGGCAGACCCAAGCACACGGGGCAAACGCGCGAGTTCGGCGAGCCTCCAAACGCCACGGGGCAGCGGCAAAACATCTTCGACGCCGTATTGAGCTCGGCGTGAACCTCCATCCCGATGCTGGCCACCCACTCCGCCATGACCCGCATTGTACCGACTCAGCCGCCTCGGAACGGCTCCCCAAAAATGCGAGCGGCCCAAACTTAGGGTTCAGGCCGCTCGGGCATTAGGGAGGGCGATCAGTTGCTGATCGGTTGTCGAATCATCAGCCTCACCCGGTCGGTGCGGAACAAGTACTGGTTCACGAACCCCCTTCTCGGGCTGATGGTTCGAAGCGCGATTCGGATCTGCCCGCCCGACACGTACCTGCTGTAAGGTTGCGGTACCGTGGTGCGGAGCGTGCTGGACATCGAGCTCGAGACCGGGAATGCCCTGAGGAACTCCCAGTCGTTCGTGTTGTAGTTCCAAATGTGAACGAACGAGGTCGCGTTGGCCATCCCTGCTACGTTCATTTCCACCTGGATTCGCTGAATGTCGCTCAACGGCGTCGTCGTGGAGAAGTCCGCTCGAATCGCAGCCACGTCACCGAGGCTGCGGACGTTGATGCTCGTCACGTTGTAGGTATTGCCATCGACGTTGTGAAGCGAGTTCACATCGCCACCGCCGTAGAACCCCTGAATCGTCTGAACGTCGCCCGCGACGTGGGGCACGTCAGTGAACGTGGGGATCGGCACGAGAGACTTGAAGACGTTGACCCTGCCCTTGCGGAGCCACGAGCCCACCGGGTCCGTGTTCTCCTCGATGGCGAGGCGAACCGCCGCAGGAGGAGTCGCGATTCCCATGTGGGAAAAGACCAGGCCCGCCTGGCCCGCGACGATCGGGCACGCGAACGAGGTGCCGCTACCGGAGCTATAGGCGCCACCGATGTTCGTGCTGACGACGCTCGAACCTGGCGCGGCGACATCGACCCAGTTGCCCCAGTTGCTGAAGCTCGACTTCTGGTCGGACTGGGTCGTTGAGCCGACGGCCAAACAGTTGGCGTATGCGGCAGGATAGAAGAGATTGGAAACATTGTCGTTTCCTGCCGCTCCGACAACGAGGGTTCCAAGGCTTGTTGCTTGGTCCACAGCATTCTGTAAGGTCTGCGACTGACCATAGCTGCCCAGGGAAAGGTTGGCGACTTTCGCGCCGTTCTGGGCCGCGAACAGGATGCCGTTGGCAACGGACGTATCCGAGCCGCCCCCTCCTCCGCTCAGGACCTTGACGGGCATGAGCCAGCAGTTGAAGCCGACTCCGGCTACTCCCACGTTGTTGTCGGTTTGGGCGGCGGCAAGACCCGCGCAGAACGTCCCGTGGCCGTTGTCGTCCGTGGCGTCGTCGTCGTTGTTGATGAAGTCATAGCCGGCGACGATCTTCCCCGCGAGATCCGGATGCGTCATGTTGATGCCGGTATCGCAGATCGCGACGATGATGCTCGCGTCGCCGCGATTCACGTCCCACCCTTGCAGCGCCTGAATGAGGTTGTGGTGCCACTGCTGGCTGAGAAGCGGATCGTTGGGTGTGTATACGGCGCGATAGAGGTTGTTCCGATGGGCGTACTCGACGTAAGGAAGTTGCGAGTAGTACTTGACCGCCGTCACTTCGCTGAATCCCGGCCGAAGTTGAACCTCTTGGACGTTGAGCACACGCACCATGTCGCTCACGCGGGAGCCAAGGGAAGAGTGAACCCACTGGCTCACCGCTTCATACCCAGGCTTGAACTTCACCATGATCGAGCCTGGAACGTATTCGACGCGGGGCGCCCCAAATCCGAAAACGGCGAGCGCCAGCGTCAACGCCGACAGTAAGAACCTACGAAGCCTCATAATTGCACCTTGCCCGCGGTTTGAGCCGCGCGGCTTCCCTTATTGTACATAAAGTTGACGCGAATTGAGGCAGAGATCGCTCACGGGAGTTCGACGAAATCGAAACCTGGGCCGTCTATTTGGGTTCAGCCGGCGTCGCAACGCGCAGCGGACTGAGCGACGTTCGCGTGCGCCGGGAACGGCTGGGAAGGCTCGCGCGGGCGTAAAGGTCATAAGGTTCGGCGGCGACCACTTGAACCTGGGCGAACTGTCCCAAGGGAAGCTCGCCCTCCACGAAAACGAGGCCATCGATCTCAGGAGCGTCCCGGAAGGAACGTCCCACCGACCATCCATCGGTGTGGGACTCGATCAGAACGTCAAGAGGCTTTCCCATCCAGGAAGCGTTGATCTTGTGGCTGATCGACTGCTGGAGGGTCATCAAGCGATCAAACCGCTGCTGCTTGATCGCGCTGGGGACTTGGTCGGGTAATACGTGGGCAGGCGTTCCAGGTTCAGGGGAGAACTGGAACGCTCCGACCCGGTCGAGTTCGGCGGCGTTCAGGAAGTCGAGAAGGGACTGGAAGTGGCGCTCCCCCTCGCCGGGGAACCCCACGATGAACGTTGTGCGGATCGCAACGCTGGGGATCGCCTTCCGGACCTTTTCGAAGAGGCGCAAATACCTTTCGCCGTCCCACGGCCGCTTCATCGCCCGAAGGATCTCCCTGTCCACATGCTGGAGAGGAACGTCGATGTACGGCAGCACCTTGGGCAGGGTGGCCATCGCTTCGATCACGTCGTCGGTCAGACGGTTCGGATAGAAGTAGAGCAGCCGAACCCACTTGAGGCCCTCGACCTCGTTCAACTCCTTGAGGAGACGCGGGAGGGTGAACTCGCCGTAGAGGTCATAGCCGTACTGCGTGACGTCTTGCGCGATGAGGTTCAGTTCGAGTGCGCCGCGGCGAACCAGCAACCGGGCTTCTTCGACGATGCGTTCGAGCGGTTTGCTCTTGTGGGGACCTCGAAACGAAGGGATCGAGCAGAACGTACACCTGTGGCTACAGCCTTCGCTCAGCTTGAGATACGCCGAAGCCGGTGCGCCGGATCGGGCGCGCGTGCCAACGTCGGCCCAAAGGTGTTGGGGAGGGGCTACCTCAAGCCGAGGCTGTCCGCCCTTGAGGGTTCCTTGGACGATGTCGGCGAAGCGTGACATCTGGCCGACGCCCACATAAGCGTCCGCGCCCGGAGCCAGTTGGATCAGTTCGGCGCCGAGTCGCTGGCTCAGGCATCCAGCGACGATCACTCGTTGCAGTCGGCCGGCTTTCTTCCTTCGAACGGCGTCGCGGATCGCGCCCACCGACTCCCCTTTGGCCGCTTCCAAGAACCCGCACGTGTTGATGACCTCGATGTCCGCGGAAGGTTCGCCCACGATCGAATATCCAGCGGCCAGCAAAACGCCGGCGATCTCTTCGGAATCGACGTCGTTCTTGGCGCATCCGAGCGTCACCACTCGAACCGACACGCCGGAGCGCGCGGGATCGGTCATCCCTCGATTATGTCCGCCGAGCGGGTGGGACCGCCGAGCCGAACTACCCGACTCCTACCGACGAGCGGCCGATTCCCGTAAACGTCTCGCCGTACGAGTTGCTGTTGACGGTCACGGTAACGATCAACTCGCCCGAGTTGCGCGGCATGCGCACGGTCCAAGTCGCAAGCGCGGATTCGCCCGCTGGGATCGAGCCGAGGTTGACTGTCTGGGGACCCGAGGCGATCTCCAAGGCATGGAGCGTCGCCTGGACGTTGTGGGCGGGGACGTCTCCAGTGTTCTTGACGTACACCCGGTAGCTTACGACCGCCCCCGGCACAAAGTCAGCCTCTTCGGTGAACTGCACGAGAAACGCAGGGCCTGCGGCTTCGCTGAAGTTCTCTTCCGTCGCCAGCGCATAGGATTCCGAGGTCACAGCGGAATCGAAGTTCCCCCTTGTCCAGGTCTTGAGGACCACGTTTTCGGTTCCGCTGACGCTGATCTGCTCGACGTTGTCGATCAGCGATGCGCTCTGCATGAGCAACGCGTTGTTCGATTGGCGGAAGCAATCGAGGTTCAGGTCAGAGAGCGCCCGGACGACGGATGGATACTGCGCGCCTGCGTACGTGACGTGCCGATTCCAGACGAGGGTGGCTTTTTCCCCGGCGAACATCGTTCCCTTGAACAGCTTGTATCGCCTTTGGGCGGAGACGGGAGCGGGGAACGACCGCACGAACACGTCGGTCGCGTGCAGAAACGCTCGTGAGAGGTTCAGGTAACCCCACCCATAGGTTTTGTTCCAATGGGAGCCCGAGACCCAAGTGTCGTCTGAGGTCGAGGACGTGTTCGCGTCGTTGATAGCGTCCGTGTTGTTGAGCAGGATCGCCTTGGTTGCAAAGGTGTCCATCGTCCCCCGAGCGTTCAGCAGCAGGATGGATGCGCCGGTGTGGGGGCTTGCAGGGCTCGTCCCCGTGATGCTCGTGTAGCCGCCCGTCCGATTGGGGGCATTGATGTTGGTTCCCGGCGCAGTGATGTCGGGCTTCTTTCGGCCGCCGAGCGTGGGACCTCGGCTACTGGACGAGTTGATGCGGTCGTCCGCGCGGTTGACGGTGTTGAAGTCGTTCATGTTGGCGGACGCGAGGAGGTTGAAAGCGGGCGCGGGGTGCGTGATGGTGGTGGTCCCCCAGCCTCCGTTGCCGGTCGACTTCGAAACCATGTACCGGAACGTGTCGATGACCCCGTCGAAGAACTTGTCGAGGTTCCCGTAATCGGTGTCATTCGCCCGACCATTGCCGAAGCTGTAGTTGACGTTTTCGGGCTTCTCGACGGTGCCGGTGGCGATGTAGTTCATCCCGTTCATCGAGGTGGAATCGGCGCCTGCGATCGCGACGCAGATCGTATCGAGTCCGAAGGCGATTCCGCGCAGCGTGGCGTGGGTGCCCGCCATGATCCCCGCCATCGCCGTGCCGTGGCCGTTCGAGTCCGTCGTGCCTGCGTTCGATTCAAATCTGTGGCTCGAAAGGTCGGGGTGGGCTTGATACACTCCGGTATCGAGGACTCCGCAATCGAAGGGATTCCCTGTTGCCCCGGCTCCCCAAAAGCTGGCCGCGCCGAGGGTGGGGCCGCTGACATCGAGTTCGGGGCTTCCGGGCATGTCGAGGTCGATCGACAGGACTCTCGCATCGTTTGCCAGGGCCCACACGGACCTTGAGGGCAAGGTGCCAAAGACCGCGTTGACCGCTGATGTCGCGCCCGAAAGCGATCCGCCGAGCCTTGCGAATTGGGCGCGCATGGCGTCGTGGTCGGGGGCGGTTTCGAGGGCGGCGCGGGCCGCCACGTTATGTCGAACGGAGTCGATGATCTCATCCAGTTCTCGGAGGATCGCGATCTCCATGGGATCGAGCACGAACGTCTTGCCCTGGAGCCATCTCATTTCTTCGGCTGGGGGCAGGCTGACGCTCGGCGACTTCATCTTATGGAGAACCGCCATCTGCGCGGAGAGCCGCTTCAGAGAGGGCTCATAGACGGGCCACATTTCGTTCGCGATCTGAGTTGCCGGCTGGCTTTTCAGCAGAACTGTGACATTCACGACGGAGCTTTTGCCCGCGTTCGAGATCGCGCGGCTCAGCCTTGAAGAAACCACTTCGTCGCCTGAAATCCGCTGTGCGAAAGCCGAACATGAGATTGCCGCCACAGCGGCCGTTCCAAGAACCCACTTATTCATCGATCGTTTCCTCGTCGGCAAGAGCGCCGATTACAGTGTAGTATCAACCTGATTCTGAATCCCCCAAAACAAGGGTGAACCCCGCAATTTTTCCTGGTCATTCGCCGAGGGTGCGCTCCGCGAGAATGAGGGCGACGAAGTCGTCCACGGGCTCCGGCGGAACCGACATCGTCGAGGGCAGAAATCGCTTCAGGCCTCTGCGAGGGTGGTGCTCCCAATAGCGCTCGCGCGCCTGAAGGGTCGTGTCGCGCTCATCGATCACGAGCACTCCGATGCTGGGCAGAGCCTCGCGAATCCGATGGACGATGGCTTGGGAGCGCGTCCCCGAACCTACGACGATGAGGTTGAAGTCTCGGACCTGTTTCGCTTCGAAGACCCGCTCTTCGAGCTGATCTGTCGGGCACACGCTCCGCCAAAGAAGTTCAAGTTCTCCGGAAGCGTGGCGATGCACGAGCGCCATTCCGCACTTGGAACTGCCTGGGTCGATGGCGAGAACGGTGCGGGCTTCCATGTCGAGTGGGGTCTGAAGTCGTCTATCGGAGTCGAAACTCGAGTTTGAGGGGATCGCCGGCGTAGGTTTCTTGAGTGGCGATCGCTTGCACTCTCACCCTCCGCCCTGCCGACTTTACCAACTCTACGAGGTCGAGAATCTGGGCGTTGCTTACTGCGCCGTACGTTTCGTTCGGACCCAGAAGCGGGATCATTCCCCGGAGTTTGGCCTGACGTCGAACTTCCTCGCTTAAGAGTTGCATGACGCCCTCCAGCACCACTTGGTTGCTGCCGGAGCCGTCGATTCGGGATTCCGCCACCACTTCGCCCGCGTTGAAGACCAGCCGATTGGGGAACCAATGAACGTCGAGCGACACCGGCTCGCCGCGAAAGGCGTTGATGCTGGACGTGGCGACGATCACCATCCCTTGATTGACGCCTGCGAGTCGGGCGATGATGCGGTTCTCCATCTCCTGGCTGCTCACCCGAACCCCTTCGATCTCGCGTTCGAAAATCCCCGCGGACGGAATGCGAACGGTCCCCCTCGCTCCGCGGGCCTCGGCCTCAAACCTCGAGGAGCGCAGCAATCTGGAAAGCTCGCTGCGCGCGGCGGCAACTGTGAGGTCCGGTTCGATGAGGATTCGGGCGACCTCCTCGCCCGCCGCAAAGATCATGGGTTGGCTCCGGCTGGTGCCAAACATCCCGCTGACGACCTCGAGCTGGTTCTCCAACTCGGCAAGTTGGGTCAGTCTGCGGTTGATTTGGATCTCCGCTTCATCCAGTTCCTTCTGCTTCGCGCTCAGTTCTTGGGCATGGCGAGCCTGCGCGCTTTCGAACTCCGACTGCAACTTGGCAAGCTGGTTCCCGCGCTCGGTGATGTCGGCCCGCATGAGGGCGATATCCGATTCGAGCTTCGCCTTCTCTTGCTCCAATTGCCGGAACTCGCGATCGACTTCGATGCTCCTTTCGATCAGGTCCTGATGCTGGAGGTAAAGCTGGCTATGCGAGGTCTCAAGCTCTTCGCGCTTTTGCCGGATGTCCGCGTACAGGGTTTGCAGTTCGCTGTAGTCCTTCTGAAGCCCCTCGTACTTCGCCGAGAGCGAGTTGACTCGTGACGTGAGTTGGCTCGCCTCCAGCGTCAGACCCTCGACCTTTGAGGTCAATCGAAGGGATTCCTCCTGGGAGGTGCGGAGCTGCGCTTGGGTGGCCTTGAGGTCGGTTTCGGTCTGTTTGAGGATCGAGCGCTGCGTTTCGACATCCCTGCTGAGGCCCTCGCGTTGTTGCCGAAGGTCTCGGACTTCTTGGATCGCCCTCCGCCCTTCGACGATCCACTGACGGACGTCGCTGCTCGCCACCATAACGATCGCGACCGTGACGAGCGGGATCAGGACGCCCGCGGTGACGGTGATCAATTCCGCGGTGCGGCGAGGCCTAAGGCCGAAAAGGCTCAGGCGTTTCCGTCCGAGGGTGCGGCCCAGCCGATCGGCGAAGAAGGCGATCACGCCGCCAAGCGCGATGACCAAAAGCAGAAAGGCGAGGCTCAATACGTCCATGTCTCAAGTCCCATCCTGTTCAAACGTTTTTCTTGGCCATTGCAGCGCCCACCGCGACGATTCCGACGAAAAGTGGGAAAAAACTCGCCACGAACGGCGAGATTGCGCCCGACTTCGCGTAAACCGCGAGCCAGTTTACGACGATGAGGTAACCGAAGCTCAGCCCGATGGAGATCGCAAAACCCGTCCCGACTCCCGAGCGTTGGTTTCGAATTCCCAGCGGGGCGCCCAACAGCGCGAAGATCACCGACCCGAGCGGAAGCGCGAACTTGTTGTACATTCCGAATTCGAGGTTGGCGAGTTTTCGCTTATCGGCATAGGGGTCGGCCCGCATGACGCGAATTTCTTCGAGGATTTGGCTCAGGCTGAAGGCGTCGAGATCGTCCGCGAATCCGGCGAGGAGGTTTCGGGGCGTGAATTTTGGGGGCTCGATCACCTTCGGCCACGCGCCTCCGTGAACGGTGGTCACCTGCGATCCGTCGGCGTCGATAAGCCGCGCGGACCCCGAGATTCGCCAGTCCTGCGGCCCTGTATAGGCCAGTTCGTCGGCGATCAAAATGTACGTCGTTCGCCCCTCGGGCCCCAAAACGGAGATGACGACGTCCTTGAGCGTCTGCTCCACGGTGTTGAAGTCGCGGGCCATGATGAGCGCGGTTGCCCCGTTCTCCCCGGGCACGGCATAAAACACCGATCTCTCTCGCTTGCCCCCGTCGAGTTCCTTCTTGATCTCCACCGTGAGCGTTTGAGCGCGATACGAAGCCTCCGGGACGACGAATTCGTTGATGCAAAACGTAAGCAGCGCCACCGCGATGCTAAAGAAAAGGACGGGCCGCAGGATTCGCGTCAGGCTCGCCCCGGCAGCTCGGAGGGCGGTGATTTCGCTGTCGTTACTGAGTCTTCCAAAGGAAAGCAACGCCGCCAGGAGAAGGGCCATCGCAAGCGTCTTGACGGCAATTCCGGGAAGGAGGAGGAGGATGACGTGAAAGATCGTCCCCGGTGAAATCCCCCGCGTCACCCACTCCGTAATCCGGACGAGCAGGACCGAGGTGAAGACGAGCGCCGTGAACATAGCAACCCCGAAGAGCCACGGCCCGACCATTTCGCCGAAGATCAACCGGTCGATCCGTTTCACAGAGACGACTCCGAAGGGCCAGGGTCGAATTGAGTCCCCAAATAGAACTTGCGGACGTGCTCGTTGGAGGAGATTTGGTCTGCGTCGCCTTCGGCGATGATCTTCCCCGAGATGAGGATGTAGTTACGGTCGGTGATGCGAAAGGTCGCCGAGACGTTGTGGTCGGTGATGAGAATCCCGATGCCTTGTTTGCGGAGGCCCGCGATGATGCCCTGAATCTCCTCGATCGTTACGGGGTCGATCCCCGTGAACGGCTCGTCGAGGAGAATAAACCTAGGTTGAGTCGCCAACGCTCGCGCGATTTCGACTCGGCGGCGCTCGCCCCCCGAAAGCACCCCGGTGATCTGGTCGAGGAGGTCCGCGATGTGGAACTCCTCAGCCAGCATCGCGGTCGTTTCTTCAATCTGCTTCTTGCCCGCGCCCGCGAGTTCCATCACGAGCTTGATGTTGTCGCGCACGGTCAACTTGCGAAAGACGCTCGCTTCCTGCGGCAAGTACCCGACTCCTGCTCGCGCTCGCTTGTACATGGGCCAGCGAGTGACCTCCTGATCGTCGAAGAGGACCTTCCCACCGTTCGGCCGGACGATGCCGGTCACCATGTAGAAGGTCGTTGTCTTTCCTGCTCCGTTGGGGCCCAGCAGTCCCACGATCTCCCCTTGGTCGAGGTGAAACGACACCCCGTCCACGACCTTTCGCCCCCGATATTGCTTGACGAGGTCTTGGGCGATGATCTTCATGGGGTTCTGCCCCCGCGCGCCGCCGTACCGAGCGCAACCCCGAACCCAAGAAGCAGCGCCGTCGCCGCGACGCGAGTTTCCGTTCCGGGGGGAGGCTTGAGGACCGTCTTTCCGGGGCTTCCTTCAAATTCGATCTTCGTCACGTTGCCTTCCGCGTCCAGAGTGAGCGTGGCCACGCCGGCGCTGACCGCTCCCAGTAGCGCGGGCGAATCGCCGTCGAGAGACACGTTTCCTCGCAAGGTGAGGGTTCCTTTGGCGTTCTCAAACACGAGGTGATCGGTCGAACCCTTGAGCGTCGAGGTCTGAGCCTGTCCTTCCTTGACCTCCTTTCGGGTCCACTGAAACGTGACGCCGCCCTTCAGTTCGAATTGAGTCATTCCGAATCTCGGAGGCTTGGCTGCGTTTGGCGCGGCGAGCGCGGCGGATCCTGAATTGCCCTTGGCCGAAAACGAAACCCCCGCTGCTGGGTCGGACTGCCTGAGCGCGACCGCGGACTTAAGTGTCCAGGTAAACGACTGGGCGAGGTACGTCGCCGATCCTGCTTCGACCTCCACGGATTGTACCGCCGACGCGCCCTGCGCGCTTGGGAGCTTCTGACGGGCCCACACAGCGCCCTGGAGGTCGGCGGAAATCAAGGTCAGGAGTCCCTCGGCCTGAACGGAGGCGCTCCCCGACAGCGAGTTCGTCCGGAGTTCGATCCGCTGGCCGGCCCATTCGGCCTGCAGCGGCTTGCCTTCGCCCTTAAACTCGACGAGCGAATCGCTCACCCGGTGAATTACGAAGCTCGTCCAGTTCTTGACGGACATGTTGTTGCGCTTATCGACGAAAACGCCGTCTTGGGCGAGCGTGGTGGCAGCCAGCAGCACGATCCCCAACCCTATAGCCAGCCTCAACCCTTCACCTCGCGGGACTTCGCAAAAAGGTCGGGCGTTCCTGCGCGGCGAAGGTCCGGCGAGCACCATAAGGTCTCGATCGGTCCTAACTTGTAGTCGCGAGACTCGAGCCTGACTCCTCCGGAGGCTTGGATGACCTCAGAATCGGCGAGCCACTTCACTTCGCTGCAAAACACGGTCCCGTTGGGGTTCAGCGCCTCGACCCAAACGTGCCCCCGCAGGATCAGCGTGTCGGACGCCTTGTCCGCATACGCCGAGTCGGCTCGAAACTCCGCCACGGGTTCGTTCTTGGCGTAAAGCGCTCCGCTGACGTGGTCCATTTTCATGCTGAACTCCTCTGCTTCCGAATACTCCAAGTCCGCGGTTTGCCATCGAACCGACCAAAGCTTGGGACGGTCCTCCCCCTTGCCGTAGCGAACCAGTTCGGCGGTTCCCGTCGAGACGGTGCTGACGGTCCGCGCCCCCTCGGGTTCGCTCGATGTGTCTTTGGGAATGCTGGGCGAGCCGCACCCCGCGCCGATTCCTATGGCGGCGATCAGGCTGAGACGGGCAAACCTGATGATTTCGACCTCCTTGCGAACCGACCCTGATGCTCTCCTGCCAGTTGCCCACAAGCCGCGGCGACGTCGTGCCCGCGCTCCACTCGCTGCGTCACCTGGACTCGGCGGGACTCCAAGACCCTTCGAAACTTGCGGATCGCCTCGGGCTTCGGGCGCGCGAAACCCTCATCTGTGGAAACGGCGTTGTAGGGAATCAGATTGACCACGTGCGGCACGCCCCGGAACAAGCTGGCGAGCCGTTCGGCCTGTTCCTCGGTGTCCGTCACCCCCGCGATCAGCAAGTACTCGACCGTGATCTTGCGGCCGGTTCGCGCTTGATAGTCCTTCATCGCCTGCACAACTTCACTTACGGGCCATCGCTTATTGACGGGCATGAGGGTGTCGCGGATACGGTCGATCGGGGAGTGCAGCGAGAGCGCCAAGTGAATCGGAAGCTCCAACTCCGCAAGTTCGCGAATCTTGGGCACGATGCCCACGGTCGAAAGGGTCATTCGACGGTAGCTGATCCCTGCGTGTTCGTGAAGGAATCGGAGCGCCTCGACGACATGAGCGAGGTTCAAAAGCGGCTCCCCCATCCCCATCATCACGAGGTGGCTGATCCTTCGATCCGTGAGCCTCTGGAGTAAGACGAACTGGCTGACGATCCCTTGGGGCGTCAGGTCACGGTCGTATCCGCCGAGCCCGGTCGCGCAGAACTTGCATCCCATCGGGCAGCCGACTTGCGAGCTGAGACAACAACTCACCCTGTCTTCGAACGGTAATAGCACGCACTCGAACGACTGCTCATCGCCGCCGTGGACCAAGAGCTTGTGAACCCCGTCTCGGCTGACGACGTGACGTCCGATCGAGAGGGGGTCGATGCGGAATTGGGTCGAGAGTTCGGCTCGCAAGTCCGCTGGGAGGTCGGTCATCTCCTCGAAGCTGCCGGCTCGTTTTTGGTAGATCCATCGAAAGATTTGCCGGGCGCGCATCGAGGCATCGGATCGAGGCGCAAGCCAAGTCTGAACCTCGCTCAGTCCTTGCCCGACCATCGCCCGACGCTCCGCATCCACGGGCTGGAGTGTACCTTTGAGGGCTTGGCTGCTCGGGAACGCCCGCCCGCTCGTTTCGAGTTCGTGCTTAAGAAGGTGATTCGCAGGGCAACGGACCTGGGTATCGTTGAAAACGTGTCGAAGAGCAGACCTTCTTGGCTCCTCATGGCCGGTCTTGCGCTCGCGGTGTTCGTAGGCGTGCTTGCCGCGCTTCGAACCAGCCATTGGCTCGACCGCAATGGGACAGACGAACTCATGCCCCTGCTGAGGCTGGAAGACGGCATGGAGGTCCAAGAGAACGGCTCGGTCGCCGCGCCCGCGGACTTTCGCGCGGCCGTCGAGAAGGTCCTTCCTGCGGTGGTGAGCGTCGATCGCCTGAGTCGGATGTACGATTTTTTCGACGATGAAGTGCGGATCGCGCCTTCGGGCTCAGGCTCGGGGGTCGTCATCAGTTCCGACGGCTACATCGTCACCAATAACCACGTGGTCAGGGGCGGGGATACCATTGCCGTCCGCTTCAAAGATGGAAGGACTTTGGTGGCGGAGATTGTGGGTGCGGACCCGCGCTCCGACCTCGCGCTTCTCAAGGTCGAGGGGAAAGACCTGACTGCGGCTAGGGTGGGCGATAGTTCCAAGCTGAGGATTGGGGAGTGGGCCATCGCTTTCGGCAACCCGCTCGGATATAGCCACACCGTGAGCGTCGGGGTCATCAGCAGCCTCAATCGGACGATGGAGACTCCGGGCGGGGTGCTCGTCGATGCGATCCAAACCGACGCCGCGATCAATCAGGGCAATTCAGGCGGGCCGCTCACCAACGCGCAAGGCGAGGTAATTGGGATCAACTCAGTCATCGTGAGCAATTCCGGCGGCAGCATCGGACTTGGGTTTTCGATTCCCTCCAACCGAGTCGCACGGGTGGTCAACGACTTGCGGAAGCATGGGCGAGTTCGGTATGGCTATTTCGGCGCGGAGACGTATTCGGATAGCGCCGTTCTGCAAAACGACCGCAACCGCGCCGTCCTCAAAGGCGAGCTTGGAGTCGACCCTCCGCGTGAGGGGCTCTTGGTGCGGTCGGTGTACCGCGACAGTCCCGCCCAATCCGCAGGGATTCAGCGATGGGACGTAATTCAGCAATTGAACGGCAAGCCGGTCCGAAGTACGATGGACTTGTATTTGGTTCTCCTCGACCTCCGCGCCGGAGACGTCTTGAAGGTGAGGCTCTGGTCGAAAGGCGCGGCCAAGACGCTCGACGTGCGACTGGTCGAAGCGCTGTAGGCCCGCGCACGGTGGGTCCGAGGGCTTGTTTTTGGGGCGCCCGATGAGGCTCGCTGGTACGCTTTTGCCTTGCAACAAGCAAGAACACCGGGTGCGGAAGCTCCGGTCTTTTCGTTGTTCTAGTAGGACCTTTTCGCTTTGCGATTGAACTGAAATGTCTTTGGAAACTGACGGGATCAGGGAGTTCTTGGCCATATTGCCGGCCACGATCCGGGAGCGCTTGGAGACGGGCGAGGACCTCGGCGACCTCATCGAGGTGGTCTTGGACTATGGCCGTCCGGCGGAGGCGAGGTACCGTGAGCGCACGCTTCGGTGGCCGGACCTTTTCGTGTCCGAACACGATATCGACTTCGTGACCCGTTCGATTGGCGAGTTCGGAGAGGACAATCGAGCCGGAATCGAGCGAACCCTGCATCGCATCTCCTGCATCCGAAACCGCCACGGGAAGATCGTCGGACTGACCTGCCGTGTGGGGAGGGCGCTCGAAGGCACGATCGACATCATCGACGACATCGTGCGGTCGGGAGCGTCGATCCTGTTGCTCGGAAAGCCGGGCGTGGGCAAGACGACGAAGTTGCGCGAGGTCGCGCGGGTGCTCGCCGACGAGGTTGAAAAGCGGGTCGTCATCGTCGACACCTCGAATGAGATCGCAGGCGACGGCGACGTGCCTCATCCTGGGATCGGGACCGCGCGGAGAATGCAGGTGCGAATCCCCTCCGAGCAGCATCAAGTGATGATCGAAGCGGTCGAGAACCACATGCCCGAAGTGATCGTGATCGACGAGATTTCGACGGAGGCGGAGGCCAACGCCGCGAGGACCATCGCCGAGCGCGGGGTGCAACTCGTCGCTACCGCGCACGGGCAAACCCTCGAAAACCTGATGCTCAACCCCTCGCTGGCCGACCTGATCGGCGGGATTCAGGCGGTCACGCTCTCCGACGACGAAGCCAGGCGACGAGGAACCCAGAAGACGGTTCTCGAACGGAAGGCGCCGCCTACGTTCGACGTTGTGGTGGAACTCGTGGACTTCGACCGGCTTGCGGTTCATCACAACGTCCAGAAGACGGTCGATCTGATTCTGCGAGGGGTGCCTTCGAGACCCGAAGTTCGAGTGCGGCTCGAAGGCGGCGAGGTCGAGGTCGTGCAAAGGGAAGAAACCGTAGATATCGAAGAACCTGGTTTCAACAAGAGGTTTCCGGCCCTCGTTCGCGCGCCGCAAAGCGAGCCTAAGCGCAAGCGGCAGCCCCCTGTTCCAGCCGCGCCGATCCCGCCCAAACTGGAGCCGATGGGGAACGGGCAGAAGACCGGCCTGATCCGTGTGTTCCCTTATGGCGTCGCGCGGACCCGGCTCGAACGGGCGATACGCGAAAGGCGCGCGCCGGTATATGTGACGACGGACATCCAGCAAGCCGACGCCGTGATCGCTATGCGCTCGACCTACCAGACTCGTCCCAAGAAGCTCCGCGAGATTGCAGGGCGGGACGTGCCGACGATCGTCGTCAAGTCGAACACTTACGCCCAGATCGCCGCGGCTCTGGACGAGGTTCTTGCGGCGAGCGGCGTCAGCAGCGAGTCGGAGTCTCGGGCGCTCGATGAGGTGCTGGGAGCCATCGACATGGCCTTCCAAACCGGGAAACCGTTCGATCTTGCCCCCCAGCCTGCGCCGGTGAGAAAGAAGCAACACCTCCTCGCGGAGTCGAAAAAGGTCGCCAGCGAGAGCATCGGAGACGAGCCGCAACGACGCCTTCGCATCCTGCCGATCCGCCTGGCCTGAACCTAGAACTTCTGTTTGCCCGGAGGCTGCTCCTCGTCGCGCCCGCGCCAGCACAATCGGTAGGGTACGGGACTGTCGACCGTTAGCGCGCCGTCCTCGAACCCAACCCGGAGTTCGCCGTCCGGGTGCGCGATTCGAGCCTCGAATCTCCTGAGCGAGCCCGGTCGGGGCATGATTTTGGCTTTCTTCCACCCCGGCGCGATGCTGGTAACGCCTGCGACGATCTGAAGGAACCCGAGGATCGGATGCGCGCTCCAAGCATGGCAGTCGGACCGCGTAGGCTCTGGCGCTTCAGCGAAGGTTGTGAGGCCGGATTCGATCATCTCCTTCCAAGGCTGGAGTTCGGCGAGGTAGTCGTAGGGGTTGTCCTCACGAGCGAACATGGCGAGGTGCTTGTAGTAGCTGAAGTAATGGGAGCAGCGGGCGGCATCGACTTGAGTGAGAGCATCCGCCGGCCAGGGGTGGGGCGTTCCTTCAAACATGAGAAGATGGCAGATTTGCAGCGCCTCGGCGTGTTCAGTCGGGGTGTTGTCGATCCCTTTCTTCCTGCTGGCAGCGAGCGCACCCCTAGGGCCGCTATCGGACGTCCACTCGCGACTCGTCTGTGCCCAATCCTGCCAGAATTTGACGCCTCGACGCTCGGCCTCGCCCACCTCCAGGAACCCCTTGATCCTCTCGGCCACCGTGGTCGCGATTTCGAGAGTGAGTTGGTGCATCAGGGAGTTGAGCCTGCCCGGTGGGACGCCCCAACGCCAACCTGGAACCCAATCTCCGAACGGCCAGAACTGCTCAGACTCTCGTTGAAGCTTGCGGAATCGGCCGAGGATTCGGCTAAGAGTCTGGAACGATACGAAATCGGGCATCGCCGAAGGGTCGTCGTAGAGCAACTGATCCCCCACCATCATCACCCACCACAGGCTGAACGGCGGGATGACCTGGCATTGGCGGCTGGGATAGCGCGATTGAGTCAGACCGTTTTCCATCAGCGACCAGCCCAGCGTTTCGACCGCGTTGCGTTGCAGCGCTCGATCCCGGCCCAAGTAATAGCCGAGGAGAGCCTGAATCCTCGTGTCGCCAGCGTACTGGAGTTGCTCGTAATAGGGACAATCGAAGTAGGTCTCTCCGGCGCAGCGCTCTGCCGTTCGGACGCCCACCTGCCAAATCCGGTCCACCCACGGGTCTTCGGCGGTGAAACGGGAATCGACGCTCAGGGGGTATCCAGTCTCGACGGCCTCGATATCGAGCAGTTCGGCCGGCCTGTCCGACTCGAGGGTCAGAAAGCGAAACGTACGCCACCAAAGGGGCTCGAATTCAAAGGGTTCGTCCGTCGCATCGAAGCGGTCTTGATACCCTCTTGCATGCTTGCCGCGAACTTCATTTCGGTTCCCTTTGACGCCATCTGGGCTCCAAAGCGCCTCGTCGTAAGTGATCCTGAGGCTGGCGCCTTCCGCCGAACACACCTTGAGTCTCGGATAGGCGCACACGAGCTCGCCGAAGTCGAGAGCCACCTTCGATCCTGAAGGTAGCTTGAGCGGAAGAGTGAGCCGAGCGCCGTCCTCCCCTTCGCACGTGTCCCCCTCGAAACCATGCCGCCTGACGATTCTGCCTCCAAAGGGCCGAAGCAGCATCGGCGGAAGTGATCGGGGGACCAGCATCCACGGGGTTCCGCCGCTGCAAGCGCCCCGAAGCTCGGCGGCGCAGATTTCATGCGGGGGCGCCCAGTTCCATCCATCTAAGGCGCTATGGCCGGGGGAATGAAGCCCCGCGAGTCTGGGGTCGGCGCGGACGATCTCTCCGGGGCCGACGTCGATGTAGAACTCCCCCACGCCGGAGTGCATCATCTCGAAGCTCCATTCGGAAACCCGCGCGACCTCCCATTGCCCAGGTGTATCGAGGTCGAACTGAGGGTCGCTCGACCAAGCTACGAAGCCGGTTCGCGCGCTGATCTGCGCCATCGGCGCCCACCGGCCAAAGTTCCAAACGAGCGCGACGAGCGAGTTCGAACCGGGCTTAAGGAACGGCGCGAGATCGTAAGTGTCGAAAAACCAGTGCTGCAGGTCGCCCCGCTGAGGCCCGAAGCCGATCAGCTTGCCGTTCAAAAAGAGCTTATAGCGCTGGTCGGCGGAAATGGCGAACTCCAGCGATTCCGGTACTTCGGCCAGTTCGAGCCTTCTTCGGAATGCAAAGACCCCAAGGTCCTCTTGAGGATGGGGGGCGAGGGAAATCCACCTAGTGGTCAGGTTGGGAGTCAGCACACTTGCTTCTTCGACGCTGCCGCGCTCCAGCCCTTGCGAACTTCTCTACGCGGTCTGCTCGGCCCGCTTCTTGATCGCTCCCAAGACGTTGTCCATGTTCTTGACGACGATGGAATGAACGACCTTGCGAACGAGGGGTCCGAGCGTCGGCACGTTATACTCATACTCGACCACGCTGTCGAACCTCGTGCCGCCGTTCTCCTCGCCGAACGACCACGAACCCTCCAACTGGTCATAATCTCCGGAGAGTTGTCGAAACTTGCAGACATGCGCCTCGTCGTCCCAGATGTCCTCTTGACGCCACCTCACCTTGAGGAGGAACTGCGGGACGATTCCCACCCAATCGCTGACGACGCGGCTGCCTTCGGTCTCGACGATTTCAAGCGATTTCACGTCGCTCATGAACTCGGGGAATGACGCGTTGTGTTTGGCGATCTCGTAGACCCGGGCGAGCGGGGCATCGATCCAAACGCTGGTTTCGACGGTGGGCATGGGCGGGTGGAGTGTACCTTTGAGGCGCGCTTGGCCCTGTGGGTCGAACGGCGCCTGGGGGGAACTGGCGCGGGCGGAGCGCGTCGTAAGAGGGGAATGCGGGACCAACCGCGAATGCGGATAGGCTCTTGGTTCGTCAAACTATAGGAAAATGTTAGCTTTAGGACTGGCTCTGGCAATGGCTATGGAAGGCGGCTCGCCCGTGTTGCCGTGCGCCGAGTTGAGTCCGAAGGTCCATGCGATTGTCGAGGCCGCATGGCAAGAAGCCGGCCAGCAGGCTCAATCCCAACTCGATCCCAAACACCAAGCCGATCTCAAGGCCGACCGTGAACTGGGGGCAGAATACGCTGCGATGGTCGAGAAAGAGGAGAAGGTCTCGACGAATCAAGCCTACATCGACCGCCTCCAAAGAATCGGAGGCGAGATCGCGCGGATCGCCAATTCGAATCAGGTGTCGGTTTCGTGGGGCGACCCTCGGCTGAACCCCTTTGCCTATGAATTCAAGGTGCTCGAAGGCAAGGAGGTCAACGCCTTTTCGCTTCCGGGCGGTTACCTGTATTTTTATGAGGGTCTGATGGCGTACGCGGAGTCGGACGACGAGCTTGCGGGCGTCGTCGCGCATGAGATTTCGCACTCGAGCTTCCGGCATCTGGCGACTCTTTCGAAGGAGCAGAGCAAGTTCGATACGATGTCGATCCCGATGATCCTCGCCGCGCTGATCTTGAAGGGCGACGCGGGGATGGGGGTCTTAGTTCTGCGCGACTTGGTGGGCCTTTCCTCGAAGTCTGGGTGGAGCGTCAAGGCGGAGCTTGCAGCTGACTACGGGGCTTTTCAGTACATGAGAATGAGCCCCTACAACCCTGTGGGGATGCTGACCTTCATGGAGCGGCTGGCCAAGGACCAGAGGGCGCTGGAAGCCATCGATTGGGGCATCTACCGCACCCACCCACCGTCGCGCGACCGAGCGGATCGGCTCACGAAGTACCTCAAGGAAGCAAAAATCCCGATTCTGCGTAGCGAGGTTTCGAGTTCGTTCCGGGCGCAGGTCCGTCCGGCGGAGCCGGGCTTCGAAATTGTGTTCGGCGGGCGCCGCATCCACCTGTTCGGCGGAGCGCAGGCCAACGCTCGCGCCGTAGAAGCCCTGAAGCGGCTCAACACGTTCTTCGACGCGGTCCCCGACCTTTATGAGGTGCAAGCCGGGCCGGACGGGGTGGTATTGGGCCGACGCAAGGCGCTGTTCGTCGTCACACAAGAGGACGCCGAAGCGCTCGGCTTGATGCAGGAAGACGCAACGGAAGAAGCCGTACGGTCGATCAAGCGCTCTCTTTACATGCTGGCGTACCGCATTTGGGACATCCGGTAGCGCTCAGGGAAGGCGAGTTTTTCGAGGGCAAGTTTGGCGGCCTCGACGACGCGCGGACCGATCTCCCGCCCGTGGAACGCCAACGTGGCTTCGTAGCCTCCCCGGTCGTAGTCTTCAGGGGCAAGGATGTATCCCATCCACCCGCCGGCGTGGCTGACGACAAGAACGGAGCGGAATCCGATCCTGCGGCCCCAGTTCCTGATCTCGCTGCCCAGTTCGGAGGTCGGCTCTCCCGGAATCCCCACGATCGCGATCTTGCCCAGGCGGAACCCGATCACTTGGGCGTGAGGGGGAGCGAATCGCTTCACGACCATCTGGGACAGCGCATCCGGCACTCCATAGGCCGTTGAGAACTCCGGATGAGGGGTGGGCTCAGGGAGTTCGATGGGCGCCTCCGCCCATCCCAGCTTCGGTTCCGGTCCCTCGTCGAGCGTTGGAGACGGGTACTTCAGCGCTTCCTGACTCGCCGCTGTGAAGTTCTGAATCCTCTCTTCGGGCGAGCCGCCGCTTGCGCTGGGCGACACGTCCCCGATGGCCCCCACGAGAACAGGAGCCTCGAGCGCTTGGGCCAGGGCCCCCGGCCAGTCCCCGCTTGTGCGGTTGTGTTCGTGCCCGAAGAACACCGGGTGGGCCGTGTAGTGATACACGTAGCCGATGTGTTTTCCCCTGCCGTAGAGTTCAACGAACGTCGCCAGAGTGTCGGGGCTCGCGCCTGGCCTGCGGCCCCGGTTGAGTGGAAGCCGGACCTCGCGGGTGGTTACCACGGACAGCCACGACTTCGGGCCCTCCAGCGCTTGGCGCACGGCCTCGGCGATACGGCCTGAGTACTCTTCGAGCCACCTCTGCTTGAACGAAGCGATGCCGGGCACCTTGAAGGTCATGCGGTCGTTTAGCATTTGGCTGTCGGGCGCGCAGTGGGTGTGGGTGGCTGTCAGGAACAAATGAACGTCTTTCGGGATCTTCGCGCGAACTGCCTCTGCAAGGCTTTCGGGAATCGTGAGCATCTCGGCCGAAACCAGTGCGATGCGGATTCCCTCTTGCTGGAGGACACGCACGCGGGCAAAAAGCGGCTGTCCGCCCGCCTCCATCACCTTATCCGACCTTTGCGTGTACCCGCCCAGCGGCAGGGGATCGTTCGGCGATAGGTCGATGATACTGGCGCTGAAATAGGTTCCAAATGCCAGGGAAGTCGCAACGAGCGCGCCGGTCATGGGAGGATTCTAGCCGGTCCCATTGCGTCCTCGCCATTCTGCTAGAATCGTGCCCTATGAGCTTCACCGTCCGCCTGGGAGCGGACCTCATCGCAGTCGAGGCGGGCGCTACGTTGCCCCTGACCGTCGAGATTGCCAATCGGTCGGACGAACTCGATGAGTTCGAGATTTCGGTGGAAGGTGTCGATCCTGAGTGGATCGCGGTACCCGTCCCGACGTTCAAGGCAGACGCCCGCGACGTTCACGAGGAGCGCATTTTCGTCAAGCCTCCCCGAGTGAGCGAGAGCTTGGCAGGGAACTACCCGTTCGTCGTTCGGGTTCGGTCGCTGCTTTCGGGAGAGGACCGTTCGGCGCAGGGCGTGATCTCGATCAAGCCCTACGACCACCTCAGCATGGAGCTTAACCCCAAGAAAGGCGTGTTGTCCCCTTGGCGGAAGGAGAACCTCTTTCAAGCGACGCTCATGAACCTGGGCAACTCGGAACACACGGTCCAGCTCTCTGGCGCCGACACCGAGGACATGCTCGCGTTCGAGTTCTCGACGGACTCGGTTACGATCGGGCCGGGCCACACGCGCGTGGTGGATTTTTCCGTGAAGCCCACGCAGAACCGCCCGATTTCGAGCGCGAGGCTGCACGGGTTCGCGGTGAGCGCGCGAAGCGTTTCCTCGCCTTCGGTAATGTGTTCGGGGCAAGCTCAGTTGGAGCAGCGGGCGTTGCTTTCACCGGGAAGCTTGACGCTGCTGTTGCTGTTCGTGCTCCTGTTCGTCGGCTGGTTCGTGCTGTTGCCCAAGCCCCCGATCATGGAGTCGGTCGCGCTCGATAAGTACGAACCGCTGGCGGGGGAAACGGTGACCGTCAGTTGGAGGAGTTCCCATGCCCAAGGCGTGAGAGTGCTGCTGGACGGACGGGTGCTTACGGAGGCCGGCGAAGCCAACGGAAGCTTGACGTTCGTCGCGAAGGAACCCGGAACGGTCGAGGTGATCGCTTTTCGAGAGAACAAGCTCAGCATCCCGCTTCAGCGCAGTTTTAGCGTGAACCAGCCTGAGCCTGTCGCGCCTCCTACGATCGAGGCCTTCGACATCGCGCCCAAGGAGTTGGCTTACGGCCAGTCGTTCATCGCCCAGTACCGGGTGGGCGAGTCGGTGGTGAAGGCGAGCATTTCTCCTCCGGGACTCGATCTCGACTTGAATCTCGATCAGGTAAAGCTCACCGCCGACGTGCTGGGCGAAATTCAGTACACGTTGGTGGCTGAAAACAGCGCGGGCGTAGTCACGCGGCGTTCGGTGAAGGTGAGCGTGCGCGAGGTGAGCGACGCGGCCATCGTGCTGTTCAAAGTCGAGCCCATGACGGTTCCGCAGGGCGGTGGGCAAGTTCTGGTGACGTGGCAAGTCTCCGAGGGTGCGAGGCAGGAGCTTCAGGTCGGCACCATGACCTTGGAGTTGGAGGGCCCGCAGGGGTCGCGGCCCATGTTCCTCGAATCCAGGACCGACATTACGCTGATCGCTTACGATCGCAAGGGTCGGACCGTTTCGAAGACTCTTCAGGTGAACGTCGAGCCACCACCGCCAGCAAGCGAGGGCTCGGGCGGGACTGGCGGAGGGTCAGGGTAAGTGCGTCGCGCACTGATCTCCGTTACCGACAAATCCGGAATCGTCGAGTTCGCTCAGGGGCTTCAAGAACTCGGATTCGAGGTTGTGGCTACGGGAGGGACTTCAGCCCGACTGCAGGAAGCGGGAGTCAGCGTGACGGACGTGAGCGAGGTCACTGGGTTTCCAGAAATACTGGACGGCCGGGTCAAGACGCTCCACCCTCACGTTCATGCGGGGCTGCTCGCCGATCGATCGAACCCAGAACACGTCCAGGAATTGGCCCGCAAGGGGATCCCGCCCATCGACGTACTTTGCGTGAACCTCTACGACTTTGAGTCTGCGGCCCAAACGCGGGCGGAGCTTGGGCGCTTGATCGAATCCATCGATATTGGCGGCCCTGCGATGATTCGCGCGGCGGCCAAGAATTACGGCAGCGTCTATGTGGTCGTCGAGCCTAAGGACTATGCGGCCGTGCTGGACTCCTTGCGTTCGGGCGGCGACGAGAGCCTGAGGTTGGAGCTGGCTGCAAAGGCCTTTCGCCACACGGCTTTTTATGATTCGATGGTCTCGCGAACGCTCACGGGCCTCACCGAAGAGGGCCCCTTCCCCGAGAAATTGACGATTGGATTTCGCAAGGCACCCGAGCCGATGCGATATGGGGAGAACCCGCATCAGGCGGGCGCGAAGTACCTCGACCCGCTCCAGGTCGCCGCGTCCCTTGTGCCCTTGGGTCAGCAGTCGAAGGAGATCAGCTACAACAACTGGCTCGACGCCGATTGTGCCTGGAATCTGGTGCTCGACTTGCAGCCTCGAACCTGCGCCATCCTCAAGCACGGCAACCCTTGCGGAGTGGCGCGGTCGACCAGTCTCGCGGCGAGCTACCGACTCGCCAAGGCCGCCGACCCGGTTTCCTCTTATGGGGGCATCGTTGCGTTCCGCGGAGACGTCGATCGGGCGTGCGCCGAGGCGATGACCGAGAAGGGCAACTTCATCGAGGTGGTGGTGTCGGAGGGTTGGGAGTCGGAGGACGTGCTCAAGCGGTTTCGCGAGGGCGCGGCATGGGCGCCAAATACGAGGGTGCTCGTCGGAGACCCCGCAGCGGCGCGTCCGCCCACGCAGTTGCGTTCGATTCGGGGCGGAGTTCTCGTGCAGGAGTCCGACTTCGACCCTGAAGACCGGGACTGGGTGACGGTGACCGCCCGCAAGCCGACCGACTTCGAGCTAGCGGCAATGAAGTTTCTCTGGAAGATCGTTCCGCACGTGAAGTCGAACGCGATCGTCGTGGGAACGGCCAACGAGTTGCTCGGCGTAGGCGCGGGACAAATGAATCGGGTGCAGTCGGTGCGGCTGGCCCTCGAACAAGCGGCGGAGCGATCGGTGGGCGCGGTTTTGGCGAGCGACGCGTTCTTCCCCTTCAAGGATGGGATCGAGACTGCCGCTGAAGCTGGGATTACGGCGGTCGTTCAGCCAGGGGGCAGCAAGCGGGACGAAGAGGTGATTCTCGCCGCCAACGAAGCGGGAATGGCGATGGTGTTCACGGGAGTGAGGCACTTTCAGCATTGAGAACCTGTTTTCTTGTTCGGTTGTCACGTAAGAAGTCGCGGCAACGTCAAACCTTTCGGGAGTGGGGTATCGTCTCCCATCAAGTGAGGCAACAAAAGTGAAGAGCCAAACCGACATGATTTTGATGATCTCGGCCGTGCTTCTGGCGCTCATCGTGGGCGGAGTGTTCTTGTTCACTCGCCGCGAGCCCCAGGCGCCCGCCGCCCCAGCGCCCGTGACCGTCAGCGCGCCGACGTACCCTGAAGGTTCCGTGACGTACGCGAACTCCTTGCCTGGAGGCGGTAGTGGGATGAGCGCGGGAGGTCCTGGAGGCGCACCCGGCGGCGCGGCTCCCGCTGGAGCCCCTCCTGGCTCGGCGGCTCGCGGACGCGGCAACCCGGCCGAAATGGTGGGCGTCCAGTCCGTAGCTGGCGGCGGGTAGAACCTTTCGATTTCGATCGGGGATGCGGCGACAAGCTCGCTGCGTCCCCCTTCGTTGCGAATCGGGCGCCATTTCGATCAAACTCTAGCGGCTCCTTCGTCGTTCGGAGACCCGAAAATGCCCGCGCCCACAGTGCTCAACGTCGGATTCTATAACTACGTCATGACCGACAAAGTCGTGGCGGTGGTCAGCAGCGAGTCGGCCCCTATGCGCCGGCTCATTCAAAGTCTCCGCAAGACGGGCAACCTTATCGACGCCACACAGGGCCGCCGAACGAAGTCGGTGGTGTTCACGACTTGCGATTCGGTCGTGCTGTCGGCGATATCTCAAGAGACCCTTGCCAAGAGACTGATGACAGGTGAACTGATTGGGGATGAAGAGTAACGGACGATCCTCGATCCTGAGACAGCTTCTCTCGCGCGTAACCCGTGACATCGGCATCGATTTGGGTACGGCCAACACGCTGGTCCATGTAGCCGACCGGGGAATCGTTCTCCGCGAGCCGAGCGTGGTCGCCATCAACAAGGACACCGGCGAAGTGCTGGCCGTCGGCGAGGAAGCCAAGAGGATGCTGGGGCGGACGCCCGCAAGCATCGTCGCCATCCGCCCCTTGAAGGACGGGGTCATCGCCGATTACGACCAAACCGAAAAGATGCTGCGCTACTTCATCAGCAAAGTGACGCGGCGGTCGCTGGTTTGGCAAACGGTGGTCGTCGGGATTCCGAGCGGGGTCACCGAAGTCGAGAGGCGGGCGGTCATCGAAGCCACAGAGCGCGCCGGCGCATCGCGCGCCTACGTGATCGAGGAGCCTATGGCGGCGGCGATCGGCGCGGGGCTGCCTATCGAGGAGCCTATCGGCTCGATGATCGTCGATATCGGCGGAGGAACGACGGAGGTCGCCGTAATCTCGCTTGCGGGCATCGTCCATTCGAAGTCCATCCGCATCGCGGGCGACGAAATCGACGAGGCGATCGCCGCCTACATCCGCCGGGCCTACAACCTCTTCATCGGCGATCGAACGGCGGAAATCGTGAAGATCGAAATTGGGAGCGCATTCCCATTGGAGACCGAGTTTGAAATGACGGTCAAGGGCCGCGACCTGGTCTCGGGCCTCCCCAAGAGCGCGGTCATCACCAGCGAGGAGGTTCGGATGGCGATCGCAGAGCCGCTCAACGCGATTGTCGAGGCCGTCAAGCTGACGCTCGAATCGACCCCTCCCGAGCTTGCGTCGGACGCGATGAACCACGGGATCGTGTTGGCCGGGGGCGGAGCGTTGATTCGCGGCATCGACAAGCTGATCTCGCAGGAGACCGGGATGCCTGTGCTGATCGCCGAGGACCCGCTGGGTTGCGTCGCATTCGGAACCGGCAAGGTCGTCGAGGCAATGCACGAGAACCCGGCGATTCGGAAGATGTTGGAGAAGTCATCAAAGCGGTAGAGAGCCACCTGGGCCGTGAGGTCGTACTTCTCATCCTCTTGTGCGTCGTTGGGGGAGTTCTGGGGCGGCTTCAAACGAACGCAAGGACCGACGGCAACTCCGACGGGGTCACGCGATTTGTGCAATCGGCCGTTCACCCGATCTCTCGCCCGGTCAGGAACGCGCTCCTTTCGGCGGGTGGGTTCTTTTCTGGAATCGCCAACTCAGGCACGCTGGCCGAAGAAAACCGCCGACTCAAGTCCCTTGCCGCCGCCGCAGCGATGTATGAAGACCGGGTCGGGGAGGCCCACCGCGAGATTCAGAGGCTTCGGGCCCTGTTGGACCTCCCGCCGATGCCCGGAACCGATCGGCTGGCCGCGGCGGTGGTCGCTTACTTTCCCCATGAGAACCGAATGACGCTCGGAGTCGGGACTCGGCAAGGGGTGAGGCCCGGACAGCCTGTCGTCGTGCCCGAAGGCTTGGCGGGCAAGATTCAAACGGCGGACGCAGACTCGTCCCAAGTGCTGCTGGTCTCCTCCCCCCGGCTCGTGGTCGGCGCGATGACCTTGCGGAACCCTCCGGTCGCGGGGCTGCTGCGCGGGGAGTCGGAGTCCGTGCTGATCCTGGAGTTTGTGAGCGCGGGCGCATCGCTCGATGTCGGCGACCGAGTGATGACCTCGGGGTTTTCGTCCCAAACCCCTCCAGGAATTCCGATTGGGGAGATCGTTCAGGTGTGGGAAGACCCTGAGTTCGGTTCTCGCCGCTGCCAGGTGTTTCCGAACGTGAACTTTGGCTCGCTTCGTGAGGTTTACGTGTTGCGATGAGGGCAGTCCGGCCTTGGATCGTGGTTGGGGCCGGACTCTACCTCGCGGCCGTGCTCGATGCGGGGGCAGCCGAGCCTTTGAGCATCGGCGCAGCCCGGCCTCAATTCCTCTTGGCTTTTCTCACGGCCTTCGCCCTCTGCCTGCCGCCCCGCGGAAGCCTGCTTTGTGGGTTCGGAGCGGGGGTCCTTCAGGGCGCACTGGCTGGAGCGAATCTCACGCACTACGTGATCAGCCGGACTCTGAGCGCCTTCTTGGTGTCGTGGTCGCGAAGCCTGAAGCTGGACCCGAAGTGGTGGGTCGTGGGGCTGTATGGAGCCGCGACCTGCTTCGTCGCCCAGGCGATTCTCATGTTTTTGGCGCCTCCCCCTGAGATCGGCCCCTTCCTGGGAGCTACAATACTGTCGGCCTTCTCTACGGGCGCGATCACTGTGCCCACGTTTGCAGCGGCAAGGCGCGTTCTCGAATTCACGTATGGGTAGGTCACGCATAAGGAACCTGAAATGAGTCACGACACCGATGTCTTAGCAATGGCTCGCAAGCAACTCGCGATCGCCGCCGAACTTCTCGAACTCGACGATGGGCTCCATGAAGTCCTCGCCCATCCCAAGCGACAGCTCATCGTCCGCTTTCCAGTCGTCATGGATAGCGGCGAAGTGCGGGTGTTCGAGGGGTATCGGGTCCAGCATAACGTAAGCCGGGGCCCTTCGAAGGGGGGCTTGCGCTACCACCCCGAAGTCGACGTCCATGAGACGACGGCGCTGGCGATGTGGATGACATGGAAGTGCGCGGTCGCGAACATCCCCTATGGCGGGGCAAAGGGCGCGGTTAAGGTCGATACCAAGCGGCTTTCCAAGAGGGAATTGGAAAAGCTCACCCGGCGGTTCGTTTCGGAAATCAACATCGTAATCGGAGAGCGCGCCGACATCCCTGCCCCCGACATCGGCACCAACCCGCAGGTCATGGCTTGGATCATGGACACGTTTTCGATGCACGCCGGCTATACGACGCCGGGCGTTGTGACCGGAAAGCCCATCGAACTCGGGGGGTCGGAAGGACGCGTCGAAGCGACCGGGCGGGGCGTCGTCGTCTGCGCTGCGGAAGCCGCCAAAATGTTGGGGATCAACTTCAACGGAGCGCGGGTGGCGGTGCAAGGCTTTGGGAACGTCGGCTCGGTCGCTGCGCGGCTCGCCGAAGAGCAAGGGGCGACGGTCGTTGCCGTGAGCGACGCTCGAGGAGGAATCTACAACCCGAAGGGCCTTCCCGCAGGAGAACTCTACCATCGCTATTCAGGCCGCGATGGAGGCATTTTTGAGTACAAGGACTGCGAGAGGGTCTCGAACGACGAATTGCTCGAGCTCGAGTGCGATATCTTGATGCCCTGCGCGATCGCCGCGCAAATCGACGGCCACAACGCCGACAAGATCAAGGCTTCGCTCGTTGTCGAGGGCGCGAACGGCCCCACAACTCCCGAAGCGGACGCGATCCTTTCGGACAAGGGCGTTTTCGTCGTTCCCGATATCCTTGCCAACTCCGGAGGGGTCATTGTCAGCTACTTCGAGTGGGTCCAAGACCTTCAGAACTTCTTCTGGGAAGAGGACGAGGTCAACAAGAAGCTCGAACGCATCATGGTTCACTCGTTCGCCCACGTCGAGGGCACGAGAAAGCAGCACAAGGTGGATATGCGAACCGCCGCCCTTATCATCGGTGTGAAACGGGTCGCCGAGGCGACGATTACGAGGGGCATCTACCCCTAACGAGTCGCTGCCCCTGGACGGGAGGTGTACACTGGACGGCATGTCAGCGGAGCGTGAGGGCGATCTTGTTTACGATATTCAGCGGATCATGGAGTTTCTTCCGCACCGGTATCCGATGTTGCTCGTCGATCGGGTGACGGACGTCGAAGCCGGAAAACGGTGCAAGGGACTCAAGAACGTCACGATCAATGAGTCGTTCTTCCTGGGCCACTATCCCGGCCGCCCGGTCATGCCGGGGGTCTTGATTCTCGAAGCGATGGCGCAGGCGGGCGCTGTGCTGTTGCTGACGAACCCAGACAACGTGGGGAAGACGCCGCTTATCGGCGCGATCAACGGCGCCCGGTTTCGGCGGCCCGTAGTCCCCGGCGACCAACTCGTCATGCACGTCGAACTCGCCTGGACGAAGGCGTCCTATGGATGTCTTCGAGGGACTGCTACGGTGGACGGAGAGGTCGCCGCCGAGATGGAGATCACATTCAAGTTGGAGTCGAAGGAACGACCGTAGTTGGCCCTCATTCACCCGTCCTCATACGTTGATGCCAAGGCCGAGATCGCCGACGATGTCGAAATTGGCCCCTTCTGCATCGTCGAAGCCGGGGTCAAGATTGGAGCAGGGAGCAAGCTCGATTCCCATGTGATCCTCAAATCCGGCACGGAGATCGGCCGAGAGAACTACATCGGCCAGTCTGCCGTGTTGGGAGGCGCGCCCCAAGACCGGAAGTACGACGACGCGCCGACGTACCTGAAGATCGGCGACCGCAACAAGATTCGCGAGTACGTTACGATGCATCGGGCGACCGGCGAGGGCATGTCCACGGTCGTCGGCAACGACTGCTACATCATGGCGTACTGCCACCTCGGCCATAACGCCACCCTGCACGATTCGGTCACGATGGCAAACCTCGTTCAACTTTCCGGCCACGTGACCGTCGAAGAGAAGGTGACGATCGGCGGCTTTGTGGGAGTCCACCAATACGTTCGGATCGGGAAGATCTCGATGGTGGGCGGATTCGGCAAGATCGTCCGCGACGTCCCTCCCTTCATGATTTACAACGCGGTGGAAGAGAAGGTCGCCGACATCAACGCAGTGGGATTGCGGCGCGTCGGAGTCAAGCCTGATGCCCGCCTTGCGCTGCACAAAGCCTGCAAACTGATCTTCCGCTCGCAGCTAGGGCTCGACAACGCGCTTGCGGCGGTCCGGCGCGAGCTGCCGCACACAGCGGAAATCGAGTACTTGGTCAAGTTCCTCGAGCGGTTGTATCGAGGCAAGAACGGGCGCGGCGATCAGCCTTGAGGGTGGTGTTCTCGACTGGCGAAGCTTCGGGGGATGCTTATGCGGCCCTCCTCAAGCAGCGTATGGAGCACCTCTTACGGGTCCGGGGCCGAGACATCTCGACGTGGACGTGGGAAGGCAACGTAGGCGCAGCCTCCCGCAACGCCGGAATCCAAATCCTCGCGGACTCGTCCTCGTGGGGCGCGATCGGGCTCGGTGCAGCGCTGAGGTCAGCGCCGAAGGTCTTTGCCGGGCTCATGAGATTGAAACGAGCCCTCCGAAGGGAGCCGAAGGGACTCTTCATTCCGATCGACTTCGGGTTTGCCAACGTCAAGGCGGCTCGAATCGCCAAGAGTCTCGGCTGGAAGGTGCTGTATTTCATGCCACCGGGCAGTTGGCGAAGGGATCGGCAAGCGTTCAACTTGGCGTCGCTGGCGGACGCGATCGTTACGCCTTTTTCGTGGTCGGCCGAGATGTTGAGCGAGGCCGGGGCGAGCGCCTACTGGTTCGGCCATCCGCTCTTGCAGCGATCTCGAATGGCCAGGACCGCCAGCGAGGACGAAGTCGAACGACGTGGGGTTGCGGTCTTGCCGGGAAGCCGCTTTGCCGAACTCGGCCAGTTACTCCCGGTGATCGCCAGGGCCCTAAGGGACTTTGGTGAACCCGTGACGCTCAGCGTTGCGCCGACGTTTGCGGCCGACGAGGTCGAGCGGGGGTGGCGAGCGCTTTCGGGCAGGGAAGGCGATCGCTTCGAGCGCGGGACTCACGAGTTGCTCCGCCATGCGAAAGCCGGGATCGTTTGCAGCGGAACCGCGACGCTTGAAGCGGCCATTTGCGGGTGCCCCCAGGTCGTGGTGTACCGCGTGGGCTGGGTTTCCGTGCTGCAGGCGATGGTCACCCGGTTTCACGTGCAGTTCATCTCCCTCCCCAACATCCTCTTGGGGGAGAACTTGGTGCCGGAGTTGATCCAGGGCAAGGCCACGCCTGAGGCGATTCGAGAACGGCTCGAAGGCTTGTTGGCAGAGGGCGCGGAACGGGATCGGCAACTCGAGGGGTATCGAAGGATCAAGGAGATGCTGGGACCCGACGACGCCCTCGATCGCACGGCCGAATTGGCGATTGGTCTCGCGGAAGGCTCAGCCTCCTGCTAGAACGCCATCCCCGTATAGTCTCGAATCAGGCCGATGACCTTGCCGATGATCCGGGCATCCTCGCGCCGGACGGGGATCGGGTCGTAGGAAGGGTTGCTCGGCATCAGTTGGTAGCCGGACTTGTCGTGGTGCAGACGTTTGACGGTGGCTTCGTCGCCCAAGAGAACCGCAACGAGTTCGCCGTGGTTGGCCGTAGATTGGGGTTTCACGACTACCAGGTCGCGCGGGAGAATCCCCTCTCCCATCATCGAATCGCCTTTCACACGGAGGAGAAACGCACGCTCGATGTTGCGAACGAGCTGCGCAGGAACGGGGATCAGGTCTTCGACGTGCTCCTCTGCTGCGATGGGAACTCCGGCCGCGATTGTGCCCACGAGCGGGAGCATCGCGATCTTATCTGACGTTTGAAGAGTGGGATGGACGAGCTTGATCGACCTCGGCGTATTCGAGCGCTGAATGTAGCCCTTTCGGGCCAGCGCATCGAGGTGTACCGTAACGCCGCGAAGCGAACCGATGCGGAATTGACTCCCGATTTCTCGGATCGAGGGCGGGTAGCCCTCCGCCTGAATGTACTCGACGATGAAGTTCAGGATGTTGCGCTGCTTTTCGGTCAGACCCTTTGCCATACAGTTCTCCTTGCGGTCGCCCGCTGCCGTTATTGCTGTAGACGAATTATACACACTGTCTGTCTACTGAATCATTCTCAGAGGGCAAACATTCCGCGATTTTCGGCCAAACGTGCCATACTTTCACGCTGTATTTGAGGTCAAAACCTTGTCGATCACCAAGACTCGCACTTTCATCGAAAAATCCGGCTGTGGGTACGTCACAGGCATCGTTCTCATGATCGTTCTGATCGTGGGGATGGTGTATTACGGGTTTGGCAATCGCAACGACTCGCCGACGGCTTCTCGTCCGCAAACCGTGGTCGCCGCGGTCGGCAAGCACGAAGTGTATCTGGAGGACATCCAAGAAGCGACGGCTCGCGCTACCGAGAACTTGGTGCAATCGAACCCAGCGTTCCAGGCTTCGCTTGGCCCTGAGTTTCAAGCGATGATCCTTGCGGACCAGGTAGTCATGTCGGTCAACGAGGCGGTCATTGCCGAGATCGCGGGCCGGGAGAATTTCGTCCTGACCGATGAAAAAATCTTGCAACTGGTGATGGAGCAGGTGGATTCGTCGATCTTGCAACTGAGGTTTCAGATGATGCAGCAGGGCATGCTCAAGCCCGACGCGACCGAGCAGGATTTTCAGGCGGCCCTCAAGTTGAACGTCGGCAAGGACGTCGCCGAACTCAAAGCCGAAGCCGAAGTGACCGCCCAGGAGAACCTCAAGAAGCCGGAGGAGCGCAGAAAGTACGAGTCGCAGTTCCTCGGAATGGGCCTCCTCGAGTCGTATCGAAACAAGACCAAGGTCAGCGACGACGAACTGAAGAAGAGCTTCGACACGTGGATCACCAAGCGCGTCTTCATCGACCCCACCAAGCACACCGATGAGGACCCTCACGAGATCGCCGAGCGAGTTCGCGCGGAGATTCAGGGGGGGCTTGCGTTTGAGTCGGCGATGGAGAAGTACTCGGACGATACCGCGCCCGAGGGCAAGACCAAGTCGGAATCGAACGTGAACTACACGCTCGCCAACCTGACTTACGACGACTCGATTCGGCCGATCATGGACCTCAAAAAGGGCGAGGTGTCGGAGGTGCTCTGGACGAGTTCCGGACCCGCCGTCTACAAGCTCATCGACCTTCAACCCAAGGTCCCGGAGAACTTCGAGGAATTGAAGGAGAACTTCAGGTCCACTCGCGTCAATGAGATCGCCTCGAAAAAGCTCCAGGACGAAATGAAGCAGATCATCGACGGCGGAGGCGTCCAGTGGCAGAGCGAAGCTCTGAAGATCGCCTTCGAATGGGCGAGGATGCGCAACTCCCTCACGTCACCCAAGGGAAAGAAGGAAATCGCAGCCGCGTTGCTCGAGTTGGAGAACCGGGCGCTCGAGGTCGTGCAAGAGAATGCGGACATCGTGGGGGGCCAGCCGCCCGCGCTGATCCTCTACGCGATCTTCAACCAGCGATTGCAGTCGCTCCCCGAGGCTGAGCGTTCGAGCCTCGACGAACGAAAGCTGGAAGTGCTTTCGATCGTGACGGAGTTCGACGCGAGCGCGGATTTGCTGATCGAATTGGCCGAGCTCCGGCTTGCGAAGGGAGACGGCCCGGGCGCGACCGACGCCCTCAAGCAGGCCGCACAAGCGAACGCCGACTTCACCACGGTCGGGGAAGGGCGGTACACCCGCATTCAGAACCTGAGGAACCAATTGGTGGCCAAGAAGCTGGCCTCAGAGGAGGACGCCGCAGCCATCGACTCCGAACTCGCAACATGGAGAATCGACCTCGCCGACTACTTGGTGTACCTTGCCGAGAGCAACCAGGACTTCGGCGATATGGGCCAGAGCGCCTATAACGAAATCAACTCCCGGCTCGCTGCCCTGATCAGCAAGGGGTGGATTTCGGACGAGGCCGCGACTGAAGTCCGGCGCCTTCAGTCGGTTTGGCGAGAAGAGAAGCTCAAGTTCGACAAAGAGGAGGAACAGGCTCGCAAGGAAGCCGAAGAAGAGGCCAAGGCCGCAGAAGCCGAGAAGGCGAAAGAGCCCGGCCCCACCGGTGGGACGCCTCCGAGTTCGTTCAACCCTCTTCCTGGCCCCGCGCCTGGTTCGGGCAACTGAGGAGGCCCGGTGCCAAATCCTGGGCGGCTGGTCTTGGTTTGCACGCCGATCGGGAACCTTGGCGACCTCTCGCCCCGCGCTGCCGAGGCATTGAGTCTGGCCGACTTCTGGCTCGTCGAAGACACGCGGGTGAGCGGCAAACTCCAAGCGCATTTGGGGCTGAAGAAGCCGATGCGAGTGTTGAACGAACACACGACTCCAGCCGCGCGCGGGAAGTTCTTGGATGAAGTCGAGGCGGGGGCTTGCGCTGCCTTGCTTACCGATGCCGGCGCACCCACGATCAGCGATCCCGGCGCGCTGCTCGTCGACGAGTCGTGGAGTCGCTCGATCGAGGTCGATGCGATCCCGGGTCCCAGCGCGGTGATCGACGCCTTGATGCTGAGTGGCTTCTTTGCCCAGCAGTTCAGCTTTCTGGGGTTCCTTCCGCGGAAGCCGGGTCCCGCGTTCAAGGAACTTTCAGCTTTTGCGGATTCGACCCACACTCTGGTCCTCTTTGAATCGCCGTTTCGAACCGAGAAGATACTGAGCGTCGCCTACGAGGCGCTTGGCGAGCGACGGTACGCTGTCTGCAGGGAGTTGACGAAACTGCATCAACAGGTGTACCGTAATACTCTGCCGGCGTTGCCCAAGACAGGGGAAGTCCCCGCGAAGGGGGAATTCGTGATCGTGGTCGAAGGAAAGCGGCGCAAACGAAATGAGGACAAATGAGTTTAGGTACAATACCGCCGCTACGACCGTCTGATATGAGGTACAGGGAACAGGAATGCGCGGATTAGCAAGGATTGCCAAGCGACTGGGTCTCGTAGGTGTGTTGGTTTTGAGCGCGCTCGCGGGCGCCCAGGACGAAACGTACCGGCTCCAGCCTGAGGACATTATTCGAATTCAGGTTTACAACGAGACGCAAATCAACGCCGAACTGCCCGTGGGTATTGACGGTAAGGTCAGCGCGCCGTTCGTGGGAATCATCCAGGCGGCGGGCCGAACGACGGCCGAGATCGAAGCCGAACTTGCCCGTTTGTACGTCGACAAGCTCCGACTTCGCGAGCCTCGGGTGGCGGTCACGATCATTCGTTTTCGTCAGCTAAAGGCGACCGTGGGTGGAAGCGTATCGCGTCCCGGAACCTACGAGGTTCGGCCCGGCGACACGGTGATCACGTTGCTGAACTACGGCGGCGGCGCCATTCCGGATCGAGCCGATCTTAGACGAGCGACCTTGCGACGCGCAGGCTCCAACGAGAAGATCCCGCTGGATCTCTATTCGGTTTTGATGCGGGGGGACACGTCTCAGAACTACGAGGTTCAGGACGGAGACGAGCTCCTCATCCCGGAAGAGAACTCGAGTCGCGTTCTCGTGATCGGGACCGTGTCGCAGCCCGGATCGTATCTCTATCGAGAGCCAATGACGCTCGCCGATGCGCTTTCCATGGCGCGCGGTGAGGTTCCCACCCGGTCGAAGCTCAGCGAAATCACGATCATCCGCAAGGCGCCCGGAATGCCTGGCCAGTACGTGCGGCTCAAAGCCAACTTCGTGAACTTCGTTCGCAAAGGCGACTTCACGCAGAATGTGATGCTCGAACCTGGAGATCTCGTGTTTGTTCCTTCGACCAAGACTCCGGACATCGGCCAGGTCACGAACAGCTTGATCGCCGCGAACATCCTTGAGCGGTTCCTTCGGGAGGGCCTCCTCGGATTCCGGTTGCTCGGGCGATAGGGTCTATTCGACCTGCCACGAAGTCTCGATCTCGACACCTTGGCGGAGGGTCGAGGCCACTCGGCAATACTTTTCGTCGCTGAGTTGAACGGCTCGCGCCACAGCTTCCGGGTCGATCTCCTCGCCTGAAACGTAGTGCCGAACGATGATCTTCGACATCGGCCTCGGCCACGCATCGGGGTCGAAGTACTCGTTCTCGACCTCGACGCGATACGATTCGACGATTTGCCTCTTCTTTTTGAGAATGGAGATTACGTCCATCGCCGTGCAGGCTCCTACGGCGGCCAGCAGCATCTCGGTTGGACTGGGGCCTTGAGGCTCCGTTCCCAGGGAGGCCGAGTCCAAAACAACGGGCTTACCGCTCGGAGGCCTCGCCTCAAAGGCGAGGTCGCCCTTCCAATCGATCCGAACCATTTGCGCAAGGTACCGCAGGCGAGAGTCCCGCCGCATACCGTCAGCATTTGCCTCGCTCAGGGTTTCGGGGCCTGTCGCAGGAGGTCCCGCACGTACAACTCGCAAACCGGGCGCTTCCAATACTCCTTGCCGAGAAGCGTTATCAGCCTTCGGAGGGCTTCGTCACGCGTTACTCCTGTGTCGAGTTCGTACCGGGCCCAAAACATCTCCCACCAATCGCGCGGCATCACCTTCACTCCGTCGTATTCGGTGATCCGGCCGGTCGACCCCCCGGTGACCAAGCTGCCGACGCTGTCGCTGGTTCGGTAGACCCGGTCGATGTCCGATTTGATCTGCCGGATGTCGGACTCGGAAACGACCCCGTTGGAGGTCGCCTTGTAGAACTGCACGGTGACTCGGATCGGGAATCGTGGGTCGCGTTCGACAGGGAGGTCGTCCATCTCGATGAAAGGCCCTTCCCATTCGCCGTGGCCGATCACGGCGCGCTCGACGTCGCTCGACCTTGACTTGAATTCCATCGCTCCGGCGGACGCTGCCTCCATCAAAGGCATCGGCGCGCGGCCGGGGCTTTTCTGCTTGAGAGGAACTTGGATCAGAAGCACCATGTCGGGCGCCCAAGGGCCGGCCGTCCCTCGCTCTGCGCTCGGTCCCACATCGCTCATGCGTTGCCCCGTCAGGCTCGCTCGCATTCCCTTATCGTTGAAGAAGAGCCGCTGGCCCCAGTTCCAACCCGTATCGAAGGCGTCGCGGTGGTTGTCGATCACCGTCGTGCTCGTTCCTTCACGGGTCGCCAAGATCGTCAGCACCGCGGGGTCGCCCTTCACGGACTGGTAGTTGAACACCACGGGGTTGAAGGTCGCGATCCCGCTCCTGGGCACGGGCAAGAAGCATGCCTGCGCGCTGACCAGCACTCGGTAGTCCCTCGGCGCAACCAGCGTGTGCTTGGCCGGCCATGAGTTGGGCCGAGTGAGATAGCGATCGGGTTGGACCAAGAAGTCATACAGCGAAATCCGTCGGAGCGGGCGTCCGTGTTCGTTCCCGACGAGCAGCGTAAACGCCCTGGGATCGAGATCGCACGTGAGGTCGCTGAAGTTGGGATACCGGATCACGGGCATAAGCGAAATGCGGGTTTGCCCCGATCGGGGTTCCTTCACGGCGACCTGAATCGTCATGTCGCTGATGTTGGGGCCGACGGAGCTGTTCTTGTACCTGCCCGTGTCTTCCCAGGTGAGGTTGAGAACGTTGAGGCCCTGTCGTCGGGCATAGGCTTGGGCGTTGCGGTCGCTGACCATCCCCGCCGTTAGCTCGATGGCCCGCAAATACTCGCTGTATTGCTGAGGGCTCAAGCGCGTGGCCTGGGGCGGCGTGTCGCCCTTCGAGGGAGGATATTCGACCCCGGCGATCTGGGCGTTGCCCGTCATCGCCAAGGCGAGCCCAAGCGGGCCCAGTTGCCAATAAAACTTTCCGACTTTCATGGTTGCACCCCGTCGAGCGATTCCCACGCAGGACCGTTCTCAAATGTGAGTGTCGCCCACTGGCTCGGACGTTCAAGGCATCCTTCGGATTACGATCATAAGCGCACGTACGGCCGAACGTCTTCGAGTTTCTTCGGGCCGATGCCTTTGACCGCGAGAAGCTCGTCAACGGAACTGAACCCTCCGTGAGCGCGGCGATAATCGAGGATTTTCTGCGCCGTAACCGGGCCGATTCCGGGGAGTCGTTCGAGTTCGGACTGAGAGGCCGTGTTGAGCGAGATCGAGTGGGGGGCGGGCAGTGACTTCGTAGATCGGGACGATCCCGAGGTCGGGCTTCCGCTCGAAACTTCTGCGGAGACTTCGGGTTCTTCGGGCGTCGTCGCGGAAGCATATCGAGGAGTCGGAACGGTCTTCGCTTGGTAGCTGCTCGCTCCTCGGCTCGCGGGTCGCTGGGATTGGGGTTCCTGAGGCGCGCCGGGTCTGGGTTTTTCGGGCACGTAAAGCTGCGTGCCATCCTCGATCTTGGCGGCGAGGTTGAGGGCTTCGAGATCGGCTTCGGGCTTGGTTCCCCCTGCCGCCGCGATCGCATCGGCTACCCGGGCGCCGTTCCGCAGCCGTACGACCTTCCCCTCTCGGACCGCGCCGGCGACGTGAACCACCACCTCGGCTGGCGGAGCGGAGGCCGCGGCTTGGGTCTGTGTCTTGGAGGCAAGAGCCTCTACCTGGATCGGCGACGAACGGCCCGAGCCAAGCTGTCTTGATCCAACGAAACCCAATACTCCCAGCACGACGACAGCGATGCCCAGATAGGCGAATCGTTCATGCGGAGTCAAACTGTTGAGCATTTTTCTGCACCCCGCCGGTCAATTCGCCGGGGCGCCACCAGGATTCCTGCTCGATCATTGCATGTCTCCACCCGCGAACACTGACGGAGCAGGTTTCGGCTCGGAGGTAGTGCAGGCACCGTTCGAGGATGAGCGCTCCTCCTGGAAGAGTGGCTTCTCGGCCCGGCTCGATCCCCCGGAGTCCGCGGCGTTGTTCGAGGCTCAGGGCGCTCAGCTTCTGCACGTACCCGCTGATCGTCGCGAGCCCGAGTTCGAACCCGTGAATCGCCTCTGGATCCCATTCGGTGAGTCCGAGTTCGATCCGCGCGAGGTTAACTGGAGTCGCCCCAAGGCTTACGATGCGTCCGGCGGGCAGCTCGGGGAGGCGGGCGTTCAGGCACTCGTCGATCTCCGTCGAGGCGCGAACGAGGGCAGCCGCGTCGGGACTCTCTGCCTCGAGTGGCCCCTCCAGCAGCCCCAACGCGCCTACCGCGAATGAGTTCTCAAACTTCTTGCTCCAACCCGCGCCTTTCCTCTCGCTCGTGACGATTTCGGTGCTGTGGCCCCCAGGGTCGAGGATGGTGATCCGGCGATCGCCCGCCCACCTCGGATCGGCGGAAACCGATTCGAATCCGAGCCTTGCCTCATCTTCGCCAGAAACCACCGTGACGGGAGTGCCTTGGGATCGAGCGGCACCGAGGAACTCGTCGGCATTCGTGGCGATGCGCAGGGCCATCGTGGCGGCCGCGAGGGTCGATTCGGCCCCGTGGTGAGCGGCCTTCTCGAACGCGCCTCGAAGCGCTTCGAGGGTTCGATTCATGGGCTCGGCTTGGAGAAGCCCGGACTGCCGCGCCCCTGTTCCTAGCCCGGTGACTTGCGCCGACTCGAACACCGGCTTCCAGCGACCTTCCCGAAGCTCGGCTACTGCAAGCAGAACCGAATTCGAGCCGACGTCCACGACCGCCCTTCGCACCGACTCAGTGTACTTCGCCGATAGGGCGTGGCAGAATGGGCCGTGGCGAAGCTGTTGGGAATCGATCTTGGAACGAGCGGGTGCAAGGCGGTCTTGATCGACCCGAGCGGCCGGGTGTTGGCGCAAGCGTCCGCGCCGTATCCGTTGCAAACTCCGCAGCCGGGCTGGACCGAACAGGACCCTGAGGACTGGTGGTCGGCGGTGCAACAGGTCTTGAGTCGCATCGGAGTCCGGAGCCCTGACGCGATCGGGCTTACGGGGCAGATGCACGGGGCGGTATGCCTCGACGGAGGCGGGGACGTTATTCGCCCCGCGATCCTTTGGAACGACCAGCGCACCGTCGCGGAGTCGGCCGAGATCGACCGCGTGATCGGCACGTCGCGATTCCGTTCGATCACCTGCAATCCGCCGCTCACGGGGTTCCAAGCGCCGAAACTCCTCTGGATTCGAAATCACGAACCCGAGAATTTCGCGCGAATTCGAAAGGTGCTGCTGCCCAAAGACTACGTCCGCTTCCGACTTTCGAGCGAGTTTTTTTCGGAGGTCTCGGATGCGAGCGGAACTGCGCTGTTCGACGTGCCGAATCGAAGGTGGTCGAGGGAGGTAATTCGGGAACTCGGATTCCGGGAAGACTGGTTCCCTGAAGTCACCGAGTCTGATGCAGCTTCCGCAGAAACGAAGGGAAGCGCATATCTTTCGGAGGGGATTCCCATCGTCGGCGGGGGCGGAGACCAAGCCGCAGGCGCCGTCGGCGCGGGGTGCGTGGCTGAGGGCCGGGTGAGCGCGAGCCTAGGCACGAGCGGCGTGGTGTTCGCTCCGACCTCTGCGCCTGTCTACGACGAAGCTGGAGCGACGCACACGTTTTGCCACGCGAACCGTGCTTGGCATCTGATGGGTGTGATGCTCAGTTGCGGGGGCGCGCTCCAGTGGTTTCGCGATGAGTTCCTCGCGGGCGGAACTTATGATGAACTGGCGGAGATGGCCTCGGGGGTCTCGGCGGGGGCGAACGGCCTGACCTTCTTGCCCTACCTCGCCGGTGAGCGGACTCCCCACAACGACCCTCACGCTCGCGCGGCGTTCGTGGGGGCGACCCTCTCTCATGGAAAGGCCGAGTTCGCCAGGGCCGTGTATGAAGGGATCAGCTTTGGTCTTGCCGATGGGCTCGATCTCCTTCGCGGGCTTGGCGTCGCCCCCGATGAGATCCGAATCGTGGGAGGGGGGGCCAAGAGCGAGTTCTGGGTTCAGATGCTTTCTGATGTGCTCGGAGTCGCTTGCGTCAGGTTGGAAGCCGACGAAGGCCCAGCCTTTGGCGCGGCTTTGTTGGCGGGCGTGGGGTGTGGAGTCTGGAGCGACGTCGAAACCGCGTGCCGCGACACCGTGCGCGTCAAGGACCGGTTCGTACCTTCCCACGAAGGCGCGTATGACTCCGCGCTCGAACTCTTCCGATCGCGCTACTCGTGCGTCGTCCGGAAGCCCCGCCAGTAAGGCTCAAACCCCCTTTCCCTATCCTTCAGCGAGTTTTCAGATATAATAGGCGCACCTTAAGGGATTCTGTCTCGCGAGTGACCATTTAGTATGCCAATTGACCAAGACCTGACGCCGCACGGGGAACCAGAGATGACCCCGTCTCCCGAGGCAACGGGAGAGGCGCCCGATACGTCCGCCGACATCGATGTCGATGTCCCCTCTACCTTGCCAGAAGCCGAGGAAACCACGGCTTCGACTGAACCCGACGCTGCCCCGGAAGTGGAAACGCCCCCTGTGCCGGAAGCTGACGAGCCGGGCGAGCCTGCTTCTCAGCCGGGGCCGGTAGAAGAGCCGATCGCCGCCTCGGAGTCCGAACCGGAACCGACGCCTGAACCGGAGCCTTCGCACGAGCCGGCGCAGCAACCCATAGCGGCGGCAGCCCCAGCCAACGACGAGGACCTTTTTGAGCAGGCGATGATCGCCATGGAATCGGAAGATTCGGTCGGCGACATCGACGCGGCTTACAAGCGGCTTTCGCGCGGCGACCGGATCGAGGCAACGGTCATCCAAGTGGACCGCGACCGTGTGTTCGTCGATCTCGGCACCAAAGCCGAGGGCATCGTCCCGCTGGGCGAGCTGTCGGAAGATCCGGTGGAAGACGCGACCCACCACTTCAAGATTGGGGACAAGATCAACGTCGTCGTGATCCGCCCGGAGGGGAACGAGGGCAACCCGATCGTCTCCAAGAAGCGTGCGGACTTCGAAAAGACTTGGGTCCGCATCGAAGAAGCGCATCGTGACGGCACGATTCTCCACGCCCCTGTGTTGGAGCGCGTGAAGGGCGGATTGGTCGTAGACATCGGGGTGCGCGGGTTTATCCCGGCAACGCACGTCGGGACGGGCAAGCTTCGCAATATCGATCGGTTCGTGGGCGAAGTGATCGACTGCCGAGTCATCGAGATCGATCGTGATCGGAAGAAGGTCGTGCTCTCCAACCGTGAGGCCGCGGAAGAAGTGCGGAAAGAAGCGAAGGAGAGGCTGTTCCGCGAGGCTAAACCTGGGGACGTCCTCGACGGTACGGTTCGGCGCCTTACGGATTACGGCGCGTTCGTCGACTTAGGCGGCGTGGACGGTTTGCTGCACATCAGCGAGATGAGCTGGATGCGAATTCAGCATCCCCGAGAGATGTTTAAGGAAGGCCAGGACATCCAGGTGATGATCCTCCGGCTCGACCCCGATCACGGGAAGATTAGCCTTGGGCATCGGCAGGTCTTGCCCGACCCTTGGAACTTGATTCGGGAGACGTATCGCCAGGGTCAGAAGCTGACCGTCGTCGTCAGCCGATTGGTGCAAAACGGCGCGTTCGTCAAGCTGCCCGAGGGCGCGGAGGCGTTCCTGCCTCTCAGCGAGATGTCGGTTCGCAGGCTACGAAAACCGTCCGAAGCCGTCGAGGAAGGCCAGGAGGTCGAGGTTCAGATCATCGACCTGAAGCCCGACGAGCGGCGCATGGTCCTCAGCATGAGGGCTCTGGGATCGAGCACGATGCCGCAGGTGACGTTCGACGAACCGGACCGCGAGATGCGCCGAGTTCCGAGCGGCGGGAAGAAGCGCAAGAAAGGGCGCAAAGGCCGCGACGAAGAGGATGTGGAGGAGTTCATCGCTGGGCCGACCCGACGGGGCTTCTCAGGGTCGAGCGGAGTCACGATCGGCGAGCGTCTGGGGATGTTGAAGGGTTTCGCCTCGCGGGACGAAGACATTGAAGACGAGGTCGCCGAGATCGACATTGAAGAGCCTGAGGAGCCGGTCGAAGCTCCCGCAAGCGACAACGAGTAAAGGCCGTCTGAAGGCTGGAATCGTCGCCGGGAAGGCCGAAGTCGATGGCAGCGCGCGAGAATTGCGCTTGGCTACAGGTGAGTCTTGATGGCGAGCGGAGAACTCCCCAGAATCGCAATCACCGGGGGCATCGCCGAAGGCAAGACCACCGTCCTGGGTTACCTCAGCGAAATGGGAATCCCGACGGCTTCAGCCGACGACGTCGCGGCAGAAGTTTTCGCCGACAAAGCGACGCAAGCCAGAATCGCAGAAGTTGCGGGACTTTCCATGCCCCTCGACCGGGCACGGCTCAGGGCGCGGATCGCTGCGGACCCTTTCGCGCGGCGAAACCTGAACCGCCTGCTGCATCCCCTGATTCTCGATCGTTTGAGGAAAGAATCCGCTCATTTTTTTGAAGTGCCGCTCCTCGTCGAAACTTGTTTGCAGCGTGAGTTCGACGAGATTTGGGTTGTGACGTGCGGGCGAGCCGAACAGCGGCGGAGGCTGGCCGAGCGGCTGGGAAGCGAACTCGAAGTGGACGCGGCGTTGTCGACACAGTTGCCCACCGAGGTAAAACTGTGCTTCGCAGACGTTGTTTTGCGAACCAATCAAGCGGAGCCCACCGTCAAGGCAAATGTAGCCGAGCACATCCATCGGATTTTTAGGTAGCGTTGCAGGTAGCTGAGCAACGTGCTATACTGCTCCCGGCTCAATGGATGGATGCGGCCAAGGGGTACATGTTGCTTGAACGCAAGCGAATAGTGAGGGAACACGGAGGCCGTATCGGTTTTGCGCTCCAAAGCGGGGTAGCTATCGTCTGTTACATCGGGCGGAGCTTCCCACGCGGACAGAGCGGGGGCCAGACGGCCGCGCAGGTTTGTCGCCGGTGGGGCCAAACAAACATGTACAGGACTGACAAGGAGGACTCGTCATAGTGAGGCGGTTCATCAATTCGTTCTTCGGAAGAACGGTTGGCCAGGTGATGATTTTGAGCTTGGTCATGCCGTTCGTTACACTCGGCCTGGTCAATCGCGTGGAAGCGCAGATTCAGGGTGCGCCGACGTGGGCGGTCATCGAGTTCGTCGATAAGAGCCCTGAAGGTCGCGCCGGTATCGGCGCTTTGGCTGCGGAGGCGGTTCAAAGCGAGCTCGCGAAGCTCCAGCGGTACGACATGTTGCCGCAGGAGACCGTGAGTCGCACGATCTCGTCTTTGGGTCTGCAGAATCCGCCGACCGACCAGGTTAGCTTGCTTCGTCTTGCGGGCGAACTGCGAGCTACGACCCTGGTCACCGGTGAGGTGGTCAACTGGCGCGTCGAGAGCGTGGGCGGCGGAAAGCGCGCCGACGTGATCCTTCGCGTGGTCGTCATGGACGTGGCGTCTGGCTTGCCGGTCAATGGCGCCGCGCTATCGGCCTCTTCGAGCGTACGCACGGGCGACATCGAAGATGCGACCGTCGTTCAGGAAGCGCTCGTCACCGGGGCCGCCAAAGCGGTTTCGATCATCAACTCGCAGACACTTCCCGTCGCCACAGTACTCAACACCCATGAGAACACGGCCCTGATCAATCAGGGTTCGCGAACCGGGTTCCGCACGGGCATGGAAGTGATCGTGATTCGTGGCCGCGATCAGGTTGCGACCGCTAAGGTGAGCGACCTCGAGCCCGACAGCGCCGTAGTTACGATTACTCGCCCGATTCGAGGCATTCAGCCGGGCGACCGGGTGCGCGCGGTGTTTGCGGTGCCGGTGGCGTCGCCTAAATTCGGCGCAGAGGGTGGCATCGAAGTCATGCGTCCGCGAGAGCGGGGACGTTCGCCCGGAAGCGGTTTCGGAACCCTCGCGATCGTCTTGGGTTTGGCAGCGCTGTTGCTTACTGGCGGTCGGTCCAAGGGCTTCTCGCCCGCTGAGAGCGTGAGCGCGGAAGCGCTGATGTACCCGGACAGTTCGGGCCGCTCGGCTGTAAAGATTTCATGGAAGCGGGACATCTTCGCGCGGGGCAACTCGCAGACGATGCAGTGGCAGGTGTTCCGGGATGACGTGCTGGGCACTCCAGTTCAGGTTGCCGACGGGATCGCAGGTAGCACCATCGACGACGACGCAGTGACTCGGGACATCAGTTGGGGCAACTTCGAGGGCGTGATCGGTGGGAACACCTGCAACGTCACGGAGATGCCGCTCGAAGACGCAACCGTAGCGGGCGTCATTGCCGGTCGGGCGTACTCCTACGCCGTAGCCCTGGTCTATAAGCTGTCCTCGATCGATCTGCCGGATGGCGGCGGTACGGGCGGCGGCACGGGCGGAGGGACCGGCGGTGGCGGTGGTGGCGGTGGAACCGCCTCCGACTGCTATTTCGTGTCGAAACAGGTCGCCGCGAAGGGCGTCGCAACGCCCCTTCCCAGGCCGAGCCTCGTGAACCCGGGTTCCAACGCAGTCATCGCTGGAGACACGATCTTCACGTTCGGCTCGGTGGTGAACGCGTCGTTCCCGATGAACATCGAGTACGCGCTGCAAGTGAGCCCTGATCCTAACTTCCCCAAGGCCAAGTCGAAGGTGTATGCCCGCGTGACCCGGGGGGACCTCGGAACGCTGAGCAGCGGGACGGTGACCAACCTGTTGAGCCGGCTGGCTTCCGACTTCGGCGCCGGAGTGACCGAGTTCTATTGGAGAATCGGCGCTCGCAACGTAGCCGACAAGCCGGGGCCCGTGCCGGATCAGAGCGGCGAAAGGTACGTGTTCAGCCCGTCCAGGCGGTTCACCATCCCTGCGCCTCCTCCTCCTCCTCCCAGTCTGTAGAAACAACTCGTGCCTTCAGACAGTCAGTCCTATGAAAAGCGGCCCCTGCAATCCCAAATGCAGGGGCCCCCAAACCGAAAACAGAGACTCAAGGTAGCAACGATGAGAGCAGCAATTGCAAGAGTACTCGGAGTCGCAGCGGTAGGCGCCGTGGCTTCTGCCCTTTCCTTCGCGCAGGGGGACTGGGGCTTCCAGTGCGTGGACCCCGAAAACGAAACGCCCCGCACCGATGACCACTTCGCCACAGGAGTGGGCAACGATCTGATGATCAGCGCGATGGGCGTCAGCGGATCCGTCACGTACGGCGGCCAGAACGGGCCCTGCTATGCACCGAACGCGGTGACGAACAACCTCGCGGGACGCTTCGGGTTCCAGGTGGGCTTCCTGGGTTCGGTGCAAGACCAAAACCCTGCCGACCCGCAGAACTCCGGTTTCCGTGACGACCTCATGGCGCTGACCGTAGGTATGCCCACCGACCCCTCGGGCTCCTATTGCTACGCCACGACGACCAAGAACGAAACGCGTACGCTTTGGGGCAGCGCCGGTTTTTCCCTGCTCTTTACGGGCGCCTCGAACCGCTATTACTACGCGGAATCCACGCTCGACAACGTTTTCGTCCAACTCAAGATCGACGTCGTTGCGGACGCTACGCGAATGCAGTGGAGGCTCACGAACCTCGATACAGAGACCGCCAGCCTTGGGCTCTGGTTTGGGGCGAGCATGGGAATGCTCACGGTCGCCGACTTCATCACCGACCTCAACGGGGCCAACCAGTCCCACAGCAACCTGGGGACCCTCACTCGAGGCTTCACGAGCAAACCCGGTTATGTGTATCTGCCGGTAGGAAGGCCTCCACGGACCGACCAGCGATACACCCGCGCCCTAGATCCGGCCAACTTCCCAACGATGATCGACTTCGTCTTCGGGCAGACCGCAAACTACGGATTGAGGATCGAAACGGGCGCTTCGCCTTCAACTACCGATCCGATTTCTGGGCAGAGCGACGCCACCGAGGCATCTGAGTTTGTTCTAGGGAAGCAGACTTTCCTCATGGGCGGTCCCGGAGGCGATCCCACGTTTAGCGACGTCACGCTGCCGGACACGACCTTCCTCCAAAGCGTCGGCTTCATTCAGAAGTACGGCGAGTTGCCCGTGCCGGCCAATGGCTCGCGCACGATCGTTCAGTACGTGCGATCCACCTGGGGCGAGGCGAATTATGCGCTTCCGTACGCTGCCGTAGTCGATGCTCCAAGGCTCGTGGCCAACGACCCCAACGATCCCGCAGAGTTGCGGCCGAACCCGATGACGATTCGGGTCTATGTGGACAACGTGGGCGGCTATGCCTTGGTCAACCAAGAGATCCCGCTCAACGACGTCAAGATTACGCTGACGCTGCCCCCAGGGCTTTCGATGGCCCCGGGCGACACAGCTCAGAAGACGATTACTGTCGTCCAGCCTTATGCGATCGAGTTCGTCGACTTCTCAGTAGTGTCCGACGGCGTCATCAATGGCAGTCTGCCGTACTCGGTGAAGATCGAGCCGATCCCAGGCCCTACGAAGGTCATCAGCGGCAATATCCAGGTGGCGACGGCGCCCCGACTCGACGTCCTTTCCGATGCGAACCTAGTGACGTTCCCCTGGCAGTTCCAGGACACCTCGCTGGAGAACATCCTGGGCCTGAACAACCCGACCGACTTCCAGGCGTATCGTTGGGACCCGCAATTGAGCGGCTACATCCCGGCGACCAATGCCGAGCGTGGAAAGAGCCTCTGGCTCGTGAGCAACAGCAATTACGGTTCGGTGGTCCTCGGGGGCTCGCCGCAGATTCCTGGCGACATCGCCACGGGAGCTCCTCTGATCCAATTGCACTCGGGTTGGAACCTGATCGGTAACCCGTATCCCTATGCGGTTCCGCTCGGCCAACTCGTCGGCGTTTCAGCTGCCAATCCGCAGTTCTCCTACACCTTCGCTGAACTTGTCGCGCAGGGCGTTCTGAGCGGCGCGGTCGTGTTCTGGGACAACAACACGCAGGATTACACGTTCGTGCAAGGCTCTGACGCGGTCCTCCAGGCCAATCGAGGCTACTGGATGTTCGTCAACACTCTGCAGGACGTGACGATCTCGTATCCAAGCGTCTATGCCCTGGGGCTTCCCGGTTCATTCCGAGGCGGAGAGTCTTGGAGCCAGTCGGACAAGCAGTGGCGATTGCAGCTTTCGGTTCGGTCAGAGAACTCGCTCGACGCTCAGAACTTCGTGGGCGTTGCGCGAACCGAGGCTGAAGCCCGTTTGAACCGGATCTACGAGCCGCCGACGTCGCCCGTTCATGACGTGAACCTCGCAGTCGAAGAGATCATCGACGGTTCACCGGCGCGGTTGGCGCAGACTCTCACGACCGGCCAAGCTCGAAAGACGTGGAAGCTCATGGCGACGGCCCAAACCGCGGGCCAGTTCACTCTCACATGGCCTAACCTCACGACCGTGCCGAAGAACGTTCGGTTCCGAATCACGGACGTCGCCACGGGCGAGACCCGCGACCTTCGCCAGACTTCGGGCTACACGTTTGTGATGAACGACGCCGGTACCCGCGAGTTCCGACTCGAAATGAGCCCCGGCGCAGCATCGCGAGCCGTGATTGGCAACGTCGTCGTGAATCGGGATGGCCGCGATGCGATCTCGCCCTTCGTCATCAACTACTCGCTTTCGAGCGAAGCTACGACGACGGTTCGCATCCTTTCGGGTAGCGGACGCGAGGTGTTCACCGTCTCGCGAGGCCGTGCAGACTCTGCTGGCGAGAACTCCGTGACGTGGATGCTGCGAGACAACGCGAATCGGTTGGTCGCTCCGGGGTCTTATCGCGTGGAGATCCTTGCCGAGACCGATGGCGGCGACCGCGTGAGAAAGGTCATTCCTATCAACGTGGTGCGCTAGGCCGAGAGGCCATAAGACAAGAAATGGGGTCAGCCTAGCGCTGGCCCTTTTTCGTCCTTACCAAGAGAACGATGGTACTTGGTAGACTCGTCGAAACAATGATGGGCTGGAAGCGAGGATTCCTAACGGTCGCTTGCGTTGGGGCGTTGAGTCTGATCGCCTTCGCGCAGAACGCTTCCATTCGGCTCACTAGCTATCCGGCCATGAGCGTTGCCGACGGACGCAGCAGCCTTACGATTACCGCAGAGGTCAGGGAGCGTGGGGGCAAGCTGGTGCCGGACGGCACGAAGATCGTGTTTTCCACGACGATAGGGAGCTTCCGGGAGCCGGTCGTGGAGACCAGCGGCGGAATGGCCCGGGGCATCCTCGTTGCAGGATCGATCGCCGGAACGGCCCGAATCACGGCTTCAGCGCTCACCTTCAGCGCGGTTTCCACACTCGATATCGAATTCGTCAGCGATCGGTCGCTGCTGAATTCCGCCAAAGAGTACATCGAGGTCACCGCAAACCCCTACCTCATGTACAGCACCGACCTTCGGATTCTGGGTGCCGCGGGTTCTGACCGAGGGGTCTCCCTTCGCTACCGCGAGGTCGAAGTCGATGCGGACGACGTTCAACTCAACGTCCCTACCTACGAACTGCGAGCCCGGAAAGCGCTGCTGAGGATCGGCAAGCATAAATACTTCTTCGACGACCTCTACCTGAAGCTCAACGAGAGAAGAGGGTATGGCACGACGACGGCGACCCTTCAGGTGCCCCGACTGGTGCAAGTGGGAACGAAGTTCGTTCCCGTGGTCGAGGAGCGCGAGAGGTACGGCGTCGTTCAGATATCGGCTTCGTCGCTGCGACTGCCTTCTGAGTTCGTCCCGCCCTCGCTGTTCGAATTTGAAGACTTGAGCGAGGCGGCCACCGCGATTTCTGCGAAGAAGGCTGTCGTGTTTCCTCGTAAGGAGGTCCACTTCCATAGCGCTGAGATCTATGTCGGACCTACGCGGGTCCTCAAGCTACCGCTCTTTCAAGTCAGCATCTACGGCCAGACGCCCATTTTGACCGAGCAGATATTCAACGTCTACGACAACCAGGTTTCGGTCAATTACCCTCATTATCTTTCCCTTCGACCCGGAACCACGAGCTTGCTCCGGTTCCGCGCGGGTGACCAGTACGGCAGGAACTACTCGACCAGCGGCGGGATGTTCATGGATTACGAGTTGAACTGGAACCAGGGCGACGACATGGACGGCGGCATGATCTTCAGTGGAATCGGGAGGAGCGATTGGGGAGCGGGCATCCGGCAGTATTGGAAGTTCAACGATCGGGCGAGCATGAGCGCGCAGGTCGATTTTCCCGCCCACAAGAGCCTCTTTGGCTCCGGAATGGTTCAGCACGCGTTCGATGGGTTTCAGGCCACGCTCAGCGCGAATAGCTCCCGGTCGATCCGAGGCCCCAAATACCAAAGCGAAAACTACGCATTCGTCGTAGAAAAGGACCCGACGCGCCTGGGCTCTTACGGCAAGCTCTATCTCGGACTGACGGCGACGCAGAGCCGAACTCAATCGACCTACTTCAATCGAGAACAGGAAGCCTACGGAGCCCGCGCGAGATTCCAGATGATCCCGAAAGCGGTTGATCGGGATACGACGCTCAACGCTTCGGCCATGGTGAGCCGCCTTTATGGTTCGAACACGAACGAGGGCTTGACCTTCCTGGCGGATTTCTCGCTCAGCCGACGATTGGGGAGGAGCGCTTCGATGCTGGTCTCCTACAACTTCGCCGAGGACGCCTACACCAGTTCGCTCACAGGCAGGCACTCGTTGAGCTTGCAGACCTACTATTCGGCAGGCAATACGTCGATCTCGCTTTTCGGCAGCAAGAGTCTCGACCTCGACCGGCACAACTACTTCGTGGATGCGAGCTACCGGCTCAGCAGCCTTTGGAGGCTTTCGAGTTCCCACACGATCTCGCGCTATGTGGGCCAGGCCTACGTCGACGGCTACTACATGATTTCCTATCGACTCGGGTATCGAGAAGTCGGTTTGCTGTATTCCACCGACACGAAACGCCTCGGAATCCAGATCCTCGGTGCTTACATTGATTAGCGCGATCGCGGCGTCCCTGCTGGGGATGTCGGTCGCCTTCGGGCAATCGTTCGGCAGATTCGGCTATACGGGCGCCCTGCCGGTTCCGGGATTCGAGGTCGACAAGGCTGGCTTCCGGGTTCGTCACGACGCGGCGGACTGGTTTCGATTTCAGAAGCCCTCCGACGTCTGGCGTCCGCTCTTGGTGAACGAACTCGGACAAACGGTTATGCTCTCCGGCGTGGCGCTTTCTCCGGGGAAGCTGAAAGTGGACCTTCTTGCGCCTGGGTTCCTCCTGCACTTTCATTACGGTTTCTCTTTCAGCGTGTCCTCGCTTTCGAGCCCCTATCTGACGTGGTTTGAAGGAAGCGTCGGCCCCGGGTTGCCAACGCCGGAGACAAGTTGGGTGCTTGTGACGTTTCGCGACAACCAACCTCCGGTGTTGCTCGCGTTTCCATCCTCGCCCCAAGCGGTGAAGATCACAGGAAAGACGGGAGACTGGAAGATTCAGTCCGCCAAGCCTTTCGAGGGGTGGGTCCGAATTTGCGCTCCGATCGGGGCGGTTCCGTTTGCGGCGAATTCGGTTTCGCGGTTGGGCGAGTTGGTGCAGAGGATCACTTCGTCGACCCCCTACTTCGTTCAGGAGTCGCCGAGGCTCCTGGAGTCGAGCTTGGTGGACGATCCTGGCGGCGTCACCCTCACCTGGAAGTTCGATCGGGCAGGGGCGCTCTTGCCGACGCCGGCCACCCTAGCCCAACTCGGAGGCTACGACCTCAAGCTGCGAGGGGACACGGTGCGGCTATCGAGTTTCGATGAGAGCGGCCCGCACGTGGTGGCTAGGGGAACTGAGGTTTCGTTGCGGTTCCCCGTGATTCGGATTCCGACGGGCAGAAGTCTTGCGACGGGCGGTATCGATCTCGCCCCTCCGGCGACGGTCTCCTGGGCCGACATTCCGAGCGTGGTCGAATTGGGCCTGGCGAACCTCATTTCCGCCCGGCCCCCAGAATCCCGCGCGTTGGCAGAGCAACTGTATGGGGAGTTCATGGCGCAGACGATCTACGTCGAAGAGCCTCTGACTCAAGCCCGGTTGCCTTTCGACTCGGATGGGCGGGGCGCAGACCTTGCGGCAGCCCACGCGCTCCTCTCGCAATGTATGATGACCGCCGAAAAGGCGACCTCGGAGCCGAATTCGCTGCTGACCTCGCTCACCTGGCGAAGGGACTGGAGAACCTGGCGCTTCTGGGGCAAAGACCCCACGACTTCAAGGAGGGCGACGGCGATCGCGGCGGTTGCGGGCGCGCTTTGCCCCGAGCCGATTCGCAGGCTCGACGCAGCGATGTTTCAGGCGGGATTGGCAGCCGAAGAGGGGCTGCGAACTTGGCAGGGCAGGCAAGGGCTTCCGATTTCGGGCCCGCCCACCGTCGAACCTCTCGATTCTCTTCGGAGGGCCTTGTTCGCGATGAAGCCCACAGACGCGGGAGTAGCTCTCTTGGAGGGGTTTTTGAGCGAAATCCGGGTGTATGGACCTCAGGCTTTTAGCGCTTCCTCAGTCGAGGGCGCGGTCATGTTGGAGTGGCGCGAGGCCGCGGGAACGGAGTTCTCGGTCATCCTCGCTTCGGGTTATCCGGTCGATATCGCTCCGGGAGAGAACGTGGACCTCAAAGAAGTCGGTGAAGCGCTTGGGTTCACGGTTGTCAAAGGAATATCGAAGGGCGAAGGCGTTTGCAGCCTGAGAGTGACCCTTCCCACTTGGGCCAAGCCCCTTCCCAAGATGCCCGCTGCGCCGCGGTACTCGGAATCCGTCATTGCGCCCGATCCGCGTTGAAGTGGAGCCCTACGTTTTCCTCGCGCCGGATCGCCCCCTCCACCACGTAGCTGGCCGCAGTAAGTAGGTTGAGCGTTTCAAGCGGGTACGGCGAGTACGGCGCTTCGTGAGCCGCGGAGTACTCCTCAAACAGCTTTGAGATCTGTCCGCGCGCCCGGAGCAACCCCTCATCCGTCCTCACGACGCCCGCAAAGTCCGACATCGTGTGCTGAAGCGTCCGCCGGATCACGATCGCTTCCGTCTCGGGGATGCACTTCGGGCATTGGAATTCAGCGACTTCGCCCGGCAAAGGAGGTTCGGCGGTGCAGGCGCTTGCCGCTTCCGATCCGAACACCAGGGCCTCCAAGAGGCTGTTGCTCGCGAGCCGGTTCGCCCCATGAACGCCCGTACACGAAACCTCTCCCGCCGCATAGAGCCCAGGGATCGAGGTGCGTCCCGAGAGATCGGTCTTGACTCCTCCGCAGGAGTAGTGCTGGGCGGGCGTCACGGGAATCCAGTCCTTGTCAGCTTCGAGCCCGATCGAAAGCAGCCTTTCGTAGATTGTGGGGAACTTCGTGCGGATCTCGCGCGACGACAGGTGCGTCATGTCGAGGTACACGCACCACGTCTTGTGCTTCTTCATCTCGGAGTCGATCGCCCTTGCGACGATGTCTCTTGGCGCGAGTTCGAGGCGTTCGTCGTAATCGTACATGAACCTCCGCCCAAGGTGGTTGCGCAAGGTCCCACCGGCCCCTCGACACGCCTCGGAGATCAGGAATCCCCGGAGTTGAGGATGATAGAGCGCCGTCGGGTGGAACTGCATGAACTCCATGTTTTCGACGGTAGCGCCGAGCGCGTGAGCCAGCCCGACGCCGTCTGCCGTGGCAACGCGCGGGTTGGTCGTGTGAAGGTACATCACGCCGCAACCCCCAGTGGCAAGGAGGGTCGCCCGGGCCTCCATCACCCGCGGCCCCAGTCCTTCGACCTGGACCGAAGCGCCGACGCAGCGCCCTTCAAACGCGTGCAGGGCCGTCGCGTACGCGTTTTCAATGACCGTGATGTTGGGATGGGCGCGAATGGAGTCGATCATGGTCCGCTCGATCTCCCATCCAGTGCGGTCCTTCGAGTGAACGATTCGCCTCTGGCTGTGCCCGCCTTCGAGTCCGAGGTCCAGACCCCCAGGCCCGCGATCGAACGGAACGCCGAGCGACAGCAACCACTCGATTGCGGCGGGCGCGTTTTGCACAAGGAATCGAACGGCGAGGGGATCGCAAAGCCCCGCGCCCGCGATCAGCGTGTCCTGCTCGTGGAGTTCCCACGAGTCGGCCTCACCCACCGCCGCAGCGATTCCGCCCTGAGCGTAGCTGGTGTTGGCTTCGCTGGCCGCGGACTTTGTAACGACGCCGACGGTCCCCTGCTCAGCGGCGCGAAGGGCGAAGGTCAGCCCTGCCAGACCGCTCCCGATGGCCAAGTAGTCGAACCTCAAACCCACCCTCGCACGAAGCACCTCATCGTATGGCGATTATGGCGAAGGCGGTCCGATTTTGGGCGGAGAGGCTCGACTTCGCCGGATCGCGAAGGAATCGCAAGCGCAAGAAGCGAATCCAAAGTGACCTGACATGAGCAAGATTCCAATCGCTTTGCAACTGTATTCTGTGCGCGACGAGTGCCAAGAGGATTTCCTCGACGTGATTCGCAAAGTCGGGGAAATGGGCTATCAAGGCGTCGAGTTCGCCGGGTTTCATGGCCGGACTGCAGGTGAGGTGAGATCGGCCCTCGACGCCGCTGGCCTCGCTTGCGCGGGGAGCCACACCGGAATCGGTGCGCTGGCCGACGAATCCTTCGACGCCACTCTCGACTACCTTGCTGAAGTCGGATGTCCCTACGTGATCGTGCCGGGGATTCCGGAGGAGATGCGAAGCACGCCCCATGCTTGCGCCGACACCGCCCGCCGGTTCTCCGATCTTTGCGCCCGAATCGAAGAGAGGGGGATCCGGGCGGGGTACCACTGCCATTACGGCGACATGGTGCAGCTCGCCGACGGTCGGACCGCTTGGTACATCCTCGGCTCGATGACCCCGAGATCGTTCGTCCTGCAATACGACACGGCGAACGGGATGTCCGCGGGCAGCGACCCCGTTCAGCCGATCCGAGACTGGCCCGGCCGCGGCGAGACGATCCATCTGAAGGAGTGGGCCGGCAGACACGGAGCAGCGCCGATCGGTGAAGGGGATGTCCCTTGGACGGAGGTCTTCGCAGCTTGCGAGCAACTGGGCGGGACGGTTTGGTACATCGTCGAGCACGAGGGCGAATCGAACCTGCCTTCGCTGGAAGCTGCGCGGCGTTGCCTTTCCAACTTGAGGGCGATGGGGAAGTGAGGGGCTCGTCGTTCTCGAGGTTCCGCACCCCCTCGTGGATCGAGTTTGCTCCGGTCGGCCTCTGGTTGGGGCAAAGTCCCTCGCTTGGGGTCCGCTTTGCTAGGGGCCTTTGAGGGCCTCCAGGGTCGCGCTCCAGAAGAGGTATATTTGAGTTCCTTGAGAGGGCCGGACTAAAGGTCGGCTCTCACGCTCGGGCGGTTGGCACAGTGGTAGCGCGCCTCGTTCACACCGAGGAGGTCACTGGTTCAAATCCAGTACCGCCCACCACCTTCTTCTTGGTCCATACCGGACACATAGGTTACACCCCGACCGCCTCGATGGGGTCTGCCACGCTCACCCTTGCCACCTGACCGAGTCAGAACCGGGTATCCGGCTCGTCAGTTCAATCTATCTGCGCCGTCGACGAGCGAAATAGCTGCACACTGCGCCTGCTCCCAGGACCAGCATACTACTCGGCTCAGGAACGACCGTAAGCTCGATCACGCCATGGTAGTCGTTGCCGCCCCCCGGAATGTTGTTGTAGCCCTGCACAAGATCCTGAACCGGAGGCATCGTGGGGGTCATATAGATGAACTTGGTCAATGTGGCGGTGAGCCCGCCGCTCGAATATGATAGGCTGTTCGGCGTTGGACGCAGGACGGAGTTCAGATCGTAGACGCTGCCCGACGATGTCACGGAGAACCCGGTGTCACTTCCCGCCGAGGGATTGTGGGCGGCGATCCTAGGCGCATTGTCCGTGCCATCAAACATCAAAGAAACGCCGAAGTGGCTGCCGGAACCTGGCTGGCCGTAGATATCGAAGAAATGGACACCCGGCGTGAGAGGAACATCGATTCGCGCTTCCGCACCGTTACCGGAATTGACCCATGCGGCTCCTTGTCGCAAATACAAGTTGTAGGTTACGTCGCCTCCGAGGGTGTTCCATCGCTGGCCCCCGCTGGGGTTGCCACTCGTGTCAGCCGAGAACAAGGCGATTCCGGTTAGGTTGAGCGCGAACGCACACGTGCTGGCGCCAATGGCAAGAAAGACGGTCGAAAGTACGCGCTTCATTGAGGCTTCCCTCCCTAATCTAGTGCATTGTACAGCACACTCGGCGCAGCCGGGGTGAGCGGGGCACCTTCCGGCAATTTTGCTGGTGGGAGACCTTCCGTCGGGAGGGTGTGTATGCGGACCTGCCGTGTGGTCTAGACCCGGCCGTCTTGGGGCATGAAGGTTGCTCCCCTGGATATGGTTCATTCCGCACCGACGAGCGAACCCCCGCCCCTCCCGGACAAACGGCACGGCCAGCCGCCTGTCCGGGTCACCCGGAGAGTTCCCTCACCCCCTGGCCCCCTCTCCCGCGGACGGGCGAGGGGGGATCTCCTTGATTCTGCCCGGTCTGCGCTGCGAGTCAGACCGGGTCACCCGGAGAGTTTCCCTCACCCCCTGGCCCCCTCTCCCGCGGACGGGCGAGGGGGAATGTCCTTCGTTATCCCGGTCTGCTCTACGAGTCAGACCGGGTCACCCGGTACTGAGTGGAGCATGTTCCCTTGCCCGCATGCTCTACGAGTCAGACACGGGGCGCTCTGCCTTCTTCGCTCCTCAATATGGTTCATACCGCACCGACGAGCGCAATCTCGGCCGTAGCACGCCCCTTCAAGGTTTGGGAGGTCGGGGGTCGAACCTGCCGCCCGGAGCGCCTGATTCTCCCATTCTCGGAGAACTACAGCTTTTGGAGAAGCTCGCGGACGTGGGAGGCGATGAGGTCGCGAACCTTGTTGAACTCATCAGCGGACAAATCCTTGGGATCAGGGATGGACCAGTCGCATCGAACTCTTGCTTGGACGTGGGGGCAAGCGTCGCCGCATCCCATCGTCACGACGGCATCGAAATCGCCCTCCGGGACTTGGCCGAGAGACTTCGAGTCATGCGTGGTGAGGTCATAGCCGACTTCGCTCATGGCCGAAATCGCCTTCTCGTTCACCTTTCCCGAAGGGCGTGAGCCCGCGCTAAATGCCTCTACGCAATCGCCGCCGTACATTCTCGCGAACGCCTCCGCCATCTGGCTGCGATTGGAGTTCTCGACGCACACGAACAGCACCCGTTTCTTGGAGTTCACCGTTCGACCTTACCTGGGACGCCCTCGTTTGCGAGCTTGGCGCTTCACCTCAGCGAGATCTCGCCCATACACTCCAGGCCCCCGCTCCGGGTGATCTTGAAGAGCAACACCTTATTGCCCTTCCGGAAGTAGAACCACGTCTCCGAGGTGTTTTGTTTGGGTTGGATCACACCGCAGGGTTTGGGAGGGCGCTGTTCGAGAAGCTCGAGGGCGATGAGTTGTTTGGTGCGCTCGTCGATCTTCTTCGAGAGTCTGGCGCAAGCCGCCTTGAGCTCCGCCTCGGCCCACCAATAGAAGATCGTAGCGCCAAGGGCGGTGAGTCCGTTGGCGAGCCCCGTCCCGGTAGCGCCGGTTGAGACGCCTTCGAGGACCTTTCCGATCACGCCCACGAGATCGGGGATCTTGCCTGCATGTTCGTTGAGCCAATTCTCGAATTTCTCAAGCGCGTCTTCCGGGAGGATTCCGCGGTCGATGTTGTCTTGAATCCACTTCTTGAACTCTTCGATGCACTTGCGATGCTGCTCGGCTTCGGCTCTGGCCCGTTCTTCGTCGCGCTTCTTCGCCTCCTCCGCTGCCCTGGCCTCCTGCCGCCGCTTTTCGGCTTCGAGGTCGCTCGCGGCATTTTCTTCCCTGCGGGCTTCGTCCTCAAGCCCGTCCGCTTCTCCGCGAAGGTCATTTGCCTTGCCCCAATCGCCGTTGCCCTTGGCGTCCTCGGCCTCAGCTTCTTTCCTTAGGTTCTCCTCCACCTGTTGCTTTCGCTTGAGGAAGTCGTCGATCTCCTTCTTCAGAGCCTCCCATTCGTCGGAGTCGATCGGGAACTTTCCGCGGAGCCTGTCGAGTTTGTCCTTGAAGTCGGAGGGAAGGTCGGGGTTGCGGTCGAGGTAGGATTCGAGCTCAGCCAGAGCCTTGTCGAGTTCAGCGACCGCCTCGTCGATCTTCGCTTCGTTCGCGGCGGCTTCGTCCTTCTGCTCTTGCGCTTTCTTGGCGTCTTCGAGGGCCTTCTTCTTCGCTTCGCACTCCTTCTCACAATCCGCCAAAGCGTCCTTGGCGTCTTCCAAGTCCTGCTTCGCCTTCTTGAGGTCCTTGGCGAGTTGGTTCTTCTTTTTCCTGAGATCGTTCACGCGCTGCGACTTCGGGCCCCAGTTGGCGATCTCCGAACCTGAACTGCCGTCTCGAACGAATCCCCACCGGACGATTCCGGCTCCCTTGTCGAAACGCGCGTTGCCGGTCCAACCGTCGCCGTGGAACAGGTCGTTGACCTCGTTGGCGAGGTTCTCAAGCTCTTGCTCCAGGTCGGCGATCCGCTTCTCGGCGTCGGCGACGGCCTGTTTTCTCTTTTCGCACTCCTTTTCACAGTCGTCGACCGCTTGCTGGAGGTCCGCCACAGCCTTGTCGATGGCGGCAGGGTCGCCTTGTCCGGCCAAAGCCCCTTTGAGTTCCTCGATGCGCTTCACGAGGGCGTCGATTTGGGCGGCGGCGTTGCGCAAGACGTCCTCGATGTTCCGGTCGAGCCGTTCGAGCGCGGCGGCCTGAGACCGCTTGCGGGCCGCCCTTTCCCACGCCGCTCGTGCCGCGTCTTCGAGTTCGCGCGCGCGACGCCGTCGCTCCTCTGCGGCGTTGCGGAGACTCGTGGCCCGATTTCGTTTGCTGCGGATGGTCGAGTCAGATACCGTGACGATCGAGGCCGAAATCTGGGTGAAGTCTCGTTGGAAGTTTCGGTTTTCGAACTGCATGGAACCGGAGGGCAGGCCGTTCGGGTCTTCCATCGTTACGACGCGCTGGTCCGAGGCCTGCTGGCCATCGCCGCCGCTCGCATCGACTCGAATGGAGTACGTTCCGCCCGCATAATCGCTCCTGTCCCACTCCACGGAGAACCCGCCTTCGGGGTTGGAGTCCGTTCCGAGGGTCTCCCAGCTACCGTTAGGTTCGAGACGAACTGAAAAGAGAGCCGCTTCGATCTGTACATCAGGGCGGACCGACTCCGCCACGATTCGTAGCGGGCGGTTGCCTCGAATGGGATTCGGAAGTCCCGATAACCGGACCTCAAACGGGACTGGCGGCGGGTCGGAATCCGGCTCCACTGCGGTCGGGACGGGCGGCGAACTGCCCAACGGAACCTGAGAACGAGTCTCACCCCGGAGCGTCAGCGAATAGAGGCCCACCGAGCGCGCTGTGATTCGAAGCTGCTTGCGAAACGACCCGTCCGGCCCGACTTGGCTGGGTTCGATTTGGATGGGCACCAGGTCGCCGCCTTCGAGCTCGACGATACTCGGATTATGGTTGATCACCACGCACTTCACCGGATCGGAACCCATCTCGTCGAGGCCACCGATGCGGATCTGCGCGTTGGTCGATTGCCCGACTCGGATGACGGGGTCGGTGACCTGAATGTTGAACGTTACGAGCCTGACATCCCCTGCGGTCGAGTGAGGGCCGTCCGAGCATCCGAATCGAGTCTTCCCAAGAAGGGTCGGCGGAGCGCAGATCATTTGTCCGGGGCTCTCCGCCAAGGGCTGAACGGGCAATCCGCCGAAGGTCGTTTTGGTGTTGCCGAGGTCGCCATCGAACGGTCCGGGGACGGGGAACGGCCGACCGAGTACGCCAAGGTCTGGAGGGACCATGTTCGAAGGAGAGGCAACGCGGGCAGGCTGCACTCTGGCGACTAACTCTCCCACGCCCTTTCCCTCCGGAGAGACCATCTGGAACCTCAGCCCGGTCACTTGGGTGAATTTGGGCAACTGCCACTTGCGATACCCTCCGGCGTCCGTGGAGGAGGTCTGCGGCGTCGTTATGCTGTATTTCGCAAGGGCGGCGGCGTTTTTCGCTCGCTCTTGGTCCGTGGCGCCTTTGGGCTCGGCGATCACGGTTCCCGAAATCGTGTCGCCTGCGCTAAGGTCGTCGGGTAGATAGACGCGGATCGTCCCTTCGGGCGCAGGGAACGAGAGGGTGAGCAAGCCCCCTTGTCGTTCGACGGTGGGGATGTCAGTCGGAGTCTGCAAAGGCGATAGGGCCGCCCCAACTGCCCACATCGCGAGCGCGCAATTCAACATAGCTTCTCCTCGATCCTTTCCAACCGGCCAGGTCAGTACATAGATTACGACGGATCGTGAACGAAGGCAAGCCGCAGGCAAATCGCCAGGCCGCTGAATCTAGGTCGTCGCTGCGGGCTCTTTGAACTGCTCGACGTATCTAAGGCAACAGGCCCGGACCCTGGCTCGGATGCGCGTGATGTAGTCGGCTCGCGCCGTCGGCGAAATTGCGCCCCTCGCATCGAGAAGGTTGAAGGCGTGAGAGCACTTCAGCGCGAGGTCGTAGGCGGGGTACACCAAGGCGAGCCCCGCTTTGCGTTTGGCGAGCGGGTCTTCGTCATCCGCAGCCGCCGTCGTCAACACCCTCTTTTCCGATTCCCAATAAACGGGAGTCTCGATGACCCTCTTCGATTCGGACTCGTACATCTCGAAGAGCCGAAACAGCATTTCGACGTCGGCCACCTCGAAGTTGTATACGTTGTGTTGCATTTCGAGTTGGTAGTCGGTTTGGAAGTAGGAGAGCGAGTCGTTCCACATCAGCCCCTCCCAAAAGGAGTGCCCCTTCGAGAGCATGAGGCAGAGCCGTTCGGGCCCATAGGTGATCTCCGCGCACACCGGGTTGCATTCGATGCCACCCATCTGCTGGAAAAACGTGAACTGGGTGATCTCGGTCCCATCGAGCCAGACCTCCCAGCCGACTCCGCTCGCTCCGACCGAAGGAGACTCCCAGTCGTCCTCGACGAGCCTAACGTCGTTCTTGGTGACGTCGAACCCCAGCGCGTTGAGGGAGCCGAGATAGACGTCCACCACGTCCTCAGGGCTGGGTTTGAGCATGACCTGGTACTGGTAGTACCGCTGGCTTCTCATGGGATTGCGCGTGTATCGCCCGTCTGCAGGTCGCCTCGAGGGCTGCACGTAGGCGACGTTCCAAGGTTCCGGCCCCAAAGCGCGAAGGGAAGTCGCGGGGTGCATGGTTCCTGCGCCCATTTCCACGTCGTAGGGCTGAAGGATCGCGCAGCCCTGCTCGGCCCAGTACTTGTTGAGTCGAAACACCAACTCTTGGAACGTCATGCGGGAGAGTTTACTTCGGGTAGCAGCGCCCCTCCCTGTGATGTCGGGTCCGCCGACAGATGGTTCGATAGTCCCAAACCGCCTCGTATTCGCAAGTGTGATATCATAATGATTGCAAGGAGTTATCATCATGTCGCACGAAAAGACAATTCATGTGCCCTCAGGCTGGCCGATGCTGTTCTTCGTCATCGCCCTCTTGGGGCTCGGCATTTACGGCGTTTTCTTCTTGGTCGGGCTGGGCGAGAGCCACCCGATGCTCGGCTGGGCGATCGGGGGAGAGGTTCTGCTGTGGTTGTTTTGGGCGTTTCTAACGATCGGGTTCTTCATCGTAGAGCCCAACGGCAGCAAAGTAATGCTGCTGTTCGGAAGGTACGTCGGGACCGTCAAGGACTCGGGTTTTCATTGGGCCAACCCGCTCTACTTGAAGCGCCCGCTTTCGCTCCGAGTTCGCACTCTGAACGGCGAGAAGCTGAAGGTCAACGACCTTGCGGGCAACCCCGTCGAGATCGCGGCCATCATCGTTTGGCGCGTCACGGACACCTTCGACGCAAGCTTTGAGGTCGACGACTACGAAGAGTACGTCGCGCTGCAAAGCGAGACCGCCGTCCGGCACACGACTTCGAGCTACCCGTACGACGCCGAAGACGAGCAGCTTTCGCTTAGGCGAAATACGGACGAGGTGAGTCAGGACCTCCGGACGGAACTGCAGGAGCGGCTCGGGCGAGCGGGCGTCGAGGTCATCGAGGCTCGGCTTTCGCACCTTGCTTACGCGCCGGAGATCGCCGGAGCCATGCTCAGGCGGCAGCAAGCCTCCGCAGTGATCGCGGCCCGGCAGAGGATCGTCGAAGGCGCGGTGGGAATGGTCGAAATGGCCCTCAAGGAGCTTGAAAAGGGGCAGATTCTCACTCTCGACGACGAGCGGAGGGCCGCCATGGTCTCGAACCTCCTTGTGGTTCTTTGCGGCGAGCAGGCTGCATCCCCGGTCGTCAACGCAGGGACCCTCTATTCGTAGGTTATGGCAGAACGAAAATCCGTTCTATTACGGATCAGCCCGCAGCTTTGGGAGGAGTTGCAAAGGCTGGCCTCGCAAGAGTTGCGGAGCGTCAACGCGCAGATCGAGTATCTGTTGGTGGAGGCGCTCCGCAGGCGCGGCCGCTTGACTCAGGCCGAGAGTTCGGACGATTCGCAACGCCGCGCAGAGTAGGTCGTCGGTCACGGTTGTGGGCGTTGGGCGCAACCCGGTATCCGGCACTACGTAGCGACTTTGGCGCACACGCGCGAGGAGTTGGGCAAGGTGAAAGTTTTCGTTCTCGTTCTATCAGCATGGGCCCTGGGGGGCTGCATGATCATCCAAAAGGGTTTGACGGGGCGTGACACGGTCTTAGGCTCCGGCAAGGCTTCTTCAGTCTCCCGCGAGGGTCTCGGCGAGTTTCGTTCGATCGAACTGAGTCTTCCGGCTGAGGTTTCGGTCAAGGTCGGCGACGCCTATTCCGTGACCCTACATGGCGACGACAACCTGTTGGCGCGGGTTCGAACCGAGGTCGAAGGCGGGGAGCTTGAGATTGGATCCGATGCCAACCTGAAATCCAAGACCGGTCTTCGCATCGAGATCACCGTTCCTCGACTGGAAGGGGCCTCGATCGCGGGTTCGGGCAGCATCGACGCCGAGATCGGCACGGTCGATGCCTTCCGAGCCTCCGTGGCAGGTTCGGGCGAGCTCCGCGCGGAGGGTATCGCGAAGTCGGTTGCGGTTTCGATTGCCGGGTCGGGCGATGTGAATCTCGATAACGTCGCCTCGGAAGACGCCGAGGTCGAGATCGCGGGATCGGGTGACGTGACGGTCAAAGCGTCCAAGAACCTGAAGATCGAGATCGCCGGCAGCGGCTCGGTGAAATATGTGGGCGATCCGAAGGTTCAATCGAGCGTAGCGGGCTCGGGTGACGTGGCCAAGATCGGGTAAGGCAGGACCCTGCTCGGGTTCGCACTCGGCTCACCGGGGAGTACACTCCGCCCGTGCAAGCCTTGCGCGACTGGGACTACGAAGGCTTTCGGCTGGTGCATCAGGGTTTGCACCAGCCCTTTCTCGACCCGGTTTTTTGGGTGATCAGCAGCACGGGGCTCGGCTACGTGCAAGCGGCCTGCATCCTCGTTGCGGGGGTCTTCGCTCTCCGCAAGTCCGGGACTCCCGTCGGGTTGGGCTCGCTCTTTGGATTCCAGCGCGCAGTGTGGTGGGTGAGTCCTCTCCTCGTGTCGTTGGCGCTGTCAGGCATTGCTTCCAGCCTCGTCCTCAAGCGGCTGATCGTTCGCGATCGCCCCAGCCAACTCGAGTTCGCCGTCCCTCAGGAGGGCTTCTTTCACAACAGCTTCCCGTCGGGGCATGCGACGACCTCGTTCGCCATCGCATGGACCCTTCTGTTTCTGACTTGGAAGACTCCGAATGCCAAGTGGGGCTGGGTCTTGATGGCGTGGGCCTCGCTGGTGGCCTTCAGCCGAGTGTATCGGGGCGTTCATTGGCCGACCGACGTGCTCGGCGGTGCGGCGTTGGGGGCGGTCGTCGCCTCGCTGGTGTACGTGATCTTCGCGTCCCGAATCCCCGCGGGCGATCGAGGTTAGACGTTCGCTACGGCGTTCGGACCCAAGGTTCGACCCATAGCGCGGAACTTCTCATACCTTTGGGCGCGGAGCTGTTCGGGCGCGAGGGGCAGGAGGTTGGCCAGCGACTCGGAAAGCGCCCCGCGCACGACCTGAGCTGCTTCGGCCGGATCGCGGTGGGCCCCTCCTCGGGGTTCGGGGAGCACCTTATCGACGAGCCCAAGTTCGAGCGCGTTGTCCGCGGTGAGTTTGAGGGCAGCGGCAGCTTGGGGCGCCTTTTCAGGATCGCGCCAAAGGATCGCTGCGCAACCTTCCGGCGGGATCACGCTGTAAATGGAATGTTCGAGCATCAGGACCGTATTCGCGCACGCGATGCCGATCGCTCCGCCCGACCCGCCTTCGCCGATGACGACGCTCACTACCGGAGTTTGGAGTTCGAACATCTTGAGCATGGACGCTGCGATGGCCTCCGAGATGCCGCGCGACTCGCTTTCGACTCCGGGGTCGGCGGCAGGTGTGTCCACGAAGGTGACGACGGGCATTCGGAATCGGTCCGCCATGTCCATCAGGCGGATCGCTTTGCGGTATCCCTCCGGCCTTGCCATCCCAAAGTTCCTTAGGGCCCTTTCTTGGATGTTTCGGCCCTTTTGGTGTCCCAAGACCATCACCGGGCGGCCTTCGAATCGAGCGGGGCCGCCCACGATCGCTTTGTCGGCGCCGAACCTCCGGTCGCCTTCGAGTTCGACGAAATCGGTGAATAGGGCGTTGATGTAGTCGAGCGTATAAGGCCGCTTTTCAGCCCTGGCGACGAGGACCTTCTCCCACGGCCCGAGCCGACTGTACATCACGTTGATGTAGTTGTCTCGCCTGCGCTCGAGGTCTTCGATCTTCTCTTCGAGGGCAACTCTTTGCGGACCCGCGAGAGCCTCGACCTGCTGCTTGAGCTTCGCCAAGCCCGCCTCAAGCTCGATCAGCGGCTTTTCCCATTCCTTCCAGGTCTTAGCGGCCATGCGCGCCCCCCAAGAGTTGAAGGAGTAGCGAGAGCGTGTTGCGGAGGTTCTTTCGCGGAACGATCTTGTCGATCATCCCCGAGCGAAGGCAGAACTCGGCGGTTTGAAAGTCGTCCGGCACCTTGGAGACGCCGGCCTGCTTGCTCACTCTCGCCCCAGCAAACCCAACGAGCGCCCCCGGCTCGGCAAGGATCACGTCGGACAAACTGGCGTAGCTAGCCAAGACCCCTGCCATCGTGGGGTCGGTAAAGACCGTTAGGAAGGGGTTGCGCGACCTTCGGAGCCTCTCGACGGCGGCCGTCGTCTTTGCCATTTGCATCAGCGAGAGCAAGCCTTCTTGCATTCGCGCTCCGCCCGAGGCGCAGAACACGAGCGCAGGTTCGTTGCGTTCGGCGGCCCGCTCGAGGGTGAGGGTGATTTTCTCGCCGGCAGCCGCCCCCATCGATCCCCCCATGAACGAAAAGTCGGAAAGCGAAACGCAAAGGGCGACGCCGTCGATTTTCGCCCTGCCGTTTAGGACGCTCTCCGTTTGCCCCGTTTTGCTCCGCGCGGATTCGATCTTCGCCTGGTAATCCGGGAACTCGAGCGCGTTGTCGGACCTCACGCCCTTATCCAGCTCCTCGAACGAGTTCGGATCGAACGTGGCGAGGATGCGCTGAGAAGCGGACAGCCTGTGGTGGAACCCGCAGTGGGGACAAACCCGAAGAGCCTGCTCGAATTCCTGCGTGAACAGAATCTTCTTGCAGGAGCCACAAGGTACAAACGCATCCATAGACACTATCAGAACCCGCCGACCCCCCAAGCTCGGCGTGGAACGAGGATACCCGCGCGGGGGACGCCCTGCCACGTTGGGCGCACCGGCAGGCGGGTCGTCTCCGTAGAATGGTCTGATGAGCGGACGCCGCGGGGAGAGGATCATGGGAGTCGAAACCGAATTCGGCTGCCTTGTCGCTGACAAAGCGATGGGAACCCCCGAATCTGCCGTGGAGCTTCTCAAGGACTACGTCTTTTACGATCTGAAGCTGGGGGCGATCGACCTCCACTCTCGCGACGACGTGTTTGAACCGGTGGGGTGCGGGGGCTTTCTTCTCAACGGCGGACGCCTCTACATCGATGCCGTGGGCTCGCACCTCGAATACGCGACCGCCGAATCGCGATCTCTTCGCGACCTCGTTGCCAACGACCGGGCGGGGCAGAGAATCCTCGTCCGGGCGATCCGGGAGATGGGCTTGTCGGACGACGTGGACATTTACAACAACAGCGTCGATCATTTCGGCGGGCACACGTTCGGCTGTCACGAGAACTACTCGATCTCCGCAGAAGGCGACGTTCTGGGTGAGAGCGTCGATCGGTTGCTGCCCTTTCTCGTCACTCGGCAGATCTATGCGGGTGTCGGCAGGGTCGGCGGCCACGTGCTGACCGGGGGAGTTCGACCCGACTACCAGGACGTGATGGAGCATCCGATCGACTACATTTGGGTCAGCCAAATCTACGGCGTCGTGCCGGACGATTCGGTTCGGTTCCAGCTCAGTCAGCGCGCGGACCATATCCTCAAGGCGATCGCCAGCAGAGTCAGGTTCAACCGCGCCCTCATCAACCCCAAATGGGAGCACTTCTACTCGCATGAAGGAACCACGCGCCTCCACTTGCTCTTTGGCGAGTCGAATCAGATGGAGTACGCCTACGCGCTGAAGGTGGGAACGACGCGGCTCGTCCTTCAACTTCTCGAAGAAGGACGGGTTCCGGAGCGGTGGGTCTTGAAGAACCCGCTTCGCGACCTTCGCGCCGTCAGCCGCGACCCGGACTTTCGTTGGATCGTCACTCTCGCCGACGGAACGAGCCTGCCTGCTGTCGACCTCCACCGGGAGTACCTCGCGCTGGCGCAAAGATATGCGGGCGAATCCGAGGACGCCGACTGGACTCTCCGCGAGTGGGAAGCGACCCTCGACCAACTCGAGTCGAACCCGCTGCAGCTATCCCGAAAGCTCGACTGGGTCGCCAAGCGGAAGGTGATCGAAAGCTATCTTCAGGAAACGGGCCTCGATTGGGGCGACGAGTCGCTCCACTCTGTGGACCTCGAATACCACAACATCGATCCCTCCAAGGGCCTGTATCACGCGCTCGCCGAAATGGGTGAGGCCGAGAGATTCGTGTCCGAAGCGGATATCGTGGCGGCGATGACGGAGCCTCCTCCCGACACGCGGGCCAAAGGGAGGGGGGCCTTGGTCCGAAAGGTGCTGAGCCGACGAACTCCCAAGTACTATCTGTTCGACTGGAACGGAGCCGCGATCGATCAGGGACGGTACGTGGAAATGCCGGACCCCTTCGAAACGTACGAGGATGCCGCCCAGTAATCGCTTGTAGGTTCGTTTGGCCGGTCGGACCCGTCCCGAAAGATGGACATGTGGAATCTGCGTTTGTTTGGGGTCCTCGTCTGCGTTTTGCTGCTTGCGTGGGTGGCTTCGGGTCAGCAGGATGTCGGCCCTCGCCTGAAGCCGGGCGACACGATCGCCGTCGTCGTCCACGGTTACGATGGGTACAGCGGAGACTTCACGCTCTTTGCGGACGGCTCGATCAACGGCCGCGGCATCGGCAGACTTATCGTCGCCGGCATGACGGTCGAAGAAGTGCGGAAGGCCGTGCTCAAGAAACTGGAAGAAACGCTTCGCGAACCTATCGTAACGGCGTTCTTGCGGCGTCAACGAGCCGACGTTGTGTATCTCATCGGCCCTGGCCAGGGTTCGGGGGTGATCGACCTCACGCCGCAGATGGACGTTCGCCAGTTGGTCGCGCGCATCTCCGTGCCTTCCGACCCGGATATGGTGGACGTGATTATCTACCGCCGGGGAGAGACTCCGATCAAGGTGGACCTGTGGGCGGTGTTGCAGGATAAGCCCGGCGCATGGAACGGGTTGCTTCAACCCGAAGACATCATCGCCTTCCTCCCCAAACCCTTCATCAGGGTCTGGTTCATCGGTCCCTTTGGTTCGACCGGCGAAGTCAAGGTGCGGCAAGGCTGGGATGTTTATGAGACTTTGGCTTCGATCGGGGGCGTGGACCCTGCGCCAATGACCCTCGATGAAGCTCAACTCCTGGTGAGGCGGGGGCCGGAGATGCTGCGGGTTCCCGCCAAAAAGCACCCTGAGCAACGCGGCCTCGTATTGGAGCCGGGAGACGTGGTCATGCTCGACCAACCGACGATGATCCGAGTGATCGTGACCGGGTTCGCGGGCGCTTCTGGTGAGTTCATCGTGCGTGAGGACCTGCCGCTCTCCCAACTCATGCTCAAGGCGCAGGGCGCGGGACCTCAGGGCACCTTGCAGGGTGTCTTGCTCTTTCGGGGAGGGGAAATCCTGCGCGTGGACGCGACTGGGCCCCTGACAGGCCAACCTCCCAGTCAGTTTCGTTTGCAGGATGGGGACTTCTTCTATGTTCCAAAGAACGAACGGTTCCTCTATGCCTTCGGCGAAGTGAACACACCCGGGAAGTACGTGTTCCAAGACGGCGAGCGAATCTTCGCCGCGGACCTTTTGGCTCAGGCAGGCGGAACGACCGACCGTGGGAGTCTGCGGCGGGTCCTTCTTCTCAGGCCGGACGAAACGGGCCGATACCAGCCGACGCGCTTCAATTTGGACGAGTTCATCAAGGACGGTAACGTGAAGGCGAACCCCGAACTCAGGCCGGGCGACTTGGTCTTTTTCGGCGAGCCCAAGGGCCTCACGCTGCAGACCATCGCTCAGTTGATCGGAGGAATGTTCCTGTTCGACTCGATCGTTCGCAGGTAAGCCGTCACTCGCCCGAAGGCGCCCACACGTTCTTGACCTGAACCGAACGGCGAACGATCTCTCGGCAAAGCGCGCCGTTGGGGTCGGTCCAGTCGTAATTGCAATCCGGAACGGCCCAGGTTTGCTTCAGGTTGCCGGCGGAGAGTTCCAGACACCGCACAACCGACTCGGACGAACCGAAGTGCCATAGGGCGTCGATATCGTCGTGCGCGGCCAGGACCTCGGCCAATTCGCCTTCGAGCCCCGTGACCACGTTCCAGACTCCCGGCATCACGTCGGAAGCCTCGAGGACCTGAACGAACTCGGCGGCAGGGATCGGGCCTCGCTCCGAGGGAACGAGGATTACTGCGTTGCCCAAAGCTACCGCCACCGCCCCCAGCGAAACGAAAGGCAAGAAGCTGGGAGAGGGCGGGCAGACCACAGCGATGACCCCCACCGGTTCGTTGAGCGTGTACGTGAGGCCCCGGAAGGGGGTGCTGTGGACCGCCCCGTCGTTCTTATCGGCCCACGCCGCCGCATCGAAAAGCCTCTTGATCGTTTCGTCTACCTGCTCCCCAGCGGCCCGAATCCCGTACCCCTCGGTCGCGGCGATGAGCTTCTCGATCGAATCGCGGCGCGAGGAGAGGTTCTCAGCGAGGTAGTAGAGAACCTGCGCTCGCAAGTGGGCCGACTGGCTCTTCCCTCCTTCGTGCGCCTTGCGGGCCGATTCGACGGCGTTGCGAACATCCTTGCGGTTGCCTCGCGCCACCTCGCCCAGCCGCTCGCCCTGACTGGCCTTGACTTCGAGGGAGTACCCCTGGTCGGGCCGCGCCTGTTTGCCGCCGATGTAGTGTTTGTAGGTTCGGTCGAGCTGGGCCGTGAAGTCCATCGGGCTGACCGGGTGGGGTTTGGGGGGCTTAGCCTTCGCAAGGGGCGGGATCACGTATTCGAGCAGCCCTTCGAATCCTCCCTCACGTCCGAAGCCGCTCTCCTTATACCCGCCGAAGCCCGAGGCGGCGTCGAAGAGGTTGGTCGAGTTGATCCATACGGTCCCCGCCTTCACCTGGGCCGCAACGTCGAGCGCGAGGCTGAGGTTCTCGGTCCAAACGCTCGCCGCCAATCCGTACACGGTGTTGTTGGCGAGTTCGACCGCCTCCTTGGGCGTTCGGAAGGGCATCGCCACCAGAACGGGGCCGAAAATCTCGATCTGCGCGACCGTCGAAGCGGGCGCAACGTTCGTCATGAGCGTCGGCGGGTAGAACCAGCCCTCTTTTGGGCACGCTCCGGGGGGTTGGTACATCACCGCGCCCTCTTCGACTCCCGCCTTGACGAGGCTCTCGATCCGCTCCAACTGCACGGGCGCAACGATTGCGCCGATGTCGATCGATTTGTCGAGGGGATTGCCGACGCGCAAAGCGTCCATCCGTCGCCGGAGCTTCTCGCAAAACCGTCCTTCGATGCTTTCTTGAACCAGCAAACGCGAGCCCGCGCAGCAAACCTGCCCCTGATTGAACCAGATCGCGTCCACGATGCCTTCGATGGCGCTGTCCCAGTCCGCGTCCTCGAAGACGATGAACGGCGACTTGCCCCCCAATTCCAAGCTCAACCGCTTTCTCGTGCCGGCGGTGGCTTTGCGGAGGATTCGTCCCACTTCGGTCGATCCAGTGAAAGCGATCTTGTCGACGTCCGGGTGTTCGACGAGCAGTCTGCCGGTGTCGCCGTCTCCGGTGACCACGTTGACGACACCCTGCGGAACCTCGGCTGCTTGGCAGATTTCAGCGAACAAGAGCGCGGTGAGTGGGGTGAACTCTGCGGGCTTGAGGACCACAGTATTTCCCATCGCGATCGCCGGCGCGATCTTCCACGCGAGCATCAACAACGGGAAGTTCCACGGGATGATCTGCCCGCAAACGCCAACCGGCCGGTAACCGGGCAGCCTCGCAGGCATGAGCTGGGCCCAGCCGGCATGGTGGTAGAAGTGGCGCGCCACGAGCGGTACATCGAGGTCGCGCGTCTCGCGGATGGGCTTGCCGTTGTCGAGCGTTTCGAGCACGGCAAAGAGCCTCGCGTGCTTCTGAACTTGGCGGGCCAGAGCGTAAAGAACTTTCGCTCGTTCATGCGGAGACGACTCTTGCCAATCGGGCTGCGCCTTTCTTGCCGCAGCCACCGCCCGCGCCACATCCTCCTCCGTGCCTTGCGACACCTGGGCGAGAACTTGCTTGTCCGCAGGGTTGATGCAGTCGAAGACCGGGCTGCCTCCCGGTTGGGTGAACTTGCCGTCGATGAAGTGCCCAAACGTCCCACCGTGCGATTCGATCCATTGCCGAGCCAACTGCGCGTCCTCAGGCGCGGGTCCGTAGGGCAATGGGTCATAAAGCGTGGCAAGGTCCATGAGCAGAATCCCGTTCAGCGGTATTTTACGCTTATGTCCCCCGAACTGCGCCTAGAACCGATCGTTCTTGCCGGAACGTACGTGCGCCTGGAGCCCCTCCGAGCCGATCATGCGCCCGCCCTCTTGGAGAGTTGCCGCGACCAGGAGATTTGGCGATGGATGCTCATCGAGCAGCCCACCACGCTCGAAGCGATGCAGGATTGGCTGAGTCGTGCCCTGCGCGATCAAGACCAGGGACACGCTTTACCCTTTATACAAATCGATCCCCCGACAGGAGGGGTCATCGGCACGACCCGGTACATGGACGTCCGGCCGTACGATCGATCTCTGGAGATCGGTTGGACTTGGCTCGCGCCTACCTTTCGAAGGACCGCCGCCAACACCGAAAGCAAGTACCTCTTGCTCGAACACGCGTTCGAGAGGCTGGGAGCGAAGAGAGTGCAACTCAAAACGGATGTCCGAAACGAGATGTCTCGAACGGCGATTGAGCGAATCGGCGCGAAGTTTGAAGGCGTCTTGAGGAACTACCAGCGACGCTTTGATGGAACGGTTCGGGATACGGCGATGTACAGCATCATCGACGCGGACTGGCCCCAAGCGCGTGAGGCCCTTCGATCGAGGCTCAGTTCCTAGGGCATCGGGTGCCGGTGGTAAGCTGAGTAGCGCCCGGTCCAGGCCATTTCGAGTTGTCGTTCGATGTCGCTCAGGAGGCTGCTGGCGCCGATTCGGAAAAGATCGGGCCGCAGCCATGCGTCGCCCAACTCCTCTTTCATCAGGATCATCCATTCGAGCGCGGACTTCGCGGCGCGGATTCCCCCTGCAGGCTTGAAACCGACCTGATACCCGGTGCGCTCCTGGTAGTCTCGGAGCGCTCGAACCATCGTCAGTCCCACGGGCAACGTGGCATTGACAGTTTCTTTGCCGGTTGACGTTTTGATGAAGTCCGCGCCAGCCATCATGCATACAAGGCTTGCCTTGCCGACGTTTCGCAGCGTCCCCAAGTCGCCCGTTCCCAGGATCGTTTTGAGGTGGGCTTGCCCGCAAGCCTCTCGAAACGCCGCGACCTCGTCGAAGAGCCTCTCCCACTCGCCGCGAAGCACCAGGCTGCGATCGATTACGATGTCGATTTCCTCCGCTCCGAAGTCGATGGCCGCGCGAATCTCGTCGACGCGGGCAGCAAATGAACTCAAGCCATGGGGAAAACCCGCGGCGACCGCAGCCACCGGAATCTTTGAGCCCTCAAGCGCATCGACGGCGTCTCGAACCCTCGCGGGGTAGACACAAACGGCGGCCACCTTGAGCTCGCGGTCGAATCCGAGACCCCGCAGGACGTCTCCCCGAACGGGGCTTCGCGCCTTCCAGCAGAGTCGGCGCACGTTCGAAGCGGAGTCGTCACCGCTCAGCGTCGTCAGGTCGATCAGCCCGATCGCTCGGAGCAACCACGCCGTTTGCCAAGCCTTTTTGACCGTGCGCCTGCCCGGAAGCGTCGCCACCCTGCGTTCGATCGCGCTGGTGTTCGCGCGGACCTGCGACACCCAGTCGAGATCGAGGCTGCACCCCTGGTTGCGCCCCAGATTGGGCGTTTGCGTGAAAGGACTCGACATTCTCCAGCATTGTAGCGGATCGGCGGGCGGTCCGCAGCGCTTCGACCGAAGCATAATCGTCTCGTGATCTATTACCTGGCGACCGAGAAGGGCCGAGGCGCGATTCACCGGCATTACGAGAGATACGCGCACTCCTTTTCGCGGATCGTTCAGGAACTCACCTACGATGAGATTCTGAGAAGAGGGAAGGCGCCTGCGGGAACTTACATCTTTGCCGATTACGGGGCGATGAATCCCGTTCAGTGGAAGCTGGCGGGGCAGCTCTGGGAGGTGATCCGGCAGGGTTCGCCTATCAACCACCCTGCGCGGGTCCTGACACGCAAGCAGCTCTTAAAGGGCCTTTTCGAGCAAGGGCTCAACAGGTTCAACGTATACGGCCTCGACGAGCCCCTCGCCGGGGTTCGGTTTCCGGTCTTCGTGCGAACGGGCGTAGGGCACTCTGGGGCGCTTTCGGGACTTCTCAACAGCCTCGAAGAGGTTCGAACTCACGCCGACCGCCTGATCTTGGCGGGGATCGATCCCAAGAATCTGCTCATTGTCGAGTTCGAGGACACGTCGGACGGCCAGGGGCGGTATCGCAAGTACGGAGCGTTTCGAATCGGAGGATCGATCTTGCCTCGGCACCTTTTCGTTTCGCGCCATTGGGAGGTGCGCTTGGGCGTTGCGGAGGACTCGGAGTCCGTTCACGAGGAGGAGCGCCGGTACCTCGATTCGGAGGAGCACCTTGGGAAGATCATGTCGCTTTTCGAGTTCGCGGGGATCGAATACGGGAGGCTCGACTACTCGCTCTTTGGAGATTCGATTCAGACTTGGGAGATCAACGACAACCCCAACCTGTTGCCAGAACGAAACTCGGTCTCGCCCGGAGCTTGGCGGAACTGCATCGAGTTCGGCGAACGTTATGAGCGGGCTATGCGCGGATTGGATCGGCCTGCGAGCGGACCTGCAACAGCTCTCGCGGCCGAGGGGTTCGGCGAGGTCGCGTGGGCGGCGCTCCACGAGTACTTTTCCGGTCGACCTATAGGGGAGGCGAGAGGGTGATTCTGTATATTGCCACGCCGAACAACCTGAATACTATCGGTCATTTGGTCGAGGAGTGGGTTCCCGACCTTGCGGGTCTGATTCGAACGTTGCGATACGATCAATTAGTTGAGGTGGAGAGCCTTCCGGATGCAACATATCTGTTCGCCGATCTTGCCAGGTTGAGCGACCCTGCGCGAGAGATCGTCAAGAGCTTTGCGGATCGGGTCGCCCTTGCGGGACACAGGATCGTCAACGAACCGAGGGTCGCAAAGGGCCGCTACGAACTTCTCAGGGGCCTTTTTGAGTCCGGGCGCAACCCGTTCAACGCGTATCGGCTGAGCGAGTTTCCAAGGGAAGTGCGCTTCCCAGTGTTCGTTCGTCTTGGACGGGATCACAGCACGTCGGAGAGCCCGCTCCTCGAGAACCGAGCGGACTTGGATGAGTATTTGGTCCTTGCGCTCCTTCATGGCCTCGACCCCGACGATCTCCTCGTGATCGAGTTCGAGGACGTTGCGGATGAGCGCCGCGAGGTTTCGAAGTTCGGCGCGTTTCGCGTGGGGGGCCAAGTGCTTCCGCGCCACTTGCTTCGAGGCTCGCACTGGGCGCAACGGGTGGCCCTTCGGAGCCCAAGTTTTCGGCTGATCGAGGATGAACGCGCATATTGCGAATCCAACCCCCATCAACAGGAGATTCTCGACATATTCAACTTTGCTGGGTTGGAATATGGACGAATCGACTACTCGATCAAGGGCGGGAAGGTCGTCACATGGGAAATCAACGACAACCCGATGCCCATGTCGGCGCGGTCGGTTTACACCCCCGAGCACCTCCCCCATCAAGAGCGGTTTGCGGAGGCACTGGCCGCCGCGCTCCGCTCGTTGGATGAAGGATCAGCATAGCTTTAGGCAAAACACTATATTCAGAAGCGACGAATCGTTAGCGGATTGCCCTCTCCGGCGTCAGGAGCGATTCCGCCTTGCGGGCGATGGACTCGGGTTCGATACCGAGTTCTCGCATGACCACGTCGCCTGGCGCGGACGCCCCAAACCGATCGATCCCCACGTGCGCCTGCGCGTACGTCGACCAGCCCCAGGTGGCTCCGGCTTCGACGGAAAGAGTCGGAATCTCAGGCGGCAGCACGCTCTCCTTGTACTCCCGGTCTTGCTCCTCGAAAAGCTCGCAGCAAGGCATGCTGACGACCCTTGCTCCACGTACGCGATCCGCGAGGATGCGGGCGGCCTCGAGGCAAGCGGCCACTTCGCTTCCCGTCGCGAGGAGCGTGACCTTAGCAGGCTGTTCCGGCTCATGCAGGACGTACGCGCCCCTTCGCGCGGGGTGGCGCTCGATGTCTTCGCTCGAAACAGCAGGAACGCCTTGCCGAGTTAGGACCAAGCAGGAAGGACCCTCGGTTCGCCGCAACGCTTCCAGCCAGCACGCTGCGGTCTCGTTGCCATCGGCGGGCCTAAAGACAAACAGGTTGGGCATCGCACGCAGACTCGAAAGTTGCTCGATGGGCTGGTGGGTCGGCCCGTCCTCGCCAAGACCGACAGAATCGTGCGTGAAGACGAACAGGCTGGGGCAATGCATAAGTGCCGCAAGCCGGATCGCCGGGCGGCAGTAGTCGCTGAAGATGAGGAAGGTCGCCCCGTACGCGCGCAGGCCCCCGTGCAAGTTCATGCCGTTGACCGCGCATGCCATTGCGTGTTCACGAACGCCGAAGCAAAGGTTGCGGCCTTCGGGCGACGTCGGCTGAAACGCCGGGCTCTGCGCAATCCACGTGTTGTTGCTCTCGGCGAGATCCGCGCTTCCGCCGAGGAGTTCAGGAATCGGCCCCGCAAGGGCCTGAATGACCTTGCCGCTGGCGGCACGAGTGGCAATTTTGGAGTCAAACTTGGGCAAAGCGAGTGCAAGTCCGACAGGAAGCTCCCTTCGCAGGGTACGAGCTAGTTCCTGGGCTTCCCTCGGGAAAGCTTGCCCGTAGGCGTCGAGAGCTTCGGTCCATTCGCGCTCCCACGTTTCTCCCCGGCCGAGGCTCGCGCGGAAGTGATCGAGGACGGATTCTGGGACCCAAAAGGCGGTGTCTTCCGGGAGGCCGAGCGCGCGCTTGGTGAGTCGAACCTCTTCTTCCCCAAGTGGGGCGCCGTGCGACGCTGACTTGCCCGCCTTGTTGGGGCTCCCGAAACCGATCTGGGTCGGGCACACGATTAAGGAGGGCCGGGCGGTCTCTCCGATGGCCTCATCGAGGGCCCTGCTCACCCGGTCGACGTTCATGCCGTCTTCGAGGCGGATCACCTGCCAATTCAGCGCCTCGAACCTCCCTCCGACCTCTTCGGTAAAGGTGATATCGGTCGAGCCGTCGATCGAGATTTCGTTGTCGTCATAAAGACAAATCAGCTTGCCGAGCCGCAGGTGCCCAGCAAGCGAAGCGGCCTCGTTGGTGACGCCCTCCATGAGATCGCCATCCGAGCAGATCACATAGGTTCGGTGGTCGACGATCTCATGGCCCGGCCGGTTCCACACCGCGGCGAGATGCTTCTCCGCGATGGCCATCCCCACCGCCGTCGAAAAGCCCTGGCCGAGCGGCCCTGTAGCCATCTCCACTCCCGGCGTGAGCGTGTTTTCTGGGTGCCCGGGGGTCCTGCTCCCCCATTGCCGAAAGGCCCGCAGGTCGTCGAGGCTAAGGTCGTAGCCGGTCAGGTGCAAGAGAGCGTAGAGGAGCATCGAGCCGTGCCCTGCGGACAGCACGAACCGGTCTCGGTTGAACCAAGACGGGTTGCGGGGGTTGTGCCGCAGGTGCCGGGTCCAGAGAGCGTAGGCCATCGGCGCAGCTCCGAGGGGCATTCCCGGATGGCCGCTGGCGGCTTTCTGCACGGCGTCGATCGCGAGCCCTCGGACAGTATTGACGGCGAGCGCGGCGAGTTCGGTCGAGGGGTCATGCACGTCGTTGAATCTACCTGAGCGGCGGGTTGTTCGTTACGCGGGCGGAGGTGAGGTAGTCTGAAGTTCGTGCTTGGCCTCCCGTTGTTGCTGGCTTCGGTTCTTTGCCTCCCGGACCCTTCGCAAGGGAGAAGCGGCGTTTACGTCGCCCCCGGAGCGGAGGCTCAGTCTTGGGCGATCAATTCCAATCGAACTGTGATCTGGCAGGGCCAGCAGTACGTGCCTTTAGGTGCGGTCCTACCGGGTTCACCGGTCGAAATCGCTCAGGCCGCCGCGTCGGGAATCAAGGACGTCGCGGTCGAGCTTCCGGCGGGCGGGATGGGATGGGAAGCGGCGTTTCAGTCTTTGGAAGCTGGAGGGCTGCGCTATATGCTGACCCTCTCCTCGCTCGCGCCCGGCCCTTATGGCGTCGCTGTCGAACCTCAGGGCTACCGATTCACCGGAATCACGAACGACCGCCACATCGAATTCACGGTCCCCGGCGCTGATCGCGCGCTGGCCTTCTTGGTGACGCAAAGGGATGGCGCGGTGCAGGAGCGATACAGTGTCGCGACCCCCGAAGGGAGGTTCTCGCTCGACGTAAAGCCCCGAACGGAGTTGGAGCACGTCCTCATCGTTTACCCGGTGCTTCAGAGCCACAAGCTGATCGATTGCTGGGATCGCTTCGACGAACACCGCGACGAACTGCTCCAATCGCTTCGCAGCCACCCTCCCGGCCCTGGGCTGAGGGGAATTGTGAACCCACTGGGCCGCGTGATTCGGATGCGGGCGCAGCGGACGTTTGTCCCGACGAGCGGCTTCTTCCGAATGGAGCTTCGGGCTTATTTGGAGTTGCGATACCGGACGGTTGAGACCGTTCAACGGGCATGGTCGATGAGCGCCTCTGGCCTTTCTTCGTTCGAGGACCTCGCGAAGCTGGTTCCTCTTTGGTCCGGCTCGCGGGGCCTGTCGCTGCTTCTCGATCCCGATTCGGGGAAGACCTACCCTTGCGAGTCCCGGCGCAGCGCGATCTGGGACGACCTCGAAACGGTGATCAACGACGCGATGGTCAAGCGGTTTTCTCGGTTGACGCAAGCGATCAAGAAGGTGTGCAACGTCCCGGTGATTCAGGATTGGGAAGGATGGGCTTCGCCCTATGAGTCGGGCAGGGTCGCTATGGACGGGCTGGGCGCGCGGGTCGATGGCCTCTCGCCTTCCCTGATTGCGGCGAGCGCGGGACCTGTGGCGAGTTCGACTTCGAGGTGGTCGGAATCGGGTCTGATGGTCGCGACTGAAGTGGACGGATTGGGAAGCGCTCCCGATACGAACTCGCTGCTGGGCGCGGTGGAGGACCTGCTCTCCCTGGGGTTCAGGGGTTTCTACTTCCGGGCTAGCGGGCGGAGCGTCCTCGAAGCGATCGTTCAGATCGCCGAGCGCGTTCAGAGCGACACGAGCCTATCGCTCCGGACGTTTCAGGCGCTGTATTATCCCGAAAGCGCCGCTTATCCGGCCGTAACGATGAAGCTTCCTGGAGGTTACTGGTGGCTCCCCTCGCCCGCACCTGGGGACCGCATCGACCTGGGGCGCAGCTTCTTCGCCTACAGGTTCGCGGAACCGGGCAATGAGTTTGTGGCGCTTTGGACGCGCGGACCCGCCGGAAGGATCAAGTTGCGGTTCCTCGATTCGAAAAACCTCACGTTTCAGGCCGTCGACGGCACGGACCCCAACCCGAAGAACGTTCGCGGCGGGGTCGAAGTCAACGTCGGGCCGCTGCCGCTCGTGATCCGGGGGACCCAAGAGATCCCGATCCCAGAGCCGGCGTACCAAGAGGCCGTTGCGCGGTTTGATGCGCTGCTGCTCGCCGCCGAAGAACGAAGGATCGACGACACGGAATTCCGCTTCCTCTTCCGCGACGCCTTGAATGGGTTTGAGCGCAATCCAGGCGGGAGCTTTGGGATCATGCGGCAACAGGTGATCGCTCTCGGCTCAAGGCTGGGCGGGTGGAATTGGATCGAGGCAGAAAACGTGCGAGATACCTCGTTCAGCGAGATCGTCGAAGCTCCCGGAACCAGCGGCCGAGGCGCCCTCTCGCTCTCGACTCCGTTCGACAACCGAGGCGAGCGCTACTTCGCCGAGTACTCATTCTTGCCGAGGAGCAACGCCGACCTCGAGGTCTGGATCGCTGCAAGGATCGAGCCCATCTATCGCAAGGCGGTGACCTTGGAGATCGGAGGACAGATTCTTCGGATACAAGGCGATCCGATCAGCTACTACGGGCGGCAGTTTGGGTGGTACCGATTGGGGCTCACGCGCCTCGAACCCGGACAGACCAAGCTCACGCTTTGGGTCGATGGCCTCGAAGGGATCGACGTGCAGATCGACGCGATCGTGCTGTATCCGGGGCAGTTCTCGCCCATCGGACCGATGCCCCCTGATTTCGCGGTGGGCCCGAGCCTACTTTCGGTTCGGTGAAATCTCTACCTTCGAGACGGCGCAGGGCACGCCCTCGCTGGCCGTGATCAGCCACTTGCCGTCGAGCGAGTAGGCGATGGCCTCGCCCTGAGCTTCGATGGCGATCGCGATGCGCTGGGGGCTGCCCGCGGTCCAATCGCGCGATTCGGGCACGGGGAACTCGTGAGCCGAGAAGTAGCCTCGAAGGGAGACCCAATCGCCGTCAGGGGAGAAGTCGCCGCCGGTCAGGAGCAGAGGCTGGCCCAACGCGGTGAGGCTCTTGAGTTCGGCGACGAACTCCATCTTGATCGTCGTCCCCGGCGTTTGGTTGGCGCTCCGAACTCGATAAGCGCGCGACGGACTCTTTGAGGACTTGCTGACGATCCACCAGTCTCCAGACTTCGGGTCGACGAGAAAAGCCTCTGCGTCTCTCGCGCCGTCGGGATACTCGAGAACGAAACTCTCGAACCTCGTAATCTTGTCGGGGAGGTCTTTCGATTCCTCGACGCGATGGACCGTGACGGACTTCCTCACTGCGAGGTTGTCGCCGATGTCCGCAAAGAAGAGGTACGGCTTGCCCCCGACTTCGGCGCTCGAGCAGTCCTCCCAATCGAAGGCTTGGGCGCCCTCAAGCTCGAAAGGACCTGCTACGTTACCTCCGAGGTCGATCCGCCAGAATCTGGGAGGGTCGCCGGAGTCGTTATGGACGTAGTAGCTCCCTTCTCGGAGGAGGCTGCGCGCAAGGCCCGAGCACTCGTCGACCTCCTTGACGGCGGTAAGCTTAACTGCCAAGGTCGGTTGTCCGAACGACCGCTGAGACTGAGAATCGGAGTCTACGTGGGAGAACTCGGAGCACGCAGCGCCCAGCAGCAGACTCAGAGCTGGGACGACAAAGCCGATGGAGCGCATCGGGTTCATTATGGTGCGTGCTCGATTCCAAGTAGGTGCGCGTAGTAGAGATACTGGTGCGCCCACCCGGCCCGTTTTCCAAACCGATCGCGGAACCATCCGCCCAGTTTGAGATACCGCGAGTCAGTCAGCGATCTGCCCCGCCATTCGGGGAAGTACACGTTCACGCTCGCTTGCCACAAGTGGGTGTCGATGGGGACGGCCTCCGTGTGGTGCAAGGCGAAGAGCGCGATACAGTCGGCGAGCTTGCGGCCCACGCCTTTCAGAGTCAGCAATTCGTCGACGGCTTGTTCGTAGGGGCGCCGCTTCAGGTCATCGAGCCAGCCGTCGCCCCGCTCTCCGACTTGGGCGGCGATCGAGGGAATCGTGCGCGCGCGGTATCCGAACCCCAACTGCCTGAGTTCCTCCTCAGGAATCTGCGCGATGCGTTCGAGGAGCGGAAATCGGCGCGCCCAGCGTTCCGCTGCACCGGCGATCGGATCCCCGTACTCCGCAAGGCAGTTCGCCATTTTCGTGATGCGAGCTAGGTTGTTGTTGACCGTGCAAAGGAAGCACGCGAGCGCCTCTTGGGGGTCAGAGGGCCTCATCAACCGCAGTCCATGAAGGCCCCTCACGCTGGGCGCGAGTTCGGGGGCTTCGGCGAGAATCTCGCTTTCGACCTCTTCGAGGTCCGTATCCAGCCGGAAGAGGGAACTGAACTGCTCCTCGGTCGCGTTCGTTTCCACGGCTACAGTGACCCCGTCGGGCGAACTTCGGACGCTCAGGCTGTAATGATGCTCTCCGTCGACCCCTCGCCAAACGCCGTGCGCTTCTGGCTTCCATCGAAACACCTGCCCGCTGGAGAGGCAGAGCTTGAGGTCGAAGCGGCCGTCGGGAACCTCCGTTTCGAAGCGGTTCAACCGGCGACCTCATGGCGGACGTCGTCCGGCAGCATCGCAAGAAACTCCGCCTCGTCGAGTACGCGGACGCCCAGTTTTTGGGCTTGATCGAGCTTACTGCCCGCGCCCGGACCCGCTACGACCGCAAAAGTGTTCTTGCTGACGCTCGACGCGGTCTTGCCCCCCAGCCGCTCGACGCACTTTTCGGCTTTGTCGCGTGGGAAGCTCTCAAGCTTTCCCGTAAAAACCCAAGTCTGCCCCGCGAAGAGGTCGCCGACCGGCGCGTCAGGTTCGACGGGCGCGACTCCAAGGTTCAGCAGGTCCTCGATCATCGTTCGAGTTTCGGGGTCTTCGAAGAAGAGTTGGATTTCAGAGGCCGTGCGCGGGCCGACGTCCGGGACCGCAATGAGTTGCTCGTAGTCCGCCGTCAGAATCGCGCCGAGACTCCGAAAGTGCCGGGCGAGGTCGCGAGCGGCTTTCTCACCCACAAACGGGATTCCGAGCGCATGGAGGAACCGATCTAGGGGTCTCGTTTTGGCGGTCTCGATGGCCTGAAGGAGGTTGCCAACGCTTTGCTCGCCCATCCGATCCAGTTCCACCAACTCCGCCTTCCGTTCGTTCAGACGAAACACGCTGGGCAGGTCGGAGAGCCAGCCGAGTTCGAGCAACCGGTCGATGATCTTTTCGCCCAGCCCCTCGATATCGAGAGCGGACCGCGAGGCGAGGTGGCGGAGCTTGGCGGCCGTTTGGGCGGGGCATTTACGGTTTTGGCATCGCAAGATTGCTTCGCCGGCAGGCTTGGCCACAGGGCCGCCGCACTCGGGGCACTCGGTGGGTTCTTGGGGCGGGGAGGCGTCGGGAGGACGCTCAGAAAGCACCGGTCCAACGACCTCAGGGATGACATCTCCGGCGCGCTGAACGATCACTCGGTCACCTTCGCGCACGTCCTTGCGGCGGATTTCGTCGATGTTGTGCAGGGTGGCTCTCCCCACGGTCACCCCACCTACGAAAACCGGCTCCAATTCGGCTACTGGGGTAATCGCGCCGGTCCGGCCCACTTGCCACACGATCCGCTCCAACCGGGTCATGGCCTGCTCGGCTGCGAACTTGTAGGCGATGGCCCAACGCGGTCCGCGCGCCGTGCTTCCGAGTTCGTCTTGAAGTCCGAGGTCGTTCACCTTCACGACGATGCCGTCAATTGCGAAGGGGAGGTCCGCTCGAGTTCCCGCTGCCCGCTCAACGAATTCGCAAACCTCGTCGATCCCCGTGCAGACCTTCGCTTGGTCGACGCGGACGGCAAAGCCGAGGTCCCTCAGGGCGTTGAGCGTGTCGAATTGAGTCTCCGCAAGTCGGGGCCCAGCCCCCAGCGAATACGCGAAGAAGCTCAGCTTCCGTTGCGCGGTGAGGCGGCTGTCGAGTTGGCGAAGCCCCCCTGCGGCGGCGTTGCGAGGATTGACAAACACCTGCTCGCCCGATGCGGCGCGCTCCTCGTTGACCCTTTCGAAGTCGGCCTTCATCATCAGAACCTCGCCGCGAACCTCGATCAACCCGGCGAGCGGTTTTCGGAGGCGCAAGGGAACGCCCCGCACCGTTCGTGCGTTGGGGGTTACGACCTCCCCGGCGAACCCATCCCCCCGCGTCGTGGCGACTTGGAGCAGGCCGTTTTCATAGGACAGCGAGATCGAAACGCCGTCGAACTTCAACTCACAGAGGTACTCGATCGCCGAACCGTCGCCAAGGCCCCTGTGGACCCTCTGATCGAACGCGCGGAGTTCGTCGGGGGTGAAGGCGTTGTCGAGCGAAAGCATCGGCACGGCGTGCTGGTGCGATTCGAACCGTTCGAGGGGCGGCGCGCCGACAATGAGGGTCGGACTGTCCGGCGTTTGAATCTCTGGGTGAGCCTGTTCGATTTCGAGCAGTTCGCGGAACATCAGGTCGTACTCGGTGTCGCTGATCTCAGGTTCACCGAGAACATAGTAGAGGTAATTGTGGCGTCGGAGGGCCTCCCGCAGTTCCGCTGCCCGCGTGGCCAAGTCCATGGACGCGATCATACCAAAGCCCTTGCGCGTTCCGGGTAAAAGCAAGTTATGAAATACAGGACCGACCTGGAAGGAGTGCGCCCTGAGTTGCTGCAGGACTTCTGTGCCGACTGGCCCCAACGGCCTTCGCCGTCGAGGCTGTTTCGCGCTCTGCAGAACGCCGACTTCGTAGCGGTCGCTTGGTCGGAGGACGAACGCCAGTTGCGCGGTTTTGCCTACGTGGTCACCGACAAAGAACTGTTCGCGTTTCTGCCCCTGATCGAAGTCCGGGTCGAAGACCAAGGCAAGGGTGTAGGGTCAAGGCTCATGGACATGCTCATCGACCAGACCGAGGGCTTCTACGCTCTCGACCTTCTTTGCGACGAGCCTCTGAGGCGCTTCTACGGCAAGTTCGGGATGCAGCCGCTCCTAGGCATGGCCATCCGCCGCCCCGAGGCGCTGCAAGACTGATTCTGGAGCGCTCCGAGGCGACGGATGAGTTCTCTTCAAGGACCTACCCTTTGCCGTTCCAGTAGCGGTTGACTTCGTCTTCCGTCGTTCCAGAAGCGCGAAGCTGGGAGACGTGGGGGAAGGACACGTGCCCGTCGACCCACATCGCCGCCACTCGCTTCGGATCGAATCGTCCCCAAAGCTGGCCCTGCGAGCGGGCGTCGGGAAAGGCCCCCGACCAACCGTTGTAAGGGGGCAGTCCCGGAGGCACAGGAACTGCGAACGGAGGCTGGATTCGCGAATACCCGACCGCGTTTCGCACGGTAACGGGAGGTCCGCCATAAGCGGGCGGAACTTGGAGGTCCTTCATCGTCGCCTCTGCGAACATGATCGTGTTTGCGACGTTATCCAAGGAAGTCGTCGAGATTCCCGAATACCAAGGGAATGGAGTTCCATACAGCGAACCAACGGTGACAGTATTGAGATACCTGAAGTTGAATCCGTAGCTCGGATTGGCACCCACAAGGTAGTGATGGTAGCTGTTATTCGGGTCGAAACGCCCGCGGCCTTGAGAATCACTTTGCACGGGGTCTTGCTCGACGTCTTGAGGACAAAGGAACATCTGCTCGTTCTTCGTGTAGGGAAGCAGAAGGATAGGGTAGTAATGGAACCCATATGAGGTCGGATACGAGTTGTCGCTCGGGTTGTAAGTGAAGAGCGGCATCGCCTTGTCGTCGTTGTCGCCCATATAGAGGAGCGACGCCACTGAGACTTGCCGCAGATTTGAGAACGTGACGGATTTCTTCGCTGCGATTTTCGCCTGAGCGAAGACGGGAAAGAGGATGGCTGCCAAGATCGCGATGATCGCGATCACAACCAGCAATTCGATGAGGGTAAAGGCGCGACGTAGCATGAAGCCATTGTTTCGCCCTTACCCCTTGTCGCGCAGCCCCAAATGACGGAGACTTGATCGTCCTAACGAACGATCCGACAGTCCGTTATGTGGGTCAAGGGATCGTTATCCGGCGCAAATGACCCTATACGCGCGTATAGGTCGCCTTCATGAACTCCATCCACTCGCCGTTCTCCTGCTCGCCATACGAAGTGAGCGTGCGATGGTTGTCGTCGACGATCTCGATGACGTCCTTATAGTTGGCCGTCTCGCCATCGACCATCATGTTCGGGCCGACGCATCGCAGCGTCATGACTCGCCCGTCGTCGCTGATCTCGCCTTCGTACTTCCAGAGGTGCGACGAGACGTCGGCCATCCAGAACCCCCTGTAGCCTCGAAAGGTGACGTCGAAGCCCAGACCGGTCTTGTAGCTCATGGTGTCGCCGCCGGGCATGGTTCCCGATCCTTCCCCGTGAACCCACAGGGAGCCAAACTCGACGACCGATTCGAATCCCGTCCCGGTGGCGGTGCTGCCGTCGGGCATCATCATGGTGCTTTCTACCTTCCAGTTGCCCACGAGCTTCTTTAGCCAGCCGTGCTCCGGCAGTGGCTGCGTCCCGCTGGGCATTTCTTGTGTGTCCGTGCTCATGGGTCAATTATGACGCGGCAGTAAAGAATGATGCTGAGAGGGTGTCCGAGACCAAGCGGCATCGCCGGCAAGCGTTGCGCCGGCGTCCCGCAGGCATCCGGTAGTCCTGCTGTGTCGCGCCGACGCGGACTACGCTGAGAACAGCGTCTCACCATAGCCCCGCCGAGCCGTAAACTGCCAGCTCACCAGCATCACGCAAGGCGGGAATACGGTGAAGAGCTTCACCAACGATGACGCCGGGCGAAGAACGAGCATGGACGTGGACGGGGTGGGGGTGACCTCGTACACCTACGACGACGCCTTGCGGCTGTGTTTGCGGCTCGACCCTTCTACCTGTGCGCATGGCGGAACGCCCAGATCGCCCCGGCAACAACCAGAAGGGCAGCCGCGGAACTTAGCACAACGGTCATTGGATTCCCGCGCGTGCCTTTCCCTGGCGCTGAGCCGGCGTTAGCTGCGCTCTCATTATCTGAGGCAACACGCCCTGTTGGAGGCTGCGTGGTAGCCGCATTTGCTGCCGAGTCTGGCTCTTCGCCTCCTGTTGCGTTGGGATAGTGATTCAGGATTTCGCCGGTGTCGGAAGCTACAACAGCGTCTTCCTTCAGCCCATGTACCCAGTATCCCAGGGGCATCGTCTTGGACCGATACAGAGCCCTACCGCGCTCGGACAACGGCCCCCACTCAATCAGGCACTGGTAGGCTGGACCCAATACGGTCGGGGAAGGCCCCACGTCGATAACTTCTCTAGCTGCTTGCACCGCCTGTTCCGATGTGATGTTCACCGTAGGCGGGGCATAGGTGTAACCGATGAAGCGTTGAAGCTCCACGATCTCACCTGTCAGAGAGTCCAGGCTGATAATCGCCCTGTTTCCTGCCCCCAGCGTCGAGTAGCCGTTGGGACGATCATGCAACTTAAGACAAATGATGACCTTTCCTATATTTCCGTGGGCATCCGGTACGGGGATCGGGCGGTGGCCATAGGAAACGTCTGGACCGAAAGCCCAACCGATGGCCTCGAGCTTGCGCTTTGCCCTTGTGATCAAATCCGCCTCGTTCCTGTAGAAGGGAGGGCCGGATCTCGGCAAACGCAGCCCATCGGGTCCGTTCACTGCAGAATAGAGCTTTGAATTGGAGTAAAACTTGACGGCTCCCGTTTCTTCGTCGAGACTGACGATCCTGTCGCCGCCGCTCACACTCCATCGAGCGACCGTCAAGTCAAGACGATGCCCGACAACGCGGCGAGTACTCAATAGCGAAAGAACGCCGGGCGAGATTTCCGGTTCTACACGCTGAAGGAATGTCCGAGCGACTTGGACGGCAGCGCTCTCGCTCGTAACTTGGCCATTGACCTCGGCGCCCCAGCAACTGACGATGATGAAACAAAGGAACCTGCATTTGCTCATGGTTGCCTCCTTAATGCGGGTAATAGGGTAGATACCAGCCTACGGGATCGCTATCGGTGGCGGTATTGGTCTGCCCCCCAAAATTGAAGACGTCAAAAAAGTAGTCCTCTGGTTCAAACTGGAAGCAATCATGAAGAAATCGAAGTTCACCGAGGAGCAGATCGTGAGGATTCAGCAGGAGGCCGCATCGGGCCAGAAGACGCAGGCCTAACTCTGCCGCGACCACGGAGCCAGCGGGCGGTGGCCGTCCCATGAGATGGGTCTACAACTTACGGGTGGCACCCCAAACTCGTTTTGGGGTGTTTCGGGTCCGGGAGCAAATCGAGGAGCAAGCTTCGCGCACTCAATATCGGGAGGATTCGAGCGGGTGTTGCCTCGTTGAAGCAGAGGAGTGGATCGGGAGCCCATCCGGTGGGCGTCCCTTCCTACGGCTCGGACGATGGGACTTACCTCCTTCCAGGACCAACGGCACGAACCCTCTGCCTTTCCGAGCCATCGCGCCGCCCTTCGTCTGGTTCCAGCG